>JACCDQ011292914.1_pt1 | contig 39772 bp, 34 predicted proteins | sample 7446031 | NCBI WGS metagenome assembly JACCDQ01 (sample SAMN15323442, study PRJNA562643) | freshwater metagenome | isolation source: river surface water | place: USA:Blue River Watershed | collected 2017-08-17 | reverse complement strand
GGCGGCATGAGCGCCACCCGCGCCAGCGGCACCAACGCCGTGCGCTACGGCACCATGCGCGAGAACGTGCTGGCCATGGAGGTGGTCACCGCAGCGGGCGACATCATCCGCACCGGCACCCGCGCCAAAAAGTCGAGCGCCGGTTACGACCTGACCCGCCTGATGGTGGGCAGCGAAGGCACCTTGGGTGTGATGACCGAAATCACCGTGCGCCTGTACCCATTGCCCGAAGCCATCTCGGCCGCGATCTGCTCCTTCCCGAGCATCGAGGCGGCCGTGCACACCGTGATCCAGACCATCCAGCTGGGTGTGCCCATTGCCCGCGTGGAGCTGATCGACCACAACACGGTGCGCATGGTCAACGCCTATGCCAAGCTGGGCCTGCGCGAAGAGCCGATGCTGCTCATGGAGTTCCACGGCTCACCTGCGGGCGTGAAAGAACAAGCCGAAACCGTGCAAGACATTGCCAGCGAGTTCGGCGGCAACGCTTTTGAATGGGCCGACACGCCCGAAGAGCGCACGCGCCTTTGGACCGCACGTCACAACGCCTACTTTGCGGCCATCCAGAGCAAGCCGGGCTGCCGCGCCATCAGCACCGACACCTGCGTGCCCATCAGCCGCCTGGCCGACTGCCTGCTCGACTCCATCACCGAGACCGACGCGAGCGGCATCCCTTACTTCCTGGTCGGCCACGTGGGCGATGGCAATTTCCACTTCGGCTATTTGATTGACCCCAACAACCCACAAGAGTGCGAAACGGCTGAAGCCTTGAACCAGCAACTGGTCAACCGCGCCCTGCGTCTGGGCGGCACCTGCACCGGGGAACACGGCATCGGCCTGCACAAGATGGACTTTTTGCGCACCGAAACCGGCGAAGGTGCCATCGACATGATGCGCACCATCAAGCATGCGCTCGATCCGCACAACATCATGAACCCGGGGAAGATTTTCAGCTGGTGAGGACGCGCGGCACTCAAGGCCGCGGCAACAACATCTGCTCCACCCGGGCGCACAGCTGCGCTGGCTCGAAGGGCTTGAGCATGACATCTGTCAGGCCCGCGGCCTTGAAGGCCTCCAGATCCACCGGGTTCACATTCGCGGTCAGGCCCAGCACAGGCAGGCGCTGCCAATCCGGGTTCTGGCGCAGCCGGCGCGTGGCCTCGATGCCGTCCATCACCGGCATCACCATGTCCATCAGCACCAGGTCCACCGGGCCTTGTGCCAGCCGCTCCAGGCACTGTTGACCATCGACCGCTTCGAGCACTTCAGCGTGAGGCCAAGCGTTTTGCAACACCCGTTTGGCCAACAGGCGGTTGACCGGGTGATCGTCCACCACCAGCAAGCGCCAGGCGCTGGCCTGCGTCTGCATCGGGGCCAACCCCACGGGCGCATCGGCGGTGCGCGCTGGGGCTGCGCAAGCCGTCAGCGGCAGCCTGAACCAAAAGCGCGAGCCATGGCCCGGTTCGCTTTCGAAGCCGATTTCACCGCCCAACAATTCCACCAGCTGGCGCGAGATCGCCAGGCCCAGACCATTGCCGCCGTAGCGCGCATGGATGTCGCTGTCGCCCTGGTTGAAGCGGCTGAAAATTTTGACCTGCTGCGCTTGGGCAATGCCGATGCCCGTGTCCTGCACAGAAAACAGCACCCCCGGGTTTTGCCACTGCACACGCAACACCACCTCGCCATGGTGGGTGAACTTGAGTGCGTTGCCCAACAGGTTGACCAGCACCTGCATCAGGCGGTGGCGGTCGGTGTGCACCCATGCCGGCAGGCCTTCGTCGAGCTCGATGCGGTAGTGCAGCGACATGCTCTGCACCCGCGGACGGAACAGCTCAAAAGCATGCTGCGCCACGCTGCGCAGCTCGAAGGTTTCCGGGTGGATCACCAGCTTGCCGGCCTGCAGTTGTGAGTAATCCAGGATGTCGTTGATCACCGTCATCAAGTGGTCGGCCGACTGGCGCGTGTGGTTGAGCACCTTGAGTGCTTCGGGCCGGTCCTGCACACGCGAAAGCAGCAAGGCATTGAAGCCCAAAATGGCGTTCATCGGGGTGCGCAGTTCGTGGCTGACGGTGCCGATGAAGTATTCGCGCATCTGCAGCGTGTGCTCCAGCGCCAGGCGCTGACGCTCCAGCGTTTGCTGGTGCGCGCGGCTGTCTTGCAAGGCCTTGCGGTACAGGCGCTCATAGATGAACGGCACAATGATCAGCACCCCCGTGATCATGCTGAAGGTGAACCAGGACGAGACCACATGGCGCTCACCCACCTCAAAGGGCGCGATGCCGCCCGAGGCGGTGAACCAGGCCATGGCCGATTGCGCCACCAGCACCACACCGGCCCACACCATGCCGGCACGGCGGCCATGGATGTAGAAAGGCAAGAGCGGCAGCATCAGCATCCAGCCCAAGCGCGGAGAAAACACGCCGCCCGCATGCCAGGTGGCCAACAGGATCAGCACCAGCCCGGCGCTCGTGCCGATGTGCACCGCCGGCACCAGGCCCAGGCCCAGTTGCACCGCCACCATCAGCCCCAGCAACACCCCCACCATGGGCAAAAACAACAGGTGCGCGTTCGCATACGGGCTGATCACCGTGAACACCAGCAAGATCACCACCACCAGCCAGGCAAACATGAAGGCATAAGGCAGCTTGCCCTCGCGGAAACGCCTGGGGAAATGGTCAATCAGCCATTGCAGCCTGTGGGGTGCCGGTGCGGTCATGTCGCCCCCCTCCGCCGCCGGATCTGGTGGTTCACGCTGCGCACCATGCTGTCTGGGTCCATGGGCTTGTGCAGCACATCGTCCATGCCGGCAGCCAGGCAGCGCTCGCGCTCGACCGGGTTGGTGTTGGCGGTCAGCGCAATGATGGGCATGCGCGCCGTGATGGCCGCAAAGCGCTGGCGAATCTGCTGCGTCAGCTGCATGCCGTCCATCTCCGGCATGACCATGTCCACCAGGGCCACATCAAAGCCCTGGGTGTCGAGCAGTTGCAAGGCCTGCGCGGCGCTGGCGGCCGTGGTGATGCGGGCCTGCGGCCAGGTCTTTTGCAACTGCAGCCGAGCCACCATCAGGTTGACTGCGTTGTCATCCACCACCAGGATGTCCAGCGGCTGGTCGCAGGCCAGATCGGCACCCAGCTCGCCCTGCGGCTCGGCCCTCCCCAGCGCTGCCTGCAACGGCATTTCCAGCCAGAACACCGAGCCTTGCTGCGGCACACTGTGCAGGCCAATCTCGCCCCCCATCAGCTGCACCAGCTTGTCGCAAATCGTCAGGCCCAGCCCAGTGCCGCCGTAGGTGCGGTTGGTCTGCACATCGGCGTATTCGAAACGGTTGAAGATGTGCGCCTGCCGCTCGGGCGGGATGCCTCGGCCGGTGTCGTGTACTTCGCAACGCAGGCGATCGCCCGTCTGGCGCACCTGCAAAGTCACCTGCCCTTGGGCCGTGAACTTGATGGCGTTGTCCAGCAGCAGCCCCAGCACCTGCAACAGGCGTTGGCGGTCCATGTGCACGCGCACCGTCACCGTGTCGGCCAGCGCCAGGTGACAGTCCAGGCCCTTGTCGCGGGCCAGCACTTCGCGCGGGGCCATGAGCTCGCGCAAAGCTGCTGGCAAATCGAAGTCCTGCGGGTAAAGCTGCACCTTGCCGGCCTGCAGCTGCGAAAAGTCGAGGATCTCGTTGACCACCCGCAGCAAATGGTCGGTGGAGCGGCGGATGTGGTCCACCACCTCCACGTCCTGGGGGTGGTCGGCCAGTTCGCGGCGCAACACCCCGTTGAAGCCCAGGATCGCGTTCATCGGCGTGCGCAACTCATGGCCCACGGCCGCCACAAATTCGTCCTTGTGCGCCTGAGCCTGCATCAAGGCATGGTGGGTGGCGCGCAGTTCGACATTGCGGCGCTCCAGTTCACGCAGCTGCAGCGCATGCATGTGGTCGTACACGCGCACCGCAAACATCAGGTCCGCCAGTGCCAACATCTGATTGACCAGGGCCCACGGGACACCAAAGCTAGAAATATCGGTGTGGCTGCTCACCAGCCCGTAACGGGTGGCCAGCATCATGCCCAAAATGGCCACCTCGATCAGACCCAGCCAGACGAGGGTCTGCCGGGGGCCGCGCAGCAGCAGCACCGGCACCGCCAGCACATTGAGCCAGACCATGGCGTTCGAGTTGATGCCGCCGGTGTGCGCGGCGATGTAAAGCGCCATGAAGCCGCCCAGCAAGGTGGCCGCGTGGAACACCAGTCGGAACAGCCCTGGCCAACGCAGGCGCGTCAGCGGCAGCATGAGCAAGATCAGGCCGCAAGCGGCCAGGATCACGCGGCTGTCGTAATTGCCCGAAGGCATCAAGGACACCAGCGTGCCGGTCAGCAGCACCGTCAGCAGGTACACGGCAAGCAAGGTGCGCCGTGAGATCTCGCGCACGGCCCCCCGCTGTCGCCAGAGCGAAAACAGCCCAGCCGCCCCGCTGCCCATGTGTCGTGCCTGCACCGCTGGGCCGCGGATCAACCGCGCAGCTTGTCGATCAGACCGTTGAGCTCGTCGAGCGAGCCGAACTGGATGCTCAGCTCCCCCATCTCCTCGATCTTGCCCAGGCGCTTGACGCGTTTTTTGACCCGCACTTCAACCTCGGCCATCAACAGGTCCGACAGTTCTTCTTCCACCCGGCGGATGTCGCGCGACTTTTCTTTCTTGGGCTTTTGATGCACCAGATTGAATTCGGCACTCAACTTTTTGACCAGGCTTTCGGCCTCGCGCACCGACAATTTTTTGGCGGCGATCTGATGGGCGGCGGTGATCTGGGCCGCTTTGTCCAGCGCCAACAAAGCGCGGGCATGGCCCATGTCTAAGTCCCCGGCCATCAGCATGGTTTGCACGGGCTCGGCCAGATTCAACAGGCGCAACAGGTTGCTGGCCGCACTGCGCGAACGGCCAACGGCCTGGGCGGCCGTTTCGTGAGTGAGTCCAAACTCTTTGATGAGGCGTTGCAAACCCTGGGCCTCTTCGAGCGGATTGAGGTCTTCACGCTGGATGTTTTCGATCAGCGCCATGGCCGCAGCCGCCTCGTTGGGCACATCGCGCACCAGCACGGGCACCACGTTGAGGCCAGCTAACTTGGAGGCCCGGAAGCGCCGCTCGCCCGCGATGATTTCGTATTTACCGGCATTCGGGCCATCACTGAGCTGGCGCACCAGGATCGGCTGCATGATGCCCTGGGCCTTGATGGATTCGGCCAGTTCGTACAAAGCGCCCTCGTCCATGCGGGTGCGTGGCTGGTAAACACCAGCCACCATCTGGTCCACATTGAGTTGACTGGGCAAGCCCGACTCAAGCGCCGCTGTGACGGGGGCATCTTCGACTTTGGGTCCCAACAGGGCTTCCAGTCCACGGCCCAGACCTTTGGGTTTTTTGGTGACCATCTTCATTCCTTCCAAAGTGTTTGCAAAAGCGCATGGCCTTCAGGCCAGTCGCCCAGCGATGTTTCTGCGTTGATGTGTCCAGCCGCCCCGAGGTTGACCCATTGGGCACCCCAGTCACTGGCCAGCGCCTGCGCGCGCTCTTGACGGCAATACGGATCGTTCTGACTGCCCACCAAGATGCTCTTGAAGGGCAAACGCTGGCGCACGATGGGCGACCAGCCCGGCAATTGTTCTTTCAATTCGGGCGTTTCCACATCACCGGGTGCGACCAGCAAAGCACCTTGCACACGTGCGGTGTGCCGGGAAACCGCCGCCCAGGCCGCGACCTGGATGCAGCCCAGGCTGTGGGCCACCAGCACCAGCGGCCCAGGGGTGTCAACCACCACCTCATCGAGTCGGGCCAGCCAGTCGCCACGCCGTGGCCGCTGCCAATCGTTTTGCTCGACCACGGCATGGCCATGGCGGCGTACCCAATGCATTTGCCAATGCTCAGGTCCACTGCCCTGCCAACCCGGCAAGATCAAGACGGTGGCGCTCATGGCTCAGAGTGTGGGTGCGCGCAGCACCAGTTCACGGGCGAATTCCACATAAGCCTGGCTGCCTTTGGCCGAAGCATCGAACACCACGCCGGGCAAACCATAACTGGGGGCTTCGGCCAGGCGCACATTGCGCGGGATGACGGCATCGAAGACTTTGTCGCCAAAGTGGGCCTTGAGCTGATCACTGACCTGTTGTTGCAAGGTGATGCGCGGATCGAACATGACGCGCAAAAGGCCAATGATCTTGAGGTCCTTGTTCAGGTTGGCGTGTACCTGCTTGATGGTGTTGACCAGATCGGTCAGGCCTTCAAGGGCAAAGTATTCGCACTGCATCGGCACGATCACACCATGGGCCGAACACAAACCATTGAGGGTCAGCATCGACAAAGATGGCGGGCAGTCGATCAAGACAAAGTCGTAGTCAGCATCGACCGCTGCCAGCGCCATTTTGAGCCGTTGGTCCCGGTGCTCCAGGTCCACCAGTTCCACCTCGGCACCGGCCAGTTCCCGGTTGGCGCTGAGCACATCGTAGCCACACTTGTCGGCTTTGACCGCCGCTTCTTTGATGGAGGCCGACTCCAGCAACACATCGTAAACACTGAGCTCAAGATTGCGTTTGTCGATGCCCGAGCCCATGGTGGCATTGCCTTGGGGGTCCAGGTCCACCAACAACACACGCTGACCCACCTTGACCAGCCCTGCCGCCAGATTGACGGTGGTGGTGGTTTTGCCAACGCCACCCTTTTGGTTGGCAATGCAGAAGATTTTGGCCATGGTGAAGCGTCCGGTTTATTTGGAAATGGCCAGCTTGACGCCAAAGCCAATGAGAAAAATGCCAGCCAACTTTTCAAGCCAGCGCGCGATCCGGGGATTGGCCCGCATGCGTTCAGCCAAATGGTGGGTCAACAAGGTCATGCCCAGCCCATAAAGAAACGTCAGGCCGGCGATGGTGGCCGCCATGACGGCAAAACTGGGCAAACCCAGATGATGCCGAGGATCCACAAACAAGGGGAAAAAAGCCATGTAGAACACGATCGCCTTCGGATTCAGCAAAGTGATGGCCATGGCTTGCTGAAAGTAGTGACGAGGACGGATGTGGAGCACCGGTGCATCGCCAGGCTTGGCCGACAACATCTTCCAGCCCAACCACGCCAGGTACACCGCCCCCAGCCATTGCACCGCCGTGAAGGCGGTGGGGTATGCGGCCAACACGGCCGCAACGCCTGCCACAGCCAACCACATCAGCACTTGGTCGCCAGCGATCACGCCCAGCGTGGCCCCCAGCCCTCCGGAAACACCGCCCTTGCCCGTCGACGTGATGAGCGCCAAATTGCCGGGACCCGGAATGGCCAGGAACAAAACGATCGCGGCCACAAACGAGCCGTAATCCGAAATACCAAAAAACATGGACATTCTTTCTGGAAGGATGTGGCGAGTGTAAGTGATGCGCCCAGCACACCCGTCAGCCAAGGTGCTGTTCCACGTGAAACAAGCTTGGTCATCGGCACCTTGGCTGTCGCATCGCCCGATCCAGCGTGCGCTTGCACGCGGCAACGCCTAGTGCGTCGGCCGCATCCAAACCATGCAACGTTCGACATCCAGGCCCGGCACCACCAGGGGTTCCACGTGAAACACCTCCACGTCTTTGGGCAAAGCATCGATCTCGTCTTGTGGATGCTTGCCCTTCATGGCCATCCAGACGCCCCCCTCCGCCAAAGCAGAACGGGACCAGGTCACAAAGTCTGGCAAAGAGGCAAACGCTCGCGAGCAAATCACCTGATAAGGATCGGCCAAGGACTCGACCCGGGCATGGAGGCCGCGCAGATTGGGCAGCTTGAGGCTCACGGCCACTTGCTGCACAAATGCGGCTTTTTTGGCCACCGTGTCCACACAGGTCACATTCAGCTCGGGCATGCAAATGGCCAAAACCACCCCCGGCAAACCACCACCCGACCCCACATCCAGCACGCGGATGGTCTGGCCACGAGTATGTCGAGCCAACGGTGCAATGGCGGTCAAACTGTCCAGCAAATGGTGTGTGAGCATCTCCGCCGGATCACGCAAAGCCGTCAAGTTGTAGACCTTGTTCCATTTCTGGATCAAAGCCATGTAATCCAGCAAGCGTTGCTGCTGCTCAGCGGAAAGATTCAAATTCAGGGCCTGAATGCCCCTACCCAAGCCATCGGCCAAACTCGCGCTCATGCAGACTGACTCTCTTCGGCTGGATTCTTGAAGCCCTTGAAGCCACCTTTCTTCAGGTGGATCAGAAGCAAGGACACGCTAGCAGGCGTGATGCCCGAAATGCGCGAAGCCTGCCCCAGGGTTTCAGGGCGGTGCTTGGCCAACTTCTGACGGGCTTCGATCGACAAGGCCGACACCTGCATATAGTCCAACGCCTCGGGCAAGCGCAGATTTTCATAATGGGCAGCACGCTCAACTTCGCCTTTCTGGCGATCGATGTAGCCCGAATACTTGGCCGCGATCTCAACTTGCTCGATCACAGGAGCGCTCAAGTCCCCCAAAGTTTCACGTGAAACATCGGTGGATGCGTAGCGTGCGCCATCCATGCCCATGAGGGATTCGTAAGACACATTGGGGCGGCGCAGCAGGTCGAACAACTTGTATTCGTGGTCAATCGCTTTGCCCAACACCCGCACCGACTCCTCGGCCGGCAGATTGCGGGGGTTCACCCAGGTGGACTTCAATCGCTCTGTTTCACGTGAAACAGCATCGCGCTTGCGGCTGAAAGCGTCCCAGCGGGCATCGTCCACCAGACCCATCTGGCGACCCACTTCGGTCAGGCGCATGTCGGCATTGTCCTCGCGCAGTTGCAGGCGGAACTCGGCCCGGCTGGTGAACATGCGGTAGGGCTCGGTCACGCCCTGGGTGACCAAGTCGTCCACCAACACGCCCAAGTAGGCCTGGTCACGGCTGGGCGTCCAGGCGCTTTCGCCACGGCATTGCAAAGCGGCGTTGATGCCAGCAAACAAGCCCTGGGCTGCCGCCTCTTCGTAGCCGGTCGTGCCGTTGATCTGCCCCGCAAAGAACAGGCCCTGGATCTGCTTGGTCTCAAAGCTGCTCTTGAGTTCACGCGGGTCGAAGTAGTCGTATTCAATCGCGTAGCCCGGACGCAGGATGTGGCAGTTTTCGAGCCCCTTCATCGAGCGCACCAGGTCGTACTGGATGTCAAACGGCAGACTGGTTGAAATGCCGTTGGGGTAGTACTCGTTCGTCGTCAGTCCTTCGGGCTCCAGGAAAATCTGGTGGCTGTCCTTGTCGGCGAAACGGTTGATTTTGTCTTCCACACTCGGGCAATACCGCGGGCCCACGCCCTCGATCCTGCCAGTGAACATGGGGCTTCGGTCAAAGCCAGAGCGGATGATGTCGTGCGTGCGCTCGTTGGTGTGGGTGATCCAGCAAGGCATTTGCTGCGGATGCATGGTCGCCTGTCCCATGAAGCTGAACACGGGCACACCTTGGTCCGGATTCATGCCACCGGGCATGCCATCGCCGGGTTGCTCCGAGCACTGGCTGAAATCGATGGTGCGGCCATCCAGCCGCGGGGGGGTGCCGGTCTTCAACCGGCCTTGGGGCAGCTTCAACTCTTTCAGACGCGCCGACAGGCTGACCGCCGGTGGATCCCCTGCCCGACCGGCCGAATAGTTTTGCAGCCCCACATGGATCTTGCCGTCCAGGAAGGTGCCCGCCGTCAACACCACGGTGCGCGAACGAAAGCGGATGCCGACTTGCGTGACGGCACCCACCACGCGCTCACCCTCGACCATCAGGTCATCGACGGCTTGCTGGAACAGCCACAAATTCGGCTGGTTTTCCAGCATGCGGCGGATGGCGGCTTTGTACAGGATGCGATCGGCCTGTGCACGCGTGGCGCGCACGGCCGGACCTTTGGAGCTGTTCAAGATGCGAAACTGGATGCCGCCCTCATCCGTGGCCAGCGCCATGGCGCCCCCCAAAGCGTCCACCTCTTTGACCAAATGGCCTTTGCCGATGCCGCCGATCGACGGGTTGCAACTCATCTGGCCCAGGGTCTCGATGTTGTGGCTGAGCAAAAGGGTTTTGCAGCCCATGCGGGCTGCCGCCAGCGCTGCTTCGGTGCCGGCATGGCCGCCACCGACCACGATCACGTCGAATTCTTGAGGGTAAAGCATGAATGTCTGCCTCGGTTGGAGGCCAAAAAATGGACGCCGCCTGCGCCGTGAGCCGCCCTGCCACGGGGTGGGCTGAATCTGCTGATTTTACAGGCACACCCCGCAAACCCACACAGCTCAGGGCTTCAGTGGCAAGGCCCCCACCGCCTTGACTTCACCCAATGAGAAACTGGTGTGCAAATCCTTCACGTTCGGCAAGTTGATCAACACATCGCGCGCAAACTGGCTGAACGTGTTGAGGTCTTTGCTGACGACTTGCAACTCAAAGGTTCCGGTCCCACTGATGTAGTGACAGGAAATCACTTCGGGGATTTTTCGAATCGCCTCCTCCAGCTCCCGGGTCACATCACCGCGGTTGCGCTCGGCATCGAGCCGCACAAAGGCAAACACATCCAGGCCCACTTTCTGGCGATCAATTTCGGCCCGATAGCCCTTGATGACACCCGACTCCTCCAACGCACGCACCCGCCGCCAGCAAGGTGCCGCCGACAGGCCCACACGCTGTGCCAATTCGGCGTTGGTCAAGCGGCCGTCTTTTTGAAGTTCATTCAAGATGGCCCAGTCAAATTTGTCCAGTGTTTCCAAAATACGTCCTTTTGAGCAAGATTCTTTCAAATCATAGGGCAAATCCTGTCCCAGAAAGAAAGCATCTGTCAACGACATCGGCCTACACTGAAGACCTGATTTCACTTGCAGGACACCCCATGAACGCGCCATTGCCAGACTCGATTCGCCAAGCCCTCGAAACGGTCACACTGGACGACAAATACAGCCTGACTGTCGGTCGAGCCTTCATGAGCGGCGTGCAGGCCCTGGTCAAGCTGCCCATGTTGCAACGGCAGCGAGACGCCCTTGAAGGCAAAAACACCGCCGGCTTCATCAGCGGCTACCGGGGCTCGCCTCTGGGCAATTACGACCAATCGCTGTGGAAAGCCAAAGACCACCTGAAAGCGCAAAACATCGTGTTCCAGCCCGGTGTGAACGAGGAACTGGCTGCCACCGCTTTGTGGGGGACCCAGCAACTGGGCTTTGCGCCACCCGGCACCAACAAATTCGATGGCGTGTTCGGCATCTGGTACGGCAAGGGCCCCGGCGTGGACCGCTGCTCGGACGTCTTCAAGCACGCCAACATGGCGGGCACCACGCCCTGGGGTGGCGTGTTGGCGGTGGCCGGTGACGACCATGTGGCCAAGAGCTCAACAGCGGCACACCAGAGTGACCACATCTTCAAGGCCTGCGGTCTGCCTGTGTTCTTTCCCGCCAGCGTGCAGGACATTCTCGACCAAGGCCTGCATGCCATCGCCATGAGCCGTTTCGCGGGCGTGTGGTCGGGCATGAAAACGATCCAGGAAATCGTCGAATCCAGTGCCACCGCGCACATCGACCCCGAGCGCGTGCAGATCGTGCTGCCCGAATTCGAGATGCCGCCCGGCGGCCTGCACATCCGCTGGCCCGACACCGCACTGGAACAGGAAGCCCGCTTGTTTGACCACAAGTGGTACGCCGCTTTGGCCTACATCCGGGCCAACCGGTTGAACCACAACGTGATCGAGGGCGCCAACGACCGTTTCGGCCTGATCGCCAGTGGCAAAGCCTACAACGACACCCGCCAGGCTTTGCTGGATTTGGGATTGGATGACGACCGTTGCCGACAATTGGGTATCCGTTTGCACAAAGTGAATGTGGTTTGGCCTTTGGAAGCACAAACCACCCGCGAATTCGCCACTGGGCTGCGCGAAATTCTGGTGGTCGAAGAAAAGCGCCAGATCATTGAATACCAGCTCAAAGAAGAACTCTACAACTGGCGCGACGATGTGCGGCCCAACATCTTGGGCAAATTCGATGAAAGCGAAGGCGACGTATCGGGCGGCGAATGGTCTGTCCCCAACCCCAGCGAACGCAAACTCCTGCGGGCCAACGCCGATTTGACCCCTGCCATCATCGCACGGGCCATTGCCAAGCGCCTGAAAAAGCTGGGGGTCGACAGCGACACCGCCGCACGCATGGATGCCCACCTGGCCATCCTGGATACCAAAGAACACACCATGCAGGCTTTGACACTGGGCACCAACGCCGACCGGCAACCTTGGTTCTGCTCAGGCTGCCCGCACAACACCTCCACCAAAGTGCCTGAGGGCTCACGTGCCATGGCCGGCATCGGCTGTCACTTCATGAGCATTTGGATGGACCGCAGCACGGTGGGCTTCACCCAAATGGGTGGCGAAGGTGTGCCATGGACAGGCCAACAGCCTTTCAGCACCGATCAGCACATGTTTGCCAACATTGGCGACGGCACCTACTTTCACAGCGGCTTGCTGGCCATCCGCCAAAGCATTGCTGCGGGCGTCAACATCACCTACAAGATTTTGTACAACGACGCCGTGGCCATGACCGGTGGCCAGCAAGTGGGTGAACGCCCCGAAGGCCACAGCGTGGTGCAAATTGCCATGAGCATGAAGGCCGAAGGTGCCGGGCGCATCGTGGTGGTCACCGACGAACCTGAAAAATACGATGGCGTCACCCTGGCCGAAGGCGTGCGCGTGTTCCACCGCGACGAGCTCGACCGCATCCAACGGGAAATGCGTGAGATCAAAGGCACCACCGTCATCATTTATGACCAGACCTGTGCCACCGAAAAACGCCGCCGCCGCAAGCGCGGCACCATGGTCGATCCGGCCATTCGGGTCATGATCAACGAAGAAGTTTGCGAAGGCTGCGGCGACTGCGGTGTGCAATCGAACTGTCTGTCGGTTGAACCGCTCGAAACCGAACTCGGTCGCAAGCGCACCATCAACCAAAGCACCTGCAACAAGGACACCAGCTGCCTCAAAGGTTTTTGCCCCAGCTTTGTGACGGTAGAAGGCGGTCAGTTCAAAAAGACCTCCAGCAAAACCAAGCACACGCTTTCCCCTGCTCAATTGGGTGCCTTGCCTGAACCCACATTGCCAGACACCACCCACCCATGGGGTGCCATAGTAGCTGGCGTGGGCGGCACAGGGGTCATCACCATCGGTCAATTGCTGGGCATGGCCGCGCACATCGAAGGCAAAGGCATCGTCACACAAGATGCCGCAGGGCTGGCCCAAAAAGGTGGGGCCACCTGGAGCCACATCCTGGTAGCCAACACCCAGCAAGACATCCGAACCACCCGTGTGAGCATGGCGGCTGCCGATGTGATTTTGGGCTGCGATCCGATCGTGACAGCTTCGAAGGAAACCTTGCTGCGCATGCGTGAAGGCCGCACCCATGTGGCACTCAACAGCAGCAGCACACCCACCGCGGCTTTCGTGAAAAACAGCCATTGGCAAAACCCGTCCGAACAATGCATGGCCGAAATTGCCAGGCAAGTGGGCAGCGCCGGCGTCAACGCTTTCGACGCCGACCTTTTGGCCAAACAGCTGATGGGCGACACCATCTATGTCAACCCGATGATCCTGGGTTACGCATGGCAAAAGGGTTGGATCCCGATGCACCGTGAATCGCTGATCCGGGCCATCGAACTCAACGAGGTGGCTGTTCAAAACAACCTGACAGCTTTTGAGTGGGGGCGGCACGCTGCACACCATCTCGATGTGTTGATGCAAAAAGTTCAACCTGCTCAGACCATCCAATTCAAAAAACGCATCGGTCTGGATGCGCTCATTCAAGACCGCATGGCACGTTTGACCGATTACCAGAACGCCGCTTACGCCGAGCGTTACCGCGTTTTCATTGACCGCGTCAAAACCGCAGAAGCACCACTGGGTAAAACCTTGTTGAGCGAGACCGTTGCACGCCAGCTCTACAAATTGATGGCCTACAAAGACGAGTACGAAGTGGCACGTCTGCACACCCAATCAGATTTTCTGGACCGCATCCAGAACAGTTTTGAAGGTGACTTCAAGGTCCATTACCACCTGGCTCCCCCGCTGATGGCCAAACGCAATGACAAGGGTGAACTGGTCAAACAAAAATTCGGCCCCACCATGCTGACCGGATTCAAACTGTTGGCCAAATTCAAAGGTTTGCGTGGCACCCGTTTGGATGTTTTCGGACACACCGAAGAAAGAAAAACCGAGCGTGCCCTGATCGGTGAGTACATGCAGCACATCGACCGTGTCCTGCAGGGGCTCGATGCCCAAACCCATGCACACGCCTTGGACGTGGCGCGTGTGCCTGACAACATCAAGGGCTTTGGCCACGTCAAGGAACGCAACATCCAGGCGGCCCGTTCTTTGTGGGCTTCATTGAGCAAGCCTTGAAAAACAAAGGCCACCTTGCGGTGGCCTTTGTTGATTTTTCAGCCCACCCTCAAGAGTGAGCTGATCCGCAAACAAGGATCAACGTGCGTCAGGCAACTCGATCTTGACTTCCAGAACTTCCAGGTTGTCCTGGCGTTCCAGATTGACTTTGATGTCATCGGGATTGATCTTGATGTATTTGCTGATCACCGCCACCAGCTCGCGTTGCAAGTCGGGCAGGTAATCCGGCTCGGCCGCATTGCGGCCACTGCGCTCATGCGCCAAGATGATCTGAAGCCGCTCTTTGGCGACACTGGCGGTTTTCTTCTTTTCGCCCAGCAAGAAGGAAAGAAAGGACATGGTTCACTTGCCTCCGAACAGACGTTTCAGGAAACCCGGTTTTTCAGCTTCTGTGAAACGCATGGGCTTGTCTTCACCCAGGAAGCGATCGATCACATCCTTGTAGGCTTCAGACACATCGCTGCTGGCCATGTGGATGGCAGGCGTGCCCTGGTTGGAGGCTTGCAACACGTTTTCGCTCTCAGGAATCACCCCCAACAACTTGATGCGCAAGATGTCCTGAATGTCCTGCAGGGACAACATCTGGCCGTCTTCTACGCGGTTGGGATTGTAACGGGTGATCAGCAGGTGTTCCTTGATCGGCTCCAAACCTTCGATGGCACGCTTGGTCTTGCTGCCGAGCATGCCCAGAATGCGGTCAGAGTCACGCACCGAAGACACTTCAGGGTTGGTCACCACCAGCGCTTCGTCGGCAAAGTGCATGGCCATCAAGGCCCCGGTCTCGATACCGGCTGGGGAATCGCAGACGATGTATTCAAAACCCATCTCGCTCAAATCGTTGAGAACTTTTTCAACGCCTTCCTGCGACAACGCATCTTTGTCACGGGTTTGCGAAGCCGCCAGCACAAACAAGTTGCTGCACTGCTTGTCCTTGATCAGGGCCTGGTTCAGATTGGCTTCACCCTGGATCACATTGATCAGGTCATACACCACACGGCGCTCACAACCCATGATCAGGTCCAGATTGCGCAGACCCACATCAAAGTCAATGACCGCAGTTTTGAAGCCTTTCAAAGCCAGGCCTGTGGCGAAACTGGCGCTGGTCGTGGTTTTGCCAACGCCACCTTTGCCGGAAGTCACAACGACGATTTTTGCCATGGGGTTTTCTTTCTTGGACAAGGGAATAAAAGCAGATTCAAGGTTTCAGGGGAGAGATCAGCAATTTGTCGCCGTCAGGCCCTGATTGCAAACAAACCTGAGCAGGCAAGCCCAAAACCTCAGGAGGCAAGGGATTCTCGCTGGTGCGGTAGACCCCGGCGATCGAGATCAATTCGGGTTCCATGCTTTGCGCAAAGATCATCGCCTGCGCATTGCCGCGCGCGCCCGCAATGGCTTTTCCTCGCAAAGTGCCATAAATGTGGATCGAACCGTCGGCAATCACTTCAGCACCGGGATTGACCATCGTCATGACCACCAGATCACGGCCTTTGGCATACACCTGCTGACCTGAACGCAAAGGTTTGTCGATGACCATGGCACCCAAAGGTGCAGGTGCAACAGGTGCAATCGCTGCTGGTGCAGGCGATGGTGCTTCAGCAAGCGGGACAGAACGGCGTATACGGGCGTCAGAAGCGTCCACCAGGCCCAGGGGCTTTGCAAGTGCCAACAGCGCCTTGTCGGCCCCTTTGATGGCCAAAGGCACAAGGCCTTGCTCTCGCAAAACAGCCAGCAGTTTGGACAGATCAAAAACAGTGGCTTGCAAGTCTTCTGACAGACCTGTGACATCGATCACCAAGGGGTCTTGGTCAAAAAAACCAGGACTTTCAGCCAATTGCTGGCTCAAAGCTTTCGAAACGGCATCCACATCGGTGGTTTTGAGCACCAAAGCCACCAATGGCAAATCAGCGCTTTTGATGTCGTAACAATGAAAAGAAGGAGCGTCTGAATCGGTGGCCATGGTGCCCAATGAGGGGGAAAGCACAAATCTTAACAGCGCACTTGTTCTTTCCTGGTTTCTTATAGGTTTAGATTTTAAATTAGTAGTAGTAGATAAGGGTCGCCGCCTTGTGTGGACAAGTCATTTTTCATGTGAAGTGACAAGGACTTAGCTTTTCTTCAAGCATGTGGGCCACTGTGCTTTGGTTTTGTCACGCCAAGATGAACAACTTCACAAAGAGGTGTTGGCCTGTGGATAAGTAGGGCCTTGTGCTTTATTTATCCACAGCTTTATCAAAACCCTGCTCAGCCACCTATGGTCCATTGGATGATGCCTTTGGCGACAAAACCCAACATGCCAAAAGCCAGACCCAGAAAGATGACAAAAGTTCCAAACTTCCCGGCTTTTGACTCCCAGGCCAGTTGTCCAATGATGAACAGCATGTAGAGCATGAAAGCCCCAACCCCAATGGTCAGCCCGAACCAGGCGAATTGTTCTTCGGTAAAGCCCCACATCACAGCTCACCTTGTCCAGACATGCGCTCTTCCAGAGCTGACGCATCGATCAGTTGTCGATAAGCGTGCCAACTGCCATGGCCAAGCATGGGAACAATCAGGATCAAGCCCAGAAACATCGAAAAAATGCCCAGCAGGCTGAAGCCCATGATCAAAAAGGCCCAAATAACCATGGGCAAGGGATGGGTCAGCACGGTTTTCCAACTCGTCAAGACCGCTTGCAAGACACTGACTTTGCGGTCAAGCAACAAAGGCATGGAAATCACACTTGAAGCAAAAACGGGTGCCGCCATCAAGCCGCCCAAACCCAACCAGAGTTCGAACAGGAAATGGTGTTTGTTCAAGACCACATGGCGGATGAAATCCATGGGGGTGTGGATCGGGGCTGGCGCGAGCAATGTGATCAAGGCCGATGAGGTGATGACCCAACCTGTGGCGGCCAAAGCCAGCAGCAAACCAAAACGGATCAGGCTCCAGTAGCTGTCGGGTTGGTGGCGCAAACGCAATTGCCATTGTGACCAGGTGTGCACCAGCAACTGGAAATCCACTTTTTCACCGCGCTCCATGGCGCGGCTCATCGCATAAAGACTGGTGGCCAGGACCGGAGCGATGACCAAAAACCCGGACAAACTGCCTGCCAGCAGCCAAAAGCGGTCATGGGCCAGCCAGGTGATGAGCACACCCCAAACAGCCAGAATCAGGCCATGCAGTGTGCTCAGCCAAGGTGATTTTGAAAAATCCTTGAAGCCCAAGGCCAACCATTGCAAGGGCTGGTCCAACACAATGGGCAAAACAGGGGGCAAAAAAGCCCCCGAAGGCGTTTTAGATGCGGGAGGTGTGGGTGAGTGTGGCATGTGCCAAGCTTAACGACACCTGCATGTTCGCAGCTTGATGCAAGTCAAGACGAAAAAAAGGCTGCCTGCGGGCAGCCTTTGCTCAGGAAAAAAATAAATCAACGGCGGTGGTGGTGTCCTTCGCCACCCATGTTGCGCATGGTCCGTGCGGTTTCGGTGTCAAACACCTTCTTTTGCTCGGGTGTCAAACTTGCATAAAAAGCTTTGGTGGCATCGGCATGCTTTTGCATCCGGGTGTCCATCTGGGCCCTGTGTGCCTGCATTTGGTCCAGGCGTTCGGGCGTGGTCATTTTTTCAAGTGCAGCGCGGTCAGGGTGACCTGTGCCGTCCTTGGGCATTTGCAAGGCTTGCTCGAATGTGGTCCAGGCAGCTTCCTGTGTCGGTTGCAATTTCAGTTTGGACTTCAGCTCAGCCAAATGTTGGCTGTGGCGCTGTGCCATGTGATCGCGCATTTTTTCCATGCGTTCAGGACGTGGTGCGTTGGGCCCAGGTGCAGTTTGTGCCCAAGCCAGGCCCGACAGGCCAACCAGCAAACCAGCGGTGATCAAAGAGGTGCGAAGCGATTTCATGAGAAACATCCTTTCAGTGATGGGATGGATGCAGTGTGAACTTCTCATGTGTCTGCGTTGTGCTTGGTTTGCAGTGAACTGTAAAGATCTGCAAACATCGCAAGTGCTTCAGCTGCCCAATCGCCCGGCTTGAAAATCTTCAACAGCCTGCATCAGTTCTTCGCGGGTGTTCATCACAAAGGGGCCGTACTGCGCGATGGGTTCGTGCAAAGGCTGACCGGTGATCAACAAGGCGCGCGTACCGGCTTGTCCGCGCAACACCACGCCATCACCACCTTGGCTCAGGATGGCCATGCGTTGAAGGGGGACGGTTTCATGGCCCTGATCGCTTTGCACATCGAGTGTGCCTCGGTAAACATAGACAAACGCGTTGTGGCCAGAAGGAATCTGCTGGCTGAATGTTTGCACACCGTTGAAATGGATGTCCAAATACAGCGGGTCGGTGGGATAGTCCATGGCGGGTCGGTGCATGGCACCGGTCACACCGTGGCTTTCGCCGGAGATGACACGCACCATGACGCCCTCGGGTGTGGTGAGCTCGGGAATCTCTGCACTCTGGATGTCGCGGTACCAGGGGGCACACATTTTTTGACTGGACGGCAAATTCAACCAGAGTTGGAAACCCTCCATCAACCCTTCTTCTTGTTCAGGCATTTCGCTGTGCACAAGACCACGCCCCGCGGTCATCCATTGCACCCCGCCGTTTTGCAACAGGCCTTCGTGGCCTGCACTGTCGCGGTGGCGCATGCGGCCTGCAATCATGTAGGTCACGGTTTCAAACCCACGGTGTGGGTGGTCTGGAAAACCGGCACCGTAATCTTTGGGGTCGTTGCTGCCGAATTGATCGAGCATCAAAAAAGGATCGAGGCGTTGTTGCAGTTCGCCCGTGAGCACGCGGGTCAAACGCACACCCGCACCGTCACGTGTGGCGCGACCAGCGATCAGGGTCTCCACGGCACGTGGATTTTGAACAGGGGCAAAAGAGGTCATGCCCCGCATGATGCCGCAAAAAACAAACCCCGTTCACCACGGGGTCAGGGCTTCACACTTTGGGGTTTTTGCAGGTGTTGATACCCAGCAAACTGTAAGGCGGGCACCAGCCGATCAGGCCGGTGACCAAGGGCAGCAAACCCAGCCAGCCCCAGACGCCGACCTGTCCGGTGGCGGCCAATCCAATCAGGACCAGGCCGATCACGATGCGTGCAATGCGTTCGATGCCGCCAATGTTCGTGGTCATGGGAACTCCTTTGGGGTTAAAAAATCAAGCTGCGACGCGGTAGCCTTCTTCGGCAATGGCCTGTGCCAACGCTTCGCGGGGTTTTTCAGAGTCGACCTGCACCTTGTTCTGAGTGCGATCGATCACGACTTTGGCCTGTGCATCCAGGGCCAACAAAGCCTTGGTCACCGCTTTTTCGCAATGGCCACAGGTCATGCCTTCAACAGTGAAAATTTGGTTCATGATCTTGCTTTCAGATAAACCCTCACGGGTATGCTCAAAGCATAGTCCAAAAAGAGCCGCGTGACATGACACACATCAAGCCAGAACCACAAACCATCGACATTGGCATTGGCGGCATGACCTGCGCCTCGTGCGTGGCCCGTGTTGAAAAAGCCTTGAAAAAAGTACCCGGCGTTGAACAAGCCACGGTGAATTTGGCCACCGAATCGGCGCGCATCCAAGTGCAGTCCGAAGACGTGAGCGATGCGCGTTTGCGCCGTGCCATCCGCGATGCAGGCTACGAACCCCTCACGCCCGAGGCGGCCGAAAGCGCTGAACAGGCTTCAGCCTGGGCGGGCTTTGCACCGGTCGCTTGGGGTTTGCTGCTGTCAGCACCGTTGGTGCTGCCCATGCTGGCGGACCTGTGGGGCCAGCACTGGATGCTGCCGGCGTGGCTGCAATTTGCCTTGGCCACACCGGTGCAATTCATCCTTGGCGCCCGTTTTTACAAAGCCGGCTGGCACGCGCTCAAAGCCTTGACGGGCAACATGGATTTGCTGGTGTCCCTGGGCACCACGGCAGGCTGGTTGCTGTCCGTTTGGCTCTGGCTCCATGCCCACGAGGGCCATGTACCGCACCTGTACTTTGAAGGCTCGGCGGTGGTCATCACCTTGGTCTTGCTCGGCAAATGGCTGGAAGCGCGGGCCAAGCGTCAAACGACCGAAGCCATCCGTGCGCTGCATGCCTTGCGGCCGGACAAAGCCCACTGGATCAGCGACGAAGGCGAGGTCGATGTGCCGGTGGCCGAAATCCTGGTGGACGATCTGGTGGTGGTGCGCCCCGGCGAGCGCTTCCCGCTCGATGGTGAACTGATCGAAGGCCAGACCCAGGTGGACGAATCCATGCTGACGGGCGAACCCTTGCCTGTGAGCAAAGGCATGGGCGCACAGCTGACCGGTGGGTCGATCAATGGCGATGGCCGTGTCCTGATGCGGGTCACGGCTGTGGGCCATGAAACCGTGCTCTCGCGCATCATCCGCCTGGTCGAAGACGCGCAAGCGGCCAAGGCACCGATCCAGCGGCTGGTCGACAAAGTGGCGGAGATTTTTGTCCCCGTGGTGCTGGTGGTGGCCTTGTTGACCCTGGCGGTGTGGATGTTCATGGGGGCCAGTTTCGAGACGGCGCTCATCCATGCTGTGGCGGTGCTGGTCATTGCCTGCCCTTGTGCACTGGGCCTGGCCACGCCAGTGGCCATCATGGCGGGCACCGGTGTGGCGGCCAAGCACGGCATCCTGATCAAGGACGCCCAGGCCTTGGAGATGGCGCACCGCGTACAGACCGTGGCCTTCGACAAAACAGGCACGCTCACCGTGGGGCAGCCTCGCCTGATTGCGCATTTGCCAGCCCCTGGCATGGATGCGGCTTTGGCCTTGGGCTGGGCGACCAGCGTGCAAAGCGGCAGCGAGCATCCCTTGGCCCGTGCCGTGCTCAAAGCCGCACAGGCGCAGGGCATCACCCCTGTGGCACCGCAAGATTTGACGGCCGTGCCCGGACGTGGGGTGCAGGCGCAAGTCGAAGGGCGTCATTTGTTGCTGGGCAGCTTGCGGTGGCTCCAGCAAGAGGGTCTGGACGCCAGCCTGTGGGCTGAAGAGGTGAAGACCCTGCAGGCGCAAGGCGCCACACTTTCGGCCCTGGCCGAACGGGCCCCCAACGGTGTGCAAGGCTTGTTGTTGATGGCTTTTGGTGACGAACCCAAGGCCGGAGCCCAGGAGGCATTGGCCGCCTTGCGCGAGCGTGGCTTGAAGCTGGTGATGATCTCGGGTGACAACCAGGCCGCCGCCGAGGCCATGGCCCGCCGCCTGGGTCTGCGACCCGAGGACGGCGAAGTGTTGGCCGATGTGCTGCCTGGCGACAAGGCCGCGCAGGTGCAAAAGCTGCGCGAAGGGGGCCGCATCGTGGCCATGGTGGGCGACGGGGTGAACGATGCACCCGCGCTGGCTGCGGCCGATGTGGGCCTGGCCATGGGCAACGGCACCGATGTGGCCATGCACGCCGCGGGCATCACCTTGATGCGTGGCGATGTGGCCCTGGTGGGCGATGCGCTGGACATTTCGGCGCGCACCGTGGCCAAGATCCGGCAAAACCTGTTCTGGGCCTTTGCCTACAACGTGGCGGGCATTCCGCTGGCGGCCATGGGCTACCTCAACCCGGTGATTGCCGGTGCCGCCATGGCACTGAGTTCGGTCAGCGTGATGAGCAACGCTTTGTTGCTCAAACGCTGGCGGCCCGATTGAGGGCCAGCGGCTGACCTCGAACTTCGCATTTTCTTGACGTACGTCACGGCGAGAAATGGCCCCGACGCGCACACTGGCGGCCATTGATGTGGAGAACGAACCCATGAAAAAGCACAGCAGCTTGCAAACCATCCGCGACGAACACGCTTCTCTGGCCGCCATGTTGCAATCCATGCGCATGATGGTTGAACGTGGCCCGAGCGACGATCGCCGCAACTTTTTTGACGTCGTGCGCGCGATGCTGTTCTACATCGACGAGTTTCCCGAGCGCCTGCACCACCCCAAAGAATCGAACCTGCTGTTCCCCAAAGTGGTCAAGGCTGCGCCCAAGGTGATGGGCGCGATCGACAAGCTCGAGCGCGACCACATGTACAGCGAAAAAGCCGCCCGTGATTTACAGCACCTCTTGATGGCCTGGGAACTGCTGGGGGCCACGCGCCGTCAGGCCTTTGAAGAGGCGTTCAAGAAATACGTGGACTTCTATCTGGAGCACATGCATCTGGAAGAGACCGTGATCTTGCCCGAGGCCGAGCGTTGCCTGAACGACGAAGACTGGGCTTTGCTGGACAAGGCCTTTGCAGAAAACGCCGACCCGCTCACGGGCCACTACCCGCCCACACAGGAATACGAAAAGCTGTTCAGCCTGATCGTGACCCGCGCGCCTTCGCCCATCGGGCTGGGTTGAACACAAGTCCGCCGACCGCGCGCCAGGCGTGGTCGGCGAACAGGCCCGACATCAATGCGCGGGCGTCGCCATGTGTGTGCGGTCTTTGAACCAGGACACGTACAGCACCGGCAAGACCAGCAAGGTCAACAGCGTGGCGGTGAACAAACCGCCGATCACCACGATGGCCAGAGGCCGTTGGGTTTCCGATCCGATGTCGTGGCTCATCGCCATGGGCAAGAGGCCCAGCGCGGCCAGCATGGCGGTCATCAGCACCGTGCGCAGGCGCTGCAAGGCCCCTTCCTTGACGGCCTCCAGCACGGTGTGACCCGCGTTGCGCAGTTGCTGGAACACCGACAGCATCACCACACCATTGAGCACGGCCTGCCCTGACAGCGCAATGAAGCCAATGGCGGCCGACACCGACAGCGGGATGTTGAAAATCCACAAGGCCACAAACCCACCGATCAAGGCCAGCGGCACGTTGATCAGGATCAGTGCCGCGCTCTTGAAAGAGCTGAACGCGTCGAACAGCAGCACGAAGATCAAGAGCAAGGAGATGGGCACCACCACGCTCAGGCGCTGCATGGCGCGTTCCTGGTTCTCGAACTCACCTGACCAATTGACCACGTAGTTGGGAGGAATCGTCACGTTCTTTTGCACGCGCTGTTTCATGTCACCCACCACCGAGCCCATGTCACGGCCCTTGATGAAAATGCCAATGGCCATGGTGCGGCGGCCCGATTCGCGGGCGATGTTCATCGCGCCGCTGGTTTGTTCGATCTTGCTGACCGCGCCCAGGCTCACATAACCGCCATCGGGCGTTGGAATCGGTATGGCGGCCAGCTCCGAAATGTTGCGCCGCTCCTGCGGCAGCCGAACCGCCACATCAAAGCGGCGCTCACCGTCCCACAAGGTGGTGGCGCCCTTGCCCGCCAATGCGGCTTCGATCACGTCCTGCACATCGCCCACGTTCAAGCCATAGCGTGCCGCTTGTTCCCGCTGGATGTTGATCAGCAGCTGAGGCAATTCGCCTTGCCGATCGATCTCGGCGCGGCTGACGCCACGGACTTGTTTGATCTCACGCTCGATGGCTTCGGCCGTCTGCTTGAGCACGGCCAGATCGTCGCCCGCGATCTTGATCACGATCTGGCCGTCGATTTGCGAAATCGACTCGAGCACGTTGTCGCGAATGGGTTGCGAGAAAGTGGGCTCCATGCCGGGCAAGGCCGACACGGCATGGTCCATTTCCTCGATCAGTTTCTCACGCGTGATGCCCTTGCGCCATTGCTCTGGCGGTTTCAGGTCCACAAAGACCTCGGCCATGCTGATGGTTTTCGGGTCGGTGCCGTCTTCGGGTTGGCCCGCTTTGGAGACAGTCGTGCGCACCTCGGGCACGCTGTGCAATGTTTTGCGGATGTCACTCAGAATGCGCGTGGCTTCGTTGTTGGCGACGCTGGCGGGCAGGCGCACGTTGACCCAGATCGTGCCCTCGTTGAGTTCCGGCAGGAACTCCGAGCCCAGGCGCGATGCGGCCACCATGGCCATGGCAAAGCAAGCGATGGCCATGCCCACCACCTGACGGCGGTGAGCCAGCGCCCAGTTCAAGGCCGGTGTGTAGATTTGTTTGGACTTGGCCACGACGCGGTTGTCGTGGTGAGGCAAGCCTTTGCGCAGCATCCAGTAAGCCAGCAAGGGCACCAGTGTCAGCGAGAAAATCAGTGCACCAATCAGCGCAGCAGTCACCGACAAAGCCATGGGCTGGAAGATGCGGCCTTCGTGTCGCTGCAAGGCAAAGATCGGGATGTGGGCTGCAATGATGATCAGCATCGAGAACAGCGTGGGGCGTCCCACTTCGTTGGCTGCTTCGGTGATCAGGGTCTTGCGCTCTTTTTCGTTCATGCCCTCGCCCCGCTCGGCCAGCCGGTGCATGATGTTTTCGATCACGATCACCGCGCCGTCCACGATGATGCCGAAGTCCATGGCCCCCAGACTCAGCAGGTTGGCCGGCACGCCCATGATCTTCAGACCCATGAAGGTGGCCAGCAAGGCCAGTGGAATCACGGCCACCACGGCCAGGCTGGCGCGCAGGTTGGACAAAAAGATGTAAAGCACCAGCGAGACCAGCAACGCGCCTTCGACCAGGTTCTTGAACACCGTGGTCAATGTTTTGTCCATCAGCCAGGCGCGGTCATAAAAGGGCACGATCTGAACGCCTTGCGGCAAGCCACGGCTGTTGAGCTCGCTGATTTTTTCTTTCACCCCTTTCAGCACAACGCTGGGGTTCTCGCCTTTGCGCATGACCACGATGCCGGTGACGACGTCGTTGTCGTTGTCCTGTCCGACGGTGCCCAGACGCGGGACGGCACCGATCTTCACCTGCGCCACATCGCGCACCAGGATCGGTGTCGCATGACGGGTGGCGACCACCACCTGGCCAATCTCTTCGGCCGATCGCAGCAAACCGATGCCGCGGATGGCGAACTGCTGCAAGCCTTGCGCCACATAGCTGCCGCCGGCATTGGAGTTGCCCCGGCCCAGAGCGTCCAGCAGGTTCTGGATGGTGAGTTTGTGGGCTCGCAGTTTTTCCAGATCGGGCTGCACTTCGTATTGCTTGATGAAGCCGCCCATGGCCACCACGTCGGCCACACCAGGTACTTGGCGCAAGCCGCGCTCGACGACCCAGTCTTGCAAGGTGCGCAATTCGGTGGTGGTCTGGCCATCGCCGCGCAAGCGGTAGCGCATGACTTCGCCGACCGGGGTGGCGTTGGGGGCGATGTTGGCCTCCACGCCCGGTGGCAGGTCCACGCCGCGCAGACGCTCGTTGACTTGTTGGCGCACGATGTTCACATCGGCGTTGTCGTTGTAGGTCACCACGGTGAACGACAGGCCAAACTGGGTGTGCGAGAACACCCGGATCGAATTGGGCAAACCGGCCAGCGCCACCTCGATGGGCAAGGTGACTTGCTTTTCAACTTCTTCGGCAGCGCGACCAGGGTACAGTGCAATCACCGTTACTTGTGTGTCGGTCACATCCGGGAAGGCTTCGACCGACAGGTTCTTGAAGGCGATGACCCCGGACATCACGAACAGCAGCGTGCCCAGCACGATGAACAGCGGCTGGTTCAGGGCGTAGTGGATGAGCTTTTTCATGGCTTGCTCTGCTCCGCCGCGTGGGCCGCTTCCTGGGCGATCCTCAGCTCACGCGCCAGCAGCAAACCGTTTTGGCTGACCACTTGCTCGCCTTCTTTCAAACCGGCGCTCAGCAGCACCCGCTGGGCACCTTCGTAGGAGACCTTCACATCGCGGGGCTCAAACACCCCGGGCTGACTTTGCACAAACACGTAGTGCTGGTTGCCGCGCAAGAAGACCGCCGTGGCGGGCACTTCCACGCCCGCGCCCACTTGCCGCTCGTAACGCACCTTGGCCAGCATTTCGTTTTTCAACAGCCGTTGAGGGTTGACCACTTTCGCGCGGATCTTGATGGTGCGCGTGTTCGGATCGATCTGATCGGTCACCGCGCTGATGCTGGCGTCAAAAGTCTGCTCCGCCAGGGATGGCACGATCAGCTTGACCTTGGCCCCTGGGCGCAGGCCGGCCACATCGGCTTCTTGAGCGTCAATTTGCACCCACAGAACGCTGGGGTCCGACACCACAAACAGGGGCACGCTGGCACCGTCTGGGCGCACTTCTTGACCGGGGTTGAGGTTGCGTTCGACCACCACGCCCGCCATGTCGCTGCGCAGGCCCAGTTGCTGGTTCACGCCTGTGCCGCTGCCATACAGGCTGGTGCGTGCCTGGGCTCGGGCCACTTCGGCCTGCGTGCGCGCGGCTTCGGCCTCGGCCTGCTCCAGGTCTTTGCGGGCCACCACGCCCGCTTCCAGCAGTTCGCGCTGGCGTTGCAGGGCTTGTTTGGCCAAGGTGGCATCGGCCTGTGCCCGCGAGGTGTCGGCTTGTGCGGCACCAAACTCGGGCGAGGCCAATTCGGCCAGCACCTGCCCGGCTTTGACCGTTTGCCCCACATCGGCACTGATGCGCGTCACGCGGCCTGCAAAGGCGGGGTAGACGCGTTGGGTTTTTTCTTCGTTCCAGACCAATTTGGCAGGCAGCTCCACGGCGACGTTTTGGGCTTGCACCGCGGCGGTGCTGACCAGCAAAGGCAGTTGCGGGTGGCCTGCGGGATAGCGCAACTGCTTGTCCTGGATGATGGGCATGGGTGTCGCAGCCACGGGTTCGGCTTTGTCCTGGCAGGCACTCAGCAGGCTCAGGGCCGCCAAGCTCAGGATGGCGATCGGGGTGTGCAAAGGTTTCACGGGCGTGTCTCGTTCAGAAATTCAAAGAAGGGGGTTCAACGTGCGGTACCTGGTGCAGCACCAGGTGCGGCCGAGCGCAACTGCCAGGTGCCCAGCGCCTTGGCGTGGGCATTGCGCACGGTCAGCGCCTCGAGTTGGGTGGTTTTGAGGGTGCGGCGAGCGTCCAGCAAATCGGTCAGCGTCAAACCGCCTTTGCTGTACGCGGTTTCGGCTTGTGCCGCCACGCGGGTGGCTTGCGGCAGGATGTCGTCCTCAAAAATTTTCAGGCGCTGGGCGCTGGTTTGCCAGGCTTGCACCAGGGCACCGAGGTCGGCACGGGCTTGCAGCAAGGTTTTTTGCAGCAGATCCTGGCTCTGTTCTTCTTGGGCCAGGGCGCGACCGATTTCACCTTCAAAGCGTTCCCAGCCATTCAGGGGCACCGAAATGCGAAAAGCCAGCAAACGCGTGGAGCTGCCAGGAAAGTGGTCAAACGTGGTGCCCACGCTGGGGTCGGCTTGGCGCAGGGCCCGGGCCGATTGCAACGCGGCCTGCGCGGCGGCCACGCGTTCGCGGGCGGCCACCACATCGGGGCGTTGCTCGACCAGGGCCTCCACCCGTGCCTCGGTTTGCACCGTGTCGGGCACGCTCTGGGGCCAGTCGCCCAGTGCTTGCCAGCCACCCGCAGGCACGGGCAAGCCGGTCCACTGCGACAGCGCCCAGGCCGCTTGCTGGCGGTCCAGCGCGGCGCTGTGTTCGTCGGCACGCGCGCGTTCGGCCTCGATCTGGGTGCGTGCGGCATCCTGGGCCGACAAGTCGCCAGCCTTCAGGCGCAGTTGCGCGCTGCGGGCCAGTTGGGCCGCGCTTTGGGCGATGGCCTGCACCGCCTGCAGGCGCTGCTGCGCGGCCAGCAGGTCATAAAAGGCCGCTTGTGCGCCGATTTGCTGCACCAGCAAGGCGTCCTGGCTGTCGGCCTGGGCGGCATTGGCGCTGCGCTGCGCTGCTTCGGTGCGCACGGCGCGTTTGTTGCCACGCTCCCAGGTCCAGTCCAGACCGAGCGATTTGTCGATCCGCTTTTGCGTCCAGAACGAACCGCCGCCGGTGCCGTTTTGCAAGTCGATGGACGAGATGCCCGCCGACAAGCTGGGGGCGGGGGCGCGGTCGGCGCTCCGCACGTCGGCGCGGGCGGCGTTCAGGGCACGTTGCGCGGCCAGTACATCGGGGCTTTGCCGGGCGGCTTGCAGCACCTGCTGCAGGTTCAAGGTCAAAGAAGCGGATGCGTTCACCGCCGCCGACGTGGCGGCGGCAGGGTGGGCCGTGTCGGCTGCCAGGGCCCAAGGTCCCGCGCCCAAGCCCACCAGGCCGCTCAAAAGAAACAAGTGTCGTATGCTCATCGCTCCTTTATCGGTGACATGGCCTGACCAAGACCTGACTTGGGTGGCCGCTTTTTGGGAGACGTGGGGCGCATGCGCATTTTGTTGGTCGAAGACGACGCGGTCTTGCAATCGGTCATGCGGCGCAGCCTGGCCGATGCCGGGCATCGGGTCGATGCGGCAGGCGATTGCTCGACGGCCCGGCATCTGTGGCATGTGCAGGCCTATGACGCGGTCTTGCTGGACCTGAACTTGCCCTTGACCGAGCGCCGCGATGCCGAGAGGGTCAGTGGCCTGGCCCTGCTGCGCGAGCGCCGTGCCAAAGGCGACAAAACCCCGGTGCTGGTGCTCACCGCACGCAACCGCACCGACGAACGCATTGCCGGCCTGGATGCCGGTGCCGACGACTACCTGGGCAAACCGTTTGAGCTGGCCGAGGTCGAAGCCCGCCTGCGGGCCCTGGTGCGCCGCAGTCAGGGGGCCGATGACCAGACCCAGGTGGGGCAATTGGTGCTCGACCGCAAAGCGCGGCGCATTTTGATTCAGGGCCAGGAGTTGACATTGCCGGCCCGCGAGCTGGAGGTGTTGTGGGAGCTGATGAGCCCGCCCGGACGCACCGTGAGCAAGAAAGATTTGTCGAACAAACTCTCTGACTTTGAGGAAGCCTTGGCCGACAACGCGCTCGAAGCCTTCATCTCGCGCCTGCGTAAAAAGCTGGCGAACTCGGGCGCATCGATCCGCACCCTGCGCGGTTTGGGCTACCTGATGGAGGATGCGCGGTCATGAAGCCTGTGGCCACGACCTTGCGGTCCCGATTGCTCCGGCATGTGATTTTGCCCCTCGCCTTGACCTGGTTGGTGGGGGCCTTGCTGGCCTTGGCGGTGGCGCGGTATTTCACGCAACAGGCGTTTGACCGCGCCTTGCTTGACGATGCCTACGCGGTGGCCAGCCATGTGCGCCACGCCGAAGACGGTGGCTTGACGCTCGGTCTGAGTTCGGTCGAGATGGGCCATTTGTTGTTCGATCAGAACGAAAACCTGTACTTTGCGGTGTACCAGGACGATGGACGCTTGCTCGCTGGCCATGCGGGCTTGCAGTTGCCAGTGGGCTCGCGTGCTGTTGCCGGGCCTTTTTTCACCGAGACCCCATTTCAGAACCGCATGCTGCGAGCTGTGGTCTTGGCGCGCAGCCGGCCTGCGGCCTTCACCGTGGTGGTGGCGCAAACGACGCGAAGCCAGGACCAATTGTTTGAGCGGCTGTTTTTCATCTCGCTGGTGCCACAGCTGCTGCTGCTGATCTGGCTGGCTTGGTGGCTGCGCCGGGCGATCCAGCAAGATGTGCAACCTTTGATGGATTTGGAACAGGCCGTTGCCCAGCGCGATGCGCGCGACCTGACGCCCATGAGCATCTCCACGCGCACGCTGGATGTGCAAAAGCTGGGCGAGTCCATCAATGCCTTGCTGGCCCGCATCGAGCAGAGCGTGCGGGGTCAAAAAGAGTTTGCCGGCAATGTGGCGCACGAGTTGCGCACGCCGCTGGCGGGCATCCGCGCCCTGGCGGAATACGGCCTGGCCCAGAACGAGCCACACATTTGGCGCGAGCAACTGCGCAGCATCGCGCAAAGCCAGGAGCGCGCCAGCCATCTGGTCGATCAGCTGCTGGCGCTGGCCTTGGCACAGGAGGCCCAGCAGGTTTTGCAACCCCAGCCTTTGGCCTTGGACGAGGTGGTGCGCGACAGCCTGATGCGCCATCTGCACCGCGCCGATGCGCTGGGCGTAGACCTGGGTGCGGTGGGGCTGGACAAACCGGTGTGGATTGCGGCGCAACGGGCTTTGCTGGAAGGGGTGCTCGACAACCTGATCGACAACGCGATGCGCTACGGCCTGCCCCCTGCGGGGCAACAGCGCCATGTGACGGTGGCGCTGGCCCGCTTGCCCGAGGGCGACGTCGAGTTGTCGGTGGTGGACAACGGGCCTGGCATTTCCGATGCGCAACGCGAGCGCCTGCTGCAACGCTGGGCGCAAGGCAGTGCGGGCGAGGCCCTCAAACAAGGCTCGGGCCTGGGCCTGTCCATCGTGGCCGAGTACGCCCGCATCATGGGGGCCCCCTTGTCACTGGGGCCCGGGCATGCAGGCCAGGGTCTGAAGGTCGGCTTGCGCTTTGCCGCTCAACCCAGCGTCGGGTAGTCCAGATAACCGGCATCGCCGCCGCCATACAGGGTGGCGCGGTCCAGCGTGTTGAAGGGGCCGCCTTGCCTGAGGCGCGCGCCCAGATCGGGGTTGGCGATGAAGGGGCGGCCAAAAGCGATCAGCTCTGCGCCTTCGCGCAAGGACTGCTCGGCCAGCGGCAGGTCATAACCGTTGTTGACCATCCAGGCCCCTTGCCCGCCGCTTTGGCGGTAAACGTTTTTCAGAGCCGCGTAGTCAAAGGGGGCCAGGCCTTGCTGGTGGTCGCGCGGGCCGCCGGTCGAGCCTTCGATGATGTGCACATAGGCCAGGCCCAGCGGGGCCAGTTGCCGGACCACATGCTCGAACAAAGGCTGTGGCAGGTCGTCGCTGGCATCGTTGGCCGGGGTCACGGGCGAGAGGCGAATGCCGGTGCGGCCGCCGCCGATTTCGGCTGCCACAGCTTGCATCACTTCTTGCAAAAAGCGGGTACGGTTTTCGACCGGGCCGCCATACGCATCGCGGCGCTGGTTGCTGCCCGAACGCAGGAACTGGTCGATCAGGTAACCGTTGGCGGCGTGCACTTCGACGCCGTCAAAACCGGCGGCCACCGCGTTGGCGGCGGCGCGGCGGTAGTCCTCCACAATGCCGGGCAGCTCGGCGGCATCGAGCGCACGGGGAGGCGACACCGACACAAACTGGGCTTTGCCATCGACCAGCAACACGGTTTTGCATTGGGCGGTCACAGCCGATGGGGCCACGGGTGCTTGACCGTTGGGTTGCAAGCTGGTGTGCGAGATGCGGCCCACATGCCACAGCTGCATCACGATCTTGCCGCCTTCGGCATGCACCGCGTCGGTCACCTGTTTCCAGGAGGCGACTTGTTCTGCGCTCCAGATGCCGGGCACATCGGCATAGCCCTGGCCCTGGTGGCTGATGCCCGTGGCCTCGGTGATGATCAGGCCCGCCCCGGTGGCGGGGTTGGCGCGTTGGCGGTAATAAGTGGCCATGCGCGCATTGGCCAAGCCGCCAGGGGCTCGGTTGCGCGTGAGCGGGGCCATCACGATGCGGGTGGACAGGGCCAGGGTGCCGACTTGGCAAGGTTCAAACAGGGACGTCATTCGGTCATTTCTCAAGGCGATGGGACAAGGGATTCAAACGTCGAAGCCCGGATTTTCACGGCTCAGTTTGCGCAGCAGCGAGGGCCAGACAAAAGCGCCGCCCAGTCCACCGGTTTGCACGCGCGAGGCATGGGCCACGCCGTTCAGGATTTGCGGGTTCACCGCCGTCAGGTCTTGCGGTCCGTTTTGTCCGGCCAGTGCATCCACCTGGATGCGGCAGGTGTTTTCAAAGGTGTACATCGACAGGAAGGCGTCGGCAATGCTTTTGCCCACCGTCAGCAGGCCGTGGTTGCGCAGCATCAAAAAGTTGGCATCGCCCAGATCGGCTTGCAGGCGGGCCTTTTCATCGTCGCGGATCGCCACGCCTTCGTAGCCGTGGTAGGCCAGTGAGGCCAGCACAAAAGTGCTTTGCTGGCTGATGGGCAGCACGCCGTGCGCTTGCGCGCTCACGGCCACACCGGCACGGGTGTGGGTGTGCAACACACAGCCCGCGTCGTGCCGCACTTCGTGCACGGCGCTGTGGATCACAAAGCCCGCCGGGTTGACCGGGAAGGGGCTGTCGTGCAGCTTGTTGCACTGCATGTCCACCTTGACCAGGCTCGAGGCGGTGATCTCGTCGAACATCAGGCCATAGGGGTTGATCAGGAATTGTGCTTGACCGCCGGTGACCGATTCAGGCAGCTTGGCGCTGATGTGGGTGAAGACCAGATCGCTCCAGCCATAGAGCGCCACCAGCCGGTAGCACGCCGCCAGGTCGACACGCAATTGCCATTCGTCGGGGTGAACACTGTCTTTGAGGGATGCAATCTGAAACGCCATGGCCGCCGGCTCCGTTTGAAAAAATGAAACGCCAGCTTAACGACTGGCGGGCCATGGCGATGACGTGTAGGCGACTGATGGCACCGTCTGGCTACACCATCCCCAAGCTGCCCAAAATCGCCAGCAGCTGGCTGGTGTTGATCAGGATGGCCGATTTGTGGATCTTGCGGAATGCTGGGATGGCCATGATTTCGCGGGTCTGAATCTGGGGGGCGAGCTGGTCCATCATCGGGATGAACTTGCCGCGCAGCACCAGCGTGAGGGCGGCGATGCCGCCGGCTCCTGCGGCGAAGGCTGGACGCCCCGCCAGCGCATAGCTGATGGCTGTGCCCACTGCAGCCACGAGCGCGATGCGGTAGTAGGTGAGGTAAAAAGACCGGATGAAACGCGCATCCACCGGGTTGTCGTGCTTGAGCACCAGCAAGGGCACCGAGCCCAGCAAAAAGTAAGCCGTCACCGCGAGCAAGGCCACGGTGAAAAACAAGGCCACGGCGTGGGGTTGCAAGATCATGGTGAGGCGATGGGTGGAAGTGCAGAAGTTCGCTTCAGAAGTGCCTGGTCATCATCGTGTGATGGATTTGACGCTTCAACTTTGTGGTGCGGTCAGCCGCTCCAGCCGCATCAGGTAAGTGCGGGCAAACTGCCCGCCGTCGTCAACGGGGCCGCACATCTCCAGCGAGGCTTGCAGTTGGCTGCACACGGCGGGGCGTTCAGGCTGGCCAAAGATTTTGCAGCGCAGGGTGTCGTCCAGTTGCACACAAGGCACACCTGCGGGCTTGCCGTGTGGCATGCCGGGAATGGCCGACGAGATGGATGGCGCCGTGCAGCAGGCCGCACAGCCTGGGCGGCATGAAGGGCGAGCGCTCATTTGGGCCACAGGACCCACAGCTGCAAAGGCTGCTTCATGCGCCCGGCCAGTTCACCGGCAGCAGTGCCGGAGCCGGCGTAATAGTCGGCCCGCACCGCACCCACGATGGCTGTGCCGGTGTCTTGCGCCAACACCAGTTTGTCCAGCGAGGTCTGGGGGCCTTGCGAGCGCAGCCAGACGGGCGTGCCGTAAGGAATGCTGCCCCGGTCCACCGCGATCGAACGGCCTGCGGTCAGGGGCACGCCTTGTGCCCCTTTGGGCCCGGGCGGTGTGCCGCCGGGTGGCAAAGCTTCTTCCTTGAAGAACACCACGCGGGGGTTTTGCCACAGCAGTTCATTCACGCGCGAGGGGTTGCGCAAGATCCAGTCCTTGATGCCGGGCCACGACGCATCGCGGATCAGGCCCTGGTCGAGCAGCCAGCGGCCAATGCTTTTGTAGGGCTGGTCATTGGTGCCTGCAAAGGCCAGACGCACCAGGCGCTGGCGGCCATCCGATTCGGTCACGTTGATGAGGCCCGAACCCTGGATGTGCAGCACCATGGCATCGACCGGGTCGGCCAGGTACACCAGTTCTTTGCCGCGCAGCGCGGCTTTGGCGGCAGGCAAGGCGTCCATTTCCTGGCGGGTGTACCAGGGTTTGCGCTGGGCAAGGCCCGCAGGCGGCGCATACAAGGGCACGTTGAAACCCGCGCGTGGCTGGCGTGAGGCGTTCAGCACCGGCTCGTAATAGGCGGTGAGCAAACCGTCGGTCCGCTGATCGCGCGACTCCACCCGATAGGGTTGCAGGTTTTGGCGCATCCATTGGCGTTGAGCGGTGACCGGGGCATTGGCGAGTTGATGCACTTCGGGGCACAGCGTTTTCCAGGCGGGCGCGGGGCGCAGACAGCTTTGCTGCCAGGCGGGCCAGGCTTCTTGCAAGGGGTCGGTGTCCAGGCCAGGCAGGTCGCTCCAGCGCACAGGCACCCAGCGGCTTTGCGCCTGCATCAGTGGGGGGGGCAGTGTGCCGGTTTCGGTCGAGCCGGAGGTCCCGGGCCAGGAAGCCTGATGGCTGGGCGTGACCGAGCAGCCCGCCAGACTGCCTACAATCGCGGCCACGACCCATGCGGCCCAGGCCGCTGGTGATGAAAACAAGGGGAGTTTGCGCATGGGCTTGATTTTGCTGGAAGCTTTGTTGGCCTTGGTCGTGTTGATCGCGATCGTGTGGTGGACCATGTTTGCGGGGCGCTCCAAAGGTGAGTTGCCTGCGCCGCCAGACCAGGCTGACAAGTCCGAGGACTGATCGGCCCTCATGACCTGCCCTCAGTCGAGCAGGGTCTGGCCACCTTCAAAGCGCTGGGCATAGTAACGGTTGCTCAGTTTGTCGATGCGCACGCCGGTGCGCTCATTGCTGGCGTGCACAAAACGCCCGTCACCCACATACACACCCACATGCGAGTGGCGCGCCCCCAGGGTGTTGAAGAACACCAGATCGCCCGGCTGCAATCGGGCCGTGTCGACCGGGCGAGACAGCTTGCCCAGATCGGCCGAGGAGCCGCGCAACTTCAGCCCAGCGGCTTCTTTGTAGACATGGGACACCAGACCCGAGCAGTCAAAGCCCATGGCCGGGCCGCGACCGCCCCAGGCGTAACGCGTGTCGAGCAAGGACATGGCGAACAAGGCCACATCGTTGCGTGTAGCGGTGTGCACTGACGTGGCGGGGCTGGACGCCGGGTTGACGCCGCTTTTGAAGGCGGGGGCCGTCGGCGGGGTGGCGCAGCCGACCAGGATGCAAGTCAGCAGCGGCGTCCACAGGTGGAGTTTGGGCTTCATGACAGTGTGCGCAGCAAGTTGGCCAGCTCGACCGCCGATTTGACCTGCATCTTGTCGAACACGCGGGCGCGGTGCACTTCCACCGTGCGCACGCTGATGTCCAGCTGGTCCGCGATCAGTTTGTTGGGCAGCCCTTCGACCACCAGCCGCATCACGTCGCGCTCGCGATCGGTCAGCTCGTTCAGCTGTGACTGCAACAGGTTTTGCTGCTGACGTGCCGCCAGGCGTTCGTGCGACAGGTTCAGCGCCTGCTCGATGCGGTCGACCAGGGCGTTGTCGGAAAAAGGCTTTTCGCAAAAATCAAAAGCCCCGCGCTTGACGCTGTCCACCGCGGTGGGCACGTCGGCGTGGCCGGTCAGGAAAATCACGGGCCAAGCCTGGGCGATGCCACTGGCCAGCAACTGCTCAAACAGGGCCAGCCCACTCATGCCGGGCATGCGCACATCGAGCAAGATGCAGGCCGCTTGCTGGGGCGGTGTATCGCCCATGGTGCGGTCGAGCATGGCCGAAAAGGCTTCGGCACTTTCAAAAGACTCGCTGAGCAAACGCCGGGTGCGCAACAGCCAGGCCATGCCTTCGCGCACGCTGACGTCGTCGTCCACGATGTAAACCGTGCTGTCTTGGGGTGAGTACATGCGCGGATTTTAGGCGGTGTCGGTCGGTGGGGCCATGGTGCTCTGCCGCACCGCAGGCAGCGTGAAACGAAAAGCCGTGCCTCTGGGCGACTGGGCTTCAAAATCCAGATGGCCGCCGTGCTGCTCGACGACGGTGCGGCACAAACTCAGGCCCAAACCCATGCCCTCGGCTTTGGTGGTGAAGAAGGGGGTGAAGAGTTGCTCGGCCACTTCGGGTTCGATGCCGGAGCCCACATCGGTGATGGCCAGCTCGACCCAACTTTGGTCGGCATTGGAGGCGGCCCGCTTGGCTTGCAAGACCAGCACCCGGTCCCGGCATTCGGGGCGGTCCATGGCTTGCATGCCGTTGCGCGCCAGGTTGAGCAGCACTTGCTCGACCATGGTGCGGTCACACCAGACCGGGGGCAAACGCGCTTCGATGCGGGTGACCACCCGCACGTGCAGCTTGCGGGCCTGCAGGTTGACCAAGGGCAAGATGGCGTCGAACAGCGCGTGCGGGGGCACGGCTTCGCGGGCTTGGTCGCGGCGGCGCACAAAGTCGTGCACGCTGTTGATGACACGTCCGGCGCGCCCCGCTTGCTCGGCAATGCGGCGCAGCGCCATGTGCACATCGTCCATGCTTTGCGGCACGGCCTCGGGGTCCTTGAGCAGGTTGAGTGAGCCATTGGCGTAACTGGCGATCGCTGCGAGGGGCTGGTTCAACTCGTGGCTGAGCAGCGACGCCATCTCGCCCACCGTGGCCAGGCGGGCCGTGGCTTGCAAACGTTCCTGGCTGGCACGCGACAACTCTTCGACCCGGCGTTGTTCGCTGATGTCAATCACCGCGCCCATCCAGCCGGTTTGCACACCGGTGGTGCTGATCAAGGGCGCCTCGATGATCAGCACCGGAAAGCGGGTGCCATCGTGTCGCATGAAGACCGACTCGAAACCTTCGCGGGGTGGCGCATTGCCGGCCAGGCGGATGGCCTGGCGTTGCCGGTATTCGTCCACCATCTCGGGCGGCCAATAAGGCATGGGGGCATTCTGGCCAATCAGGGCTTCGGCGGGCAGTCCCACCATTTGGCAAAAGGCCGGATTCACATAGGTGATGCGGCCTTCCAGATCGCGCGCGCGCAGGCCGGTCACCAGCGAGTCTTCCATCGCTTTGCGAAAGGCCAGGGCATCGGCCAGGTCGCGTTCGGCCTTCAGCCGGCGGCGCGAGTCTTTGGCCAGCAGCACCATCACCGTGATCAATGCGATCGACATGCCGGTCACCAAAGCCGTGAGCACGTTGGGGAACAGATCGGGCTCGCCCCGGCGTCCGTCCATGCGCAGCACCAGGGTGTTGCCAGGCAAGTCCACCAGCTGCTGTGCGGTGAACAGGCGCAAGCCCCGCCGCTGGCTGCCTGCGATGGCCAGGCGGGTGCCATCGGCTTCGGTGAAGGAGACTTCGTTGCGGCGTCCAAATGTTTTGCCCAGGCGTTCGACCAGCAGCGGTTGCAGGCCATAGGTGACCACCGCGTAGCCGGTCAATTCGCCGTCTTGTGTCATGGGCAGGCACAGCTCCATGACCTCCATGCCCAAACCATCGGGCTGGGGCAGATAGTAGGTGCTGGAATAGGCGGGGCCATTGAAGCGCCGTGCGCGCTGACACGACTGGATGGTTTCGTTGACGACTTCGTGGCGCGGTGTGCGCTCAAAAATGGGGGGGCGCAAGGGCGAGTCGGCCGCCGCCACAGGATTCAATTGCTGGTCGCGCCATTCGATGCGCAACCAGTCGCGGTTTTCACGCAGCAAACGCATGGCTTCGGGCTGCCAGGTTTTGACCTGCACATGTTCCGATTGCAGCGCCTGCAAAGTTTGCACATCCCGCGACAGGCTGGTGCGCATGTCGCTCACGGCATCGGCGGTGTCGCGTTCCAGCTCGCTTTGCACCTGGCTGATTTCGTAGCGTCCGGCCAGCCACACCAAGGTGACCAGCACGGCCAGCACCAGGCCGATCAGCGCGGCCCACAAGGAGCGCCGGCCGGCGCTCCAGGGCATGGCTTCATCGATCGCGGCCATCCACAAGGACACCCGTTGTTGAATCGCCTGGACTGCGCGTGAAAAGGTGTTGGGCATGGCGCGATCAAGGGCTTGATGAGGGGGGCGCACTGGCCGGTGCGCGCGCGTTGTGGTCCACGCGCGTGACGCGGGGCGCAGACCAGCTGCCATCGATCAGGAACTCCTGTGCGGATGCTTGCGCCAACGGACTTTGCAAATACAGCTGTGCCAGGAACGTGGTCAGACCCACCAGGGGATTGACCGCGATGCCCGCCATCAAAGAGGCGGTGCCGGCGTCCAGCTCGGGCAGGATCACCACGCGCAGTTGCTGGGTTTCTTTGGCGACGTCGGCCGAACCGTCGAGCTGCACCACCGCGTTCACGCCCTTGATTTGCAGATTGCGTGTGCTGGCCGTGCCACGGTCGATGCTGACATGGCCCACCACGGAATCGAATGCGAAGCCTTCGTAGAACACATCGCGGAAATCCAGCAGCAAGCGCCGGGGCAAGGCCTGCAGGCTGAGCACCCCCAGCAGTTTGGCCACACCCGCATCGGCCTTGAGGAATTGGCCGCGGCCCATTTTCACGTCGAACTGGCCGTTCATGCTCGGGTAATGCAAGGCCAGGGGTGAGCCTGTCCAGTGGATGTCGCCTTCCAGCAGCCCACTGCCGCCGCGCAGGGCCCCGGGGGTGCCCAGCCGGGTGAGCAAGGCACCGGCATCGTTGACCGCCAGATGGAAACGCATTTCGGTCTTGCGCACGCTGCTGCCTTCATGGGCGGTGAGCCAGCGCCCCGTGCTGCGCAGGGTGGCTTCGGGCAAGACGATGTTGAACTTGTTGAGTTGCCATTCGCGTGCGGGCCTGGTGCGGGATTTGGAGAGTTCGCTGTTGACCGCTTCGATCTCGATGCGGCCCAGCGGTTTGCCGCGCAATTCCAGCTGCTCGATCACGATGTCCAGGGCTGGCAAGTTGGCAGGGCCACTTTCCAGCAGGCTTTCCACATCGGCCGCGCTGGACGGGGGCAGGTTCAGGCGGGCCAGACGCGCATACAGCTGACCGGGTTGTTCGCCTGCCGCCTGGCGGAACTCCAGGTGACCGCTCAGCTCGCGGGCGTCCACGTTGGCACGCCAGACCAGGCCGTCCCGCGTGCCACCAGCCACCACCTGGTGCAAGGTGCGGCCATCGGCGGTGATCGTGTTGGCCTGCAAGCCGATGCGGGTGGGCAAGTAGCCTTGTGTGGCGGTGCTGCGCAAGGCGTCACCGTTGGGCGTGGCAGCCCACAGTGTTTGCCATTCGTCCACCGAGAACTGGTCAAGCGACACCGTGGCCGAGACCCCGGTCTCGGGCATGGGCGGCAACTGGCTGCTGTTGCCCAGGGCCATGCTGCCGCGCAGCACCCGTGGCTGTTGTCCGCTCAGGTCCCTCACATACTGGACCGAGGCCACGCGCCCAAGGTCCACCTGGATGTGGTCTTGCACGTTGGCCCCCAGGCCTTGCACGCGGCTGCGGATGTTCAGTGGCATCGCCACCTGGGCGGCTTTGCCCAAGGGTGCGGGCAGCTTCATGGTCAGGCCGTCGAGCTGGCTCTGGATGGACAGCTCGGGCTGGCCTTGCCGCCAGGCCAGCTGGGCGGTGTAGGTGGTGCTGCCGCTGAGTTGCCGGGCCAACACATCCAGCGGTTGAAACTCCCGCGCCAGGCGCAAACCTTCGGCCGTGACTTCGCCTTGCGCGCGCAGGGTCACCGTGGCTTCGTTGGCGTTGCTTGCTTTCATGCCCCCTTCGATGCGCACCGGGCCGCCCAGCCAGCGTGCTTGCACACCACTCAGGTTGAAGCCGGATTCGCTGAACTGGACGCTGCCCTGGGCTTTTTCAAATGCGGGAATGGCCGCTGTCATGCGCAAATCGTTGCCGCCCAGCACCACAGTGCCTTGCACTTTGGTGTTGTGGGCCGCCAGCAAGGGGATGTTCAGTTTGAAGCGGGTTTGCACATGGCCCGAGGCTTGTGCATCGTGCAGGGCCGAGCCGAGCAGTTTGTCGATGGGT
>JACCDQ011992831.1_pt1 | contig 39799 bp, 74 predicted proteins | sample 7446031 | NCBI WGS metagenome assembly JACCDQ01 (sample SAMN15323442, study PRJNA562643) | freshwater metagenome | isolation source: river surface water | place: USA:Blue River Watershed | collected 2017-08-17 | reverse complement strand
TCGGGTCTTTGTGCAGCCAACAGACGCCGGAGTTGGTCATGTAGGTGCAGGGCGGGTGGGCAATGAGCAAATCCCACCCGTCACCGAGAATGTCGGTCACGTCGCCTTGGTAGTGATTGCCGGGCGCGTCGGTCGGCAGAATGTCACAGGACCATGCTTCATGTCCTAGCGCGGCGAAGGCGTCCCGCACCGTGCCGGAATACTCGCAAGCGACCAGCACTTTCATGCCGTCACCGCCATGCCTGCGGCCTTGGCCTCTGCCACGGTATCAAACACGCCAAGCGGGATTTGCGCGTAGAGGTCCGACAGTTCCACATCGCCGGGGCCGTTGTCGCGGATCAACAGGGTGCGGCCCATGGTTACGCCGATCCACGTATCAGCGCCCGTGCGGTCGGTGTTGCGGTGTTCCCACATCATGCCGCCACCTCGGATTTGGCATAGTCACGATCCACGCGGAACAGTGCGCCGGAGACTGTGCCTTTCGTGACGCCAAGGCGGATCGCGATTTTGGCGACCGGAAGCCCGCTATCGCGCAAGGCCAGCATGTCCAGAACCGTTTCGTCATTCGCGCGGGGTTTAGTGGGGAAGCGGATCATGCGCGGTCCCCGTAGTAGCGGGCGAGGACAACGCGGAACGCCTCGGCAACGGCGCGGTCGATATCGGCGGGGGTGATTTTGCTTACCACGGAATTTCATCCTCTAGATCGCGCTCAAGCGCGGTTGCGGGTCTGGACGCTGTGACGACAGCGCCGGGGAATGCGGCATGGACAGCGGCGGCGACGGGGGCTTGGCGATAGGCGGCAAGCGCGTTGCCGACTTCGATCAGCGACACCAGCGTCAGGTCGGGATATGCGGCGGCAATCGGGGGCCAATCCTCGACGCGGCGGATGATGCCGTAGCGGACGCCCTCATGGACGAATTGCAGCACATCGGCGGGCGCGGGGCTGTGGCCCAGACGGCGGGCTTCGGCGTCCATCGCCGCCAGCCCCTTGACGCAGTTTGCGGCGGCGGCGGCGACCTTGCTTGCATCGCCTTCATTGATGCAGTCGTTCAGGTGCGCCATAGCCGCGCCATAGCGGGCGGCGAGTTCGGGGGTGACGAGTTCCGGCAGGCGGTCGATGCCCCAAGTGCGCTCGGCTTCGCGGCAAGCGTGGTCATAGGGGGCCACGGCGTAATCGCACCGAAGTTCAGCAGCGGTCGCGCCGGGAGCCAGAAGGCGGTCGAATTTTTGACGGGGGCGATGGGCGGTCATTTTGCCACCCACGTCATGCCATGGCTGCGAAGGCCCGTTGTTCCAACCTTGCCGTCAGCGAACTGCCAGAACAGCAAAAACGAATTGCTGCCGTCCTTGCGTTGGTAGGGCTGAACCTCAATCAGTTCGGCGGTGCTGCCCCCGAAGTATTTGATGGTGGTGCCGAGGCGCGGCGGTTCCACGAAGTCCACGGTGTAACGCGCCGAAGATGTTGTTTGCTTTGCCATCTTCACAGCCCCGCAATCCGGCGGGGGGAATAGGGAATAACACTATATATGTTATTCCCTTTATTCCCCCCTACGCCTGCGGACGTTGTGAGGGGGAATATTGGGGGAATAAAGGGAATATTCCGATTATTCCCCTCTGCGTAAGGTGCTTTATTCATTGGCTTTTTCTCCGGTCAATGCGCCAAGCCTGATTATTCCCCACCCCGAAAACACCTCCGGGTGCGGTCAATGCCTCCCAAGCCGTGCGGAACAGCTTTGAGGCGTTGTCTCCGACCATTTTCCCCTGTGCGATGCGCCGGAGTTCCTGCACATCGACTGCCCAGAAGCGCCCTGTTTCGGGCATTCCGACACCGCCCATGTTTCCAAAGGCCAGCCCTTCGGCGACCATCTGGTCAAAGGCTTCCATGACGATTTGCTGGTTTTTGCCGCGTCCCTTTGCGGCCTTCTTGGCGGCGGCGTATTCTTCGCTGTCTGCCGTCTCGACCACGCAGGACACGACCTCGTCGCCGTCTTGGTCGAAGCCGAGTGACACGGCTTTCAGGGTGAACGGAAAAGTTTCCCCGCCGGGGTTGTCGCGTTGCTTGGATACGAAAGCGGCGCGGCTTTCGCCGTCTGCCTGCACTTCAATTTCGGTATCGGTCGCGGCGCGAAGGCTGCTGTGGCCCCGTGCGCCTCGCGCTGTGTCTTTGCCCGTGTGGTGGACAAGGCAGATGTGCGCTTTGGTGGCTTCGCGGATCGCGTCGATGTTGCGGATTAGCGCGGTCATATCGGCGGCGCTGTTTTCGTCGCCTCCGGCCATGACGCGGGACAGCGTGTCGATTACGATAAGGAGCGGCAAGCCCTGCTTTTGCGCCATGACTTCGGCGGCAAGGTCGCAGATGTGTTGCAGGTCCGCTTGATCGTGCAGAAGGTCGAGGCCAGCCCTCTTGAGGGCAAAGGGAACATCACAGATGCCCGTAGTGGCGCGAAGGGCTGCAATGCGGTTGCTGACGCCTCTGCCGCCCTCTGCGGCAAGGTATAGCACGGCGCATTGGGTCACGCGCCGCCCGCGCCAGTAAGCGCCGATTGCCACGTTGAAGGCCATGTCTAGGGCAAAGAAGGTCTTGCCGCTGTTCGACGGGCCATAGACCACCGACATAGCGCCTTGGTCCAGAACGCCCTTGATGATGTAGTTTGACGCCAGCGACACATGCACATCGTCGAACCATTCCAGATCGGCGGCGCGTTTGGGGGCGTCGAAGCTGGCTTCCTGCGCTACAGGCGCGGGGGCGATGGTCAGGGCGGCGGGGTCTGCATATGCCCGTGCGTTTTGGTCAAAGCCCTTGCGCCGTGCGCCGTCAATGGCCTGTTGCACTTCGCGGCGGGTGTCCTCGACCGTGTAGCCTTCCAGCGTCAGAGGATCGGTGAGGGCGTGGATTTCGCTGTCATTCAGCCCCTTGGCGACGTAGGAGCCTGTCAGCTTCACAATTGCGTTGTGCCACTCAACGCCGGACAGGGCTTGGATAGTTGCCCGCTCACGGTCAAGAGTTCCGGAAAAGTTTCCGCCCGTGTCGATTGCGAAGCGGGAAGCGGCTGCGCTTGCCTGTTGCGACAGCGGCGCTTGTGCCGACGTCCTGCCACCGGAAAACGCCCGCGCCATCCGCTCCGCAGAAACAGGCGGGCGGTCTTCTGGCGGGTGGATCGTGAGTTGCGTCAACTCGACGATATAGCCCTTTTCCATCTTCTTGGGCTTAGGCCAGTTGATCGTGCCGCCCAAGCGCATGATGCGCGGCGCGTCAATCACGCTGTCCGTCTTGAGCGTTCCCGCAATATCAGCCTGACGGCGCGACCACTCAGAAAGGTCAAATTCGGGCTGTTCAAGTTCCCAGTAAACGTGCGGGCGCGGCCCCGGTTCTGTCCCTGTCAGGACAAAGAAAGTGCATTTCGGGCCAACGAAGTTTTTGATGTTTTCGGCGGCTTGTGCATCGTCGGCGTCTGCGAAGTGAAAGAAACTGGCGACAATATCAATCGCGCTTGCCCGCCGTCCCGGCGCAAGGGTCTTCATGCCGTCAACGGGATTGACCACCGCATAGGCGTTTAGCTTGTGCTGGTTCATTTCCGCGACATGCTGTGCCGCCTCTGCAATGCCTGCGGGCGTATGGGGGAACCTCGCAACGTGGCGCACTTCGGCCTTGTCGTGGGCAGTCAGGAAAACCACCTCCAAGACGCAAGGCAAATTCAACTCGCCCCAGCGGCGGGTGATGTGCGCGAGGTGTCTTGCAATCGTCGCCGTGTCTGGGCGCAACGCAGGCTCGGCCATCATGCCCGTTCCCCATGCTCAAAGCGGGCGGAACGCGCGGCATAGATTGCATGGACGCAATCAGCGTCGGCATCGCTTCCGGGATACCAAAACAGGCGCGGGGTGCCGTCATAAAGTTGTGGCGGCAAATACTTGCTGTTGAAGCACACGCCATGCAGGCGCGGCGCGGCGCTGTAGTCATCGGGCGGGCTTACGAGCAAATAGTCGCGGTGATCCGGTGTGCCGCACACAAACAAAACAGACTTTCCCGTGCCTTCTGCCAAAGAATTAAATTTAGGCAGATACGCGTCCCAATCATCGGCGTTTGGCTTTACCTCAACGTATGTCCCGCCGTTCAAATCGGGCAGAAAAAAGTCAGGCAGATACGGCCCTGCATCTGTCGCAAAACCTTCCGGCTCGTATTCCCACCGCAGGCCCAAAGCATCAAAGAACACAGCCCAACGGGCTTCAAGGCGGGAGCGAAACCGATAGCCTTTGTAGCGTGTCTGTATGGGCTTCAATTTCTTCTGCATCCCGCGTCCCTCCATTGCTCTTGATTTGCCCACCCCCGAAGGGGTGAGCGGGTTTTTGCGGCTTGGCTTAGAAATCCGCGCCAGCGGGGATGGTCGAAGCCGCAGCGGGCGGCGGGGTCATGGCGGCGGCGGGCATCGGCGCGGGTGCCGTGGCAATCACGGGCGCTTCCGCCTTGAGGCAGTCGGGACGCGGAACCCACTTGCTGATTTGCAGCGTCGGGATGTTTGCCGAACCGCCCGGCAATTCGCGGCGCTCGACGCCGGATTGCACCACCAGCGGAAGCAACGCGCCGTTCTGCGAATGCTCCGCCCATTGCGCTTGGATTTGCTTGGCGAGGCCCGTGAAGGCTTCGTAAGCGGCGAAGCTGCCTTGCTCCCACGTTGCGGCCTGACCACCGCCGATAGCGCAGCGGACGGACAGGGCGCGGGACCAAGCGAAGGTGCCGGATTGCTTCTTGCTTTCGTCGGGGCGCGGGGTGGACTGCGAAACGGACGGGTTCCAGCGGCGCTCCGGGGCCATGCCCTTTGCGCCGTCCTTTTCCCAACCGAGTTTCAGGCTGTCGAGGTCGAGGACGCAGCCATTGACGAAGGCGGGGACGGCGGTTTCGGTCTTGTTGCCCGCGTTGTCTTTGCCCCGCAGCACCCAAGCGGAGTGCGGAATGCCCTTCATGGCCGAGCCATTCGAGGACCACGTGAGCCACGGGCCAAGCGAAGCGCCTGACGATCCTGTGTCGATTGCAAACATGTTCGGTGCCTTTCTGATGCCGCTACGCGGCGCGAAAACCGGGCAAACCGCCCCGGCGCGGTTACTTCGACGCGGCCAAGACTTCGGCGTAAGCCGTTGCTACCTCGTCAAAGATTTCGGGATGAACTTCCGCCAGCCGTCCGAGAAAGGACCAATGGCCGACATAGAAGCGGCGGGCGAACTTGGCGGATGAGTATTCCGACAGCTTGCCCACGATGTGGTAAGCGTATTGATGCATTGCCCGCTCGGGGCTGGTGCCTTCCGGCATGAGGTCCATGAACCAATCGGGGATGCCGTGGGTCAGGTCGATTTGCGGTGCGCCCGTGTCGATCAGCATGACCGCCCCGCCATGATTTCTGCGGCGATGTAGGCAAGGCCGGAAATGTCCGTCTCGACCCATTCCAGCGTCATGCAGGAACCGCCGAAAGCCCGCGCAATGGCATACATGGGCATGGAAACGCGGATGGGGCGGCGGTTGTATTTGTAGACCACGGCGGGCAGCTTCCCGACCGCGACGGCGGCTTTGGTCGCTTGCTCAATCCATGCGGCTTTGCAGCCGGTGCCTTCGGCATAGGCTTTGCATTCGACCACGAAGGGCCAAGCCGGATCGGACGGGATCAGGTCGCCATGATCGGCGGCGCGGTATTGCTCGATATCGCGCTTGAACGACACGCCCGTGAGCAATTCCAGTTCAAGCGCAACGGCGCGTTCAAAGGATGCACCCTTGGCGCGGCTGTTGATCTTGGGCTTGCGGGTTATGGCGTTCATGCGGCTTCCGCCAAGAAGTTGACGATAACCAGCCGTGCATTCACGGGCAGTTCGTGCATCATCGCGGCGAAGCTGGACAGGCGCGGCTCGTTCTTGCCGCTCCACCAGTTTCTTCCCGTACGCTCATCGACGTTGAAGAAATACGCGACCGCGATATGGTCAGCGAAATGGGCGTGAAGGAACGTCATCCACCGTTCCGGCGTCCTGCGGCGCATCCCGTCCAGATCAACGCGGCGACCCGTGGAAAAAATGCCGGAAATGTCTACGGCATGTTCTGCGGACAATTCCCAGTTTGACACTTTCTTTGCCGAAAGCGCAGAACCGTGTGACGCACTGAAACGGAGATTTGCCATGTCAGGATGCCTTTTGTTGTTCGGTAGCGCGGCGGCGGCGCTCGGATCGGATGAAGGCGCGGACTTCCGCCTCGGTCTCCGGCCATATGCGCTTGCCACTTTCCAAGCGTTCGACCAGCCGCCCGTTGCGCACGGCCAGATAGCCGAAGCGGTAGGCAGACAGGCCAGTCTCAGCCAGAAAGTCGCGGATTTCGGTTATCAGGTTCTGTCTCATGCGGACAGATTTACACGCTTTTGCGTGCAGGTCAATACACGCAATAACGTTCGGACGCGGAAACCGCGAAAGTGGTATGAGGCCGCATGATGGAAAGCGGCTGGCGCAGACGATTGAAGGAAATGGCGGATTCCGATGGGCGGTCTGCCCGTCAAATCAGTTTGGACGCAGGGTGCGGGCCGAACTACCTAAGCGAGATGCTTAAAGACAAAGACCCGACCGTGGGCAAACTCCTGGACATTCTTGCCGAACTTGGCGGGGCCAGCTTGTTCTACGTCCTGACCGGGCTCCGGCTTACAGAACGTGACGTGCCGTTTCTTGAGGCGGTGCTTCGGACGCCGAGCGACCTTCGCGGGCCGATCCTGCACATCCTGAACGCTCGACTAGAAGATCGATCTCCCGAAGCGCTGCCTCCTTCTCCTGATCTGTCAAACGAACCCAAGTCTGAATAAGCAAAATAACACTAGGCTCCATCGCCACCCCCAATAAGGCAATCCACACATAACGGAACGAAACGTGAACATCAACCGCTATGGGTTGTGGCGCTGTGCTTCGGAGTCGCCAAGCGAGGCGAAGCGGGGCAAGATGTAGGGCGGAATCGGTCAGGCGTAGGGGCCTTGGCTGACGCCATCATCAACAGAAAAAGGAGCCTTGGGTTGAGCCACAGTCCGTTTGTCTATTTCGATATTGTTTTGTGCAACGGGACCATGAACGGCGCGATTGAGGTCGAACTGGGCGCTAGAGTGATGACCCCCGGCGACCAAGCCCCCACCATAACGCACGTCACCACGGCGCATTTGAGATGCAGCCCAGTTGCGGCGGCTATGCTGATCGAGTCCCTTCAAAAGTCTTTGGAAATGGCCGACGCCTTGACCAGTCAGACGCCACCAAAGATAAACTAGCCAACGCCCCATCCCATGCCCTCGACCATCGCCCCGCCATCGTGCGGGGTTTTCCTTTGCGCCCTATGCGCCAGCCGATTCTAACGCGGTCGTGTGCGGGTTGCAAAATATTTGCACGCAATAGCGTTTAAACCCTCTTGCGCTGCACGCCAAAGCGTGCAACTATCCTCCCAAGCAAACACCGCAACGGAGGACGCCGATGACTTCCCACCTGTTCTACCGCGACCACCTCAAGGCGCTAGAGGCCATTGCCCGCGCCGAAGGTGAAACCGATTTCGCCGACCTTCTCGGCTGCTACCGCGCCGCGCTTGGGCATGAGGCCCGCGACAGCGACGAAACCCGCGATGCGGCATACGGGCTGATGGACGAAGCCAAGCGCATCGTCGCCCGCTTCGAGCAAGCCGCCGACTATCTGGACGATCTGGCCGGATGCGACCGCGACTATGCGCGGGAGGAGGTGTGATGAGCCGCCACACCGCTTACAGCGACTTCGAGGTCAAAATCGGCAAGCGCACCGCCTCTTGGGGCGAAGTCCGCATCACCTACACCATCGCCGCAGGACGCCCTGCCCGCACTTGGGCCAACGCATCGGACGGGAACTATTACCCCGAAGAAGGGCCGGATGTTCAGGTGGAGAAGGTGGAATACCGCTTCGGATCCAGCGACTTGGCACCTTGGGTCACCGATGAAAGCGACCTGTTCGACGATATCGACACGGATTGGCTGCTGGAACAGGCGGCGGAGGACGCAGCATGAGCGACCTCATCGACCGCGCCGCGCTGGCAAAAAAGCTAAAAATCGCAATCACGCGCCTTGCCGACAACCCGGCGAAAGATGAGTTCGGCCAAAACTACGAGCGGGCATTCATCAACGGGCTAAAATTCGCCTTGGGTGAGGCACAAGACGCCCCCGCTGTTCGCGTGGAGGACGCAGCATGAAGCCGCAACCGATCCGCACGGCAGAGGCCGCAATGTTCGACCTCTACGCCATGCCGCCGCAGCGCGGGCGCATTCGGTCTTGGCTGAGAGAGGCGCTTGAAATCGCGCTGTGCGCCGCGCTGGTCGTCGCGGGCTTCTATGGCCTACTGTTTATCATGCTCTTGGGAGCCTAATTCATGAAATATCAAGCCCTTGTCACCTATACTCATCAACGAATGGTTGATGTCGTTGCCAACGATTTGAATGACGCCCGATTAAAGTTGGAGCGCGTAATTCATCAGACCAGCGGCATGGTCGGAACGCCAGAATTTGATGAGGTTGAAATCAACATCATCAGCCAATCAATCACGCGCGTTGATGGCGGCGAAGATGAATGAGGTTAACTGAGCTTTCCCTTTTTCACATCTCGCAGCCGCAATCCCCGCCCTTGGGTCAATGGGCAACCTCCCTGCTGGAACTACCCCTCGGCTTCGGTCGAGGGGGCTTTTTCGAGAGGCAAACGAAATGACCTGCGACCACTGCGGCGAAGAGTGCGCCAAACTCCGCGTGATGCCGTTTGGCGGCTGGATCCCCGACGAGAATTGGTGCCGCGAGTGCTACGGCGGGCCGCATGAAGAACATGAATGGCAGGATTTCAAGCTGGTGAAGGAGTGTGAGGAATGAGCGCAAAGAACAACGGCGGGCCAGCGTTTCCCTTTCAGGCGAACGACGCCAGCAACGTCAAAATGCAAACAAACGGTATGACGCTGCGCGATTATTTCGCCATTCATGCAGACGTTTCAAAGTTTGAATTTGGCAGATTGGAAGATGCGGCGCGGCTCCTTGGAATGAGCGTTCCCGACCAAATCGACATGGCTGCTCTGATGGAGTTTGGCCTGAAAGCGCAAGCCAAGCTGCGCTACATGGTTGCCGACGCCATGATTGCCGCACGGGGTGACGCATGAGTGCGCCGGATCGGATTTACATCGACCGTGGACCAAGGGGCGGCTGGATGCACCGCCATGAGCGGATGCCAGACACGCTGCACGAATACATCCGCCGAGACCCCACCGTCCTAGCCGCGCTGCCGGAAGTGAAGGCGCTGATCGACGCCGAGCGGGAGCGGTGCGCGAAGGTGGCGGACGAATGGCAAAACGAAACAGGCACAGACATTGCCGCCGCCGCCCGCATCTGCCCGCAAATTGCCGCCGCCATCCGTGCGAAAGGCGGTGAGGCATGATCCGCAAGCTGATTGAGGCGGTAGAAGCTGGAACCGCGACAGGCGGGGACTCGGTGGTTGTGCCGCGCGAAATGTCCGACTTGATCCTGACCGTGACGGGCGACGATGACGAACTGTGGTCCGCATTTGTCGGCGCGCATGATGGGTCGCTGGATGATGCGCTGATTGTCGGCAAAGCCCTGCTGCCCGGTTGGGGGTGGGCGATAGAGCAAGGCGAGGCGGCAGTCTGGCATCCCGACACGCGGGGCGTGTCGCGGGACATATCCGTGAACGCGGTAACGTCGCGGGCGCTGTTGCTGGCTATCCTGCGGGCGCTGGAAGCGGAGGGGCGGGGATGACCTGTAACACATGCGCCGCTCTACTGAACGAGGCGCTGAACCTTACCTTGCGCGGGCGCAATTTGGACGCCGTGCATCGGCGTGTCGATATGCTGGCAGCTTCCAAAGACCCCGAAGGCTGGCAAGCTGACGGCACGTTTGACCGCTATGTCGCGCGCCACAATGCCGACTGCGAACCGTGGGCGCGGATCGAACACCGGAGCCTGACCCCGCAACTCTGGGCGGAGGATCAATTCCAGCGCGACCTGCATGATTGGGAAACGCGGGCGCGGAAACACATGACGGAGACGACACATGAGTGACGATCTGGTGAAGCGGCTGCGGGGCGGCTGTTCGTGCAATATCGACAGCACCCCGTGCATGGCAGAAGACGAGTGCCGTGCTGCCTTTGAAGCCGCCAACTACATGGAAGAAGCCGCCGCCCGCATCGAAGAAGCCGACCGCGCCATCGCCAACTTGCAGCGCGAATACGACAAGCGTGGCGACCGCATCGAAGCCTTGGAGCGGGAGCGTGATTTGGCACTGGCTGATGATCAGCGGCGTGAATGGGAACACCACTGCAAGACCGCCGAGGCCGCGCTTGCCAAGGCGGTGGAGGCGCTGCAGAAGATTGCCAGCGGCCCAGATGATCCGCGCTGTTTCTGCGGTGCCTGTGTGCAGGCAAGGACCGCCCGCGCCACGCTGGCCGAGATCGGGGGCGCGTGATGAGATTTCGCTTCAAAGGCATGATCCGCCCGAACATGGCGCTAGGCTTCAACGACAGCCGCCGCGTCATGGAGCGCAAAGGCGGCTGGATGGTCGAGTATCTCCGCGCACGGCGGGGCGACCAGCGCATGAAGGCGTATTTCCGCAAGCGCCATTTCAGCGAAAAGGAGGGCGCGTGATGGCCGCTAGCACCTTCACCGAGGCGCAAATCAGGCGGGCAGTTAAGGATTGGGTCGCCGCCGGATGCGCCGTGAAAATCGCGCCAGACGGAACGATTGAGGTAACGCCCGCGCCAACCGCGAAAGGCGATACCGCCGATTTCATTGATTGGGGCCGCAAGTGAAAAAGTCGCTACCAGCTTACGTCTATGCCAAGGGCCGCAAGGGGTATCTGTATTTCCTGCGCGGCGGGGTATGTCAGCGGATGCACTCGACGCCAGGAACGGCGGAGTTTGCGGCGGAATACGCCTTGCTCCTGCGCGGGCCTGTCGTTGGTCCTAGCCGCACCATTGCCAAGGTGATTGAGGCTTACCGCAAGTCGCCGGAATGGGCAAAACTGGCAAGCAACACGCGCAAGTCTTACACGCGACATCTGGAATACTTCGCGGAGAAGGTCGGGCATATCAGCCCCGACAAGATCACCGTGCGCCATGTGAACGACATGCGCGATGCGCTGTCCGATAAGCCGACCGATGCTAACCGCAAGATTGCCTGCCTGTCGTCTCTTTACACATGGGCGCAGGCAAACGATTGGGCCAAGCACAACCCCGCGATAGTGGCGAAGAAGCTGGAACCGACCGGACGCGACCGCCACCCGTGGCCGCAAGACCTGATCGACGCCGCCCGCAAGACCGCCAATGGGCGGGATTTGCTGCTGTTTGAAATGCTGCTCGGCACGGGCCAACGGATCAATGACGTGCTGTCTATGCGCTGGTCGGACATGGACACAGACGGAATTACGATTGTCCCTGCGAAGACGAAGGGCAAGAAACCGCATCCCATCTATATCCCGCTGACAGCCCGCCTGCGGTCGATCCTCGCCAGCACCCCGCGTAAGGGGCTATTTATCGTGGCGCAGGATAACGGGCTGCGGGTAGGCTATAACTTGGCATGGAAGAACATGATGGCCCTGCGCCTCGCCATCGGCGCGAAGGCTTACGACATCCACGCGCTGCGGCATTCGGCGGCGTCCGAGATTGCCAGTTTGCCGGGGATGACCGCTGACCATGTGCGGGCTATCACGGGTCATTCGGGGGCCGCGATGGTGCGGCTGTATGCAGGGCCAGCGATGCAGAAGGCGCGAGCAAAGGAAGCACAGGAGAAACGAAAATGAGCGAACAGATTGAGTTAGAGGTAGATATAGTCCACCGCGCCCGTGGCATCGCCATCCTTAGTGATGGGCAAGAAATCCCAATTACCAACTGGATTGATATGGACGGTAACGAATGTGACTACGCCGATGCGTGTGCATGTGCCTGCGGTCCAGACGTTGACGGTAAATGGTATGCCGTTGCGCTTGGCTCTTTCACGGGGGCGGTTATCCAATGAGCGATGCGCCGAAGTCATGGGATGATGTTAACGGAACAGCGCACATCACGGCATTGCCAGCGCCAAAGCCCGCAAACCGCTTCTATCGTGTGTCTGGCCGCAGATCGTCGGACTTTGCGGTGCTTTCCCGCGATTTTCCTATCACCACTGTTGCAGGAACGAAATCGGCAGATGAAGCGCGGAAATACATCGCGTTCCTGCGTGGTCGCGGCTTTGACCAGATCGGCGCAGAATTTCACATGGTGGAGCGGGTCACGCTTGGAGTTTTGAGCGAAGAACAAACGCAGACTGAAACGTGACTTTTGAGCCACCCGTAGAAACACCTTGAAGCCATCCAATGAAATCAACCACTTACGCGGCAAAAAAGATGGTTGAGGAACACTTTGGTTTTCTGATTTATATCAACGCCTTAGCCCTTGTAATTTCAACAGACAAAGGGAGAACGGACGATGAATTTTGAAACGGGGCCAAGGAAGATCCGAGACCCTCGCGTCGAGGCGTCGGCCTACCGGATCTGGGGCTGGGCGCGTGATCGCGAGTGGCGCACGAACGTGGTGGAGATCGCCGAGGCCCTCGACCTGACGGTCGCCTCGGTGCGCCGGATCTGCGCTCTGAGGGGTTGGCTGCACCGGCTGTCCAGCGTGTCGAGGGCCGAGTATTTCCCGATGCGCCGGTCGGACCTGCAGCTTGAAGGCCTGACCGGATCCACGGTCGGCGCGATGGTGCGCGAGATCACCGGATCCGAGGTCTGGTGACATGATCCGCTGGCTCCGCTCCCTTTTCCGCCGCCGATTTTACGACATGCCCCCGCGCCACGAATGGCCCGCACGAGAGGACAACGATGATGAGTGACCACGATCTAATCCGGCGCGGGGATGCGCTGAACGCTGTTGCTCTTTGCAGCGCCGATAGCGACAGCCCGAATGCCCATTTCGTTTGTCGTCAGGCGTATAAGGCCATCGCCGCCCTCCCCGCCGTCACCGCGCCGCAGGGGGTGGAGGCAGCACTTATCCTCGCCAAAGAGATGCAAGCCATCGTTGCCGCAGACCGCTGGAAGGGCCGAGACCTGTCAACCGAGCCGCCCGAGAAGTGGAGCCATTTGCGCCCCGAAACGCAGCAATTCTGGATCGACACGGCAACGCGCATCCTAGCAAATCTGAAAGGACCGAAGGCATGATTAGCCTGACACACCAGCAGAAACTGGAAGCGTTGTCGCTCCGCTTTTACCAAGGCATGAAATGGGAGCCGAAGGCGGGAGACTATTACACCACCAGCCGCGCCGACCTTGAACTGTATCAAGTGGTGGCCGTCGAAGATGGACAGGTAAAAACCCGTTATTGCGACACAAACAAAAGCGAGGCCATTTCATCATGGCCCGTGGGGGAATTTACCGATGCGGGTTTTGGTCCAAAGCGCGTCTGGGTGCCGGAGTTTGTTCTCGCCCCCGCACAGCCCGCGCCGGATGCGTGGGACGCTGCGATTGAGGCGGCTGCGGAGGTATCCGACAATGAAATAGACAGCCACATCGCTATCACCAAGGCTATTCGCGCCCTCAAGCGTGGGGGTGCGTGATGCGCGACACAATCTGGCAACTGTTCAGAAACGGCCCGACCGCAGACGGTAACATGGTCAGCAAGCGCGACCGCGATGAAGCGGCTAAGGCGGGGCTGATCGACCGCGCCGAAGGTTGGAATTGGCTGACCCATAGCGGCGTCACGCTGGCCCTTGAATTGGGCATGGGGTCAGACACCGAGAAAGGGAAATGGGCATGACTGACTTATCCCGCCTCGTGCGCCCGCTGGTGTGGAATGGTTCTGGCGAGCCGGAGCCGTGGGAAAACTTTGGATGGGAGCAATACACTAGAAGCGCCGCAGGCACATACCGAGTATTTTTTCGCCATGGAGTATGGCGGGCCGTCATTCATTGTTTGGACCGCGCGCACTTCATCGGGGAGGCCGACACCCTCGACGCCGCCAAAGCCGCAGCCCAAGCCGATTACACCGCCCGCATCCTCGCCGCCCTCGACGCGGACGCGCTGGCGGCGCTGGTGGAGGCGGGCTGCAACCTTCGCAATGCCGCCGATGCAATAGCCGAGACGGAAAACAATGGGGCTGCCGACGCAGCAATTGCGGCATGGGACGCCGCCCTCGCCCGCGTGAAAGGGGGTGACGCATGATCCGCAAGCTATGCCGGAAGTGCGGGGGCAGCGGGAACAAGCTGGTTTCCGTCAAGCCGATCACGTTCAAGCCCTGCAACAAGTGCGGTGGCCGTGGAGGCCAGACCGCCATCCTCCGCGCCCTCGAAGCGAAAGGACCGACCGATGATTGAACAGTTTATCGAAGCGCTGGGGCAGTTTGTCGCGCTCGGCTTTGCGTTCACCATACTTGTCGCCGCGTGGGTTGTCCCTGTTGCAGCCATCTTCGGTGTCATTGCTATCTGTGCGAAAGGACCGACCGAATGAGCGATGATCTGGTGAAGCGGCTATGGGAGAGTGACGCGGCGGCAACCCACCTCCAGAGCGCGGCAGCGTGGGCATCCGGATGAGCCTTTCGAGGCCGCATCGAGGTCGGGAGGTTCTGCGTAGCGGGGCCGCACCTTGGAAACCCGCACGCTGAAAAGGGGATGCATACCCGTCCCGTCGCTCTACCTACACCCCGCGTCGATCAACTGTATCAGCCGCGCCTATGCCACCGTCTTAATCGCCGCCCGCATATGTGCCGCCATGTCGAAGATCAGCCGCCCCCAAGCGTCAAACGGGATGAAGCCGACCAATTCCGCCCCGCGATAAATCCGCAGCCCATCGGGCGCGGCGCTCCATGTGCAGGGGGCGGGGTTCATGCGTTCACCTTCACGCGCATAACCTCGCCCTTGGTCTTGTGCAGCGTGATAGCCTGCAACTGCGCCCGCGCCGTGAAGGCATTGGCGACCGCGTAGGCATCCCGTGCCGTGACCGCTCGAAGCTGCTCCCAAGTCACGCCCCCGATATCGGCTGACTTGTGATGGTGCAGGTGTCCCGTCCACAAGAAGCGGTGCCGCGTCTGGCCCCAATCTTGCGCGTATCCATCAGCAAGAAAGAACACCATGCGTTCCGGCTTGCCGCCGTGGCCGTGGTGCGCCGCAAGCAAGCACTCGCCAAAGCGCATGACGAAGAACTCCCCCGGCACCTTCTGGACCGTCACGCGGGGTTCATTGCGATACCGCTCTGCAAGCGCGAACAAGACCGCCAGATAGGCCGTGGCGTTGTGGTTCCCCGGCAAAATCCTGACCGTGACCTTGGCGTGTTTTCGTAGCGCATATTCGACCGAATAGGCCAGCGCGGCGATTGTCACCTCAAGTGTGCGGAAATGGCGAGTATCTACGTCTAGGACGTGCTTGGAGCGGGGGGTTTGGTTTGTCTGGTCATCCGCGTGGGTCAGGTCGCCCACATCCAGAATGACAGCCTCCGACGAAGCGGGCGAAGCATCCACGGCCCGCCCGACCCAATCGCGGATGCGCTTGACGGCAATCGCGGTGTCGTAATCCTCTCCCGTCTCCCTACCCCACGACATTGCGCCGATATGCGCGTCAGCGAGTGGGTAAACGGTCAACAGGTCGCTATCGTGATGTTTGGGTGCCACCACTGGCTCCGCAGGCTCAAGCCCCTCTAGCGCCCCGCGTATTGCCTCTGCGACCGCTTCCGGCGTCTGTTCCTGCGGGCGCAGCATGACGGAATAGCCGGGGACATCTGCCGTGGCTTTTGTCTTAATCCATGCCAGCGAAGGCACAAGCCCTGTCCCGACCGCCTGCATGGCCCCGCCGATTGCCGGATCACGATTGGCGGCTTCTAATCGGCTGCGGAGGGTTTCACGCGGAACGCCCAACGCCCGCGCCGCCGCCCGGACCGATCCGTGCTTTTCGACAGCCTCAACGGCCTCTCGCTGTGCTGGCGTCATGCGTTGGGTTTCGGCGCAAAGGTCTCAAAGCCCTCGCCCGACCCGACCGAGCAGGACAAGCCATTGGGTAGGGTTATAAACATTGACCAAGTGCCGGTATCGGGATTGCCCCACATCTCGATGATACGACCATCCGGCAGCATCGAAATGGACAGCCGTTCCTCGCCGTAATTCGTGGTCAGCGATGCGTAGGCATCAGCCGTGCCGATGCAGTCCTGCGCAATGACGGGGGAAGCCGCCAAGGCGACGATGAAGGCTAGGGCTTTCATGGGGGATTCCCTTTTGTTTGGGATGAAGGGCGGGAGTTACCCCGCCCCGAAGATCAAACGAAGTTGGCCTTCACAGCCCACATTGCTGCCTGTTCGTAGTTTGTCAGAGCGATGGAGCGGTGCCGGTTTTCTGGCACGGCTTCGCGCAAATATTCCATCAACTCCTCAGTGCGCCGCTTAATTTCAGCGACCACTTCGGAACCCGAAGGATTGAAGGCGGGAATGGTGGTTTCATTTGACATAGCATGTTCCTAAGTCAACCCATTGACGCTTGGGCGGGCGAAACGGCTTGCTGCCGAATTTAAATGTCATGTTAAGGAAAGGCGCGTTTTTGGACATGTCGCGCCGGACATGTTATCGGCAGGCCGCGTCCAGTTGCCGGATTAACCGCGCCCCCGTAACCACGGAAGCCACGCCGCCATCCTCTGCCAGTGCCGCCGCATGGGCCGTGCGCGAAGCCGCCGTGCCATCACATACCGCGCTTGTGCTTGCCACGGTGGAGCAGCCAATCGCGCAAAACGGCAGGGTCATCATCAACAGGTATTTCATCCATCCGCCTCCGCGTCTTCGCGTAGTCTTCCAGCGCGTCAGAGCGGGCCGCTAGACGCCCTTCGCGCCTGCCGCCCACCCACGCGCCAACGATAGCCATGACAAGCCCTAGGGCCGCTCCTAGCCACGCCTTGAGCATTACGCAGCCTTCTTTGACTGCCACGACCAGACGGCAACGAAGATAGTGCCGATGCCGCCGATGATTGCCGTGGCGGTCTGGTCGTCAATCCAACCCTTGCCCACGCCCACGCCCGCACCCGCCGCAAGGATCGTGCGGATGATGCCCCAAATCTGATCTGCTTTCATGGTGTCTCCTTTCAGGCCGGATACGTCCGGCGGTCCAACTCGATATGCGGGAAATCTTTGAACGTGCGCCAATCGCCGCCCCAAACGATAGGGACGCCCTCGCGCTGTGACGCCAGCTTGATCGCATCGGCAATCTGCTTCATCAGGCGCGCGTTGCACATTTCGGAAAACTCGACCTTGCCGTTGATATTCAGGTCAACCCAAGCGTAGAAGTCAACGGCATGGCCCGTAATGTGGCGGCTGTTCATCGTTTTGCTTGCGCCGACCCGCACCAATTCCTTTTGGCGCTCAACGGTCCGCAAGCCCTCAGTCACGACGAAATCCACAGGGCTTTCCTGCAATGCCCGGTCCAAGACGCGGCGCAAATGCGGATTAATGCCCGTCAGGTTGGCAAGGCTTCGGTCAGACCATTTCCTCATTTTTGCACCCCATCCTTAAACGCCATCCACATCGCACCAGCGATGAACGCCAGAAGTGAACCCGTGCCGATTTTGACAACGGTTCCCCAGATCGTCCGCTTGGTGTCCCGCCATGCTTCAAGAAGGCCGCGTATCTCGCGCATGTCTTGCGCCGCCGTCTCTTCCTCTAGCCCCAATTCTTTCAGCACATCCCGCACAGCCCGTTGGGCAACCCGTGCGAGCAGGGCATCGAGTTCATCCGGCGTAAGCTCTGGCATCAGAACCGCCCGCCCCAAACCCTGAAATGCGCGTTGTCGGGGTTCATCAGTTCCCGCGCCACAACGTCTTTCATGGCCTCGGTATCGTCGGGCTTCACTCCCCACTTCCGCGCCCAATCGGCCCACATCGCCATGGGAATAACAGCGGCTAGTTTGCTTTCGCCGTAGTTTTCCATCCCGTGCGACCGCAGCTTTGCCGCCCGATCCAGCACGGGGTTAAAATCGTGGGTCTCCTTGACGATCAAACGACCGTCCTCAAGGAACGCTTCTTCCGCAAGTTTCATGGCAACCTCTGGATAAATAAAAAAGGGGCGCGAGTTTCCCCGCGCCCCTCACTTCACTGTCAGCCCCGATTAAAGGATATCGGCAACGATCCCGTGCGCCCGCTGGTTTTTGCAGAGCAGGGTCATTTCCGCGACGACCTGACGGCGGGTCGAGTCGCCCGTTTTCGCCAAGTCGGTGTTGGTCATCGGGCGAAGGTTCGCCACAGCCCACATGTCATCTTGCATGATGAACACATCACGCGAGCGGTTTTCACGCGACGGAACGAATTGGACCGTTCCCCACGGGGTCACATACACCGACATATGCTTGATGACCTTTTCCGACTCCGCCTTGATCTGGCTTTGCTGGTTGTTGTTGCCAGTGAAGCCAAGCGCGGTGTTCATCTGGGCAGGGCCGAGATAAACGGTGTCGGGCTTGCCGCCGTTGGTCCAGATCGACTGCATGACGGTATCGAACAGGGTCTGGGTCAGGGCGCGGGCGGTGCCGTCCGTCCGAGCGTTCGTGCCGTCGCCAGCCGGGTTTGCACCCGTTGCGCCAATCGACGTGTTGGAGGTCAGCCACGCGGGCGCACCGGCCAACTGGCGAGCGGTTGTGTTGTTGCCGACGACACGCGCTTGGTTCGCAAACAGCGCCTTTTCCATGTCCAGCTTGAGTTCCTTGGCGGTCTTCAAAACCTGGTAGGCAAGTTCACGGTCACGGCCCGCTTTATCAAGGCCAACGTCGGTGTCGGGAATAACAACGGCGTCCTTGAAGATTTGGGTGTAGTTGCCCAGACGCACGGTCGCGGTGCGGGCGGATGCCGTGGTGTCGTCGCCTTCGATGTTGGCGTTGACAGCCGAAGAACGCAGCGCGTCGGTCTGCCATTCCACATAGGTGTTCTTGGCAGAGGTTTTCGGCGTCTTCGTCAGGAACGGCGTGTCATCCGGCGAGACGTCATAGATCACGTCCGACAGGTCTTCGCGGATGCCCTTCGCCGAATACGACGAGAAGGTATTGGTAGGTTGTGCCATGGTTGTAGCTCCAGATTAACGGTTGAACATGAGGTCAATGAAAGCCTCGGGCTTTCCCGACCGCTTGGCTTTTTCGAGTTCACGGGCGCGAACAAGCTGGCTAGGTTCTGAACGCTTTGCCGCTGGCTTCACGGTGCGCGGGGCTTCCGTTTTCTTGACGGGAGCAGTGCCGCTCTTGATGCCATGGAATTTCATTGCGTCATGCAGGGCCAAGACAACGCGGGCGTCCGTAATGTTGGACAACTCGTCGTCGGTCAGGCCATACGTTTCCTTGCCGAAGTTCCACAGTTTCCGCTGCAATTCCCCTGCCTTCTTGGCGTCGGAAAATTCAGGGATGCGCTCCTTGAGAAGCCGTGCTTGCTCATTCAACACTTCGGTGCGCTTGGCCTGTTCAATTTGGGCCTGTTGCGCGTGAAGTTGTTGCAGTTGGGCTTGCTGGCGCTGGTAAGCGACCATATCGGCGTCATACTTCGCCTTGGCCTCGACATACCCGAAAGGGTCGGTCTTGACCAAGTTGACATCGGGAGCCTGCGGGGGTTGCGCTACGCCTTGCGTGGAAAGTTCCTGAGCAAAGGCAATAACGGCGGCTTGCTGCTGTTGAACGGTGCTTGCGAGGGCTTCGACCTGTTTGCGGGCCTCGGCTGCTTCCTGCAAACCCCGTTGGATTTTCGCCTGACCTGAATAACCACGCTTCAACTCGTCCAGCGTTACCGCTTCCTCCTTGCCGTCGACTTTGACGGTGAAGGTTTCGGGCGCTTCCGGTTCGGTGTCTTCGTCGGCTTCATCCGTTTCGGACGTTTCTTCCTCCGCCTCGTCCTCGGCGGTTACTTCCTCCGTTTCCGGTTCGACTTCGGGCTGTTCGTCAACAACCTCTGCTTCCTCGGGTTCGTCGGAAATGATGAGGCTATCAATCGCAGCCTCCAGCGCGTCTGTCGTTGTCACGGTGCAGAACCTTTTCGTTTGTCCTCGACCGCCTGCGCGTCGATGCGCGATTGCAGGGCTGCAAAGACGGTTGCGACTGCCCTGACGCCCTCATGGGCGCGGGCGATTTCCTCAATCTTGGAGTGCGGATTGAGAAAGGTTTGGGTCGCCTCGTCGCGGATTTCGGACAAGACGGCCAATAGGGCTTCATCCGCCAGAAGCGTTCTTGCTTCGGCGGCACGTTGTTTGATGATGGTCATGGTTTAGGGTTGCATCCCTTGCGGTTGCATTGCGGGTTGCATCATCCCGCGCACGGCGTCTTGCTCGGCCTTGATCTGCGCGATGTTGACCTGTGCGCCATACTTCGCTTGGATTTCGGCCTGCTTGATGTAGAGGTCTTGCGCCATCTGGTCGCGCTGGCGGTCGTCGTCCATTCGCGCCCGCTGCGCGTCGAGTTGGTTCTTTTCCATGTCCGCTTGCACACGGGCCGACATTTTCATCTGCTCCGCTTGCAAGAAAGCTGCATTCGGATCAGAACCTTGCTGTTGCCCTTGCGAGGCTTGCGCGGCTTGGGCAAGCAACTGCTGTTCCCGTTCCGGCGTCATGGGCTGGTAATACCGTTCGGCGTTGTGCAGCCCCGAATGGGCGAGAATGTCCGCAAGCGTGTTGCGAATATTCGTCATGGTCACAACGCCGTTTTGCGGCCCATAGCTTTGCCAGATGCCCATCTGGTTTTGCAGCACTTCCCGCAGAACCATTGCGCGTTCCTCATGCTTGCCCGTGCCAAGGCCGACGTTGCAAATCAGGTCGGCGTCAGCCGTCCACGACCGAGGATCGACAGGCACGAATTGCCCGTTGACGCGCATCACTTCGTCGGGGTTCGGGTGCTGCCGTGCCAGTTGCGCGATGATGCGGAAAAGCCGTTTCATGCCGCCTTCGGCAAGGTGGCGGGCAATGAGTTCGGAAACCTGATTAGCCGCCTGCACAGCGGCGTTGACGCCTTGCGCCGTCTGGCTTTGCAGCACGTCCGCATCCATGCCCATGCCAGCGCCGGAAACGCCCGTCTTGGCGCGGATCACCTCGTCATAATAGCCAATGGCCGGAAGCACCGAAGATGCCATGCCGCCGATGGTCAGCTCACGCACCGAACCTTGCGCCTTGGAGCGGATGATTGCGCCGATTTCGTTATTCAGCACATCGCCCATGTTCACGGCGCTTTCAACAACCTCCAAGCGGGGGTTGTTCACCATGCTGATGTTGTCGAGAAGTCCGCGCAAAAGCGACGTGGCCGCGTCTTGGTCGTCAATGATGATATCGACCAACGACCGCCCGAAGAACGTATGGGCCTCGGGGTCAACCTCGAACACCGCAAACGGGTTCACGTCCGCGAGTTCGTAATCAAGGATCGTGTAGTTTTCCGAAGCGCAGATGAACTTGTAAAGACGCGGAACGCCCGTGCCGTCTATGTCCATCTTCATATAGGCTTCGGTCAGCAAGACCTTACGCATGGACGGGTCGTTGGCGCTTTCGTCGTTTTCCTCGTCATAGCCGCGACGACCGAATTCTTCGGTGTCGTCGTTGCCGCCAAGGCCCGCGAGGTCAAAGACTTCCTCGAAGTCAAAGCCCATGTCGACCACTTCGCCCACGCGGCTTTCGGTCGAGTGTCCGCAGACAAAGCAATCGTCAATGGACGTTGCCGAACGGTCCACAAAGAAATCCTCGGGGGCAACGGCCTTGATCTTGATTTCGCCATTGCGCGACGTGCGGGCGACCTTGGCGCTGTAGATCGCGGGCGACACCATAATCCCGTCAGGGGTGAATGCGGCCTCTTGCTCGGCTTCCTGTTCCAGAATTTCGATTTCAGGATCGGAGGTCAGGAACGCAATCTGTTCCTCCGAAAGCCCCGTGTAGTTGTCCACTTCCACGCAGGCGGTTTCGTCATACCAGACCTTGAGGATGCCGACCTTCTTTTTCAACGCATCGTCAAACACGTCGCTCAGAAGCTGGAAGCCTTCGTTGCGGTCGAACACGTATGAGGCGTATTGCGTCTTTGCCTCGGCTTCCTGCATGGATTGCGGACGGCGCGGGACAAACTCGACCGGACGGCCCGATTGCAGAAACACGCGCATCAGCGAAGGCTTCACGGCGCGGATCGTGTCCCGGCACTTGGTGGCGACAACCTTTGACCGCCCTTCTTCGCTTTCCAGTTCAACGCCGCCGTCGAAGTATTTTTGCGCTTTGATCCTGTCGGGCGCAATCTCGCTTTCAATGAAAGCAACCGCGTCCTTGATCGCGCCGGATAGCGTCGATTGGATTTGGTCCTGTGTCAGCTTCTTGGGCTTCATGGGTGCCTCAAATGCAAAAAGCCCCACCGTTTCGGGTGAGGCTTGGCGCAGGACAGAATTATCTCAGCGCAATATAGCGGAAAAACTTTCCCTTGCAAAGGGGATTGGTTTTCCGTCGTGGGTGGTCTAGGCTTACCCCATGACCGAAGTGCCACATCTTCCACTGCAAATAGCTAGCGGCATTGTTTTGGCGTTTATCGCCATCTGGCTCTTTCGCAGTGCAGTTGAGTTGATCAAACGCAAGGATTACGGGCTTGGCGGGCCAGCCTTTATCCTTGCGTCATTGATTGGCGGAGGTCTGGTTTTAACAGGGCTGGGGCTGGCCCCTTACTGACCCGTCAATATGCCTTCCGAAAGCAACCCCCCCAGTTGGCCGCTTTGCCCCGCCACTGCGCCTTGAGCGCCAGTGGCAACCTGACCAACAAGCGCCTCTACCTTGCCTTGCAGTAGAGCAAGGCTACCTTGGTCTTGAAGGGCGTTGCGAACAAAGTTCGGGTCGTCAGAGATTAGCACTTGCATGATTTTCGCCCGCTGTGCGTCAGAGAGTTGCGGGGCAAAGCTTCGGATAATCTTTCCAGCCGTCTGAGCCATAGCCATTGGGTCGGCGGAGATTACGCCGCTAATGTCCTCTTGCGTAATCCCGATGCCTTGCCGCTGCATCTGGCCGCTGGTGATAGCAGTGTCGCTGCCGCCAAGAATACGCGAAGCCGAAGCTTGAGAATTTGCCGCCGTGTCAATGGCCTTCAACACGTCGTCAAGCTGGTCCTGCGGAAAGATGGTCCGAAGGATTTTGCCTTCCTTGCTATCAGGATTTGCAAGCGTCCCCATCAGCGAAGCGCCCCGCCCCGTCTCCGCCCGCTTACGCAGTGCATCCATCACGCCAGCGCGGAAGGCTTTGACCGCATCCGCACCCTTGCTGGTGACCGCCTCGAAGTCCACTTCGATCTGGTCAGCGGATTGCCCGAAAGCCTTTTGCCCCGCGTCGAATTGTTCTCGCGCCGTTTTGAAGGTCGCCACATTCGCGCGAGTGCTGCGTAGCGCATCGCTGCTATCGTCCAGCGCCCCGCGCAACCCAAGCTCAACGCCCTTGACTGCTTCGCCCGCCGTGTTCTGCTGCTTTTGATAAAGGCCGCTAGAGAAGTTCTTGATCGTGCGACGCACCAATTCGGCCTCGTAGAGCGTAGGGGCGCGGGCAAATTCAACGTTGGACGGGCCAATGCCGTTGGCGGGTGGCGTCACCTTAAGAAACTGCTTACCGCCCGTCTCTGCCAGAAGAGCCATGTTCAGTTCTTCGGCAGACCCCGGCACTCGCTGAATGGCAGTAATGAGTTCGGCCTTCACGTTATCTGGTGCGGGCTGCGTCTTGAAGGGAGCGTAGGCCTTGCTGGTTTCTTCGGCAAACGCCTCATCGCTGCGCCGCACGGATCGAACAATGTTGCTGTCCGATCCGTCCGCCAAATAACGCTGAATTTCCTGCATGGCCGCTTCTCTGGTTTGCTTTGGCCGCGTTTCCAGCGTATTTTTTAGCATGGTCCATGCCGCGCCGCCCGTGGCGCGATAGACGCGGATAGCGTCACGCAACGTTGCGTTTTCAACCATCAGCCGCCCGTTGGCTACATCGTCCACGATTTCGTCAACGGACTTGCCGCTTTCCTCGACCAAGCGCCCCAGTTCGGTTTCGACAATCTTAGCGCCACGGTCGCCAAGACGCCGCCGCGCTGCGTCAACAACGGCGACGAAGGGCTTGGCCGCGTAGGGGACGATACGTGCCGCGAGAGGCGCTCCAACGGCCCCTAAGGCCGCGCCGCCGGGGACACGTGACGCTCTATTAGCAAAACTGCCTTCACCCGTGTTGAAAGCATAAATCCCGCCCTCTGCTGCGCCCATTATTGCAAGACGCCCCAAGCCCAGCGTAGAAGCGCCCCCCGTAAATGGGGCGGCAAGGAGTGACGGTATGGCAATGCCACCAGCCTCATACCCCAACGCTTCCCAAGGGCGGGCTTCTTGATAGGACTTCACCTTGCCGCGCACTTCATCAAGGTTCTGCTGGTAGGTTTGATCGGTGAAAAGAGACTTAACACCTGCCTCGATTTCGTCGCCCGCACCCATGAGCAAGCCCTGACCAATCGCAGTTCTCATGCGCTCAGTCGGGGTATTCGCAACCTTTTCTTCCTTGGCCTTGAGCCGCGCCTGTGCCGCCTCAAACGCCTTGCGCTGTCCTTCGGTCAGTTCGTTCATTGCCCGCCTCCCAGAAATTCTTTACGCTCTTTGTCGGTCATCGCGTCCCACACAGCCTGCCACTCTTCCTGCGTCTTGCCGAGTGCGGGCGGCACTGCCGGAGCGGTGATAGGCGCGGGTTTTTGACCCGCATCAACCCCTTCTCCAGAATAAACCAAGTCCTCCGGCAATCCGCCGCGCTTCGCCGTGCTGCGGTAGAAGTCAATCTTGGACTGTGCAGACTTCGCCTGTTCCATGTAAATCTCAGCGGCAAGATTGGCGATTTGGTAGCGTGTTTCTGGGGTCAACTGGCCTTCGCCCGTAATGGCGTTCTTAAGCGCCTGCCCGAGAGCCGGAACCTTAGCGCCAGCCCCTTGAACCGCAGCAACTTCACCTTCCCGCGCCACCGATCCGGGGTCGAGGATTTTGGCGAAAGCAACCGCAAGCGCGTAATCGCTAACGCCGTTCGGGTCGTTGTAGAACGTTGTGATGTTGTTGTAGCCCTGTTTAACGACGTTAAAATTCGATAGCTCGGAATTTAGATCGTCGCGGAGGGTGTTCAGACCGCTAAGCTGGTCAGGGTTAAGCCCGCCCGTCTGCTCCGGCCCAATAACCAGTTCCGGCCCATTCGGACCCATGCGATACAGCTTCCCGCCAATCTCTTTCGTGCCAGCCCAAGGGTCGGTCGGCGCGGCTTCTTGCGTTGCTATCTTGTAGGCCGTTTGTGCGTCCACAACGCCGTTTTCCAGCGCCGCCGCCGCTTGCATCGCTTGCGCCGTGCCGAGGCTGCGGAGGTATTGCGCGGTCTTATTGACCTTTTCCGCCTCTGCCTTCGTCTGTTGGCGCTGTTCGACCTCGCCGCCCCACATCTGCATAAGCTGTTGGTTCGGATTGTGCGTCAGGCCCATGAGGCCGATTGCCAGCCGTTGCCGCGCATCGCGCCCATCGGGGCCAAAGAACCCGCCTAGCAAACCGCCTTGCTTGGTCGGGGCTACGTCTGGCGGCGGGGCAATCAAACCCTGCGGCACGGGCCGCGCCTGCGCAACCGACCGTTGCGCGTTTGGGTCAACTTGAATGGTGTTAGGGTTCATGGGCCTACCAAAAGCGCGGGTTAATTCGTCCACCGTGATCTTCGCCATATCTCACCCCAACATTCCGAGAAGCCCCGTCTGGGGGCGGTTCTGAATTGCAGCCATTGCCGCAGGTTCGGCTTTCACCCCAGAGAGGATGTTCCACAGGTTCTTGAACGGCGAGGCGTCTGCGTCTTGCGCGATGCCGTTCATTGCCGCGATTTTCGACAGCGCACCCATGCCCTCGAAGGGATCGGCGGGTTCGGTCCCCGCCATCATTGACGGTTGCCCCATCGGCGGTGTGGACATCGGCCCTTGCTGCCCGCCGCGCCGGAAGCCTAGCAACTGGTCCGCACTGTAATTCGCAACCGAAACCGCATCGCCTTGGTTGCCGCCGAGAACGCGGATAGACCCGTCAGGATTGTAGCCTTGGAAGAACCCGACGTGACCGTAAGGCCCGTTCGGGTCGCCCCGCGAGAACACCGCCAAATCGCCAATCTGCGGTTGCTCGACGCCCTGCCCCCAGTTCAGGAACGAACGCGCCATGTTCGATCCCGTGCCTTCCATGCCCGATTGCTTGAGCGTGGCATTCACGAAGGCCGCGCACCATGCCGTTGTCGCAGGGTCAAGGTTCACGCCGCCGTTGCTCAAATAGTCCTGCAAGGCCGCGTTTTGATCGCGCTCGTTTAGCCCGATCTGCTTTCCGGCGATACGAAGCGCGTCGATCATCACAGGAACCCTAGAACAGTGGACGCAAGGCCAAGAAGGCCGGGGCTGCTGCTTTCGGTCGTCTTGGAACCGCCGCCACCGGGAACGGACCCGATAGCCCCGTTGACCAGATTAACCCCGCGCTCCGGTGCGCCCGTGAAGCCCGCGTATTGCAGTTTCGCCGCGTCGATAAGCTGTTGCATGGCTTGCTGTTGCAGCGCCCCTTGCTGCAATTGCTGTTGGTTCAGCGTGGTGCCGAAGCCAAAGCCCTGCCCCGCCAATGCGCTTTTGTTCATCTGGTCTTGGAAGCCAAAACCCATCGCGGTATTGAAGCCGTCCGACCGAAGCCCGCCCATCGTGCTGCCGACGCTATCGAAGAACCCACGGTTCGTTTCCGCCTCTGCCACGCCATGCCGCGACCCGCCGAACGCACCCGCCTGTGTCGCCTGTGCGCCGATCTGGCCCAAGGCCATTTCGCGGCTGCGGTTCATATCCTGCATGGTCCCGTCAATGACCTGCTGCTGATACGGGTTCTGGAATTGCCGGAAGTTCGGGCCTTGCGCGGCTTGGTTATACAGCGCCGCCGAGGTCTGCATTACGTTCGGGGCTTGCGCCGCCCCCGCTTGCGGTTGTGCCGAAAATGCCATTGCGTTTCTCCTTAAGGCCGCGCCATCGGGCGGTCTGCTGCCGTGGGGGTGCCTTGCGGCCCGCTCATGCCCGCAACAGCCGTGTTCAACAGCCCGCCGGGGTTATTCGTGTTCACGCCGCCCGGAGCGTAGGAAAGCGGGGTGTTCAGCGACGTGTAAGGGCTACCAGAATACGAAGCCGGAGCGCCGCCGAGTTGCTTGTCTGCCCAGCTTTCCGACTGCGCCCCCGTAAGCTGCTGCAAGATGCTTTCCGCCGCCGTTGGCGCTTGCGTCCGCCCCTGCTGCCGGAACGCCTGCAAAATCTTCATCAGCGCCGCGTATTGTTCGGGGTTGCGCCGCTCCAGTCGCTTGATTGCCTGTTCATACATCGGGGCCGAAGAATAGCCCTGCACACCCCCCGCAAAGGTCTTTGGCGCGGGCATTCCCGTTCCCTGAGCAGTAGGCATACCGAAAGCCGCCGCCGCGTCGTTGGTGCCTTGGAAGGCCGCGTTTTGCATCGGGGTGAATGCCGCAACGTCAGGACCGTAATAGGGCGTATACCCCATGCCCGCGACCTTTTGCGCCATGGCGATATTCTGTTGCGCCGGCTGCGCTACCCAATCGGGGATGGTCGTTTCCGACTTGTTGCCGCCAAACAAGAAGCTCATTTCAGTTTCCTTTCCATAGTGACAAAGGAGGCGTCAAAGCCACGCTTGCCAAGCACCCGTTGCCAGCCCATCCGGCCATTCATCGTCACAGCGTCACAGCCGTTTGCCGCGCCAAATTCGGACGCCGCTTCGACCAGCTCCAAAACCGTGTCCATATTCCCGCCTGCCAAAAACAGGTGCATCAGCTTGCGTTGCGGGAAGGTGGCAATCTCCGTCACCATGCAAGCATCGGGCGCGGGCCAGAGTTGGTAATGCCCGTCAAAGCACCCTTTGACGATATCCCCGAAGTCATGGGTCCGAGAGTAAGCTAAAGCCGCCTCGATCCACGGGCGACAGCGGAGCAGTTCTTGTGCCAGGCTCATATTGCCGTCGTTGTCAGTGCGCCCGCATTGGTCACGCTTACCGCGTATCTGGTGCCGTTCGGGCTGGTCAGGATCAGACGGGCCAGCCCGATTTCAACGTCAGCGTTGCGCTTGTGGTTAAACAGGTCCGCTTGTTCGAGGGTGCGGTTGCGCTCCGCTTCATGCGAGGGCGAATAGGACGGCGGGGGATTGGACAGTCTCACCGCAAGCCCCCCGCTTTGACTTCAAGGCGCGGGATGCCCCATCGCCAATCGTTTTCGGTGCCGTTCACCCGCATGGCAACCTGTCGCCCTGTGAAGCGAACGTTCGTCGGGTTCCGCATGGAATAGGGACCGTAGGAGCGTTCGGTATCGTTCGGGTGAAACCGCGTCTTGAACGTCGCCGTAACCTCGCCTTGCGTTCCCTCGTCGGGAATGAGCATCAGCGCATTGGCAACGTTATCCCCTGCCCCGATCTGGATTGCCCCGCTTTCCGCGAAGATCGACGCACCGCCGTATCCGTTGCCCGTTTCGTGGTTATAGGCCACCCCATCAGCGCCCGCCCAAATCGGGGTGGAGAACACGCCTGCATCTACGCCGCAGGTCCGCGAAATCGATCCGATGGACCAATGGTTTTCCTTGTAATTGTAGGCAACGTAGCTGTCGTTTTCGGTGCCGGAAGGATAGAACCACCAGATTTCCGAGTAACGCGCATTCGCCACTGCGTAGACCTTGGACCGCTGCGATGCGTTCAGGTTGCGCGTCACGTAATCCAAGACCTCGCACGGCACTTCCTCGACCGCGCCGCCCGTGAAGCGGTAGAACCCGCGCTGCCCCATCCAGAACACGCCCGCATCCACCGCAGCCGCGCACTTGCGCGAGATAGCGCCACAGGCCGAACCAACACGCTGGAAGCCGTACACGAACGGCGGGCCAAGGTAGGTCATGGAATGCGCGTCGATGTCCGTCAGGATCAGCGTTTGCCCGCGCGTCCGAATGCCGAGCATGATCTGGCCAGAAGTCTGGAGTTCGATGTCGCCCGCTTGGTTCGTCGCGGCTGGCGTCCAGAGGGTGCGGTTTTCCCGATCCGACCATTGCACCAGACGCGGATTGCCCGCAGCGCCCAAGGCCACCAGAAAGCGTTCCTCCGTCACTATGCAGCTAAGGTTGCCCGTTGGTGCGTTGGTTACTGCCGTGGCCTTGTTGGCGGTGTTCAAGTCCCACTCGTAAATCTTGCCATCCTTGTTGGAGCAGAACACGGGCAGTTCGCCGAAGGTGTCCATTGACCAAGTGGTCGCCTCACCGAACACGCCGATGTCAGGCCGCATCACACCGTAAGCCGCCGTCCCGTAGAAGCCCCCGCCGAAGCCGAGGTTGACCGGAGCGTCAGCCGTGCCAGCCGTGAGGCCGACAGGCGTAATGTCTGTCACCGTTCCAGCCGGGACCGCCACAAACAGCTTGTCAAACGCGCCGAAGGCCATCCAGCGCGAGCCCGACAATGTGCGCCAAGCCATCGCCCCGCGTGTCGGCTTGTTGGCCGCTAGGGTCGTCCTTGCCTGCCAGCCGCCAACGGGCTGCATTACCCCATCGCCCCACCGCACAAGCGATGCATCGCGCCAGCGCCCCGCAGATTGGTAGTCCGTCCCGTTGCGGTAAACGCCGGGGGGAAGTTGAAGCGGGACTAGCGGCATGGTTACACCGTGATTAGCGAGGCTTGACGAAAAAGGTCGTCCAACTGCGCTTGCGTCAGGTCGAATTGCACAGCCAAACCGTTCATCATGGGCGAGTTGCGGGGGAACTCGACCGCTTCCGCCCATGCCAATTGAGTGAGTTCATCGGCGTTGGCAATGAAGGCGTTTACGTCGTCCAGAAGCCCCGCCTGCAACAGCGCGGCACGGGCTTGGAAGCGCGAGACGGTCGCAGGAACGGGCGAAACGTAAACGGGCGTTTCCGGCGCGACGGGCACACCGCCGACGACTGCCCACCCGATCTGCGCTTCGTCCGACGCTAGCCAGCCGTTCGGGATATCTTGCCCCGGCGTTCCGATTGAGGCGTTGACAACAAAGCCGTCAGCAATTTGCACAAGGCGCATTAGAACAACTCCTCGATGATGATAAGCCCCGGTGCGCCCGCGCCGCCTGCGTAGTTTGTGGTAACGTCCACCACCGCCGCGCCGCCACCACCCGCGCCATAACCGCCCGCTGTCGCGCCATCAGATCCGCTAACGTTCCCCATCGAACCAAGAGCGCCAAACATGCTAGATCCGCCAACGCCCGCAGCAATTACGGCGGCGTTGGTTACGCGGCCACGTGCGCCCGCGTTCCCGGAAACATTCAAAGCACCGCCAGATGCAGCGCCACCAGCACCGCCGCCGGCCTGATTAGTCCCCGTTGCAACAACGCCCAAGCCGCCAGCACCACCGCTTGCCGTCAAGGAAACACCCGTTCCGGCAAAGGTCGTTTCGCCGCCCGCGCCGCCGTTTCCGCCCGCCAAGCCAACGCCGCCCGCACCGCCTGCGCCGATGGTGTAGGTGTAGGACGCCGCAACGGACGTAATCAGAATTTGCGTCATGCCGCCCGCGCCACCGCCACCGCCCGCCGCAGCCGTTCCCGTGCCTTGACCGTCAACACCGCCGCCGCCGCCGCCGCCGCCAATGGCCGTAACGCGCAAGGCCCGCAAGTTAGCGGGCGGGGTGTAGGTCGCAGCCGTTCCGCTCGCCAGATACTGGACCGACCGCAGCGCATAAGCGTTGACGCCCGCACGTTGCAAGCCGCCCGTCACCATGTTGACCGCGCCCGCCGAAGTCACCCGCAACCGTTCCGCAGCCGCAGCCCCGCCGCTCATGGTCCGCACGACAAGATCGAAGTTTTCCGCCGCTGCCGTAACGTTCGTCGCAACCGCTTCAATAACCGCCCCGATTTCAGTATTGCCCGCAGCGGTTTCAGCCGCCATTTCAAGGCCGACGCCAATCCCCGCAGCGGGCGTTCCCGACGATTGCGCGTTCAGCCGCAGCGCGTCTGTTACGGTTGCAGTCGCGGCTTCGGTCGTGCGGATTTCCAGCAACTTGCCCGATGCGGGCGTAACGGGGAGCGTCCCGTCCAGCACATCGTCCAGCTTGTCGAGGTTGTCGTTAATGTGACCGCCCCACGTGTCGGTATCGCCACCGACGACAGGCTTTTGCAGTCCGTAGGTCGTTGTTGATGTAGGCATTGCTTAACTCCAAGCCACCGCCGCTTGCGGTGTCCAAGTTTCTGAATTGGCAGGCTGTTGCGCCCAAATCTCTGCTTGCTTGCCTTGCGGGGTCCAGACTTCCGCTTGTCCGCTTTGGCTGGCCCATGCTTCGGGCGTGATAACCTGCGGGAACCAGCCACGCGCTACGCCGGAACCCGCGACAACCGAGACACCCGTAGCGGTGCCAGTTGCGGCAATTACAATATCGGCAAACCCGACACCCGACCCTGTTACGGTCGCAGCGCCAGCCACAGAGCCGGCAGCAGCGGCTATAGAGCGCCCTATACCGCTCGCTGCGCCGCCGCCTGCCGATGAGCCTTGACCTTCGGCCGCAGCCTCTCCTACACCCGCTAGGGTGGCTGCACCGGACGATTCGCCATGCCCAGCAATAAGCGCAGAACCTTGGCCGGACGTAGAAGCAGCGCCAGCGCTTGCACCGGTCGCAAGCAGAACGACCGCGACACCGTACCAAGTCGATGTATCACCGAGAGCCAGAGATCCGAGAGGCGCAAAGCCGAGCATCGCTCCCCCTTACACCTTGATGGTTGCGGCCAGCCGGAACATCGCGTCGATGTCCGCCTCAGACCAGCCAAAGTGTGGGGCAAGACCTGCAATCAGAAGGCTATCCCGATAGAAATTCCCCGCGTCCTGCCACGCGATCCAGATCTCTCCGCCAGCCTGTTGGGTCATGGCCTCAACCGCTTCAAGCATTCCCATGCGGTGCAGTGCGATGCGGCCTTGCAGGCGCGACACGAATTCAGGCACAGGCTCCAGCTTCGGTTCGGGCGCGATCCACTCGCCATCGACCAGTCGCCAGTTCGGGCCGACTTCGGGCGGCAGCACGGGCCAGCCCTCCATGTGGGGCGGAACCTCGCCAACGAGGTAGCTCTCCTCGACCAAGTTTCCTGCCATCTTGCCCAGAGTAATCATGTCCATGGTCCGTATTTTACTGCGGTGGCGCTGGCATCCAGCCGCTTGACCTTAAAGAAGCTGGGCGGCTGAACCTGCGAGGTGGTTTCGCTCGTCGTCTTGCCGATAGACGGGATGAGGGTTCCACCAACGGTGCAGCGAAAATAGCCCCTGACCCAGAACGTGACGACAGTATCGACGCTGGGCGACAAAAGGTTTACCCCCGCCGCCCCGTTGCCCGTGCCCGTCCACCACGATCCCGTGATGTTTGCGGTGGTCGAGGCGTTGTTGTCCTGACCAGCCGCAAGGGACAGGAGATTGCTCAAGGTAGCCGTTCCCGCGCCAAGAACGTCGAAGCGGACGTTACCAGAGGTGGCGCTCAGGCCGTTGATACGGACAAAGGTCTCGTACTCATAGGTTCCAACGGGCAGTGTCACGGCACCGTTAGTCGGGTCGTTGAAGATCTTTTGAAGACCAGTGCCGCTTGCCAGGGTGTAGGTCGCAGCGTTCATGATCCAGTATTCGGCGTTCCGCCAAGCGGGCTGGGCGGCGCTTCCCGAACTGGTGATTGCCTCCCCTTCGATCCCGTAGCTTGGTCCAGTGCCGATGCCGAACTGGCCAAGGCTGCCGATGCGGAACCGCTCCACGGGTGTGCTGTCCGTCGAGGAGGTGGTGCGGAAGATGAATGACGCCGTGTGGTTTGTCGCCCCCGCGCCGCTGCTCACGATTGCGAGAGACGCCGCATTCCTCACGGTCCCGCCCGTGTCGGTAGACTGAAAGTTGAACGTCCCCAGAGCGTGTCCAGCGGTTGCTGCGCCCGTGTCGCCGTTCGTTTTTCGGGTGTTCCAGTACGGCCCGCCGTTCAGGCCGTTGCTCTTGTTGTGCAGAAGCACTTGCGGGTAAAACTGCGATGCCGCGCTGTCTATCGACGTGAGAACGATCCCCTGTTCGCCAAGGCTACCCGCGCCGCTGTCGAGAAATTTGTATTTGGCACTGCCGTTCACGTCGAGCGCCACGGTCGGCGTGACGCCGATGCCAACTTGCCCCGTGCTGTCGATCCGCAGCCGTTCGGAGCCGCCCGTGGCAAGCCCCAAGGTGTCTGCGCCGATGCGGTACATGCCGGTGTTCGGGTCGCTGTCGAAGCTGTGCGATGGCGCTGCCGCCGTCCCGTCCCCTGCGGTCAGCGTCACCAAATCTTCTGCCGTGGCGGTGATGTAGACCTGCGCTGCGCCGGAGAGGGCCAGGAGGGAGCCAGTCGAGGACGAGAGCAGGGTGCGCGACATGGTGGTGCCTGTGGCAATATAGGTCCCGACACCAATCTCCCAAGCGTTGCCGTCCTCGATGACGTAGCGGATGACGTCGGCGTCGACCACGCCCGCAGCGGCAAATGTCTGGAACTTGGTGACCGCCGAGCCGAGCGTGATGGTGCCGGTGCCGGTGGTGGCCGTGGTCATCCGCGCTCGGTTTACGGGTTTCGTCATGGATCAGTCCTCGGTGATCGTCGTGCCAGTACCAAGTCGTGGGGTGACTCCGGTTGCGACGGCGATGGTTGGCGCGATTGCGCCCTTGTAGAGCAACACGCCCGTTCCCGTGGATGCCGTGCCGATGCCGAAATGGGTTGCGGTCCCGCTGCCAGCCGTGCAAGCGCCGAAGTCAACGTTGCCCGTGGGGCTAACGCTGTTGGCCGTGACCGTGAAGCCGCCCGCGCCGGAAGCACGGTTCAGGCCCACACGCGCATATCCGGTGTAGCTGATTTCGTTGGTGGTCTGGACGCCCGTTTCGCCGGGGTCTGCGGTGTGCAGCGACAGGAACAACTGCCCCGCCGTGGTCGAGCCGCGAAGCCCCGTCGCATCGCCCACGTTGGCAACGCCCGTGTTGTTGAACAGCAGAAGCAGGAGGGAGTTTTCCCAAGCGTCAGTTTTCGACATGGTGCGTCCTTAGCTAAAGCGCATGCGAAGGCCCGTCCCGCTGTAACGGGCGGCGTTCGATGCTTGGTTGATGCTGTCAATCGCGGCGACGTAAAGCCCCGCCCAAACCGCAATGCGCGGATCGTCTTTCAGATACGGCGCGGAGTGCATCAGCGCCCCGTAAAGGTAGGCGTCGGGATGATCCGCAAGCACCCAGTTACTGGACCCGTCAGTCGTCAGGTTTGCGACCTTGGCGTAATAGACCAACTCCGCCGTGTAGTCGTCGTCCGGCGTCGGGTAGAGTTCCAGCCCGCCCGCAACATGCGCGTAATGCGTCGGCTTGCCCGCTTGGTCGTTGGACCATGCCCGCTTGTCCGCAATCTCTGCCGCAGAGGCCAGCACGAGCCGCGTATCAGCGCCGTTGATGCGGAGGCTGATGGTCTCCAGCCAATCGGCAGGAAGGTCGCTGTATTGCGCGTCCAGCGTTGCCGTTGACCGCGTTTCCTGCGCGATGGTCCGCAGCTTGCGGTTCAGGTCCGCTTCGCACAGGGCAACGAACGTAGGAACCGCGTTGGCGAGGTCGTCGCGGTTCAGGAAATCCGCAACGGCGGTTTTGAGTTCGGCGTAGGTCGAGAGTGCCATTAGTTCCACCCTACCGCTAGGCGCTTGGACACGATGCAGTAATTGGCTTCCATATCGGACAGGACAGCCCAATCGGCTGCATCCCTGCCCCACAACACATGCACACCAAACAGAGACACCGACGAAGGCCGCGCTTTCGGCTTGTAGGTGCCATACCGCAAAGCAAGGTCAGCGTTGCCGTTTCCGGCAGGTGTTGCCGCAGGACCAGCGATGATGTCGCCGTGCTGAAAATTCCGGTCACGCTCAAAGCGGCGTTGCAACGCGCCCATGCTTGCCGATCTGCGAAGAAGTTTCATGCGATGCCCTTGATGTTCCGCCGCAGAGGCTTGCCCCAAGTGTCAGCCGACGGCTGCGCTGCATCCCACACGGCAATCATCCCGAAGGCGTCTGCCGCGTGTGATGCAAAGTCGTGTTCCGGCCCGAGGCCGATGCCCCGCGCCTCGTCCCGCTTTTCGTGATACCAGCCCAAGGCTTCGCGCCCGCCCTTGGTGGTTTCTTCGTTGAACCGAACACGCGGGAACACGCGCCGCGCCGCTTCGATACGCTGCATGGCCGCGCCCGCGCCTTGGTTGTCCACAACCTCGACCACGAAGCCCGCTTGCTCCAAGAAGCCCTTAGGCGTGACCGCGTAAACCTTGTCGTGCGTCCGTCCGTCATGCGGCAGGACCAGCACCGCATCGGCATAGCCTTGCGACCGCAGCCAGTTCACATGCGCGTCAAACGGCTGTCCGACCGCCTCGTAATAATCCAGCACCCGCACTTCGCCGCCGACAAACTGAACAATCCAGATCGCCGTCGCGTCCGACTTGCGCGACGTCCCGCCGATGTCGAAGAAGGCGTATACCTTCATCAGCGGATCGCGGGCGAAGAAGCCGATCCGCCCTTGCAGTTGCGCGTCCGTCAGGTGTCTGGCGTAGTAAGCGCCTTCCAGAACGGTCGCGTATTCGCCTTCCCAGATATGGCCGTAACGTTCCGGCGTCAGCCTTAGGCAGTCTTGCCGCTCTTGCTCCAGAACACCCGTAAAGTATGGGTTGTCACGCCAGTTTGCCTTGACGACCACCGCGCCCGTCGGCTTGTCCACAGACCGCAGAAGCCTATCGACGGGATCGGTAGGGCGCTGCGGGTTCCAGCCGAACCACAGTTCAGACGCCAGACCGAGCCTAGAGTTTTCCCAACGGATCGTCGGCTTAAGAAGGGACAGCGACCTGTCCGACATGCCTTGCGCTTCTTCGATCCAAGCGCGGTGGAAACCTTCAAGCGACTTGATGCTGTCCGCAGTATGATCCTGCATACCTTGGAAGATGAACAGTCCATCCCCTGGCGTCTTGATAACCTCGTTATAGACCTTGAAGCCGTCACGCTCGCCAAGCCCGAATTGCGCCAGCTTGGCTTCCAACAGCGACTTGGCCGAATGCTTCAAGCTTTTCTGCACTTCACGAATGCAGACAGTCCGCAACCCCTCTTGCGCCACACTTGGAAAGCGCACCGCATCCATCACGGCTTGCTCTGCGAAGTGGTGCGACTTGCCGCTACCTCGCCCGCCCCAAGCGCCTTTGTATCGTGCGGGCGCTAGAAGCGGCGCGAATGCCTCAGGAACCCGAGGACGAAGGACGAACAACTTCCCACTCGACTTTCGTAACCACGCGATGCTCGCCGTTTACGTCTTGCTTAACCGTGTCGTTCCATTCGTCACGGAAGCGGTTCTTCATTTGGAAGATGTAGCCAGTGGCATTGAAGCCATCGACCAGACCGATTGCGCCTTCACGACCCTTGCCTTCCCACCATGCTTGCGAATGGTCCAGCGCGCTTTTTATGGCGGCGGAAAACTCGTCATTGGTCTTGACCCATTCCTTGAGCGTATCGCGGTCAATGCCAAGCTGCGCTGCGATTTCGGCGCGGCCCATGCCCTGCTTGCCGCATTCGATTGCCGCCTCGCACATGGAGGGGTCATACTTTGTCGGTCGTGCCATTGTTGCCTGTCGCAGTGGCTTTCGCCGTCCCGCGCTCCAAAAGCAAAAACCCGCCGCGATTGCTCGGGCGGGTTCGTGTGGACATAATTCGTCAAGCGGAAAGGTAGCGCATTTTTCAGCGCCGTTCAAGTGTCATCGCCAAAACGCCTCACACAGCGACAGCCCCGCCCGCAAGCGGTCCAGACTGCGCGGCGGTAGATCATCACAGCACACGCGCCGCAGCTCTGCCCACGTTGCCATACCGCAGCCTAGGTAAAGCTCGTCGCGGTCTTGGTTGTCGCGGATTTCCTGCCATTCGTTGCCGTTGCCGCTGTCATAGCCCACGGGCGAAAAGTCGAGACAGGATCGCCCCTTTGCGGTCAGGCGGGTTCGCTCCATTAGGCGGGCGAAGTCGTGGCCCCCGTCGCATTGCGCCCGCGTGATGATGCCGCGAGAGGCGAGGCGGTCGAGAACCGTTGCGCCCTCGTCCACAGCGACAGTCACCCCGGCATCTTCCGTGTCGCGCAAGACAAATGCGCCCTTCATGCGGCGTTCCGGCGTTGGTCTGGCCTTGCCTTCGCGGTCTGTCCACACATCGGCGGCGGCGGCGATGGATTGCGCCTTGCGTTGGGCGCGGCGGGCTTTCTTGCCCTTCTGATTGACAGGTGCGCTTGCGTTCATGCGTTGCCCTTACTTTTCAAGTATTCATTGCGCTCCCGCTTCTGCGCCTCACCAAACGGCCAAGGCCACGGAAGTGACTGGTGTTTTCTTTGTGCAGCGCCGCGATTGACAGGAGACACCTCGCCAAAGGTGTTTATCTCGGCCAAGGCCCGTAAGTAGCATGTTGGCGTTTGCCCTTTGATCGCGTCGAGGCGGTGACACGCAATTCGTGCAGCAAGGTCGCCAACGCCATCAGTGAGCAAAGGTTGTGCCCATATTGCGTTAATCCACCAAGTCATCCCCGCCCCTCCAATGTTTGGCGTGCGATGCGGGCCATGCGCTTGACGGTGGCGTTGGCTTTGGGGGTTTCACAGGCGGCGATGGTGCGGAGGGCTTCGGAAAAGCGGTCGCTGTTAGCCCATCCGTTGCGGTTGTCGTATTCTAGAATTGCACAGCCATCTTCCGCTCGTCGGGCTTTGGCTTTCTCTTGTGACAGCCGATCCAGCACGTAATCTACGTCACCCCGCGCCCGTGTCAGCGCCCCGCCCGTGAGCCAGTCTGCGATGCGTTCACGGATGGTCATGGGTGGTCTCCAATTCATCCAGAAACTTGCGAGCTTGCGCGATGGTGAAACGCTTTGATTTGGTTCGGCCAAGCGCCCACAGGAAGAACACCAGACCGCCAACCCATTGCATCGCGTCGCTTTGAAGGAATACGCCAAGCCCGATCATTGCCGCGAAAGTGGCTAAGGTAATCGCATCGGATACCAGCGATTGAATGGCTGTTTCTTTAAGAACGATAACGGTGTGATTGCTGCTCATGCGTTGCCCCCTTTGGGCGTCAGGTCAAAACCAATGCGATGGCGCGGGAATGGCACGGTCAACGGTTCCCCATCCGGCCCCAACAGTTCGCTGATACGCTCGGCAGGCCGATGCCACAGTTGCGGCTGCGGGCATGGCTCAGGGCTGTCCAGTTCCGGCCAATAGTGGCCCGCTTGGGTTACGTCGATCATGCGTTGCCCCCTTTCACGAAAGCCTCGGCCCGTGCCGCCTCACGGATTGCGTTGACGGTCTGCGTATGCGCCTCGCATATCCGCACAATGCGGGCGAAGTCCTCCGGCGGAACCCAATAGCGCGGCAGGGGCTTGAACCCGTGGCGGCGCAAGGCTTGCGCGGCTGGGCTTTTCAGTTCGCTTCCGTTGCTCATTGAATGCGGTCCTCTCCTGTCCATTCGCAGTGAAAGCAAATCCAGCGCACCGAATTGCCTTGCGGGTAGACCTTCAAGCAAAGTTCATCGCGCTTGGTTCTGGTGTGGCTGCAATGCGGGCAGGTCGTCTTGCGCCCGCGCTTGGGGGGTGTGATGCCGTTGAACATCAGGGCTTCGTGCAGCGGGGTCATTTCACCACCGCCGCATATCGGTGGCGCTGGCCCTTCGCCTCGATGCGCGCCACATCACCCGCGATGATGCACACATCCAGCGAGTATTGGAGCTTGTTGTGGTGCAGCCCCGTTTCTGCCTTGAGTTCGGAGAACGTCCACAGCGGGCGCTGCCGGATGATACCCAAAACGCATGAGACGATTGTCGCAGTTTCAGGCAGTTGGGTTCCACGGGCGGTGGTCTTTGACGGAGGCAGGAGCGGGCGGTGGCCCTCTGCCAGTGCTTGCGCCTTCATGCGCTCGGCAATGCGCGGCTCCATGTCGTCGGTGATGTAGGTGGTCAGCGCAAAGGGGGAAGCCTCTACAAATTGCGCTTGCTCTGGCGTCAGCGTCATACCTTGCCCTCCGTTGCGATTTCGCCCCCGCAAGCGGCATAGCCCGCAAGGTCAATCCAGTTGTCGGTGTGTTCGGGGTTGCCCCATGCGCGGCAGGTCTTGAGGTCCGCCATGAGGATGCAAACCTGTGCGGGCGTGATGGTCAGGCCAAGCCGTGCGGACCAGACAGCGGCGATGCGTCCGAATGTCTGTTCCGCCTCGCCGTGCGTTGCGGCCCGGTCCTTGGTGACGTATTCGGCGGCGGTGGAGAGGATCGTTGCGCGGTTCATGCTGCGGCCTCGCTGAACAGGTCACGGTATTGCCCCCACTGCCCCGCCATTGCGTCGGCAAGCCCTTGGAACGTCTTGCTGCGGAGTTTCCAGCGGTCAGGCGACGGCGGCAGGTAATGCAGGCGCTGCCGTTCGTTTGCGGGCAAGGCCATCATCGCGGCCTTGACATTGTTTGTCTCGACCAGACGCGGAAGCCCTTTGAGCCAGAGGCAGGTTGCTTTCTGCTCGGTATGGCCGAACATCCACGGCTGCACCGTTTGCGCTTGGACAAGCCCGCCGATCCGCTCTTTTGCGTATTTGTGCATCACGGGGTTTTCTATGGCGATGCGCGGGACGGGCGCGTTCCACAGGGTCAGGAAGAACGCGGCGGCGGCGTCCAGATGCGACCAACGGGTCGGGTCTTTGTGCAGCCAACAGACGCCGGAGTTGGTCATGTAGGTGCAGGGCGGGTGGGCAATGAGCAAATCCCACCCGTCACCGAGAATGTCGGTCACGTCGCCTTGGTAGTGATTGCCGGGCGC
>JACCDQ010434755.1_pt1 | contig 39811 bp, 41 predicted proteins | sample 7446031 | NCBI WGS metagenome assembly JACCDQ01 (sample SAMN15323442, study PRJNA562643) | freshwater metagenome | isolation source: river surface water | place: USA:Blue River Watershed | collected 2017-08-17 | reverse complement strand
TGCCGCGGAACATGTGCACCGGCTTTTCGAAGATGGCGTACACCGAGGCGGTCATGTGGCGCATGTAGTTGCGGCCGACCTGGCCGGACGAGTTCGCCAGGCCATCCGGGAACATGCTCGATGCGGAGTTCAGCAGCAGGCGCGGCGACTCGATCGAGTTGCCTGCCACGCACACCACTTTCGCTTTTTGGAAGAAGCGATTGCCCTTCGAGTCGCCGTACAGCACGCCGGTGACTTTGCCCTTGGCGTCATGCTCGATCTTCAGTGCCTGGGCATCGCTGCGCACCTCGAGGTGGCCGGTCGCTTCGCCCTTCGGGATTTCGGTATACAGCGTGGACCATTTCGCTCCGGATTTGCAGCCCTGGAAGCAGAAGCCGATTTGCTGGCAGGAGCCACGGCCATCACGAGGTTGCGAGTTGATCGACATATTCCCGGTGTGGAATTCCTTGTAGCCCATCTTCTTCGCACCGGCCGCCAGCACCTTGTAGTTGTTGTTGCCCGGCAGGCGAGGAATGCCGTTGGTACCGGTGGTGCCCATCTTGGTCTCGGCGCGCGCGTAGTAAGGCGCGAGGTCGTCGTACGAAATCGGCCAGTCGAGCAGGTTGGCGCCCTTGATCTCGCCATAGGTGGTGCGCGCCTTGAACTCGTGCGGCTGAATGCGCAGAGACGCGCCGGCCCAGTGCACCGTCGATCCACCGACCGCCTTGACAATCCATGCAGGCAGGTTCGGGAAATCTTGCGACACCCGCCAGGTGCCCGAGGTCGTGCGCTTGTCCAGCCACGAGATCTTGCTGAACATGGGCCATTCGTCATTCTCGAAATCCTGGATCTCGTGCCGCTTGCCGGCTTCGAGGATCACGACATCGATGCCTTTCTGCGCGAGTTCATTGCCCAGCGTTCCGCCGCCGGCGCCGGAACCCACGATCACTACCACCTCGTCGTTGAGGTCGAATTTTTTCTTGGCCATTTATGTCTCCCTGTACTTTTTCTTCGGCGAGTGCGCTCAGGCGTTCGGAGCGTCGCCCATCCAGTTCTGGTCGTTGAAGCCGCGGTTGATGTAGCCACCGTGCGGCGCGGACGGACCCTGGTAGCCCAGCTTGGCCCAGACGGCCGGCTGGTTGTACAGGCTGACGACGAGATCGCCACGCAGCTTCTGGAAGAACGGATGCTTGGCTTTGGCCATCGCTTTCAGGATCTGCACGCGATCGGATTCCTTTGCGACGTCGGCGTAAGGCTTGCCGAATTTCGCTTTCGCGTCAGCGTCGGCCTTGGCGACGCCATCGAGCAGCAGCTTTTTCAGTTTGTCGTCGGCCTTGACCTGGTCTGCGTAGACGCCGACGGCGTTGGCATACAAGGTGTCCTCGAAGCGATCGTGCGGAAAGATGTCGCGCGCGATTTTCGTCAGCGTTGCGAAAGCGGGTTTGCCAAGCGCTTCTTCAGCGAGTGCCGCATTCGGAACGAACATCATCGGCAGGCCGCCTGAGGCGGCTGCCGCCGTGCCTGCGGATGCGATCTTGAAGAACTGCCGGCGTTTCGGCTGCTGGGGTGATGACATCGTTGTCTCCTCTGTCTCAAAGCTTTTTGTTTTACGTCGGACTGCTGATCGGGGGTGGGGATGCGCGTGTTGTGTGACCTCCTGTTCATCCTGACGCTGGAGGATTATTCCCTGCGTTTCCGTTTGCAGGGTAGTAATGCGCTACTACGCCGAGGGTTATTGCGCGATGCAGCGAGCGCGCTGCAAAAAACCGATTTTTTGCGGCTCGCTCGAATGAAGAAAAGAGATAAGGGGCATGCTGCCGGGCAGCGGCGGCGGCTGATTTTTTGCGTCGCCAAAAAAAACTCTCCCGGGGAGGGAGAGTTCAAACCTAAAAGGGGATTTAGGCAAGTTCGAGGAGACTGCAGCAAGTCCCTCGAGGCCAGATTACGACAGCTTGCCAACCGTCATTTGACGGCACGCAAAACATGGGTTGATTGATTTCAATGCCTTGGCGTCACTTGTGCGACCGCAAGCCGGAAGCGTCAATGCGGTCAGGTGCCTTCGTTGCCGGAGTGTGCCGGCACATCGGGAAGCAGGTGGCCCAGCTTGCTGGCCTTGGTTGCGAGGTAGCGCAGGTTGTGGCTGGTGCTGGTCGCCACGTGTTCCACTCGTTCCGTGACGATGTCGAGCGCGCGCAGCGCTTCGACCTTGCGCGGATTGTTCGTCATCAGCTTCAGCGAGCGTATGCCGAAATGACGGAACATCGGCGCGCAGAGCGCGTAATCGCGCAAATCATCGCCGAAGCCAAGCTGGTGGTTGGCTTCGACGGTATCCGCGCCTTGTTCCTGCAGCGCGTAGGCGCGGATCTTGTTGATGAGTCCGATGCCGCGCCCTTCCTGACGGAGGTAGAGCAAGATGCCGCGCCCCTCGGAGGCGATGCGCTTGAGCGCATTCTCGAGCTGGGCGCCGCAGTCGCAGCGCTGGCTGAACAGCGTGTCCCCGGTCAGGCACTCGGAATGCAGGCGTGCCAGTACCGGCTCGCCGTTACCCACTTCGCCCAGTGTCAGCGCCAGATGCTCCTTGCCTGTGCCCTCCTCGATGAAGGCATGCAGCTGGAACGTGGCCCAGGGCGTCGGCAGCGCGCAGCTGGCCGTGTAGGTGAGGCTGGGGTGGAGGCGGGAAGCGGGGCTGTGCTGCATATGGACGTTTTGTCAAACCGGGTGGCGGTCGAAGTGAAAATGCGGCGCCACGATGCCTCGCGGTCGCCGCATTTCCGGAGCTCAGTGCGGATTATGCCATCAGGCGGCGAGCAGCGCGTCCATCGCGTCGCGAGTGCTGGCCACTGCCTTGTTGGCTGCGTCCTCGCCCATGGCCACACCTTCGGTATGAACGAAAGTCACATCGGTGATGCCCAGGAAGCCGAGGGCGCCGCGCAGGTAGGTCTCATGGAAGTCGAGCGCCTTTGCCGGACCGCTGGAATAGACGCCGCCGCGCGACGTGAACACGAAAAACTTCTTGCCGCTGACAAGGCCTACCGGCACGCCCTGCTCGTTGTACTTGAAGGTGATGCCGGCGCGGGCCACGTGGTCGATCCACGCCTTCAGCGTCGAGCTGATCGAGAAGTTGTACATCGGCGCGCCAATGACGACGATATCGGCCGACATCAGTTCGGCGACCAGGTCATCGGACAGCTTCACGGTGTGTCGCTGCTCTTCGCTGCGCTGCTCGGGCGGCGTGAAGTACGCGCCCATCATTTGCTCGCTCAGGTGAGGCACCGGATCTTTTGCGAGATCGCGTTCGATAACGTTGGAACCCGGGTGGGCGGCTTTCAGTTTTTCGACGAATTCGCCGGTCAGTTGGCGGGAAATCGAGCCGGTGCTGCGCACGCTGCTGTTCAGGTGGAGGATGGTTGTCATGGTCTTTCCTTGTGGTTGTGGTTGTGGGGTGGGTAGGGGAGACAGGCTGCTCAGGGCAGGTCGAACAGCAGGACCTCGGCCGACTCGCCGCCGCTGAGTTCGATTTCGCCTGCCTTTTCTATCTTGGCGGCGTCGCCGGTGCCGAGATGCGTGCCGTTGACGACAACGGATCCGCGCGCCACATGCACATAGGCGCGGCGCCCCGCCTCGAGTCCGAGGATCACGCGTTCTTCGCCATCGAGCAGCGTGGCGTACAGGCGAGCGTCCTGATGGAGGGTCACCGAGCCATCGCTGCCGTCCGGCGACGCCAGCAGCCGCAGCTGGCCGCGCTTGGATTCGGGCGAAAAGTGTTTCTCCTCATAAGAGGGCGGCAGTCCTTGCACACTGGGTTCGATCCAGATCTGCAGGAAGTGAACGAGCTTGCTGGCCGAGTGATTGAATTCGCTGTGCATCACACCGGTGCCGGCACTCATGCGCTGGACGTCGCCCGGCCGGATTACGGACCCGTTGCCCATGCTGTCCTGGTGTGCGAGTTCGCCCTCAAGGACATAGGAAATGATTTCCATGTCCCGGTGGCCATGCGTGCCGAAGCCACGCGCGGGCTGCACCCGGTCGTCGTTGATGACGAGGAGCGGGCCGAAGCCGGTGTGCAGAGGGTCGTAGTAATGTCCGAAGGAAAAGCTGTGGCGGGAGTGCAGCCAGCCAAAGTCGGCGATGCCCCGGTCATCGCTCTTGCGGATTTCCACGGTATTCATACGATAATCTCGAATCAAAAATTAGGCTAACTGAACAGGAGTTTTTCCTCTTTTCGAGGGAAAAACGATGAGGTTGAAGTATCCTTGATCGAGAGCCCAAATCTAAAGCGAATAATTTTCGCTTCTATCATCGAAAAATTCGAATGCTGAAGCTCAGCCTTGAGGCCTTGCAGTTGGTTGATGCGATTGACCGCAGCGGCTCCTTCGCCGCAGCTGCGCGGGAATTGCATCGTGTTCCATCCACCGTGTCGTACGCTGTGGCGAAGCTCGAGGAAGATCTGGGCGTGCAGGTCTTTGACCGGGCCGGGCCTCGGGTCGACCTGACTGCTGCAGGCAGGGCGTTGCTCGAAGACGGCCGGCAGCTGTTGCTGGGGGCGCAGCGTCTGGAGCACAAAATCAGGCGGGTCGCCAAAGGATGGGAGGCAGAGTTTTCGATAGCACTGGACGTGCTGTTTCCGCCTTCGCTGCTGGCTGCCGAAGTTCAGGAGTTCTATGCGGTGGCAGACAGTACGCGCCTGCGCTTCTCGCAGGAGACGCTGTCCGGTACATGGGAAGCATTGCTGGACAGGCGCGCAGATCTCGTGATCGGGGCCGCCGGTGAGGGGCCGCCCGGCGGCGGATATGTCGCCCAGCCCATGGGTAGCCTGAAATTCCTGTTCGTGGTCGCGCCCTCGCACCCGCTGGCGGGAATCCGCAGGCCGCTGACCAAAGCTGACCTGCTCGCCCACAGAATGGTCGCGGTGGCCGATTCAGCCCGCAGACTGCCGCCACGCACGGTTGGACTGCTGGTCGGTCAGGACACATTGACCGTGCCCAGCCTGTCCGAAAAATTCAAGATGCAGCAGGCCGGCCTCGGAGGCGGTTTTCTCCCCGAGCCTTGGGTGCGACCAGCCATCGAGGCCGGTCGGCTGGTCGAAAAGCAGGTGGAGGAAGTGCGTGCGCCTGAAAGCTTGTACATTGCCTGGCGTACCGGCGAGCGCGGAGCAGCGCTCGATTGGTGGTTGTACCGCTTCCGAAATATTGACCTGATTGCCAGGCTATCGACACTTTCGGACGACTTGCCGGTTCAGGCAAAGTAGGCGGCCTGCATTTGCCGGGCTTCGTAGTCCCCGGATTCTGTGTCTGCATCAGTGTTGGGGCGCAGTACATAGCCCTCGCCATAGGCGCAGGCCAGTGTGAATTTCCGCCGCGTCAGCAATTCGATCTTGAACCGCAATTGGTAAATGGTGACGCGGATGTTGCTGCTTGCGGTCGATCTTCCCGCAAGCCGGAACATCAGTCGTATCTCTCCGATTGGTACCACGCTGCCGAAATGCGAAAGGAACATTTCGGCCAGCGGCACTTCGGCGGGTGACAATTGGATCGATTCGTTCCCATACCCGAGTCGGCGTGCTCCGCCATGCAGTATCAAACGACGGTCGCCCAACTCATCCTGCACGTGAGGCAAATGACGCAAGCAGGCGATGACCCGCCGGGCGATCTCATGCATGCCATCCGCAGAGCTTGCCCAGTCGGCGACGAGGGGCGGCATTTCAATCGGACCACTGGCGGGGAGGCGATTCTCGAACACGAGGATGACCGGAGCCATTGGGTGGGCGGAGTGTTCATGGTGGCAGATCGTCAGGTACTCCCTGCTGGCTATTTGCCAGAACTCTTCGACGGAAGCCGGATAGCGCGCATCAACCAGAATGACGGCGATCCGATGCGGGCTGTCGCACAGATAGGCAATACGAAAAGGTGTCTCCAGAGACTCCAATTGCCAGGTCATCAGCCGTGCGTGCCCGAGCCGGCGAGGAAAAGCCGAATTGAACGCCGCAATTTCTTTGGCGACTTGTTCGAACAGTTGCTTGCCTACGATCCGGAGGACGATTCTCATTCGGCTAAGCCCTGATTGTCGCCGCTACCAGAGTAACCATAGCTTCGCGGAAAATGGGCAGTTCTCCTTCATGCAGAGATTTCGGGACGGCGGGGAAAGGGGCGCCATCAACTCACTGCGAGGTTAATCTCCGGCATGTCCCGAATGTTTTCCCAGAGGTTTGCGTGCAGCAGGCGTGCTCTTTCATGAGAGGCATAAAGCCGGATGTCGACTTGGGCCTTCCATTCATCGTCACCGGCCAGTGCCAGCCGGCCGGTGGACAGGTCCTCCTTTGCACACCGTTCCGGCAACCACGCTATGCCGATCCCGTCTAGCGCCATCGCGTGGAGAATGCGCGCGTTCGAGCTTTGGACCAGCACATTGAAGCAAGGGTCGCTCGGGCGAAATCGGATAAGGCCATTGCAGATCCGTCCAAAGAAAGTTTCGGGAGGGTAGGAGAGCAGCGGGAGGTGTCTTATTCGCCCTTCGCTGAGCCGGTAGAGCGGCTCGCCGAATTCATCTGCCTTGCACACCGGGACCAGCCTGTCGGAGCCCAGAGTCACGGAAGGGCAGGCACGTTCATCGATTGACATTGGAACCATCGGGCTGTGATAGACCATCAGCAGGTCGCAGCGTCCGCTTGAGAGATTGATCATGCCTTCATAGGTTTCGCCTGCGCTGATCTCAAATTTCAATCCGCTGATTTGCCGATTGATCTGATTGATCCAGGCGGGAAGCGTGTACTGGATCAGCGAGTGGGCAACATAGAGTTTTATGCCTGAAAAAACCTTGCTGCGATGGCCTAGTGCGATGCGAGTGTCATGTAGCTGCCGGACCATTTCACGTGCAGCATCGCGGAACAAATGTCCGGCCATGGTCAGGCGTGGCGGAACCGTGTCGCGGTCTATCAGTGCTATGCCTATCCAGTCTTCGAGCGATCGAATGCGGCGACTGAATGCGGATTGCGTGACGTTGCGAGCGTGGGCGGCGCGGGTAAAACTGGACAGGTCCGATAACACCAGGAAGTCCTCTAGCCATTCAATATCCATTGCGCCTCCGTTTCAGAACCGCTTCAGTCAGCGAGGAGAAGTGTTATCTATTTATTAACTCCGCGATTAGCAGACTGTAACGAAAAAAGTTCCTTTGAGGTAGGGGTCATGGTCTTGCTGTCTCCACCAGTGCTCGCCAAAAACCACAGACCTAAATAAAAACGTATCGCATCAACAACGAAACATTGTGTCTGAGCTACGGATTTCGGTTTGGCATGATGCATCGCTCAGGCAAGCGGATCGATCATCGGCACTCGACAGGCGAAAAAAAACCGCCGGCTAGCCGGCGGTTTTCGGGAAGCGCGACGATCAGGCCGCGTTGATATCGTTGTCCTTGGTTTCGCGAACGAACAGGGTGCCGATCACCGCGGTCGCGAGCGCGATGATGATCGGGTACCAAAGTCCGTAGTAAATGTCGCCCTTGAACGCGACCAGTGCGAACGACGTCGTCGGCAGCAGGCCGCCGAACCAGCCGTTACCGATATGGTAGGGCAGCGACATCGACGTGTAGCGGATACGGGTCGGGAACATCTCGACCAGCATCGCTGCGATCGGGCCGTACACCATCGTGACGTACAGCACCAGCACGAACAGCAGCACCAGCACCATCGGCTTGTTGATCTGCGCCGGATCGGCTTTGGCCGGGTAGCCGGCTTCCTTGATCATCTCCTTCAGCTGGTCGGTGAACTGCTTGTCTTTTGCAGCCGCGTCTTCCTTCGACAGGCCTGCCGCGCTGTAGGCCTCGAGCGATTTGTCACCGATCTTGATAACCGCCGGCGTACCTGCCGCTGCAGCTTCGTTCTTGTAGTTCACCGATGCTGCAGCCAGTTTCGCTTTTGCAATGTCGCACGACGACGTGAACTTCTTCGTGCCCGTCGGGTTGAACTGGAACTGGCACTCTGCCGGGTCGGCAACGACCGTGACCGGTGAGCTCATCTGCGCCGCTTCCAGCGCCGGGTTCGCATAGTGCGTCAGCGCCTTGAAGATCGGGAAGTAGGTCAGTGCCGCCAGCACGCAACCGACCATGATGATGTTCTTGCGGCCGATCTTGTCCGACAGCGAGCCGAACACGATGAAGAACGGCGTACCGATCAGCAGCGAAGCAGCGATCAGGATGTTCGCCGTTGCGCCATCGACCTTCAGCGTCTGCGTGAGGAAGAACAGCGCATAGAACTGGCCGGTGTACCAGACGACGGCCTGGCCTGCGGTCAGGCCGACCAGCGCGAGGATCACGACCTTCAGGTTCTTCCACTGGCCGAACGCCTCGGAGATCGGGGCCTTCGAGACCTTGCCTTCTTCCTTCATTTTCTTGAAGGCCGGCGATTCATTCATCGACAGGCGGATCCAGACCGAAATGCCGAGCAGGAAGACCGACACCAGGAAAGGAATGCGCCAGCCCCATTCGGCAAACTGCTCTTCGCCGATCGCGGTACGGGTCGCGAGGATCACCAGCAGCGACAGGAACAGGCCCAGTGTTGCGGTGGTCTGGATCCATGCGGTGAAGGCACCACGCTTGTCGTCAGGCGCGTGTTCGGCCACGTAAGTGGCTGCGCCGCCGTATTCGCCGCCGAGTGCGAGGCCCTGCAGAATGCGCAGCGAGATCAGGATGATAGGCGCCGAGATGCCGATGCTTGCATACGAGGGCAGCAGGCCTACGATGAAAGTCGACAGGCCCATCAGCAGGATGGTCACCAGGAAGGTGTATTTGCGGCCGACCATGTCACCGAGGCGGCCGAACACGATCGCGCCGAACGGGCGGACCAGGAAGCCGGCGGCGAATGCGAGCAGCGCGAAAATGAAAGCGGTGTTGGGGTCGGTGCCTGCGAAGAACTGCTTCGCAATGATCGCCGCCAGCGAACCATACAGATAGAAGTCGTACCATTCAAAAACGGTACCGAGCGAGGACGCGAAAATGACTTTCCGCTCCTCGGCAGTGATCCCTTGCGTGGGGGCCTGCACTGTGGCCATGGTGTCTCCTTGGTTATTTGCTAATCATTGGACGTGGAATCGTCGCAATTTGGCGGAGTGTAGGGTTCGAAGCTTACGCGTCGCTTGCTTCAAACTTACGGAAACTTACAAGGGCGCCGCGAAATAGAACGGTCGTGCATATAACTATGCTATTCTCGATCGATCGCCTGAACAGGCGCTACTTATAAAAAAACTAGCTGGAGGAGCCCCATGACCGATGCTGTCATCGTATCGACCGCCCGCACGCCGCTTGCAAAATCGTGGAAGGGTTCGTTCAACATGACCCACGGCGCGACCCTTGGCGGCGTCGCACTGAAGGCAGCCATCGAGCGCGCCGGCATCGACGCCGCGCAGGTCGAGGACGTGATGATGGGTTGCGCGAATCCTGAAGGTGCGACCGGCTGGAACATCGCGCGTCAGGTCGCGCTGCGGGCCGGCTGCCCGGTATCGACCGGCGGCATCACGATCAACCGTTTCTGTTCTTCGGGCCTGCAGACAATTGCCAGCGCCGCGCAGCGCATCCTGACCGGCGAGGGCGAGATCTACGCGGCCGGCGGGCTGGAGTCGATCTCCTGCGTGCAAAATGAAATGAACATGCACATGTTCAGGGATCCCTGGCTCGAGCAGCACAAGCCGGAAATCTACTGGCCGATGCTGCAGACCGCCGAGAACGTCGCGAAGCGTTACCAGGTGTCGCGCGAACGGCAGGATGAATACGGCGTGCAGAGCCAGTTGCGTGCTGCGGCGGCACGCGATGCGGGGCGCTTCAATGATGAAATCGTCCCCGTGACGACGCGGATGGCTGTTGCAGACAAAGCGACTGCGCAGATCGTGACGAAGGAAGTCACCGCCAGCGCCGATGAGGGCATTCGCGCAGACACGACCTATGAAGGCGTATCCCAGATCAAGTCGGCAGTACCCGGTGGCGTTGTCGCGGCAGGCAATGCCAGCCAGTTTTCGGATGGCGCATCGGTCGCTATCGTCATGAGCGACAAGGCCGCTGCGGCTTGCGGACGCAAACCGCTCGGCCTGTTCCGCGGCTTTGCTATCGCGGGCTGCGAGCCCGACGAGATGGGCATCGGCCCGGTGTTCGCCGTGCCCAAGCTATTGAAGCAGACCGGCGTGAAGATGGAAGACATCGGCCTGTGGGAACTGAACGAGGCTTTTGCGGTGCAGGTGCTGTACTGCGCCGACCGGCTCGGCATCCCGATGGACCGGCTGAACGTCAACGGCGGCGCGATCGCGCTCGGTCATCCGTATGGCATGTCCGGCGCGCGCCTGGTTGGTCATGCACTCATCGAAGGCCGGCGGCGCGGCGTCAAATATGTGGTGGTAACCATGTGCATAGGCGGCGGGCAGGGCGCTGCCGGGTTGTTCGAAGTGCTCTGATTCGCCGGCCCCATGCGCTCGCTGATATTGTCGCGGCGCGATCTCGACTTCCTGCTGTACGAATGGCTGGGAGTCGAATCGCTGTGCCAGCGCCCGCGCTATGCGGACCACAACCGGGAAACCTTCGAGGCCGTGCTCGACCTGTGCGAGCAACTCGCGACCGACAAATTCGCGAACCACAACCGTCTGTCCGACGAGCACGAACCCCAGTTCGACGGCGAACGCGTCTTGGTGATTCCCGAAGTGCGCGAAGCGCTGCAGGCATTCAGTGCTGCCGGCCTGATGGCTGCCGGACATGACGCCGAGCTGGGTGGCATGCAGCTGCCCTGCGTGGTCGAAAAAGCAGGCTTCGCATGGTTCAAGGGCGCGAACGTCGCCACGGCTGCGTATCCGATGCTCACGATCGGCAATGCAAACACGCTGCTGAAGTACGGCACGCCGGAGCAGATCGAAAAATACGTGATGCCGCAGCTGGAAGGGCGTTTCCTCGGCACCATGTGCCTGTCGGAGCCGCAGGCCGGCTCCAGCCTGTCCGACATCGTCACCCGCGCCGAACCGCAGGCCGACGGCAGCTATCGGCTGCGCGGCAACAAGATGTGGATCTCCGGCGGCGAACATGAACTGTCCGAGAACATCGTCCATCTGGTACTGGCCAAGGTGCCGGGGCCGGACGGGCGGCTGATTCCCGGCGTGAAAGGTATCTCGCTGTTCGTGGTGCCGAAGTTCCTCGTCAACGACGACGGCAGCCTTGGCGAGCGCAATGACATAGTGCTTGCGGGACTCAACCACAAGCTTGGCTACCGCGGCACCACCAACTGCCTGCTGAATTTTGGCGAAGGCAAGTTCAGGCCCGGCGGGCAGGCCGGTGCGATTGGCTGGCTGGTGGGTACATTGCACCAGGGGCTGGCGGCGATGTTCACGCTGATGAACGAGGCACGCATCGGCGTCGGACTGGGCGCGGTCATGCTCGGCTATACCGGCTATCTGCATGCGCTCGACTATGCGCGCAATCGTCCGCAGGGCCGCCACCCGCAGGCAAAGGATCCGTCTGCACAGCAGCTACCTATCATTCAGCATGCCGATGTCCGACGCATGCTGCTCGCGCAGAAGGCGTACGTCGAAGGCGGCCTGGCGCTCACCTTGTATTGCGCGCGGCTGGTCGATGACGAGCGGACGGCGGCGGACCAACGCGAGCGCGCGCAGGCCACACTGCTGCTCGACATACTGACGCCCATTGCGAAAAGCTGGCCGTCGCAGTGGTGCGCCGAAGCGAACAATCTTGCGATCCAGGTGCACGGCGGCTACGGCTACACGCGCGACTATCCGGTCGAGCAGTTCTGGCGCGACAATCGCCTCAATCCGATCCATGAAGGCACGCACGGCATACAGGCGATCGACCTGCTGGGTCGCAAGGTCGTGATGCGCGATGGCGAGGCGTTCCGCCTGCTGTCGCAGCGAGTAAGGCAAACGACAGTGCGCGCGTCCGCATGGCCGCAGGCAGCACAGCTGGAGCAGCGCTGGCAGCGACTGGAAAACGTTACGGCCACCCTGCATGCGGCGGCCGACCTGAACCGTACGCTGGCAAACGCAACGGTCTATCTGGAAGCATTCGGCCATCTGGTCGTTGGCTGGCTCTGGCTGGAGCAGGCGCTGGCTGCGCAGGACGCTTCGCTTGGCGATACCGATTTCTACGAGGGCAAGCTGCAAGCTTTCCGTTTTTATTTTGCGCACGAGGTACCGAAGGTCGATGCCCAGCTCGCCCTGCTGGCAACGATGGATGGCACGGCGCTGGACATGCAGGACAGCTGGTTCTGATTGAGAAACACGAGAAATTCAATGATCAAGCATATCGTCATGTGGCAGTTGAAAGAGCACGCAGAGGGCGCCGACAAAGCGTTCAATGCACAGAAGATGAAGACCCTGCTCGATGCCTGCGCCGACATCGTGCCCGGCATCCTGACATTCGAAGTCGTGCTAGCGCAGCCGGGTTACGAGTGCACCTATGATGTCGTGCTGTATTCGGAGTTCGAATCGATGGCGGCACTCGACGCCTACCAGAACCACCCGCAGCATGTCGCGCTGAAGCCTTTTGTCGGCGCGGTGCGGGCTTCGCGCCAGTGCATGGATTACGAGATTGCGTGAGCCGGCGATGCAAGCGCAGCGCGAGTTCCCGACCGAGATACCTTTCCTCGCCGAGCTCGGTGTCGAATTCCTCGGCATGGAGAATGGCCGCGCCCAGATTGCGCTCGTGCTCGAGCCTCGCCACCTGAACAGCTGGCAGGTCGCGCACGGCGGCGTGGTGATGACGCTGCTCGATGTGGTGATGTCGCTTGCCGGCCGCTCGCTCGATCCGCAGTCGCGCGCCGGCGTCACCGTCGACATGAACACCAGCTTCCTGCAGCCGGCCGGCACGGCGGGCACGCGCATCGTGGCCACCGGCAAGGCGCTGCATCGCTCGACAACCATGTGCTTCTGCGAGGCCGAGCTGCATGACGGCGAACGCCTGCTCGCAAAATCGATGGGCACCTTCAAATACCTGAAACGGCTCGACGTGGCCGACAAGATCCGAGGAGACTCGCATGGATGACTATCGCCGCATTGTCCTCGCGGCACGCCCACAGGGCGGCATTGCGCCGGACAACTTCCGGCTTGAGACGCTGCCGCTGCCGGACATCGGCGAAGGCCAGCTGCTGGTACGCAACCATTTTCTTTCGCTTGATCCGTACATGCGGATGCGGATGGAAGACGTGAAAAGCTACGCAGCGCCGCAGGCGATCGGCGAGACCATGATCGGCGGCACCGCCGGCGAGGTGATCGCATCGAAGCATCCGAAGTTTGCGGTCGGCGACAAGGTGGTCGGCATGTTTGGCTGGTCCGAGATCGGTGTGTCGGATGGCAGCCTGCTGAAGAAGGTCGATGACAGCCGCATTCCGCTGTCGGCCTATCTCGGCGTGGTCGGCATGCCCGGCATGACGGCCTGGCACGGACTCAACCAGATCATCCAGCCAAAGGCGGGGCAGACGATCGCGGTATCGGCTGCCAGCGGCGCGGTCGGCAGCGTGGTCGGCCAGCTGGCCAAGCTGCAGGGCTGCCGCGTGGTCGGCATCGCCGGCGGCCGGCAGAAATGCGATTACGTCGTCAGTGAGCTGGGCTTCGATGCCTGCGTCGATTACAAGGCCGGCAAGCTGTTCGACGACATCAAGGCGGCTGCGCCGGAGGGCATCGACGGCCTGTTCGAGAACGTCGGTGGCGCGGTGATGGATGCGGTACTCGCGCGGATGAACCCGTTCGGCCGTATTGCGCTGTGCGGCCTGATCTCCGCGTATGACGGACAGATGATGCCCGTGCATTACCTGCACAAGGTGCTGACGATGCGGCTGATGATGCAGGGCTTTATCATCTCCGAGCACATGGAGTTCTGGGGACAGGGATTGGCCGAGCTCGGCCAGCTGGTGGCAGAAGGCCGGCTGAAGTATCGCGAAACCATCGCCGATGGCATTGCCGCCGCGCCAGAGGCTTTCATCGGTATGCTTCGCGGGCGAAATTTCGGCAAGCAACTGGTCAGGCTCACGTAGGACAGCGATGAAAACCTTTCGCGACAGGGTAGCCGTCATCACCGGCGCCGCCAGCGGCTTTGGCCGTGAATTTGCACTGCTTGGCGCACGGCTCGGCATGAAGCTGGTGCTGGCCGATGTGCAGCGCGACGGCCTCGAAGCCACCGCCGCCAACGTGCGCGCGCTCGGCGCCGAAGCCATTGCGCAGGCTTGCGATGTGCGCAAGGGCGAGCAGGTCGAGGCACTGGCCGCGGCTGCGATGCAGCGCTTCGGTGCCGTCCACCTCGTCTTCAACAATGCCGGCGTGGGTGCCGGCGGCCTTGTCTGGGAGAGCACCGAGGCCGACTGGGAATGGGTGCTGGGCGTGAACCTGTGGGGCGTGATCCACGGCGTGCGCGTATTCACGCCGCTGATGCTGAAATGCGCAGAGCAGGATCCGGCCTTTGAAGGACATATCGTGAACACCGCATCGATGGCGGGCCTGCTGGCGCCGCCGGCGATGGGCGTCTACAACGTGTCCAAGCATGCGGTGGTCGCGCTGTCGGAGACGCTGTATCACGACCTGCAGCTGGTCGATGCGCCGATCGGCGCCTCGGTGCTGTGCCCGTATTTCGTCCCGACCGGCATCAGCCAGTCCGAACGCGTGCGGCCGGACGACGTGCAGGCAGACAGCGCGCCGACGCCCAGCCAGCAGCTGTCGCAGGCCGTGCTCGAAAAAGCGGTCGCTTCCGGCAAGGTGTCGGCGGCCGACGTCGCGCAACGCACCTTCGATGCGATTCGCGACGGCCAGTTTTACATCTATTCGCATCCGCAGGCGCTGGGCAATGTGCAGCGGCGGATGGAAGACATCATCGGCGCGAAAAACCCCGGCGATCCGTACGAGGCTGCGCCGCAGGTGCGCGAGAAGCTTCGCGCCGGACTCAGGGGCGAATGAGCATGTCGGAGATCAGCGAAGGGCAGTATGCGACGCTGCCGAACGGCCTGACGCTGCATTATGCGAGCGCCGGCAGCCAAGGCAAGCCGCTGCTGCTGTTCCTGCACGGCTTTCCAGAGTTCTGGTACGCGTGGCATGCGCAGCTCGCGCATTTCGGCGAGCGCTTCTTCGCTGTCGCGCCGGACCTGCGCGGCTTCAATCGGTCGGACCAGCCGCAGGAAGTCGAGGCCTATCGCGCGAAGCGACTGCTGCAGGACATCGACGGCTTCATCCACGTGCTCGGTTATGACAACTGCGTGATCGTCGGCCACGACTGGGGCGGCGCGCTCGCGTGGCAGTTCGCGATCTCGCAGCCGCAGCGGCTGAGCCGCCTGCTGATCATCAATGCGACGCATCCGGTACCGTTCGCCGAAGCGCTCGCGCGCGATCCGGCGCAACAGGAGGCCAGTGGCTACATGAACCGTTTGCGCGCCGCCAATGCCGAGCAGGAGCTTGCTGCGAACGATTTCCGGGAACTGGAGCGGCTGATGCTCGGCATGGGCGCGAGCGCCGACTGGTTCGACGACGCGACACGCGTGCGTTATCACCAGTGCTGGTCGCGTGGTCTGCGCGGCGGACTGAATTACTACCGCGCTTCGCGCGTGCATCCGCCGACCGCCGATGAACCCGGCGCGGCCGCGCTGGTGCTCGAGCCTGCGCAATTCCGCGTACCGTGCCCGGTTCGCGTACTGTGGGGCGAGCAGGACCGGGCAATGCTGCCATCGCTGCTGGATTCGCTCGACCGCTTCGTCGATGACTTGCAGGTGACGCGGGTGCCCGACGCCAGCCACTGGATCATTCACGAGCAGCCTGACTACGTTAATCGCTGGATCTCGACCTCGCTGGAGCGCTAGGACACCATGGCCCGACCGGATTTTTCTTTTTTCCACTCGCTGCGCGTGCGCTGGTCCGAGGTCGATATGCAGGCCATCGTCTTCAATGGCAATTACCTGAATTATTTCGACGTCGCATTCACCGAGTACTGGCGCGCGACCGGCTTGCCGGACGTGGTCGCACAGGCCGAGGCGGAGCTCGAGATGTTCGCTCGCAAGGCGAGCATCGAGTACCACGCGCCGGCGCGTTTCGACGACGTTCTTGACATCGGCGTGCGTTGCACAGAGCTCGGTCGCAGCTCAATGCGATTCGCTATAGAGATTTTTCGTGGCGAGGAGCTGCTGGTGTCCGGCGAGATGACCTATGTGTATGCCGACAGCCGGGCGCGCAAGAGCCAGCCGGTACCCGCGGCATGGCGCGAGCGTCTGGTCACGATGGAAGAGCGCTGCGCGGTCAGGCAATGAAGATCAGTGTTGTCACTGGCGACTGGGAGAGCCTGCGCGAACATGCGCAGGCGCTGCGTATCGAGGTGTTCGTCGTGGAGCAGGGCGTTCCCATCGAGCTTGAATGGGACGAGGGCGACGAGGTCAGCACGCACGCAGTGGCCTACGATGAAACCGGCCAGCCGGTGGCCACGGGCCGCTTGCTGCCTGACGGTCACGTCGGGCGCATGGCGGTGCGCAAGTCGGCTCGCGGCAAGGGAATAGGCGCAACGGTACTGCGCACCTTGATCGACGAGGCACAGCGGCAGGGCTATCGCGAATTGGTGCTGCATGCGCAGTCCCATGCCATCGGCTTTTACCTTCGCCACGGATTCGTGCCGGAAGGCGAGGAGTTCATCGAGGCCGGCATACCGCACCGAAGGATGACGCTGGCGATTTGAACGCTGAGGCCGTCCCCGGCCTTAGCAGTACTCAGCGGATGACCCGCTCCTGCAAGTCCGCCTTGCCCCCATCGAGCACGCGCAGCAAACTCGACGCGCGAGTGCCGTAATCGTCCGACTCGATGCAGATCGGCGACAGCAGCCTTTCCCATTCGAGGCTGACACCGGTGTCCGGCAGCCTGCTGTCTGCTGCCCGGGTGGTATCGGCCAGCATCTCGAAGTACGCATCATCCGGCGCCCCCTGGCACAGCAGGCTGGCAAATTGCGCCTTTGCGCGAACGACCTTCGGCCACGGCGTATCGAGCGCGCCGTTCGACAGGCCATAGATGCCCGGCTCCAGCGGCTTGAACGAACCGCCGTCTTCATTCGTGACCCAGTACATGGCGTGCTGGTCGCCGAAGATCAGGTTGAAACCGTTGAAGTCCTTGCCGGTCTCGCGTACCTCGTCGAGGAATGCGCGCGCGTCCACCGGGTCGCGCAGGAATCGCGCGACCAGTTCGCCGCGCGAACGCTTGTCCTGCTTCGGCGCATGCCCGTTGCGGATATTGGTCAGCGCAGCAAAGCGGCCGTGGCGGTCGACGCCCAGCCAAGTGCCGCCGGCGTGCAGGTCGCGACCGGCATAGACGTTCGGGTGGTCATCCCACCATTGGGCGGCCTGGGTCGGGCGGACGAAAAATTCATCGCGATTGGCAGCGAGCATCAGCGGGCATTGCGGCACCAGCTTCCACGCAAACACTATCAGGCACATTCGGGCAGTCCTACAAAAATTTCGACGTGCCGCCTGCCGTCGATGGGCAGGTAGGCGTGGATCGCGGCTTGTTCAAGGGCCGGAAGGAAATCCTCCGGCACGGACTCGTAAACTTCCATCCAGGTCTGCAGGCCGTCTTTCTCATCGGGCCGCCGCTTCAGCTTTCCCTCGACACCATGCACGGCCTGCAGTTCCTTCTGCATGGCCCGCACATGCGGCAGTACGCGCTCGGCGATGTCGCTGCGCACGCGATAGTAGACGTACAAATCCATCATGGAGGCTCGCCGAGATCGTAGGGCAGCTGGCCGAAGCTCAGCGCCGGTCCGTCGGCGGCATGCAGCCGTACCGTCGACTCTGCGGCCGCAAGTTTCAATTCGACCAGGCACGCGACGCGACCATCGGGCCCCTTTTCTGCGTTCACCACCATGCCGCAAGGCTGTCCCGGATCGGCATCGGAAAACACTTCGACGCCTGCCTTCACGGTCGGATCGTCGGCAAAGGCGAGCAGCGCACGCCGCTTCAGCTTGCCGAGGTACTGGCTGCGTGCGACGACTTCCTGGCCCGGGTAGCAGCCCTTGCGAAAATTCACGCCACCGACCAGTTCGAAGTTGATCATCTGCGGCACGAATTGCTCGCGCGTTGCCTCCAGCACCCGGGGCTGGCCGGCAAGTATGTCGGTCCAGCGCCAGACAGCCGCAGGAGCGGGCTTCATCTGAGCAGACCATGCGGTCCACAACGACATCGCGCTGGCGACCGGGCCGGCCCACAACGCCCGCTGCAGGCCGATGACGTCAGGTACGCGAATCATCGTGCCGCCGTCGACGGAGGCCTGTTGCAAGGCTTGCGACGGCAGTCCTGCGATCGCGCCTGGCGGACTGGCCACACCCATCAGCACGTGTTCGGCACTGGCGTCCCGCAGCTTCACCTTGGAGCGCAGCACGAACATCTGCAGCCGTTTCAGCGTTGCGGCGAGCTGCTCGCGCGGCAGCGCCAGCAGGATCTCATCGCCGGACTTCCACATCAGCAGGGTCGCGAGCAATCGGCCTTTTGCGGAGCAGTAGCCGGCCAGTCGCGCATGCGAGCCATCGAGGCCAAGCACGTCGTTGGTCAGCTGGTTATGCAGGAAGGACGGCGCATCGTCGCCGGCGGCCGCGATCACGCCGAGGTCGGTCAGGGCGCACAGGAAGCCTGCGGTGACCTGTTCCGGCATTGGAAAGGTCACTGCATCCGGCGAAGCTTCGGGGACACGGAGCGCGCCGGCATCGGCGAGAAAATCCGTCCAGGACACAGCAGGATCAGACATGAATTCGGGGAGAATCGGGTTTCGCGACTATCATTACGGGCAAATTATAGAGGCGCGCGGGAAAACGCGTCGCCCGAGCGGGGATCAGGGAATGGCAGCAATCAAGAAAGTTTTCCTACTGCTGGCGCTGCTGGGTTTGGCAGCTGCTGCATTTTTCATCTACTGGGCACGCGAACCCTTGATGCCGGCCGGGGCGCCGGCGCTCGAATTCAACATCGCGCCCGGCAGCAGCGTGCGCGCCGCGATGCGGCAGGTGCGCGATGCCGGCGTGCCGGCGTCGCCATGGCTGATGGAGTTGCTGGCCCGCGGATCAGGCACCCCGAGCGTCAAGGCAGGCAGCTATAGGGTGGAGGGCGGCACCACGCCGCTCGGGCTGCTCGATGCGCTGGTGCGCGGCAACACGATCAAGGAATCGCTGACCATCATCGAGGGCTGGAATCTCGGACAGGTGCGCGGCGAGCTGGCGCGCCATCGCTTCCTCCGGCACGATACCGAGGCCATGGACAACGCTGCGCTGCTGCAGAAGCTGGCCATCGAGCATCCGTCGCCCGAAGGCCTTTTTTACCCGGACACCTATTTCTACGATCGCGGCACCAGCGACCTGCTGGTGATGCAGCAGGCGCAGCAGCGGATGCAGAAGATGCTGGCCGACGCGTGGGCCAAACGCTCGCCCGATCTTCCATACGCTTCGCCCTATGACGCGCTGATCATGGCGTCCATCGTCGAAAAGGAAACCGGCGCCGCGGCCGATCGCCGGCGCATTGCAGCCGTGTTCGTGAACCGCCTCAAGCGCGGCATGCTGCTGCAGACCGACCCGACCGTCATCTACGGCATCGGCCCGACATTCGACGGCAACCTTCGCAAGCAGGACCTGCAGACTGACACCCCTTACAATACCTACCTGCGTCCCGGCTTGCCGCCGACGCCGATCGCGATGCCGGGCAAGGCTGCGCTCGACGCGGCGCTGAACCCGGCCCCCGGAAACGAACTCTATTTCGTCGCGCGTGGCGACGGCAGCAGCGAGTTCTCCAGCAATCTCGACGATCACAATCGCGCGGTCAACAAGTACCAGCGCGGGCAATAGGTCCGCATTCTTCATGGCATCCGGAAAATTCATCACTTTCGAAGGCGTTGACGGCGCCGGCAAGTCAACCCATATCGCCGGCTTTGCCGACGCGCTGCGCGCGCGCGGCAAGACTGTCATCACTACGCGCGAGCCGGGCGGCACTGCGCTCGGCGAGAAACTGCGCGAGCTGCTGCTGCACGACGCCATGCATCTCGAGACCGAGGCGCTGCTGATGTTCGCGGCGCGCCGTGAACATATTGCGCAGGTCATCGAGCCGGCGCTTGCGCGCGGCGACTGGGTCATTTCCGATCGCTTTACCGATGCCAGCTTTGCCTATCAGGGCGGAGGCCGCGGCCTGCCGGCAGCCAAGCTCGATGCGCTGGAAGCCTGGGTACACCCCGGGCTGCAGCCCGACCTGACGCTGCTGTTCGACGTGCCGCTGGAGGTGGCGCGCGAGCGACTGAACCGCAGCCGAACGCTGGACAAATTCGAGCAGGAGCAGGACGTATTCTTCAGTGGCGTTCGCGCGGCCTATCTGCAGCGCGCCGCACGCTTCCCGGATCGCGTGCGCGTGATCGACTCCACCCGCCCGATGGCCGAGGTCGATCGCGAACTCGACGCGCTGGCGGCATCGCTGTGACAGGACTGTCGTCATGAGCGGCACCCGTATCTTCCCGTGGCAGCAGCAGGACTGGCAGCGCCTGATGCAGATGCGCGAGCGCCTGCCGCATGCGATCCTGTTCCATGGCGCCGAAGGCATCGGCAAGGTCGCATTCGCCGAGCATGCGGCCGCGTCGCTGCTGTGCGAGCGTCCGGTCGACGCAGGCCATGCCTGCGGCGCATGCGATTCCTGCGGCTGGTTCGCCCAGTACGGGCATCCGGATTACCGTCGCGTACGTCCCGATGCGCTGGACGGCGAAGACAGCGACGAGCCCGCCGAAGGCGAGGAAGGCGGCAAGAAGTCCGCCAAGGCGCCATCCAAAGAAATACGCATCGACCAAGTGAGGGCGCTGGCTACCTTCATGAACGTGTCGACGCACCGCTCGGGCCTGCGCGTCGTGCTGCTGTATCCGGCCGAGGCATTGAATGCGGCATCGGCCAACGCACTGCTGAAGACCCTCGAAGAGCCGCCGCCGGACACGGTATTCCTGCTCGTTACCCACCGCATCGACCGCCTGCTCCCGACCATCCTGTCGCGTTGCCGCCAGTTCGCACTGGCGACGCCGGATGCCGCCGCGGCCCGCGCATGGCTGGCTGCCCAAGAGCTGTCGCATCCCGAACGCTGGCTGGCCGAACAGGGCGGTGCGCCGCTGGCAGCGCTGGCAGCGGCGCAGGACGGCGCGGCTCCGGAGAAGGATGAACTGCTGGCCTTCCTGGCGCGTCCGGAGCCCTCGGCTGCGCTGATCGTGGCGGAGCGGCTACAGAAAGCGCCGCTGGCGCAACTGGTCGCGTGGCAGCAGCGCTGGCTGTACGACCTTTTGTCGCTGAAGCTCGGCGGGCGGATACGCTACTTCCCGCACCAGCAAAAGCCGCTGGATGCCCTTGTCGCGCGGGTCGATGCCCATCGCCTGCAACAGGCGCTGCGCGAAGCCGGCGCACGTCGCGCAGTGGCAGACCATCCGCTGTCGGCAAGGTTGTTCGTCGAGCACATGCTGCTCGATTACACAAAACTTTACGGATAGGGAGAGACCGCAATGACGGAACCGGGGACGCCACAGGATGCGCAACTGTCGAGACCCACGGTGATGTCGCTGGCCATTCGCGATCGCGCCGGCCTTTACGCGGCCTACATGCCTTTTCTCAAGCACGGTGGGATCTTCGTTCCCGGGGCACGCAACTGCCAGCTCGGTGACGAGGTCTTTTTGCTGCTGGGCCTGATGCAGGACGAGATACGCTATCCAATCGCGGGCAAGGTCGCCTGGATTACGCCGGAGGGATCAACCCGGGTGGCCGGCACCGGCGTGCAATTCCCGGACAACGACAGCGGCCTGCGCGTGCGTCGCCGCATCGAGGAATTGCTGGGCACCGCGCTGGGTTCTGTACGTCCGACGCACACGATCTGAAGCGGGCGCCGGCGACGCTGCCCACGCCGGTCCGCAAGCCGTCGTACAATCCGCCGGTTCAGTTTCTCGTCCCGCCATGTTCATCGACTCGCATTGCCATATCGATTTCCCCGAGCTGTCCGACCGGCTGCCCGACATCCTGCAGAAAATGCAGGCAAACGAAGTCAGCCACGCGCTGTGCGTGTCGGTCACGATGCCGGAGTTTCCGCGCGTGCTGGCGCTTGCCGAGCAGCACCCGAACATCTATGCGTCGGTCGGCGTTCACCCGGACTACGAAGACACCGAGGAGCCGGGTGTCGACGACCTCGTCAGGATTGCGGAACATCCGCGCATTGTCGCCATCGGCGAGACCGGGCTTGATTACTACCGGCTCACTGGCGACCTCGAATGGCAGCGCGAGCGTTTCCGTACCCATATCCGGGCCTCGCGCGCCAGTCGCAAGCCGCTGATCATCCACACCCGGGCGGCGGCCGAAGATACCTTGCGCCTGATGAAGGAAGAGAAGGCCGGAACAGCCGACGGCGGCGTGGCAGGCGTTATGCATTGCTTCACCGAGTCGCTGCAGTTCGCCGAAGCCGCGATGGCGATGGGCTTCTACATCTCGTTTTCCGGCATCGTCACGTTCAAGAATGCAAAGGAATTGCAGGCGGTCGCGCGTGCGGTGCCGCTGGAGCGCATGCTGATCGAAACCGATTCCCCTTATCTCGCGCCGGTGCCGATGCGCGGCAAGACGAATGAACCGGGTTTCGTGCGCCACGTTGCCGAATTCCTGGCCGACCTCAAAGGCGTGCCGCTGGCCACGGTTGCCGAGGCCACGACGCACAACTTCCGCACGCTGTTCAGCGTGCATTGATGATGCGTGATCCTGTCGAGAACCCGGGACGTCGCAGCATGCTTGCTGCGGCATTGTTGCCAGGCCTCGATCAGTGGCTGCAGAAAATGCAGCCCAAGCCCGATTCCTTCAATGAATGGTTCAGCGCGATCCGCCTCGACGAAATTCGACAGGTGAAGTCCCTGCTGGCGCGTGGCTTTGACCCGAACTCCGTCGAGCCCGAGCGCTTCGACACCGGTCTGATCCTTGCCGTCCGGACCCGGGCAAGAAAAGTTTTTGCGCTGCTGCTGGACACCGAGGGTGTCAAACTCGATGCACGTTCGCTGAATGGCGACACCGCATTGATGGTCGCGGCTTTCCAGTCCGACACCGCGATGGCGATCGCACTGATCGACAAGGGTGTCGAGATCAATCGTCCCGGCTGGACGGCGCTGCATTACGCAGCCGCCTCGGGCAATGTCGCGATCATTCGCCGCCTGCTCGATGAATCGGCTTTCATCGATGCGGAATCGCCCAACCGAACCACGCCGCTGATGATGGCCGCACGCTCCGGACACCACGACGCAGCCCGATTGCTGCTGGACGAGGGAGCCGATGTGTCGCTGAAGAACGAGGCCGGTCTAGACGCGGCCGGCTTTGCGCGTGCTCAAGGACATGGCGAATTGGCTCGCCTGCTTGAAGCTGCGCTGGAGCGTCGCAAAGCAACCAATCTCCGCGAAGACTGAGTGTTTTCAACCGCTTTCGTCTCATCCGCTGATCGTGGCACCAGGGCGCGCGCCTAGAGCGCCTTCGGCCTTGATGAAACTACAACCTCCCTGCCTAGTCTGATTCGCACACCTGTCGAACCGCACCGGGTTGCGACCGGATATTTGGCGTGCGCGCGTGCGTACGCAATCCCTGTTTCAGATCAAGCAAGGAGGCTCCCATGAAGCGTGTCACCCCTTTGTTCTTTTCATTGTTGCTTGCGGCCGGTTGGGCGCAGGCACAGACTTCATCGTCCAGTGGCGTTCGTGAAAGTACCGATCCCTCGCGTGCAGAGCAGGTCGAGGAGAAGGCCCGCGAACTGGGCGATCGCGTGAGCCCGGCAGAGCAGGCCGCTGGCGAACGTGCCACCGATGGGGCTGCTGCAGGCACGTCGACCGGCGGCACCAGCAGCGGCGCATCGTCACCGACCGGCACCGAGGACATGTCCGGTACCGGCAGCAAGTCAGGCGGTGCTTCGAGCACCGGCGGCACGTCGTCTGGCACCAGTGGCAGCAGCACCGGCGGCACGTCGTCGCCGTCGAGCAGCGGTACTTCGGGTGGTGCCTCGAGCACGGGCGGCACCTCGTCCGGTACCAGCGACAGCAGCTCCGGTGCATCGTCACCGTCGAGCAGCACGGGCGGCGCTTCCAGTACCGGTGATACATCGTCGGGCACCAGCGGCAGCAGTACAGGTGGGGCGTCGAGTACCGGCGGCACCTCGTCCGGTGCCAGCGATAGCAGTAGTACTGGCGGCGCTTCCTCGCCGTCGAGCAGCGGGACCTCGGGCGGCGCTTCAGGCGGCGCCTCGAGCACTGGTGGCACGTCTTCGGGCACCAGCGACAGCAGCTCCGGCGCGTCGTCACCGTCGAGCAGCACGGGCGGCGCTTCGAGCACGGGCGGCACCTCATCCGGCACCAGCGACAGCAGTACCGGTGCATCGTCACCTTCAAGCAGCACGGGTGGCGCTTCCAGTACGGGTGGCACTTCGTCGGGCACCAGCGGCAGCAGCACAGGTGGCGCATCGTCTCCATCGGGCAGTGACACCTCGGGAGGAGCCTCCAGCACCGGAGGCACATCATCCGGCACCAGCGGCAGCAGCACCGGGGGCACCTCGGGCGCGGGGGGCACCTCATCGGGAGCCAGCAGCCCGGGCACGTCCGACAGCACCTCCGGTACCTCGGGCACGTCCGGAACATCGAGCGGAACGCCGGGTGCCAGCGGCAAGTCGAGCGGCGGCAACGTGAAGAGCGGTCCGGATGCCGGCGAAATGAGCGGCACCGAACAGATGCAAAATCCCAGCGATCGCCGCATGAAGGAGCCGACACAGCCGGCGCGCTGACCGGGCCGGCCGCAGATGGCGGCAGGGCTTCTGTTACAGTGCCGCCATGTCGAAGCTTTCCCTAGACCGCATCCTGCAATCGCAGGGTGTCGGAACCCGCAAATGGTGTCGCCAGCTGATTGCCGATGGCGAAGTCAGCATAGGCGGCACCCCCGTCACCGATTACAAGGCCGTGTTTGACACCGATGGCCTTCACTTCACACTGTTCGGCGAGGAGTGGCGTTATCGCGAGCATCTTTACATCGCGCTGAACAAGCCTGCCAACATCGAATGTTCGCGCAAACCCAGTCATCATCCTGGTGTCATGACTTTGCTGCCGGACGAATTCGGATGGCGAGAGCTGCAGGCGATCGGCCGCCTTGACCATGACACAACAGGCCTGCTGCTGCTGACCGACGACGGCGCCTTCAATCATTCGATGTCGTCGCCGAAACGGCATGTGCCCAAACGCTATCTGGCGACCACCGCCGAGCCGGTCACGCCGGCACTGATCGATGTGCTGAAGTCCGGCGTGCAATTGCACGACGAGCCTGCGCCGCTTTCGGCGATTGAATGCGTGCAGGTGGGCGACAACCAGATCGAGATCGTGCTCGAGCAGGGAAAGTACCACCAGGTCAAGCGCATGCTGGCTGCAGCCGGCAATCATTGCGCCGCCTTGCAGCGCGTGTCCATTGGCGAACTCACGCTGGCGTCGCTGGGCCTGGGCGAGGGCGAGTGGTGCTATCTCGAAGACGCGCAACTGGCGCTTCTTCGATAGCGACAGGACCTCAGCGCACGATGCGATAGCAGGGCCGGTAACGCGCACCCGGCAGCTTCATCCTGCCTTGGTCGACAAAGGCGGTGAGCAACTGGTCCATCTGCTCCATGAGCTCGGGTTCGCCATGCAGTTCGAACAGCCCGTGCTGCTCGATTTCGCGCATGCCCTGCAGCTTCACGTTGCCGGCCACCACGCCGGAGAAGGCCTGGCGCAACTGGGCGGCCAGCTGGTGCGGGGGCTGGTTGCGGTGCAGGTTCAGCGCGCGCATCGACGCATGCGTCGGCACGAAGGGGCGCTGGAATTCCTCGTCGATTTTCAGCCGCCAATTGAAATAGTACGCATCGCTGTGCTGCTTCCGGAACTCGCGCACGCGCTGCATTCCCGTCCGCGCCAGCTGTGCCACGCGCGCCGGGTCGTCGACCACGACCTCGTACAGTTCTTGCGCCCTCGGCCCGAGCGTCGCCCCGATGAACTCGTCGATCTGCGTGAAATAGGAACCCGCTTCCAGCGGCCCGGTCAGGATCAGGGGGAAGGGCTGGGCCTGATTGTCAGGGTGCAGCAGGATGCCCAGCAGGTAGAGGATCTCCTCGGCCGTACCGACGCCGCCGGGAAAGACAACGATCACATGACCGGCACGCACAAAGGCTTCCAGCCGCTTTTCGATGTCGGGCAGGATAACGAGGTGGTTGACGATCGGATTGGGCGATTCGGCGGCAATGATGCCGGGCTCGGTAAAGCCCAGGTAGCGCCCGTTGCCGATGCGCTGCTTTGCATGGCCGATCGCGGCGCCCTTCATCGGGCCTTTCATTGCGCCCGGGCCGCATCCGGTGCAGATGTCCATCTGCCGCAGGCCAATCTCGTATCCGACGCGCTTGGTGTAGTCATATTCGACGCGCGAAATCGAATGTCCCCCCCAGCAGACCACAAGGTTCGGGTTCAGCGTTCGTTGCAGCACGCCGGCATTGCGGAGCAAGTGAAAGACCTGGTCGGTCAATGCAACGGTGTCATGCCGGTCGCTTTTGTCCAGGGATTCGACTTCCGCGCTGGTGAACAGGATGTCGCGCATCACCGCGAACAGGTGCTCGCGCAGGCCGAGGATCATTTCACCGTCGACAAAAGCACTGGCAGGCGCATTGCGCAGCTCGAGCTTGATGCCGCGCTCCTTGTGGATGATCTTCAGGTCGAAATCCGGATACGCCTCGAGCAGCGCTTTGCCATCCTGCATGTAGTCGGCCGCGGCCAGAACCGCCAGCGCACAGTCGCGGAATAATTGATGCAGTCCGGTGTTGGTGTGGTCGAGAAGTTTCGCGATTTCTTGCCGGGACAATACTTCCAGCGGGCCTTCGGGCGATACCAGGCCGTCACAGACAGGGTGGCGCATTGCAGATCGTCGCTTCGCGTTAAATTGAGGTCATCTTAACCGGATTGGGTGCGGGCAGCCTGAGCACTCGTCCAGCCCAATATTTTTTCATATCAACTTTTAATCACAAGAAACCCGGGCCCGGTTACGGCTATTGATATTCATCAACGAATTTCCGATTGAAAGGGCACTTCGGGACGATGCCATCGGGCATGGCTTCCGCTAACCTTGATGTCCAGACGGCGCCAGGGGAAACCGGCTTGTCCGGTGGCGCAACGATGATTCACATGCATCAATGACAGGGAAGGCAATGACCTTGACCAAGCTCGACGGTGACGATGAACCGCGCGTTCAACCGTCCAGCCATCCATCTGGCGACTCAGGCGATTTTGAACGTATCGCAGCGACCAGCCCGGACATCATTTTCATCTTCGACGCGCCCACCGATCGCATCGTCTATTGCAATCAGCGGATCGCCGAAGTGCTGGGCTGGACCGTGGCGGAATTCCAGTTCCATCGGACCGCATCCGCGCAGCATTTCATCCACCCGGATGACCAGACCGGGTTCGGCACCTGGTTGTCACGCGCGCTCTCGGCCAAGGGCGACGAGGTTTACCAGAATCAGCACAGGATGCGCCATGCCGATGGCGGCTGGCGCTGGATGCGCGTGCGCGTGGCTGCCTTCCGCCGCAATGCAGCCGACCAGGTCTGCCAGCTGATCGGCACGGCCTCCGATACCAGCGAACAAATGATGACGCAGGAGGCGCTGCGGCGACAGACCGGCATCCTGCAGCTCATCATCAACAGCATGACCGAAGGCGTCATCGTCTGCGACGAGCAAGGCGAACTGCTGGTCGTGAATCCGTCGGCAGAAAAAATCCTGAAGCTGGGCGAGCCGCTCACCCGGCTGTCGCAGCTCAAGGCAGCGCATACCTACGAGCAGGATGCCCGCGCCGGCCTTCGCGTCTGGCACCAGCATCCGCTTGCTCGCGCGCTGCAGGGAGAAACGGTCTCGGATTACGAACTGTCGCTGTACGATCGCCGTCGCGGATTGTCGGTCACCCTCAGCCATTCGTCGGCGCCGCTGCGAGACGGGGGCGACCACATCGTCGGTGCGGTCGATGTGTTCCGCGACGTGACCGACAGCCATCGCGCATTGCAGGAACTGCAGCGCGCGGAAGAACATTTTCGCTTGCTGGTCGAAGGCACGACCGACTATGCGATCTTCATGCTGGACCATGATGGATTCGTGGTCAGCTGGAATCCGGGGGCAGAGCGCATCCTCGGATTCCGCAAGGACGAGATCCTCGGTCGCAGCTTTTCCTTGTTCTTCACGACCGAGGACCAGACCCGCGGCGAGCCGATGCGCAAATTGCGGCAGGCAACGATCGAAGGACGATCCGAGGAGGACAGCTGGCGCGTCCGGAAGGACGGGCAGCGCTTCTGGTGCACCGGCGTGCTCGGCGCACTCCACGACTCCGGCGGCAAGGTCAAGGGCTTCGTGGAGATCATGCGTGACAATACCGAGCGGCGCATCGCAGAGCAGAACGTATTCTTCCTCGCCAACCATGACCCACTGACCGGCCTCGCGAACCGGGCCCGCTTCCTCGAGCGCCTGCATGAATCGCTGCTCAATGCCGATCGTGACAACAGCGGCTGCGCGGTGCTGCTGCTCGACCTCGACCGTTTCAAGTCCATCAATGACACGCTGGGCCATCACATCGGCGACCTGCTGCTCAAGCAAGTCGCGCAGCGGCTGCTGAAATGCGTGCGCGAGACCGATACGGTCGCCCGGCTCGGCGGCGATGAGTTCGTGGTCATCCTGACCCGGCTGAAATCGATGGGCGCCGCCGAACTGATCGCTGAAAACATTCTGCGCGAGCTGGCGTTGCCCTGCGAAGTCGAGGGTCACGTACTTAACACAGGGGCAAGCATTGGCATCGCGCTGTATCCGCACGATGGCAGCGAAGCCGGCGACTTGCTGCAAAAGGCGGATCTGGCGATGTATCGCTCGAAGGCGACCGGCCGCAACCGCTACCGTACGTTCTCGCCCGGCATGCTGACCGAAGTGCAGCAGCGGCAGCAGCAGGAGGAGCAGTTGCGCACAGCGGTCGCGCACGGGGAATTCGAACTGGTATTCCAGCCACAACTCGACCTGCGCACGATGGAGATTGCCGGTGCAGAGGCGCTGCTGCGCAGTGTCAATCCGGTGCTCCGCGAGATGCCTCCACGGCAGGTGATTGCACTGGCCGAAGAGATCGGCATCATCGCTGCACTGGGCGACTGGGTCTTCGACGCCGCGTGCCGGCAGCTGGCTGCCTGGCGCGCGCTCGGCCTGCCCGACCTGAAGCTGGCCGTTAACGTCGCGCCGTCGCATGTGATGATGCCGGGTTTCGTCGACTCGCTGCGCGACACGCTGCAGCGCCATCAGGTGCCCGCGTCGCTGCTGGAGCTGGAAGTGACGGAGGGCGCGCTTGTCAGTGCCAGCGCCTCGCAGAGCGAAGTGATGGATGCGCTGAAGGCGCTTGGCGTCTCGATCAGCGTCGACGATTTCGGCACCGGCATTTCGACGCTTTCCTACCTGAAGCAATTCCCGGTCGATATCCTGAAGCTTGATCCGACGCTGATCCGGAATCTGCCGCGTGACCACGAAGACGGCGCGATCGTGTCGGCGGTGATCAAGCTCGCCAGGGACTTGCAGATCCGCGTGGTAGCCGAAGGCGTGGAATCTTTCGACCAGCTCAATTACCTGCGCAACACGCCGTGCGATTACGTACAGGGCTTCCTGTTCAGCGAAGCCGTGCGGCCGGACAAATTTGCGCAGCTGCTGCAGAACCGCAAACAGCCGGGGCAATTCTTTCATTAACGTCGTCGGGTGGCTTCGTCACCCGTCCTGCAGCCCGGTCGCAACTGTGCCTGCATCGCGCGCGCGCACCGCTTCGCGATGCTGGTCGATGGCGACGCCTATTTCCGCGCGGCGCGCGATGCGCTGCGCGCTGCTCGCCGCAGCATCTTCATCCTTTCATGGGACATCGACAGCCGGATGCGGCTGGTGCCCTCCGGCGCAGGCGACGGCTATCCGGAGGAGCTCGGCGAGTTCCTGCATGCGCTGGTTGCCGAGCGAGAAGGGCTTGACGCCTGGCTGCTGAGCTGGGATTACCTTCCGCTGTACGCGATGGAACGCGAATGGCTGCCGACCGTCAAGCTCGGCTGGGCAACCCACCGGCGTTTGCATTTCAGGCTGGACAACCAGCATCCGCTGGGTGCGTCCCACCATCAGAAAATCATCGTCGTCGACGATGCGCTGGCCTTCGTCGGCGGACTGGACCTGACCGGATCGCGCTGGGACACGCCGGCGCATGAAGCCCTTCATCCGCAGCGGCTGGACCGCGACGGCCGCCCCTATGGTCCTTTTCATGACGTGCAGGCGGCAGTCGATGGGGAAGCGGCGGCCGCCCTCGGGCGCCTTTGCCGACAGCGCTGGCAGGCCGCCACCGGCGAAAGGCTGGCAGAGCCGCCACCAGCGTCCGACGCTTCACCGTGGCCGACGTGGCTGGCGCCGGACCTCACCGAGGTCGATGTCGCGATCTCGCGCACCGAGCCCGCATTTTCAGGCCGCGAGGGCGCGCAGGAGATCCGCCAGTTGCACCTTGACGCCATCGGCGCAGCTCGCCGCTCGCTGCTGTTCGAGAACCAGTATTTCACGTCAGGCCTGATTGCCGATGCGCTCGCAGCCCGGCTGTCGGATCCGGAGGGCCCGGAGATCCTGATGATCAACCCGAGGCGACAAAGCGGCTGGCTCGAGGAGTCGACGATGGGCGTACTGCGCGCCCGCCTGCATGCCCGGCTACGGCGCGCCGACGCACGCCGGCGCTTCCGTCTGATGTGCCCGCAACTCGCTGATACCGACGACAGCGACCTGAACGTTCACAGCAAAGTGTTTTTCGTCGACGAGCGCCTGTGCTCGATAGGCTCCGCGAATCTGTCCAGCCGATCGATGGCGTGCGATACGGAGTGCAACCTGAGCATCGAAGCCGTTGGCGACGAGGCCCAACGAATCGGGGCTGGAATAGCGCGCCTGCGCGCGCGGCTGCTTTCCGAGCATCTCGCGACCGAGCCGGGGCTGGTTACCGAGGCGGTGGCGGCCTGCGGCAGCCTGTCGGCCGCCATCGATGCGCTCGCCCGCTCGCCGCGGCGGCTGCAGGACTTCGAGCCGCTGGCTGCGCCCGAGCTCGACGCGCTGATACCGGAACAGGCGCTGTTCGATCCGGAGCAGCCCTTCGATCCCGAACGCACGCTGCGCCAGGCCGTACCGCGCGACAGCCATTCGGCGCTGCCTTGGCGCATCGTTGCACTGATGCTGGTAGCTCTGCTGCTGGCCGGCCTCGCGCTGGCCTGGCGCACCACGGCACTGCGCGAACTGCTGAACCTGAACTCACTGGTCGGTTTAGCGCAAGAGCTCAGGGATTTGCCGTTCACACCGCTGCTGGTGATTGCCGCGTATGTGCTCGGTTGCCTGGTGATGGTGCCGGTGATGCTGCTGATCGCAGCGACCGGCATTGTGTTCGGGCTGTTTCCCGGAGCCTTGTACGCGCTCGCAGGAACCCTGTGCGCCGCTGCCGCCGGTTACGGAGTCGGTGCAGCGCTCGGGCGCGAGGCCGTCAGGAAATTGCTGGGACGGCGCATCAACCGCCTGTCGCGGCGCGTGGCGCGCCGCGGCATCATTGCGATGGTAGTCATCCGCCTGCTGCCGCTGGCTCCGTTCGGCGTAGTCAACCTGGTCTGCGGCGCCTCGCACATCCGCCTGCGTGACTACCTGATCGGTACGCTGGCGGGCATCCTGCCCGGGATCCTGCTGACGACCGCGTTTGCGCACAACCTCGCGCTGGCCATACGCAAGCCGAGCGGAGAGACTCTGGGGGTGCTGCTGATCGTCGTGCTGCTGCTGCTCGGTTTCGCGATCGGCATACGGCGTCTGATCGGCCGACAGGATGCGCAGCGATGACGGCGCACCATGCGTCGCCGTGGCCGCTGACGATCGCGACCTGGAACATCCATGCGGGCATCGGCAGCGACGGCCGCTTCGCGCCGGAACGGATCGCCGGCGTGCTGCATGAGATCAACGCCGACATCGTCGCCCTTCAGGAAGTGCCGCTCGGCGGCGTCCACTGGCCCAACGTGCTGCAGCTGCTCGAACGCGATACCGGCTGCATCGGCGTCGAGGGCTATACCTTCAGTGACGGCGGCCGGCGCTTCGGCAATGCGATCCTGTCACGCTATCCGGTCGTGGATACGCGGCGCATCGACATCTCGTTCGGAAGCCGCGAGCCGCGCGCCGCGCTCGATGCCGACATCTACTGCCACGGCCACCGCCTGCGGGTGATCGCCACGCACCTCGGCTTGCGCGCGGCCGAGCGGCGCGCGCAAGTGGCGCGCTTGCTGCAGGCGTTCGACACCGGCGAGATGGGCGTCATCCTGATGGGCGACGTCAACGAGTGGTTTGTCTGGGGACGACCGCTGCGCACGCTGGTATCGCATTTCCAGGCCGTGCCTGCACCGGCGACTTTCCCGGCCCGCTGGCCCTTCCTTGCGCTGGACCGGATATGGATACAGCCACGACACCGGCTGGTGCGCGTGCATGCGCATCGCAGTGCGCGCGCACGAATGGCTTCGGATCATTTGCCGCTGGTGGCCCATATCGGCGACTGATGCGGGCGGTACAATCGGCCTTCGAACTGAAAGGGCAAGACCATGTCGACCACGACTTCCGACGTTCGCGCGCTGTCGCGCATCATTCCGGCCATGAACACCTCCGACGGCGCCGGCGTCCGCCTGCGCCGCAGTCTCGGCAGCGGCGAGGGCACGCGGCTCGATCCCTTCCTGATGCTCGACGAATTTTCGTCCGACAATCCCGGCGATTACATCGCCGGTTTCCCGGCGCATCCGCATCGCGGCTTCGAAACTGTGACCTACCTGATCGACGGCCACATGCTGCACGAGGATCACCTGGGCAACCGCGGCGACCTGCGCAGCGGCGGCGTGCAGTGGATGACGGCCGGACGCGGCATCATCCATTCCGAAATGCCGCAGCAACTGGAGGGGCGCATGCGCGGCTTCCAGCTGTGGATCAACCTGCCGGCGACGGAGAAAATGAAGCCGGCTGGCTATCGCGATATCCAGCCCGAGGAAATTCCGATGCATTCGCTGTCGGGCGGCGGGCAGGTGAAGGTGATCGCCGGCACGCTCGAGGTCGACGGTACCCGCATCACCGGCCCGATCCACGGCCTGTCGACGGAGCCGCTTTATTTCGATGTGCAGCTGCCTGCCGGCGCCAGCTTCAGCCAGCCGATCGCGCGCGGGCTGCATGCGGTCGCTTATGTGTTCGAGGGGCAGCTCAGGCTGGCCGGCGACGAGTCGCTGCTTGCCACGCACAGTGCCGCCGTGCTGGGTGATGGCGACCGTGCCGCATTCACGGCCGGACCGGCCGGTGCGCGCTTCCTGCTACTGGCAGGTCGCCCGCTGAACGAGCCCATCGTGCAATACGGTCCCTTCGTGATGAACACCGTCACCGAGATCGAGCAGGCGATCCGCGATTATCAGACCGGTCGCCTGACTGCGGGATAGTGCGGGGCCGTCGGCGCCAGCGCCGCCTGCACGGCATCGACGATCCCCTGGGCCGCCTGGTCGAAGCAATAGGGCTCGACGATCAGTCGCGAACGCTGGCCGAAGGCCTCGCGCAGCGCATCGTTCGACAGCAGCGTTGCGGCCGCGTCGGCCCAGCTTTCGACATCGAGCTCGCGCACGAAACCATTGTAGGCATCGACGACCAGTTCGCCGGCCACGCCCGCTTGCGGCGACACCACCACGGGCAGGCCGGCTGCGCAGGCTTCGTTCGCGACCACGCCCCAGACATCACCGCGCGTCGGGAACAGGAACATCCGGGCCGAGCGATACAGCGCAGGCAGGTCGCGCTGAGCGGCAAAGCCATGGAATTCGACGTCGACTTTGTCCGCCCGTAACGCCGCGAGTGCGCGCATGTCCTTTTCCAGGCTTCCCGCGCCGACCATCAGCAGCCGCGTCTTGCGCAACACCAGCTCGGCGCAGCGCGACGCCACCTCGATGGCAAAGTCGGGGCATTTGCCGGCTTCGAGACGGCCGCAGAAGATGAAATCGAACTGCTTCGCACCTGCGTCGTCGGTCGACCGGTAGCGTTCGTTGTCGATGCACAGGCAGGAACGGTAGCAGGCGGCGCGCGGCACGCGATGGCTCTGGTACAGCGCGAAGCCGCCGTTGCTGGCGGCGATGAAGGCTTTTGCGCGACGGTACACGAGGCGGCGCAGGCCGAGGTGCAGGCGGCTGAGCCTGCTTTCCGACTGCAAGGTGCCGTCCGTCATCGGCACGTACGGGCGACGGTTCAACGCACACCAGGCCATCGCATACAGGTGCGTCGGGTTGAAGCCATTCCCGACCACGGCATCCGGCGCGCAGCGCCAGAGCGCAAGCAATACGTCCGGATTGTTGTGGATGTAGCGCCCGTTGACCGTGGTGATGCGCTCGCGCAGGAATTCATGCGAGAACGCCATCGGCGGCAGATCCCATTGCCTGTTCGGCTCGCGGCGGCAGCAGAAGATCACATGCAGCGTGATGCCGGGCATTGCGGCAATCCGGTTGAAGACGGGAATGCGATAGGGCGGCGGTTCGTTGACGACGAGCGCGATCTTTGGCATGGGCGATTCAGGCGGGGACGAGAGAGGGAAGGGAAGCCAGCGCCTCATCGTAGATAGTCATCAGCTGCTCGTAATTGCGCTCGGGCGTGTAGTGCTTGCTGTAGGACTGATATGCCTCCATCCCCATGCGCAGCATCTCTTCCGGATGCTTCTGCGCATAGTCGATCGCCCACGCTAGTTCCTCGGCGTCGCCAGGCGAGACCAGCAATCCGTTGCGCTTGTGTTCGACGATTTCACGCAAGCCGCCATGGCGACTGGCGATCACCGGCGTGCCGCACGCGAAGGCTTCAATGGCGACCAGTCCGAAGCTCTCGATGCCCGTGCTGGGCATGACGAGATAGGCCGCCTCGCGCAGGCGGCGATGCAATTCGTCGCTGCCGAGAAAGCCCCGGTACTGCATGCCTTCGCACTGCTCGACCATCTGCTGCAGCGGACCTTTGCCGTAGATGTCGATGTGCACGCCCGGCAGGCGCTGCAGTGCGCGGGCCAGCGTGTCGACGCCTTTTTCAGGCGAGAGTCTGCCGATGAACAGTGCGCCATGGCGCTGTTCCCAGTCCGGCGTGCCCTGCGACTCGACAAAATTCGGCTTGATGCACAGCTTCTCCGCCGGCAGGCCGCCGTTGATGAACATGTCGCGGCACATCTTGTTCAGCACGATGTAGCGGCTGACCTTGCGGCTCCATGTTCCGGCCAGCCGATGCAGCGCGAGCATCGATGCCGTGGCCGCGGTCTGCGCATACGAGTCACGGTAGCAGCGGTGCAGCACGCCGCGCCATGGCCAGCGACCGACGCAGTCCGTGCAGCTGCGGCCGCTGCGCATGAGCATCGCCTGCGGGCAGATCAGCCTGAAGTTGTGCAGGGTCTGCACCACAGGTATCCGCAATCTGCGGGCGATGCCGTACAGCGACGGCGAGATCAGCGGAAAAGTATTGTGCGCATGAATCAGATCGGGGCGGAAGCTGTCGTGCAGGCGGCCGATATCGCTGACGGTGCGCGCAGACCACAACGTGTCGAGGCCCGCACGCCAGCGCGGCATCCGTTCGATTTCGGCATTGTCACGACGGTACAGCAGGACCTCATGCCCGTGCTTGCTCAACAGCGCGATCTCGGCGTCGACGACCGTGTCCTCGCCGCCGCGGTAGTGATAGGCATTATGAGCGACCAGTATCTTCATCGGATTCAAGATCCTAGAGGGAAGGGAAGTCTGAAGCGATGAGCCGGCGCAAGCGGGTCGGCTATCATCGCGGAAAAAACGGAGGAGACGAACTCATGCAGGGGATGGATCTTTCAGGCTTGCGCGTGCTGCTGACGCAGGCATCGGATTTCATGGGGCCGGCACTGGCCGAGGTCTTCGGCGAACTGGGTGCCGAGCTGATCGCGGATGACGGGCCGATTGCGGATCCCGACTACCCCCAACGGCTTGCCGAGCGGGCAGGCCATGTCGATGTGCTGCTCGCCAATCTGGGGATACCTGCGCCCACGACGCCGGCCGCGGAAGCCGGCGACGACGAGTGGCGGCATGCGTTCGCGCACATGGTCGATCCGCTGCCGCGACTGGCGCGCGCGCTGCTGCCTGCAATGATTGCCCGCGGCAGCGGGAAAATCATCCTGATTGGCAGTGCATCGGCCTTGCGCGGCATACGCCGCGCATCGACGTACAGCGCGGCGCGCGGTGCCCAGCTTGCGTATGTGCAGGCAGTCGGCGTGGAGCTGGCGGGCAAGGGCGTAAAGGTGAATGCGATCGCACAGAACTTCGTCGACAACCCGACCTATTTCCCGCCCGAGGTGCAGGCCAATCCGGCCTTTGCGGAGCGACTGAAGCGCGAGGTGCCGCTCGGGCGACTGGTCAGCGCGCGTGAGGATGCGATGTTTGCCGCCTATCTGGCAAGCCGGCATGCCGACTGCTTCGTCGGCCAGGTCTTCCCGGTGTGCGGCGGCTGGGTAGCGCGATAGCGCGGGATTTGCTTGCGCTGCCGGCTTTCACAGCGAGGAGTCCAGCGATGCAATCAAATCCACCGATGAACCCGGGCGACGAGGCGCCGCCCGGAACGCCGGGCACCGGCGAAGATGTCTGTCCGCGCTGCCATGGCAGTGGCAAGATCAATAGTGGCGATTGTCCCGACTGCGGCGGGACCGGGAAAATCGTCGAAGGCATCGGAGGCGGCTAAGGCACCAGACCGTCAGCGCGTTGCGCTTTTCCTGAGGTCGCCGGCTTTCCACCCTGGCGCAGAGCCATTCGTATCGAATCCCGGGTGGATTCCGCTTCGGCTTGCCATTGCCCTCCAAGCGCCACTGCCTGTTCGGCCAGCGCCAGCGCTTCCGGCAGCCGCCTCTGCTGCTGCAGTACGGTCGCCAAGTTGTTCAATGCGATGACGCTGTCCGGATGCGAGGCGAGGGCGGTTCGAAACGCCCTTTCCGCCCGGTCGGTCTGCCCCTCTGCGGCCGCGACGTTTCCCAGTCCGATCGGGAACAGCAGGCTGTCCGGCCAGCGTTGTGCCGCCCGTTCGTACCATGCCGCCATGGCCGCCGGTGTGGAAAATTTTTCCTGCTGTGTGAGCGCTTTTTCCAGCGCAGGCCGGTCCGCGTCGAGCGGCAACTGCCCGGGCGGCAGCGCCAGCATGCTCCAGTACCCCGATCGTGCCCAGGTATATTCGAAGGTGCGCATGGCCATCACCTCGCGCCGGGTCAGGCCGGATCGAAGGACGACCTCGCTGCGAGGCAAGTCAAACCCAACCAGCACCGCATAATGCCAGCGCGGAGAGATCGCCAGACCAAGGTTCTGCAGCACGACGACCGGACGGCCGGCAGCGACCTCGGCAAATGCGCCGGCCAGCGACGCCGGCCCCTGCAAGGCCAGCGCGCCCTCGCGGCGTGCGCCTGCCAGCAGTTCTGCTTGCAATGAGCCTTCGCGCGCCGGCAGGTAGACCCGGCGCGCCAGGTCTGCCGGATCGGCACGAAAGCCCGCAGCCGCCAGCACGGTCGCCAGCGATGCCGGACCGCACTGATGGTCTTCCTGCGGGAAAAAAGCTGTCCCGGTCAGTTCAGCCTGCCTGGGCAGGCCGTGCGGCGAAACAGCCAGTTCCCGGGTCTGCGTCGCACAGCCGGCCAGAAGCGCCAGCGCCAGAAGCCAACCCGGGAAACGAATACCACGCCACGGCATCAGCGCTGGGCGCGGGTGAACGGAAATACCTTGGTGAAGCCGAGGATGTCGGTGATCAGCAGGATGACGAAAATTGCGCCTATCGTGCCGAAGAAGTCGCCGCCGGCAGGTAGACGATCGATTTTGTCGGACAGGCTTGCGATTTCCTGGTCGCTGAGCGCGGCGACGCGCTGCCGCGCATCGTCCGGGTTGACGCCCATCTGGCTGAGTTGGCGGGCAACGTCGTCGCGAGCCAGCGCATCACGGATTTTCTGTTCGGATGCGTGGCGCTGTTGCGCGGCGCCCAAGGCTTCGGTGCCAATCAGTGCGGCCTGGGCCGGTGCGGTAAGTGCAGACACGTTAAATGCGAGAATCACTGCAAATACAATGGCTTGGCGGAAGTATTTCATCTGGAGTCTCCGATATTGCTCAAGTAAGTTGTGAAGTTTTGGATTCCTTTGCCGTACGGAAGTTGAAGTCTCGCAGGGCTGAATCGTGAAGATTTGACGTTCGACAAGAGTCCGGTCAGGCCGGAAATTTCCCACCACCGTCCCTTCACATAAGACGCATAATTTGTATTATGTAAAACAGCATGCGTGATACCCGTATGTGAATTCACTTGCGCTGTCGCCCTTCACGCATGGGCTGCTCCACCACCAGGCCGGCGATCATCGCCAGTTCCGACGCCACGAGGTTCAGCATGTCATCCGAGGTAATGATGCCGAACAGGCTGCCAGCGCGATTCACCACCGGCAGCCGACGGATTTTTTTTCCCCGCATGATGCCGAGCGCTTCGTTCAGGCTGGCGTCTTCCTGAACGGCCGTCACCGGCGTGCTCATCAGATCCGATGCGGTAAACAGTTTCGGATCGACTCCCAGCGCCAGCGTCTCGACCAGGATGTCGCGGTCGGTCAGGATGCCGACCGGGACCCGGGCACCTTCCTGACGGTTATCGACGATGACAACATCACCGACATGATGGCGCCGCATCAGGCTGGCGACCTCGGCCACCGGCGTGTCCGGCTCGCAGCAAATCACATTCAGGTTCGCATAGTCCCGGACCAGCATGCGCAGTATTTCCCCGAAGTTGACAGTGAGTTGTCGTCGGCACACCATGGCAATGAAAGGAGCCTTCCATGCCGACCCATTTCAGTCTCGACCGTATCGCCCGGCTGGTTTCTGATCTCGAGCAGGAACTGGCGGCAGCGCCGCCCGGCTCGCCCAAGATCGACGCGCTGCGCGAAGAAATCGCCCTCATCAAGCGCACGCTTGCCGGCCCTGACGGCGCCACCCCCGAACTCGAACAGCAGCTGCATGGTGTACGCGGCCGACTGAGCGATGTCGTGGCCAGTGTCGAGGGCGAAGCCTTGAGGGACACGCCTTATCTGGTAGAACTGGGCCGTATCCTCGGCCTGGTCTGAGCGTCGTCCGGCGCCACCGGCGCCGGGATCTTTTCACCCGGCAAGAGTCGTCATTTATTCGGCCGCGTCCGCAACTTTCCGCCGGCGCTGCCTGTCCTAACGCGAGCTTCACGATCCCTGCGTCAACTCCGGCGCGCCCCTGCCGCAGGTCGCGGCACTTTCAATCGCGTATTCATGCCCAATTTTTCATCGTTGCTGTCCGTGCTCGCCCAGAGCCTGAAAAACTCGCGGCTGCGCACTGCGCTGTTTGCATTGCTGCTGCTGGCCGCCGTCATTATTTCCATCGAGAGCGCACCGAAGCTGTTGCCGACCTCGAATATCGTCTACAGCCAGGACGTTTCGCTGATCACTTCGCTGCCGGCGCAGCGCGAGCGGCTTGAATACCTGCTGGTGGCGCAACCGACGTCTGAATCGCCGCGCTATGTCATCAAGTACAAGGACCAGTCGAAGCTGCTGTCGGTCAAGGTGCCGAACTCGACGCATGTGAACCTCGAGCGCGAGGTCTTGCTGAAAAATGGCATTCCGTACGCCATCGCACAGCCGGACTGGCTGATGGCCAATCCGAAGGTACTGCAGGATCAGGAAGCTGATGAAGGCTTTCTTGACGCGACCGGCGGTTTCCTTGCCCGCAACGCGATCGGCATCCTGTTGCTGGTGCT
>JACCDQ010820386.1_pt1 | contig 39836 bp, 44 predicted proteins | sample 7446031 | NCBI WGS metagenome assembly JACCDQ01 (sample SAMN15323442, study PRJNA562643) | freshwater metagenome | isolation source: river surface water | place: USA:Blue River Watershed | collected 2017-08-17 | reverse complement strand
TAGACTGATCCAACTGCTGTTTTCGTAACAACTGAATTAACATTTGTGTATCTGATAGTAACTAACATTTCAGATATTTGTGTGTCAGTGATTTGAGTACCACCAATCAAATCACCTGTCGTCATTACTGAAATTACAGCCTTGATGCCAGTAACAAACTGTCCTGAACTAGTGTAAACTACGGTTGGTGCGGCACCTGTACCAACAGTCTGCGCTGCTGATGGAGATAGATGATACGTTGATCCATTACCGGCGCTTGGCATAGTTAACGCACCGTTCGTTCCAAGTACTATTTCACTAGAACCATTTACTAATCTATCAGATGTTGTACTTGGTAAATCAACCCACTCAGTGTTATAGTCACTACCGTCTACTTTAGCAAGAATCTGACCAGTAGTACCACCAGTAGGTACGCCTTGTCCTGTAGCACCAGTCGCACCAGTTGGTCCTTGTTCCCTGAACGTAAAATAATATGTTCCATCAGATGGGTTTGAGCCGCCGGTATTAAACCAGAATTGATGTGTATTGGGATTAAAACTAGTAATTGCGTTTGGACTTGAAAAATTAATCACATTAGTAGGAGTTAATGTTTTTGATGTACTACTTAGGTTAGTCCATGAAGTTAACGCTTGGCTAGGCAGTCTAGTAAAATCAGTTAATGTAAAGAACAGATACACGTCGCCGGGGCTACCGGGTAACCCGTACGCAGAGCCTGAGCCTGCTATGACACTTGCATTACCCTCTGTGACGTTGAAATCCCAATTCAAAACGTTCTGTCCGTTAACTACCGTTTTTGTTAAAGTGACTGCTACAGTAACAGATGTACCAATTGATGTACCCACGATATCAGTCCACGCAGTATTGTAGTCTGTGCTGTCAACTTTAACTAGCACTTGACCAGTAGTACCACCAGTAGGCACGCCTTGTCCTGGTGCTCCACCGCCTTGACCCAACAAACTAGTAGTATCAGTTAAGTCTGAAATATCAGCTGGGATAGTTGGCTTATTTATTAAATCATTATAGTTAATACCCGATGTTGCACTGTCAAACGTAATAGTACCTGAAGTTTCTCCTCCGAGTGTTATTCCTGCGCCAGCTACACCTGCAATCTCAACACCACCGGTGCCTGCAATTTGAATTCCGCTGGATCCAATTGTAATGGCTTGTGCTGCCCATTGTCCTAGTTGAATTGTGGTGCTGTCTTTAGCAATAAAGAAAGTGCCACCGGTTAATCCAGTAGTATCAGAAATGATTGGCTTGTTTGTTAAACCGTCATAGTTACCATCAAATATAGTTGGAGTATCAGTTAAGCTATTATAGCTTCCGTCAAACAACGCTGGCTTGTTAGTTAAGCTGTTGTAATTGCCATCAAATAGTGTTGGTTTGCTAGTTAAGCTAGTATAGCTACCATCGAACAAAGTTGGTTTATTTGTTAAATTGTTGTAGTTACCATCAAAGATTGTTGGCTTGTTAGACAAGTCAGCATAGCTACCTGAAACTGCAACAGTAGATAAACCACTACGTGCATATGTTTTAATTTGTGTACCGGTAACTTTCTTTGTAGAGCCACTGTCAACAACTGGAAACACACTATTGTCTGTTACCGATGCTGCTCCCGTTAAGTTTGAAATTTTAGTATTCGCCATGAATCATTCCTATTATTATAATATTATGTTTTTCCCGTCTTCTGTCATCAATTCTAAATCATCTTCTGTCAATAAGAATGATGCAGGACCTGATGCAAATAACAACCACGGTCTTCCCTCTTCAGGGGAAACAGTACCAGGGGACTCGTACACGTTATATTGTCTATAACCAACTGTACCAGTTTGTTGTCTTTTCGTAGCAGCCAAAGCTAGTTTCAAGTCTCGTCTATCAGACTTTGGCTCGCTAGTTGAAATTCCATTTTGTGCCATATCTTTATCCTATTATGGTTTTAAAATCGGTGGTCTACCGTCTCGTGCAATTTTCCATCCGAACTTTCGTGCGCCTTTTTGCATTGTATCAGGACGAACATCAACTGATAACGCACGTTCCCATCTAGGATCGTTCTTTTCTTTTTCGCTTGGGATGTAACCTGAGCACTCAGGTAAACTTAAACGTTCATCGTGCAATTCTTGTAGCTTGTCATATAAACGTTGAATGATACCTTTACTACGTAATGCTTTAAATGCTAGATTTTCGGGACCAAACTCACCGTTGAAGTCTAAGCCTGCTTGTCTATATTTCTTAATTGTACGTAGTACGTTTTTAATCTTGTCTGCGTTATTTGATTTGACTGCGTAACGTGCTAATCTAGTCAATTTTTGATACTTTAACTTAGTTGCTGCTTGGTCAAAGTTTGCTCTACGCTTTCTAGGTAATCTAATCCAAGCATCACGCATGATTGAGTATTCGCCTAAACTAATAACAGGTTGGTTAGAATCCTGAACATATAGTTCAACTTCAAAACCATTAATCTTAATGTCATGTGTATCGTTGTAAACAACTTTCTTTGCGTCAAAAAGTTCACGGTATACATCATCATCATTAAACTGATTGTAATCTACTAAGATATGTAAATCAACATCAGAGTGATTTGTATATGAATAAGCCGCGCTTGAGCCGCTTAGTGTAATATCTTTAATATCGAGGTGTTTGATGCCAAGATGGTCAACAAAATCCTCAGCAATATTCAAAAGCTGAGTTCTAACATCTTCACGCATGTTATCCCCCAGAAAAATAGCAGGGTTAAGTTTATCGTGAAAACGCACTGCGTCATCTAGTTTAAATTCGTCAAATTCCTTGAGGTTCATATGTTATTTATCAAAAAAGGGCTGACCCTTTCGGACCAGCCCTGTGTTTTAAAGATAGACTAATTATTGTCCGTCTTTTGGTGCTTCTTGTTGAGCTTTTTCAGCTTCCTTTTGTGCCAATGCTTTCTTAGTTTGTTCTTCTAAGTACATTGGTCCAATTGTATTCATCAAGTGTTGTTGGTTTTCCATACAGAATACATATGAACCTGAGTGACGCAATAGTACACGCTTGTCAACCCAGATACGTCCGCCCATGTCACGCCAGTTTTCACAGAATGTCCAGTCTTCTGAGTAGTAGCGACCTTGACGAACTGCGGTGTCGAAGTATGTTTTCAAGTGTGAATCATACTTTGGATCTAAACCAATGTCGTTCTTATATGGCTTAACTGCTGGGTGAGTTGCCATCTTTTCAAATACATGACGCTTCATCAACAAGAAACCTGTACCTGCTTTAGATACTTCTTGTAGACCGTCAGTGCCTTCTTCTGCGCCTTCAAATCCATTAACAACCCACTTAACTGGCATTGTCTTCATTGGGTATAGTCCACCGATAACATCAACGTCACGGTTCAACAATACCAACAAGTGCCATGGCTCCCAACCAATGTCTGCATCAACGAAGAACAAGTGTGTTGCACCTTCTTGTAACAAGAACTTAGCTGTTAGTGTGTTACGAGCACGAGAGATAAGTGATTCATTGACCATTGTTTCCAATGTCCAATCAATACCTAATTGACGGGCTGTGTTAGCCCACTTGATAAATGACATGAATGTAGATTCAGTCAACATGCCACCATAGCATGGCATTGCAATATGGACTTTCGTAGTACGTAGAAAATCTACGTTAACTTGTACTTGTCCGTCTGCTGCTTTTTTAGCTTGTTCCTGTTGGGCTTGTTCAGCAATTTCCTCAACTTTTTCAACTGGAACTGTTTTTTCTTCGTTTTGTTTCTTTGACATTTGGTCCTCTTTAAAGATGTAAATATTTACACTCTAAAGAGGGGGTCAAATTATTTTTCGTCTATATAATCTTCGGCTAATCCACCGCGATTCCAGGTGTCACTGGCTTCACTGTCATGCTGTGAGACTATATTACCATCACGTTCCATTTCGTTAGCATCATTAATTAGTCTGTCCAATTCTGATTGTAACTGGTCAGCCATTTGCAAGTAATGATTCTTTTTGATATCATTCTTTGTTGCTTTAGCACGATTATGGAAATCTTGAATCATTGATTGAACACGGGTAATCTTGCGTTCAACTTGACTACCTTCATTGATTTCTTCTGTTCCGTCTGATTGACCTTTGACACCGTAATTACCACGACTGCCTTGACTACGTTCTTGCCAAATCATAAAGGCTTTCGGACGATGCTTAACATATTGCTCATACGCATACTTATGAGCCATGCCCATGTTATCTGTTTGATATAATGGACCACCGATCCAATCAAACTGGTCTTCCGGGTTACATTGATACACTTGATACTCAGCGTAAGGTAAACCATCGTCTCCGTTACCGGGTGCGAATTCATTTAATTGTCCGCCGAGGTCTTCTGCTGACCAACCCATATATGTTTTACCATCTTCATCACCAGATTGAACGATGAATGCACCGCCTTCTTCTGATTCCAATTCACCGATTTCCCAACCAGCTTTAGCTAATACTTCTTCAATTCTTTGTTGTACCTGTAAGTTACCATTGTACCATAACTTAGCATACTTAAAGAACATATCTTCTTGTCCCCTATCACCGTCATCACTGGGTGCAAACTCATTGACTTGTTGTTCTGGTTTGAATTCCAACGCACCTTGTGTATTGCCCATAATGATATTAGCAATCTTGTAGATGTTGTCAAATGTCAAATCAAAGTGACGCTCAAAAGGATGTCCTTTTAACAAACTGAATGTAGTCAGTAGTTTGCCTTCTATTTGTCCAGTAAGGCCGCCTCCAGTATACTTACCAATTTGAATACTACCTCGTGTACTCACTGCACCTTTGTTGCGTCCGCCTGCTCTAGTCTCATAATATGAGTAAAGCATTGTTGGACCAAACTCCATTGGGTCATGTGGTACAAATCTGGCTTTGATTGTAGTCTTAACAACGTTTTCTACACAGCCAAAGTCTTTACTTACGATTTGTTTTACTTGTTCAATGAATTCTGTCCATGGGATAAACTTACGACTTCCGCCCCCATCATCTGGAGCAAACTCTACTAGTTCAGGTTGTGAACTTCTACGATACTGTGTTATATCTGCAGGACGAACTTCAATATCTTTCATTGTGATTGCGTACTTCTTGGTTAGTAATGGGACTAACTTATCTAGTAGATAATAAGGAATCTTTTCTGCAACTCTATGTCTATGTCCCTTTGGTGAAACATAGAAAGCATTTATTAACGCCTTAGGATCAATGATACGAGTCTCAGCAACTTGTTTCTTTTTATTTGTCCTTAATAATCTTGATTGTGCTTTTTGCATTAAGTCTGCCACTTGCTCATCACTCAATGCTGATGGCATGTCTCGACGCCATACTTGATATTTTTCTTCGTCTGATACATTTGGATCCAATAGAGCCTGACGCATTGGTGTCGCACGAGGACCTTCTTCACTTCTAAACTTACTACGTGTTTCTTGTCTTGAAATTACTTTCAACTTTGAGAAACCAAAACTTTGATATACGGGGACACCTTCTTTGTTTGGCTTTTCTAAGTACTTGAAAGATTCTTTTTGATCCGCACCTACAACTAACACAACGCCCTGATAACCTAACTTTGCTAATTCTTGCAATGCTTGATTCAAGTTACCTTCTGCTGTAAAGATATTCTTTTGCTTAGGGAACACTGTTTGATAGATTGCTAGTTTTTCTTCAGGAAACAGCGGATCATCTTTACCAACTGTCTTGCTTACAAAGAAGTATGGGTCAGCTTTCATATCTGCGGCTTGTGTGATTACAGCGTCAGCTAGAAACATGTGTCCAGTATGACCCATTCCTCTTCCCCAACCGACTACTGCGAGTTTACTATTACCTGTGCGTTTCATAATTTTTTAGGTTTCCAATTCATTTGGTCAATAAGTTTTAAGAATTGACCGGGTAAGTCATTCTGAAAGTTAATTTCAGGATGAGCTTGTACGTATCCTTCTGGATTAGTTTGCATGATACCACCGTGCAATCCTAAACTTAATGATTTGATGATTTGCATCTTCTCATTAGAGATTGCTTCGACTGCACCTAATGTTGCTTTCAATCCATTAACATCACTTAACAATGCTTCTGCTTTCTGTGGGCTTAAATTTGCTTTAGCCCATTCAGGGAAATTCTTCAATAACCCTGTAGTTCTTAAATTCTTATTCAGATAAGAATATAGTTCTCCACCGGGGTTACTAAGACCTTTCTTTGGTGCTAGATAATTATCAATCGCTTGAGCGTTTGATTGAATGAATTTTTGTAATTTATCTAAGCCAGCTGTATTTACACCAGGCATTTCTTCAACGTATGTAGTACCTTGAACAATAACATTTGATGTGGAAAGACTACCCGTATTCGCTAATCTGCCTTCATCAGTGCTGCCCAACTTATCAAAGAATCCAGTAGCGGCTACCATCATCTTTGCTTTACTAATTTGTTTACCTAACTTGCTATCGACTGGAACATGAAACGCAGTGATGTTAGGTTTAAAGTCGTATGTGTTTGTTCTTGGATTCAATTGTGGCATTGCACTTGAACCATCTGGCTTTGTACCAGGGTAGAACAAGATGCCACCTTCCAAATAACCCTTCTTAGGACTAACTTGTTCGAACAGTGACCATAATTTTGCTACGTTGGTTGCAAATGCTTTACGTCCTGCGTCAGCTTCACCACCTGTACCAAGAATAAACTTAACAACATCTTCAGGACTATTAGGTAATGTAGGTACTCCTGATTTAGTCTGTGTGGCACCACGTGATAGATATGCCCAGGCGTTCTTTGGAATCATTCTAAAGACACCCTTTTCATCTCTACCCCAATATACAACAGGCATGCCGTCCCACTTTAATTCAATTGAATCATAGTTATCAGTCATATATCGCATACGCTCAACTGCGTGTAATGCACCATGACTACCGTTAGATAACACTAAATCTTCAATGTGTTGATACTTACGACCAACTGTGGGTGCTGCTGCTTCTGTTAGTATGTCTGAGAATTTCATTTTAACATATCCAATGTGTTTTTAAACCACTCGTTAACACCGGGTGTAGCTGATTGCCAACTACGTCCTGCACGTGCTGTTGCCATGATTTCTTCTCTACGTTGTTCTGGTATTTTTGCTAGGATTGATTCGACTGAACCTAAGTCTTTTCCTGTTGCGCCCTTACCTAATAGATATTGAGCAATTGTGTCCCAATCATCTGACAATAGTTGTGCTTTTTTGCCTGCTTCATCTCTTGCATACAAACCTTCGTCAGGTGACCACAACATACCTTGACTTGTTGCCAAAGCACTCATTACTAGTTGCTTGTTAACACCTTTGTACTGAGAACCTTGAGGAATATCATGTCTGTGATACTGTGCGACTTTGGCAGCATTAGGAACAACTTTCATATCTACTTGATAGAATTGACCACCTAATGGAACTCTTGCGTGAACTGTAACACCTGATTGGTATGTTTTCAATCCTTGTTTTTGCAAATAGTCATTTAATGCTTTGCGTGTTGTTTTACCGTCGCTTGTACCAAACGCATGTGCTAGTACATTCAAGTCTAACATTGCGTCTAGGTCATTGCTAGGTACCACATTACCTTGTTTGTCAAAGCGTGGCTTATAGCAACTACCAACAGTATTCACACCTACACCCAAAGCGTCTAGGTATTTTTGTGTAGTTTGAGTTAGAGGTTTACCTACTTTAGTTGGATCAAAGTTAGTAGCAACATCATCCCAAATGTTTCCGCCTTCAACAAGAAAACTCATTAGTAACTCACTTTAATAGATTGCACAACACCTTGCTGGAAGCCAGTGATTTTCGCACGTATCCAGACAAAGTTGCCTTGCAAGTTATGATAACTTGTTTGCGATGTATTATTACCTGGGATAGTATATGCAGTAAACCAGTCGTCTTCTGTTGGGTCTTCTGCCAACGATGCTTGTATCGACACTAGACCAGTAAAAGCAACGAGAGTCCACGTTAACGTTTGCAGGTCTTTGTTGCCGAAATAATAACTAGCAGCCTGTTGCTTTTCACCGTTAACTGCGTACCCTACAACTCTTTGGTCGTTGTACGACACTTGGGGCATTAGAATTAATGTAGTTGCTTGTGCCATTATGCTTGTACCACTTCAACTACAACGCCAGAACCTACTAGTTCCTGTGCTACTTGTTCTAATGCTTGCTGAACGTCGGAACCAGCGATACCAGAAACTTCTGATTCGCTGTCCTTGACGATTTTGCTGAATTTGATGACTAATACATCTTCGATAATCTTTGCCATGGTAAATACCCTATAGTGATAGAGTATTTATCATGTTTAGACAGTATCGGCTCGTTTCTCTAGTTTGTACTTCTTGCCCAAGTGGTCACCGTGCATCAATGCAAAGTAACTTAGATAGCTTTCCTCGTTATAATCAATGAAGTAGTTAGAACTTAGATAGTTATGATACCATGAGCGCCATCCCGAAGGGGAAGTCTGCCTCAACCACATTTTAAAAGCTGGTCCAGGACGCAAGTTCTTGTTAGCTTCTAAAATCTTAGTAACACTTTCTCTGAAGTTTTCAGGTACTCGCTTGCTTCTGAAATAAACACGGTATTTGTGCTTGGGTTCATTTACAAAAGTCTTGATACCCGCAAAGCCAGCAGTTTCAACTTGTGTATAGTCTACAGAAGCACTCACCATACCATCGAATGTCTTATGCAAAAAGTCTAAGTCATTGTGAAAGACAGCCATAGTGTTACCTTCCATGCGAATTGTAACTGACTTGTCTTTCTTATGGTCTTCCCTGAATTGTAAACATGCTTTGATATCTAGCATATTTTCTTTTATAACTAGGCTCTCATCTTTACTGGGTCTACCCCAGAGTTTTCCAGTGTTATATCTATGTTCAAATTCTTCAGGTGACCAGTAATATCCCCTACGCAGACCTTCAATAGTTACTCTAGCACGATATTCGTATTTGTTGTAATACATCTGGTCTCTGTAGTCTACAAGGTCTACACCCTGTACGTTATTCGCTGACTTTAATAATCCCATCTTCGCCTACTTCTGCTGTTAATTTTTGTTGCACATCGAAAATGAATTCATCCTTCAATCCAACGTGTACAGTAATTGTACTAGATTTGATTCGCTCAAACAAGATTTTCTTAGATAGAGGTACCCGAATCATTTCATCAATCTTACGTGCTAGAGGACGTGCGCCCATCTTGCTATCGTAACCTTTTTCTGCAAGCAATTCAATTGCTGGTTCTGACAAGTTCAACGTAATGTCATGTGTGTCCAACAACGACTTCTTCAAGTCATTGACAAACTTAACAACAATCTTCTTAATTGCGAGAGGTTCTAGTTTGCTGAACTTACAAACCAAGTCAAGACGGTTTCTGAATTCTGGCTTAAAGAACTCTTTCAATGCCTTGTCATCTTCACCCGTACGCTCAGTACTACCGAAGCCAATCATGCTACGTTCACTGTCAGCACTACCCAAGTTACTAGTCAAGATAATGATACAGTTTTTAGCGTTGACTTCTTTACCGTTTGAGCCAGTGACTTTACCTTCATCAAGCAGTTGTAAGAAGATGTTGAACACATCAGGGTGTGCTTTTTCAACTTCGTCAAACAATAAGATTGAGTGTGGGTTCTTAGACAAGTCAGTAATCAAACGACCACCACCGAGTGAACCTTCACCGAAGCCGACATAACCTGGAGGAGGACCAATCAAACTAGAGACTGTGTGCTTCTCACCATATTCACTCATGTCATACTTGACTAAAGGCATGTCTAAGTTCTTACTCAACAAACGAGCTAATTCAGTCTTACCAGTACCAGTTGGGCCCAAGAACAAGAAACTTGCCATTGGCTTAGTGACAGTACCGATACCTGCAAAAGACACATAGATACGGTCTAGAACTTGGTCAACAACTTTTTCTTGACCGAACAACTTATCCTTGACGTTTGTTTCAAGTGCTTGGATGCGGTCATAGTTATCGTCTTTGAGTTTATCAGCCGGAACACCTGCGATGCGTTCAACTTGTTCAAAAATCATATCTTTGCTGATAACTGCACCCTTGTTACCTAGAACCTTTTGACGAGCTGCCGCGCCGTCAATCAAGTCGATTGACTTGTCTGGATTCTTACGGTCGTGCATATAACGTGTAGAGCTTTCAACTGCCGCTTCAATCGCTTCGTCAGTAATTTCAACTTCATGGAAGTCGTTCAAACGTGTAGCCAAACCTTTGAGAATACGAACAGTAGATTCTTGACTTGGTTCATCAACACCAACTTTGTAGAATCGGCGCATCAATGCACGATCCTTCTCAAAACTTTCGTAGAATTCTTCCCAAGTTGTACTTGCTATAACTTTCAATGTGCCTTTAGTGATAGCAGGCTTAATCATGTTCGCAAAGTCAGGACCACTATTATTCGCTGAACCAGCACCCTTCATAGTATGTGCTTCGTCAATGAACAAGATAGCTTTCTTCTTAGCATTGAGAGCATCAATCACTGCTTTAACTTTTTCTTCAAAGTCACCACGATACTTAGAGCCTGCAACTAAGCTACTAACTTCAAGTGAGTACAATTCGTAACCAACCAAGAACTCAGGGATATCACCCATAACAAGTTTCTGTGCGATACCTTCAACGATAGCAGTCTTACCTACGCCAGGATCACCAACCATCAATACGTTTGACTTGAATCGTTTTGCAAGAACGTTAACAATGTCGTCAACTTCTTTGTTACGACCAATCATTGGCTCTAGCTTATTGTCACGAGCCATGTTCGTCAAGTTGATTGTGTATTCTTCTAAGATTTCGTTAGCTTGTTCTTCTGTCAACTTACCAGTGACTTCTGCACCCTTGTAAGTCTTCTGCCAGTGAGGGATGAATTCAGATTTAGTGATACCGTATTTCAACAAGAAATAATGGGCATGACTATTAGTTTCATGTGCAATAGACAAATACAAGTCGATAGTTGTAACTGTCTTACGACCAGTGAACAATACTTGGGTTACAGAACGGTTCATCACACGCTCTAGACCATTTGTTTTGCGTGTATTTGCTTCTGTGCCTTCTTTTGCTTTGATAGCGTGAAGCCCATCAAGATAATGAGACACTTCTTTTGTCATTGTGTCCATGTCTGCCCCGAACCCTTCAAGGCATTTCTTGAACGGAGTGTGGGAGATTAGAGCCAACAGTAAGTGTTCAACTGTGCAATATTCGTGGTTACGTTCTTTTGCGTTGTTGATTGCTTGCTCAATGATTGCTTCAATTTCTGGTGAATGCACGTTTTATTCCTCTTATTTGGATTTGTTAATAGCATCAATGATGCTAGAATCGATTATAGCAGGGATGACTGCTTTAATCAAGATATATTGGTCACCGTTTCCAAAACTCATAGGTAAACCTTCTCCTTGAATTCTCATTTGGGAACCTGGCTGTGTCTGTGGTTTAACTGTAACGTCTAGTTCTTTGCCCGAAAGTGTTTTGAATTTAAACGAGCCGCCCACAATCAAGTCTAAGATGCTAACTTCTTGTACGGAGAACAAGTCTGCACCGTTTCTCTCAAAGCGAGGATGAGGTTTGACACGGAATTCTATGATGAGGATGCTATCTTTGATAAGATTATCAAATCTCATAGTTTGCCCATTGTCAATTCCTTGAGGGGTTTTAATCTTTACTGTATGCGGAGTCAAGCCCACTTGTAATTCAAGTGTTAACTCTTCGCCAGTCAATACTTGCTCAAGTGTTACCCAAACTTGTGTTCGATAACTAGGTTGCTGTGGTTTACCGTGATGAGGTCTTCCACCGAACATGTGTCCGAAAATATCATGCATGTCGAACCCATTCATATGGAACTCGAACCCACCGGGGAAACCCCCGTGAAAACCTCCCCCATGTTGGCGAGGGTTATCATACTCTTGTTTCTTTTGTGGGTCGCTTAGTGTTTCATAGGCAGCTTGTACCTTCTGAAATTCAGCAGTATCACCACCCTTGTCTGGGTGATGAATTGCTGCAAGCCTGCGATAGGCTTTTTTAATGTCTTCGGGGGTAGCGTTTTTAGCTACCCCTAGGGTTTGATAATGGTCGTTCATAATATTGATTATAGCACGTTAGTGTGCGTTCGTCAATATTTATTTTGCTGCACCCTCAATTTTTTCTTTTGTTCTACCATATGCGGCGATACCTAGAACAGCACCCATTGCGATGTGATATAGACCAGCACCTTGCAATGTTAATGGTTGCCATTGACTTGTAACGTTACCGTGTGTCAATGCTTGTAACAATGACCATAATACCGGGAACACAACAAAGTCTGCTGTACATGTCATCATGTACACCCAACCCATTACTGGACGCCATTTCTTGTTGATCCAATCTTGTGCATCTTTGTCTAGTGCTACAGTGGATTCACCGCCTTCGCTCATTGCTCCGCCGCCTGACTTCAATAAGTCTGCTTGATTTTGTTGTGTCATTGTTGCTCCTTGAATAGACGGACTTGCTCCGAAATTGCCATTTGCTGGTGCGCTTGGGCTTGAAGAACCAAAGCCTGTGCTTGCAGCTCCACTTCCAAAACCTCCTGCTGGTGCTGTAGATCCGAAATTGCCTGTTGCGCCTGACGCTGGTGCGCCGAAGCCGGGTGTTGTTGTTGAGAATGCACTTGAACCTCCGAATGTGCTACCTTGTGGGAATGCTGAAACTGTCGGGTCGCTCGACAATGCCTCGTGATGTTCGTCATCAGTCGCAATAGCGTTATCTTGTGTACCTGATTTTCTTGCTAATAATGTTGCCATTTTATAATCCTGCCTTTGCTAAAAAGTCTCTTAATAATGCGTCTGGTTTTGCTGTCTTTGGTTTATGTGGTATACCAGCAGCATCACGCATTTCGCTTAATTCTTGGTCAGTTGAATCTGATTGTTCAACTTCTTGTTCTTCATCTTCAGGTGAATCTTCACCTACTTCCATATTATTTAATTCTCTGTATTGTTGTGGGCTTAGTACAAGAACTGATTTTAGTTCTTCTGCATTTGCGTGGTGCTTTTGACCTTTAATAATAACAGCCCATTCTTCTAACATTATACCAGTCAATGTTTCTAAATCTTCTAGCATTGTGACAATACGCTCAGGTGCTGATGTTCTGCGGTTCATTTCGATAAACACTACATACTTACCTGATGTAATTTCACCCGAACTTACTTCTGCGTCTAGAATCCAGTCATAACCTTTTTCTAACCAATCAACTAAGTCTTCTGATTGTTGTTGACCTTTGACGATAAATGAACAAGTGACAATTTCATCGTCAGAACCCATTTGTGCTTTATATTCGTCAACTGATAACTCAGGTGTGATTTGACCCTTAAGGTCCATGTAATCAAATCCTTCATTTAGAATTTTAGTCATTACATCATTCCCCCTTGAGGTGGCATTTGACCCATGCCTTGATCCATAGGTGGCATTTGACCCATGCCTTGATCCAGAGCTTGGTCTTGACTTTCTTGCTCGTCATCACCCTCTTGTTTATCTAAATCATCATCGTATGCTGAATCTAGTTCTTCCAAGTCAATATCTTTACCTGCTAATTCGATAGAACCTTCACGGATATCGTTCATTAGTTCTTTTGGCATTTCAATCATAACTAACCAAACTTCACGGTCTACTAGTTTAGGATAAAATGTACCTGGCTTGTAATCATCTGCTGATTGAATTTTAACTGGGACTTTGATAGTTGTCTTTTTGAACTTAACGTTGCATCCAACAGTTAATAGACGCTTTGCGCCCTTTGGATTAGGCATCAATTTGAAGGGATACATAAACACGCAATCTACTGTATAGCGTTTGATGTTGGGACCAGATACCAATTCACCGATTTCCCAGTTTTGGAACGCATACAAATCAGCTTCGTCTAAGACACGCTCAAAATCGAGTAAAGTACTCATTGAACCGTCGCTGGTGTATACCCCTTTGATAGTATCAATGATACTAGGATAGTCGATGTTTTTGAAAAATTCGTCTGAAGGATTGCTCATAGTTTAGTATTTATCATTGTTGCAATGACTTTGAGCAAAGTAAGAAAATATACCCGTAGCCTAATATTTATCATCCTATTCTGCGTTAAAAGTACGCTATTATATCTCAATCAGGAGACCTTAAATAAACTTGTACTCGGCAAGTACACGCTCGACAAGGAGAAATGATTTTGAGCAAAAGAAAAACTGGCGCTTTGCGTCAACAAGAACAAGATACTAGATACTCACATAGTAAAAAACACGACACACAGACCTACTACACTAAAGAAGCAAAAACAATCAATTTCGACCAAGCACGAATCAAGCTAGATAGAAAGCCTATCACGCTCGTGCCCAAGACGGTCAATCAAGAAAAATACATCCTCGCCCTACTCAACGAAAATACCGACATTGTGGTCGTTGGTGGACCAGCGGGTACAGGTAAAACTTATCTTGCTATGTTAGCCGCTATCAAAGCACTAAAAGCAGGTGAAGTTGACCGTATTATTCTGACACGTCCAGCAGTTGGAGTTGAAGATGAAAAGCACGGATTCTTGCCAGGTGACCTAAATCAAAAGATGGAGCCTTGGACAAGACCGTTATTAGATGTTCTAAGAGAGTATTATACTGCCAGTGAAATCGCCCACATGCTAGAAGAACAGATAGTGGAAATTGCACCCCTAGCATTCTGTCGAGGTCGAAATTTTAAACACAGCTACGTTATACTTGATGAAGCACAAAATGCAACACCTGGTCAACTCAAAATGATTATGACTAGAATCGGAGTCGGAAGTAAGATTGTAATTACTGGCGACATTGAACAAGCCGATAGAAAAACAGCCGACAATGGGCTACTAGACTTACAAAATCGATTGGGGAAGGGGGTGATTCCAGGGTTGCAGCTATGCCACTTTGAACTAAAAGATGTTCAAAGACATAGAATCATCGAACATGTCTTAAAATTATATTCTTAAGGTAATTTAAAGGTTAAAAAGGGGATTTGCCATCCCCTTTTGTTATTATAGAGCAGGAGTATTTTCTGCTTCTAGTTTTTCAATCACATCACTATATACCTCATGGTAATAGTTTCGCAATTTATCCCACTCGTTTGTCAAGACTGTTCCTTTGATAGAACACTTGATAATCTTAGCTTCTTTGAAATCCATAATGACGTTCGCTGTTTGAATGTCTGAATCTCGCACACGGTTTGACATTTCAACTTGTTCGTCAATCTGTCCGTTTGGTCTCCCGACGTAAGTAATAATTAAGTACCGGATAATATTCCCCTTTGATAAATAAATGTGTAGTTCGCGGAATTGGAGTTCCCAACTACTCTATGATTGAAAGGTAATCACAGCAATGTTATTTAGTAGTACAAATCCACCCCAAGGTTTTTATGTATACGTCTATTTGAGAGAAGACGGAAGTCCGTATTATGTCGGTAAAGGCAAGAAAGAACGTGCTTGGATTAAGCACAACAATGAAACAAAACCACCTAAAGACAAATCAAGGATAGTCATAACTCACTATGGTTTAACCGAGCTTTGGGCGCTTGCACTTGAGAGAAGATTCATCCGCTGGTACGGAAGAAAAGATAATCAAACTGGAATTCTCAGAAATAAAACTGACGGAGGTGAGGGAGCATCAGGGTGTACTGCACTCAGGGGTAGAACAAAAACACCGGAACACTGTCGTAATATATCACTGAGTAAGTTAGGTAAGAAATATCCCAAAGTAAGTCAAGCAAAACTTGGTAAAAAACAGACGTTAGAATCTAACATACTCAGAAGTCTAGCTACTAAGGGTATACCTAAACCAAAATATGAATGCATGTATTGCGGGAAGACCGTTGCAGCGAATATCATGTCTCGCTACCACGGTCAAAAATGCAAACTATTTACAACGAACACAACTCAATCAAAGTTGCTGCCAAGTTAATCTCAGGGATGCCCACTAAGCCAAGATTTGCTAGACCATTACGAATGATAATAATGCTTGCATCTTTCTGCTCACTAGTTTTGCCCCACAAGTCTAAGTTGTTATACATCCAACGATAGATGTCCTCAATACGACTTGGATACAAACTCAAATACTGTAATAGTTGTTGACGACCTTCTGTTACTTTACCAGACTTAAACAATTGTGTTGCATCTGTTAGTAAATCGTCTTCGCTTGAGCCTTGACTTTGCGGTGCTAATAGTTTACCCGTACTACTATTTACTTGTAATTGATTCAAACATTTACGCAAGTCTGGATAGCAAGCACCCACGTATGTATCTAATACATCTAAATCAAAATCAATGCCTTCAGTTACTAGAACTGTTGCGGCTCGCATTGTATATTGTTCTTTGTCTGGCTTAGCAATGTGAAACTTATGGCAACGTGACTCACGCAATGCTGGGATAACACGATGCTCATAGTTACAAGTTAGAATGAAACGTGCAGTCATAGAGTATGCTTCCATGTCATTACGCAATGCAGCCTGACCTGCTGGACTTAGATAGTCAGCCTCGTCAAGTAAAACGATTTTGAACTTACCAAAGGGCATTGTTTGAACAAAGCCACTGATTTTATCACGCACAGTATCAACACTGTTCTCACGACTTGCGTTAATCTCTAGTACATCATAGTCATCCACTTTTAATTCATGGATTAGTACCTTTGCAAGAGTAGTTTTACCAGTACCCGGATCACCAGACAATAATAAGTGAGGGATTTCACCCTGACTAATCCATCCGTCTACTTGTTCTTTTTGTCGTTCGTCAACAAACACATAGTCTGCTACTGAGTTAGGACGATACTTCTCTACCCACAAATTGTTTTTCATCGTTTCAATGCCTCTAAAGTTAAGATTTTACTCAATTCTGCTCCCATGTCAAGTTCACTTGGGATAAGATGTAATGCTTGATGGTTTCTGTCATTCTTTTCATCGTAGTATTGATACTCTACGATATAACCACCAGTAGCAGGGTAAAGTCTAAAGTGCATTGCGGATGTGTTCAGTTGAACTGAATCATCTCTTGCTACTTGACCAGCTCTAGCTATATTGATTTTAAGATTCTTGGGTACAGCTAGTCCAGGACCAGTTCTATACTTGTCAGTCCAAGCATCTTCGTCTGGACGTCTTTCGTTGTCTAAGCGGTCTAGACCATTACGCAACCATTTAAAAAACCATTTCATTAAAATACCTTACTTGAGAATGTTTCATCTTCCATTGGTGAATCTGATACTAAGAGTATATCATTTGTATCTACTCTACGCAACGTCTTTTTGCCCTCTTCGTCTTCGATTTCGATTCCACGAGACCAACGACCATGACTAACTAGAATCCATTCACCTTCTTTTACTTCACCGGTGAACTCTGGACCCATTTTGTACACTTTACACCAACGTGGGCGAATGCCTGCGTTAGTTCTGTTGTCGTTAGGGATAATAATGCCCGATTTAGTGATACGTTCTTCTGTGAGCATATCAGATACAAAGACATAATCCTTAATAGGTTTAAATTGTTCTTTATTAAAACGATGCGGCTCGAATGCTAACTTACTCACTTTTCAACTTCCTCGTCACTATCGAACAACTCTTGTTCTTCTTTGCTTAACTCTACTGGCTCGACTACTGTTTCATCTGGTTCGATGACAGCTTTAGCAGGTGCAATAGTTTCGGGTGCTTGTGATGCTGGCTTTTGAGGTGCAACTGTATTGCGATATTGAGCCTTGACACGGTTAGTATTGTTATTCACAACGTTGTTTTGATTGTCAAGCACATCACCCCGTGCGTTCACATTCATATTCCCAACTGCACGAACCTTTTCGTTTTTTGCGGCTAATGATGCCATATCAATCATCTTGCCTTGCGCTGTTCTTTGGATTGTCATAATTTTCTCCTATTTTAAAAACTCATCAATTGACAAGTCATAATGTAAGCTATTTATACGGTGTACCCCTATCAGATACAATACGTAACTAGCAACACTACTTCCTCTACCTACACCCCATACTACATTATGTTGTCTCATGGTATCGACTAGATACTTACAATAACAGAGTAATGGGAATAAGTCACGTTCCTGATACAATAGAAGTTCTTCTCCCACTCTTTGTAGTTCGTAGTCTTCTTTGCATTGTTCAAGTAGCCATTTAGCTATATCAAACGTCTTGTATGTTTCGGGGATGTACCAATTGTTTTGATTCATCATATCATAATCTTCAACTGATATAGTTAAAGGTTGAATGACACTCAACTTTGGTATGTTTTCAATATCAAGATAGTCAGAGAATGCGATACCTTTATCAACTGTTGCAAATCTGACGATTGCATCAGGGTCTTTAAGGTAAATCTCACAGAGGTCATTCTCTGTGAGAATTTGTCTGCTGTAACTATCGGTATTCATTAAGATAGTGTAACAGATTCAGAATGAAAGTGCAAGAGTTATTTGTCCGTTTTGTCAAACGTAACTACCACAATCTCACTAGTTGTTTGTGTTTTGGGAGTGTCTTCCCATTCTAAGTTAAATTCTGCCCAATCGTTGACAGGCTTTGATAACTTGACTACCTTTTTGTTCTTTGGCTTTAGTCCATTGATTGTGGGGGCAGAATCGTTCCACCAACCTTTCAATACAAATGGTCCAGTGTTTTCTTCAATGGCGTGGAAGCAAGTTACGCCGTCACTCATGTGACTTGTAATAGATATGTCAGTAGCAATCAATCTACCTTCAGTAATTGCATTGATTTTTTGTAACAACATGATGCCCACAATTTGGTCGTATGGTTCTTCTGGTAGCACACATACCTTAAGACCGGCAGACATCAATCTTTCTATTGCCTTATCATCGATATCTTGAACAAACACACTATTTTGCAAATATACTTCAAGATAGCACTTGATTCTTTCCAATGCAATGTTTTGTTCTTCAATAGATTCAGTACCCACATTGAATGTAATGTCAAACTCATAGTAATTGACAAAGAACTCAGGGTCAAATTGAGCACAAGCAAGTAAGTCGAAACTGCGTTGAATTCTAGCTACCATATTTTATCCTTTAGAAACGTTAACAGATGAGTTTAGGTTCTGTTTTTTGTACATTGCGTCCAAACGCTTTGCAGATTCAGTTTGATAACTTTCAATCACCATGCGTAATTGATGTATCATATCTGAATTTCCCATTCTGAATGCAAAATTCAGTTTGCCCTGCAAATCAGTAATAGTTGATTGCAGTTCTTCTAGGGACTTGTCGGATAAATCTGATATAAAAGGATGTTGCATGAAGATATTTAATGTATCTTCATGCTATTGATTAAAAAGTTGAAAGTGCTGAACGGCGCCAAATGCGAGTTGTGCCGTCGTAAGTACCAACACATACATAAATGTAGTTACCGTCTGTGCAAATGTGACCGGCAGTATCACCTTGCACGCCAAATGCTGTCATACCAGAACGAACTTCGATAGTTGAAGCTGTTGTTCCTCTATTGGTCGGTGTAACATCGATTGTTGTTCCACAATCTGTCGTTGTGATAGTGTAATTCAATTCGGTTACGCCGTAAGGTACGGTCACACCATTTGTACACAAGAAATCTGCACCATCGTCTGGAATATGCGGGTAGTTGTTAGATGCATAATTTTCTAAAATGCGGATAGAATTAGTAGGACCAGTAGAGACCAGACCGGTGGTTCCATCGATTTTACTATTAGGGAACATGATATTAGCGGTTGGAGTACCAATCTTCAACTTCAATTTAACTTGAGCTTCTGTACCGGACGGTGCCCACTTACTAAAATCAAATTGAACGTCATCAGTAATAGTACCAAATTGAACATCACCTTTTGTAGTATCGATAACAATCTGACCATTCAAGTTAGAACCTAAATCGTATGTACTTGCTCTAAATGTCTTAGTCACACAATTACTAACAATCGTGTTAGCCATGTCATTATTGATGCTAGTGCCAGTTAAAGCAGATTTAAGAACTACTTTAGTTTGAAGGTCATTTAACTCGGATTTAGTAGTATCTAATGCTAACTTGATGTTAGAAAAGTTATCTCTAAATCCCTGAGTACTATTATTCACGCCCGGAGTAGGGTAAGTAATATTGATGGATGATGTATTGATGTTGCTCATATTTGTGTTCCGTTACGTATTTATATTCTGCGTATTTGGTATAATTGTTTCTCTATTGAACAAGACGACTGTATCATATTTGTCTGTTTGTTCGGGGGTAGGAAACGCACTAGGTAAGTTACCCCAATTTGGTCTAACTAAGTGAGTGTTCCAATTGTACGTCATTTTTCTGTCTACTATAAATCTATCGATTTCAAAATCAATTTCACTTAAATAGTGACCCCAATACGTGTTAATTCTATCTTTGATTTTTTCTGAGTAACCTGGCAATGTGTGACATATCACCCATGCTGATGTTAAACCTAATGTGTTTCCATCCAATTGCTGACTTGTCATCCACTTAGGTAGTAATGATTGGTCGTAATCATATGTCATGTTACTTTCAATCTCTTTCCTCATGTTTTCAAGGCTCACTGGATTCAATAGTTTAACGTAGCCAGGTGAAAAACTAGAGTATGCTACTTTACTTGAAGTAAACTTATCAGTTCTACTGTCATACCATTCGCCATATCTAAGACCAATATCTTGTGGCCATGCAATGTTCATCGGTATGCTAACACCATCTTTGTTTACAGCCGGGTCAATCAGTTGACTGTATATTACTTCATATATAATATCACCGTTACCATCTCTAGCAACCGCTGTTTTTAATTCACCAAAGGTAAATTTTTGTTTATAATGATTATTAGGTATCGCTTGTAGATACTGAACTAAGTTTGATGCAACAATGCCATACTGATGGTTGATTCTAACTGTCGTTGCTTTGCCAAAATTTAAGTCAGTGGGTCTGTACAATATTTTATTAGGTATCAATTCTTCATTCTTTAACAAAGAGTTTATGATTTGTCTACCTTCAAGGTTTGGTGCAGCTTTGAAATAAATTGTTTCGACTGGCTTTTCAAAACGTTGTTCGATTGTCAGATTAAATTCTTTTGTTGAATCCAACAAGAAGTGTGTATTTGATGAAACTGTCACTTCAAACGTGAATACTGACTTTTCACCTTTCTTCTTCATACGAATTTCAGGTTGAAACGGAAAGTTTCCAACTAATTCACCAGAGTCTAATAAAACGATATTTGGAGGTAGAGAACCATTAGAAACTCTATAATGTAATCTAGATGTTGCTGATGCAGAAATTTTTAAATCACATACTGTTCCATTATGGTAAGTACCCAAATCAGAATCAGTGGTCCATTCAATCTGTTGGGAAACTTTAGATTTTACTGGAAGTGTGAATGTGACAGTCTCACTTTTTAGGGAAGGGTCACTATCCTTAGATACAAACACATCAAATGAAAAAACTTCAAATACGTTTGTACCAATATCTATTACTCCCGTAATCCATCCTGTATTAACATCGCCGGTCAATCCAGTAGGTAGTTTTGAAAACATATATGTAATTGCATCTTTATCGAAATCATAACCGATAATTTTAAACGCAAATGTTTCGGTACTGTACACCGCCGGTATATTGTTGTTAGTTAAATAATACCCAACATAAGGATCGTCTGGGTCAATAGTTGATAACGGTTTTGAATTCAATATAACAGGTCTTCGTTTAGCAAAGATTGACGATTCTTGTTTATTACGAACAATAATAACCAATGAAATAGTATCACTTCCCAGAGCACTATCTACGGTCACATTAAACATATATTCTTTTGTAGTAGGTGACCTGTCAGGCAAAGTAGGAGGAGACGGCCATCCCGAAATAATCCCATCAACATTTAATGTCAATCCAGGTGGCAATCTACCAGAAGACATTCTAAACATTAAGGGGTTTGATGTTACTGGGTTCACAACTTTTAATTGACGGTGATAGTACTCACTGTCTTCCAATTCAGCAAGAACAGTATTATTGATAGGTTCAAACTTAACTACTGTTGTTGCACTAATGTCAATATTAAAAGTTGCATCCTTTATAACTCCCTTATCATCAGTTGCACGAACTACAAAAATATATGTTTTTTGAACTCCAATCGATTCAGGAATACCAGAGATTAAACCAGTAGTAGACAACGATACGTTACCTTGAGGTAAGCTCCCACTTATAAGTTTATAAGTGATTTTATTTGCAGGGTAAACCGGAGTTGCAGTCAACTGAACGTTAAGATTTGTCCCTGAAGGAAATAATCCCAAATTACCAGGAGTAGTTGTCCATACTGGCTGTGACATAATTATCCTTGTTGTTGCAAGATTTGTAAAGCTAAATGATAGTGATGCTGTCTATCTTCTAGACCAATAGTGCCACCGTTGATTCGCTTAGTCAATGTTACAAAATCGTCACTGTCACAATATTGATTCAAGTTATTGTTATCCCAGAACCAACCAGCAGAACTAACAGCGCCTGCAGGTGTCTCTAAGTAAGCTACTGTTTCTTCAATAGAAATACCCAAGTCTTGTGCAAACTTTGTATAGTTAGCACGACCAGTCAATTGAATAAGCCCACGGCCACAGAAACGATATCCGTCACCTGTAGACTCATCACCATTAGCCATGCGATTAGCATACACACGATTAGCAATTTTTTCAGGTTTTCTTTCATATTGTTTTGCTAACTCCTCATTAGGAAAATATTTTTTAAACGTTGTCATCAATCCTTTTGCGCCGTAGTTCAAATTCTCTTTAACAAAATTGAAGCCACCTGATTCATGTGCTACTTGTGCTAAGAATCCTGCAACTCTGCGAGGATTATCATACATGTCATAATATTCTGCTACATCATGTAGTGCATCAACATATTGCTGTAATACTGTTGCTTTTGTCTTTGGGCATAATGCCTGTAATAGTTCTAAAGTAATTTTCATATTGTTCCTCTTATGAATAAATTGATGTCAATGTAAACCATTGAGTTTGAGATGTAGAGAATAGCACTAACTTGCCACCTACACCCAACGTTGCGTGAGTGTTTGTACCTAACCCATCAATCTGAGCAGATGACGATGGATACACTTTGATTGCTGATGTTGAAGCATTAATAATAACAACTTGCAAACTAGTTGTCGCTGGTGGCACAGGTAGTCGAATTCCGTCAGCAGTTGATGCAGTCGCAGATGTAATTACGTTGACTTCTTTTGATAATGCAAATGCTGAACCCTGTACTGTACCGGTTGCAGAAATATCAGTAGCTAAACTATGCAAGAAGTAATTAGTAACCTGCACGTTACCACCTGAGATACTTGAAGCACCCGAGATTGTACCTGAACCATTTAATGTCAAACCAGTTAATGTACCTAAAGTAGTAATGTTGGTTTGTGTTGCACCTAAAACAGTAGTAGCACCGGCAGCAAGAGTCGCATTATCCGCTTGTTGAGCAGATGCCGAACGAGAACCGCCTACAATAGTACCAGCAGTAGTTTGAGTACCAGTAGCTGTGTGATTGAATGTCACTTGGGTAGATGTAGCAGATACTACAGTGAATGTACCGTTGTATCCAGAAGGAATAACTCCGCTTACTGTGATTGATTGTCCTGCATAGAATGGAATAAATCCTGGATTTACGTATGACAATGTGACGACTGACCCAGTACCAGATGCAGATGTTGTAGTAATTGTTGTACTAAGCACTGTGCTGTTTAAATTAGTTAAACTTGCACCGTTGCCACTAAACAATGTTCCAGTGACTGTACCAGTGATACTTGCGCCGCCTGATGTGATTTCTAATGATGCTGCTCTAGTTGTTCCAGTAGTTACTAAGTTACCACCAGTGATATTCCCGCTAGCAGAAATTAGTCCGCCAGTGTTTAAATTACCAACTGTTGCATTGCTAGTAACACTTAATGTTCCGCCTGTTGATAAATTGCCACCAGTGATAGTTTTTGTAGCATTAAGTGATTCTGAAACAGTCATAGATCCAACTGCATTTACGTTAGCCATATTACTATCGCCGGCACGTAAAATTCCAGCAATGTTCAAGTTTCCACCTGACACATTACCGACAACAGTTAAACCAGTTCCAATACTAACCACTCTACCAGGAGTGACCATAGTTCCTGTTCCACTACTTGGGTATGTAACTGATGTTTCAGTGCATGATACCACAGCAACATCAGCAACATTATAAGTTGCAGGTACTAAACCAGAAACAGCAATACGAGAGCCTGTGACAAACGGAGAGAATTCTTGTTCAGCAAATGTCAATGTTGCGTGGGTTCCATTGCCTGAAGTACCAGTAATTACTAAGTTAGCTCCAATTGCTAGGGTGTTTGCTAGTTTAGCACTAGAACCCATTGACACATTACCTAATGTAGTTGCATTACCTAATACTTTTAAAATACCGTTCGCTTGTACGTCAGAACGAGCTAACAGTTGACCGGTAATATCAGCCAAGCCTGATGAATATAAAGTGCCACCTGAAATTTTACCATTAACAGTCGTGATGTTGCCGTTCGTAGAACTTACGTTGCCGTCAATTTGTGCGTCAGCAGTTGCACGTAAGGTTGCAGCCGAAACTTGTCCGCTAGTAGTTAAACTACCTACGTTTGCTGCCCCATCAACCTTAAGAACTCCACTCGCAACTAAGTTTGCACCTGAGATATTTCCTGCAATTGACATTACATTACCAGTAATACTGTTAACAGCAGTGATGTTACCAATTGATGCATTTCCTGAAACTGCTAGATAACCGCTAGTAGATACATTACCACCAGTGATAGTATCAGTAGCAGTTAAGATGCCTAATGAAATAATCGAGCCACCTGAGATAGCCCCAGTGTTTGCATGGATACTTCCACCTGTTGCTAGTCCACCTACCGTTGCTGTACCTGTTACAGCAAGAGCACCGCTAGTATTTAAATTGCCACCTTCAACGTTACCTTGAATAGTTAACAAACTGTCAAGTTTGTTGTATGATAGTCCAGGAACTGCTGCTTGCTTACCACCATCGTTAAAGATAATTTGCATGTCAGCACCTGAGCCGCCAGGGGCGTCAATCGTTGCACCAGGTGGTAGCACAATGTTACCGGTGATAGTACCAGCAGTAAATGCACCTGAAACAGTCATAGTACTTGCATTGACTGCATATGAATCTAAGTTACCAATTAAAGAAAGATTACCCTGTGAAGTAGTATCACCTGAAATAGCTAACTCTGTGAGTGTACCTAATTTTGTAACCAGTGTTTGTTCAGTAGTTGTAACCGCACCATACACAGTTTGAGCTTCAACTGTACCAACATTAATAGAATCTGTAACAACTGATCCTGTCATTACGAATCCAGTAGAATCTGATGAAATAGACTGTGTTCCGATTTTTAATGTATTACCAGACAAATACAAGTCTCTCCATCTACGTGTAGGTGAACCCAAATTTAGAATCTCATCACCCTGAGGTATCAAATCAGTTTGTACTTCTCCGTACACTTGCAAGTTAGCTGCTTTCATTGTTCCAGTGAAGTTAGCGTTTGCAGTTTTAATATTAGGAGCTAAGTCAATGTCGATAGGAGTAGCATCTGAAATGATTGCGATATTTCCATACGATGGACTTGTTCTTGGTTTGACACGAAGGTTAGTTAAACCATTCTCAATAGTATAAGGTGTGCTTACGGTTACGTTAGGAATATTTGCATATAGAACCAAATTGCCGGTGATACGGTCGTCTTCACTTCGTAAACCAAAGCCAGGTACAACTTCTAAAACACCCTGCTTCAATGAGTTGGTGTATAAATCAGTGAAGTTTTCTTGAACTTTTTGAAATGATTCTCTAATAGAGTCTGCTGAAGGATCATCCGGAAATGATCCGAAATCAATATACTGTTGAGTCATGGTTATGTAATACCTCTTATAGAGTATTTATCGTTTTTCAAACCAAAAAAATAGCCCACCGAAGTGAGCTATTTAAAATGCGGATTTTTATTTTTAGATTCCGCTTAACTTTTTCCACTGAGCTAATGCATCAGATTCAGCAACTCTAACAGGGTTACCCATTGCTTGGCTTTGCTTCATTCTATGCATGTCATTGCCCATAGACAACAATGCTTTCAACTTAGCTAATTCTTGTTCCTCAGTACCGTGTCCTGGGGTATTAGCAAAGTTTTCTTCAACTTGTTCTGTATCACATGTGTCACCTTCGTGAACACAACCACATGATTCACATGTTGCTTCTTCTTTTACTGGAAGATTTTGACCACCTGTAGTGATGCGTTGTTGGCTATCTGGGATGTTATCAGATTTCTTTTGACGAACTTCTTGACCAAAAGCATTACCTTCATCAGTTTGTTCTTCTTCATCGTCAGATTCTTCTTCACCTGAATCTTGTTCTTCTGAACCTTCTTCATCGCCTGCTGGCTCTAAAGTTTGAGCTTGTTCTTCACCACCAGCTTCATCTTCGTAGTCTTGACCTTCTTCGCCACCTACAGCAACAACAGCGTCACCGCCATCTAAACCAGCCATTTTCTTTAGCATAGACAACATATCACCGTCATCACCAACTACGTCTGGACTTGGTTGAGGTTCAGTGCCTGTACCGTCAAAGTCTTCTTCGCCGCCTTGTGTTACACCGTAACCGATTTCAGGAGCTTCTGGTTCTGCACCAAAACCACCGATACCGGCGTTACGTAATACTGACAACAATGCGTCAGCGTCAGTTTCAGTAGCAGTTACGCTAACTGAGTCAGGTGCGCCTTGTTGACCTTGACTAGAAGATACAGTGATACCTTCTGTTAATAGTGAATTTAACTGGCTCTCCCAGCTTTCTAATTGAATATCTTTCATTTCTGTACCTTCTTTAGTGAATTTTGTGCCCTTGCCTAAGCTATCAATAAAATTGAATGCTCTGTCACTTGCTGCTGCGATTGGATCAGTACCCCAAGGAGTTGGTTCGGGAACTGGGCGATTGATTTTTGTAGGTGTACCCTTTGGCACTGCCATTGAGCTGCCTGGTTTTGTAAAGTTTTGTGTTGGTTCTGCTAAAGCATGTTGAGTGAAATCTCTAGCTGTACTTTCATCAACTACATGGTCATGTACATCTTGGTCAAAGCGTTGTGTTACCCATTCGAACGGATCACCTGTACGACCTTTTGCAGTACCGTATGGCATTGAACCTGCATCAAAATAGTAATCAAACAATGCTTCATATAAATCATGGTCTAGTTCATTGCCATTGATAAAGTTCTTTACTTCATGTTTATATCTACTAATAATGTGTTGTAATGTTTCTGGACTTTCAGCTAAAGAAATAGACTCGTCTACTTTCTTCTTAGACTTATCAGCAACTGCCTTCTTGAAAGTCTCTTTCTTGTCGCCATCTTTATCAACGTCTAAGAAATCAGGCTTCTTTTTAGCTTCTAAAACTTTGTCGTCAGTAGACAAAGACATTTGACCTTGACCGATAGCTTGCTTAATTTGGTTAGCTAGTTGAGGATTAGATACTGTACCTAAAGTCTTGTCACCTTGTTGAATAACTTGAGTTTGTGTTTGTGATGCAGGTTTGATTTCTACTTGCTCACCAGTTTCTTCCAACGCTTTGTATTCGATACCCAACTCACGAGCCTTAGCTGCCAGGTCTTTCTGAATATCTCTTGAAACACCAATGTTAGCTCTCATACCTGAGCCAAAACCCATATTGTCATGTTGATGCTTCATAATAGTACCAGACATACGTTGAGCGTACTTCTGTGCAACTGCAAATTGTTCTGGAGTTTGTACTGACTTGATAACTCTTGCTAGTTTACCTAAGTTGTTTGCAACTGATGAATGGTCAACACCACCAAACATACCTTCCATGATATCTTCAAACTTTTGTTGTTTTTCAGATGCTTCAATGTACTCTTTTAATGAGTGCTTCTTTGAAACTGTACCGACTGCTTTCTTGGGAGCCTTGCCGCCACCAAATACACCACTCAATGCAGATGTATCAAACTTAGGGCTATCTTCTCCGCCGTCTTTCTTAGGACGACCACGTCCTTTTTTAACGTCAGGTGCAGCTTTTTTAACTTCGTTACCTTCACGGTCAGTATCATATTCTGAACCGTAACTACCTTTATGAACACGACCTGTTTTCGTGTCTTTTGTTTCACCTTCGCTCAATGTGCTTAGTGATTTTAATAAGTCCTTCATGTCGTATCCTTATCGTCTTTTATCTAATTTATCTTCGATTCTTCCGAGCTGTTTTGATATCTCGGCAATCTTATCATTCATTGCTTCTTGTCTTACGCTGTTAACAGTTAGTTTGTTATCAACTTCTCTAATCTTAGAGTCCATAGTAAGGTAGCCACCGCCACCAATACCTGTAAGACTAATTACAATCCAGCTTAATTGTTTGGCGGTAAAGTCAACCATTTTATTTACGAGCTCCTGTTGCTGGTCTTTCTGGGCGTTTTACACTTGAGAATGGTCCCTTTGTGTTGATACCTTCTTTAGATTTGTTTGGTGCTGTTGCAGTTTTCTGACCTGCATATGGAATATCGATACTTGGTTCTTTGGGAACAACTTTGTCTAAGTATTGATTTGCGTAATCTTGACTTGCTTCTTTACCTGAATCTTCTAGTTCAGGCTTCAACAACAATGCTTCCGACTTGTCTGCATTTGCAAACTTATCTTCTTCGCTGTTGATTGAATCACTAAAATCAGTAGTGAATACACGAATTTTATTGATGTTATGACCGCAATGTTGTGCAACTTGCTGGATCATTGGCTCAGTAGCAGGATACTTAAATTCTGCTCTGATGATTGTGACTGTCTCATTCTCTAGTTCAGGAAAGTCATATGGACTCTTTTGAACAGGAGTTGTCTTCGCATCCTCGATTTTTACGGGATCGAATTTGTTCAAGTTGTACTTGAAAAGTTCAAGAAAGTTCTTGTCCATATCGCCAGCAATCTTAATTGTATAGCGATAAGTTCTAGTGCTTTCCATTAAATAGTGTTTTAGGCTACGCATCTTTTTATTCCTATCTTATTATTTATCTTAATCTGTTTTTTTGTTTGCCAGAATCTGCTTGAGCAATTCGTTTCTATCTAGCAAACTTCCTTCACCGATTGGTGAGTTTTCGATTTCTTCTGGACCTTTTGAAGTTGCAATCTTATGATCCATTTGTGCTTTCTTCATTTGCAAGTCTAGCATCTTCAATTTTTTATTGATTTTAGCTGTTTTTGCTGTGATAGCATGACCCAAGAAAGAACTAGCACTATTAAAGATTTCACTGGCAAATCTACTATCAACTTGCATCCCCAAATCTATCAAATCTTTGTAAGATTCAGTCGCTAGTTGAGCAAGTTCATCCATTTCATTATCGCTGGCTTCTAACCCTCGAACTTGTGGTAGCGCATTCTCAATCTTGTCAAGAGTGTTAATTGCATCTTCCGTTATATCTTGAACTTGCTGGTGCTCGATAACTTCTTCATTCTGTGAATCGTCAGTCGTCGGTAACTCGAAAAGTTCGCTAAGTTTTTTTGTCATACTATTACCCAATAATAGTAGTATTTATTACTTGCGTCTGCCGTTGTAGAAAAGGTCATCTTCGGTGATGACTCTGAATGTTAGTCTTGCTTGTTTGCACCATGCCATAGCTGCTGCCCATTTTGCATGATTGACTGCTACCACCGCTCTATCTCTAGCATTAGCAACTTTACTTTCAATAAGACTTTGTTTCTTGGGTTTGATTTCTACGACTTCTGCAATCTGCTGTCCATGCTTGTTTTGATAGACAATAAAGAAGTCTGGAATGTAATTAGCTGGTTTTCCGGTGATTGGATTACGATAGGGAATCGCTATAGCTTCGCTTGCCCACTGAACAACATGCTCGTTGCGGTCACAAAACTGCATGAATGTAAATTCCCAACCACTACGATAGCGTGGCTTATTGTTACCTACATACTTTGCAGGATTAGTTGGAACGAATATACCTTGTGCCCACTTAGCCATTATACAATAATGTTTCGTTGAACGTATTCATTCGGGACTGGTTGGTCGTTAATCCCGTACAGTGTCGTTTTACTTTTGATACTATTCAAGTAAAAAGCCAACTGATAATTCATTTCGTCTAGTGACTTGTTTCTCAACGTATCTAATAGTGTTAGAACATCATCACCGGTTGTTTCTGCGATTCTAAAAAGAATAGTTACGAAATTAGAAGCAACTGATTTACTCTTAGTAATCTCGTATAGTGTTGAGTATACAACTTCATATCGGTTAGCATCGATAACTATCTCGAAATTGTAAAAAGAATCAAACAGTCTTGTTGAACTGTCTAGTTGTGAAATTGGTGCGTCTACGATATTTGCCATATGTTACCTCGTAGAAGTATTTATTACTTTCCGCCAGTCGAGTTTCTTGTTGGGAAAGAGAAAGGTAAATTGCGGTTTGGGGTCCCTTGCGCTGCGTTTGTGACACCCTGTAGTGCTTCAGCTTTTGCTAGTTGTTTAATATTCTGTCCCCTAAAGGTATTAGCAGTTCTACCGGCAGTTTGAATTGCACTCAACCAGTTACCACTTGCTACATCATCGATTAGACTTTCACCTGCATCAAGTAAACCACCTTGACCAAAGAGAGATGCTTGGCCACCTGCCCGACTGTTAGGACTCTTAACTCTATCATAGTGAGCTTCTTCACCGAATAACTGCACGATAGCGTCAGGTTTCTTGCCATCAACTTTACCTTCATAGTACTTTACGTTTTCGTACTGTAATGTTAGTTGATGTTCCATAGTGTCACTAGAAGCATAGTCATATGTGTCGTGACTGAAACTTTCAATGTATGGATTCATTAAACGATATAACACAAAGTTATGCTGGTTGAAACCAAACACGTTGATTGCGTTAAAGAAATTAGGTTTTACCTGTCCCGATGGAGATTCTGCAACATATCCCCAATCATCATAGCCAGATAAGCTATCAGCATATTGGTTACGCTTAGTCATATCGTATGAACTAGTACCTGCTGATTTATTTGTGGGTTGATTGTCACCCGCTTGTGCGGCATCTTTATAGTAATATGAACTATACGCTTGCCAAAGTTTTCTCGCCATACCAGCATTATCATCATGCATAGTAATGTTTATAGGATCAAACTTCATTTTTGTTTGTACAATTCTTTTACGATTGTACTGATTCATTGTGTGTAGGTCAAAGGAAAACTTCGGAAGTTGAATATTTTTAACATTCAATCCGAAGTTTTGTTTTTTGTCCCAGGTCATGAAATTGCCAATTGCTGGATTTATATCAAAGTACACATGAAAGAGAAACTTAAACTTAGGTGCGTTGGCGTATTGGTCGGTAACGAATGTTTTACTTGCGTGTTGAAAATCACGCAAGTATTCATTACCGAAAAACGCCTTTGCGCCGTCTTTGAATAAATCCGAAACAAATGACATTAGTTATTAACCGATACCAGTTACTGATGAACCACCGAAAGCACGACCGACAGTAGTACCCAAGCCAGAAGCCAATGGGGACTGAATTGCATTATCGTAACGAACTTGCAACTGAATTGTTGCTGGCTCATTTGATTTGTAATCCATGTTGTTATAGTTAACTGTCTTGATGAAGCAACCGTACAATTCCCATGTTTCTAGAACTGTCGGTGTCAATACTCCGTTACCGCCATCAAGTACTTCGTAGTTGATTTGGAACTTATAGTCTTGACCTGACGCTGCTGACGCTTGTTCAACAAAGTCCATTTGCTTTTGTAATTGTTGTCCAACTAACTTAGTAACGTTACCTTGAGCATCATCACGTAAGTTGATAGTTGTTTCTGACCATGTATGTTTACCAGCTAGATACACTTTGCTGTTATAAACATCTAATGTAACTTCTTCAAACGATAGTTGTGGACGTGTGATATCCATAACTTGCTTAGTTAATTCTTGTGTAGAACCACCTACGCCAAAGTTCAAAAACATCGCTCTAAAGCGAAATTGTAGTTTAGGCATCAATAAGCCTTGAGCATTCGATGAAGCATCTGATGCTACGGTCATATTGAACAGTGATTGAGAGGCTGTTGCCATATTTTATTCTCCTATGTATATATTTATCTTACCAGAATAACCCCCTTTCGGGGGTTATTATTTTTACTTGAGACCTGCAATCTCACCTGTGTTCATAATACGAACTGGGATGTAGATGAATTCAGCAGCCTTAACTGGCTCGATAGCAACGTCAATCCATAACTCGTTTCTGTCGATACGAGCAGGAGTGTTGTTTGTTTCGTCACATACAACCAAGTAGTCATATAGACCACGTTTAGCAACTAAGTCAACGAATAGTGACTGAACAACCGCTGTCAACTGACCACGTGTTAACGAGTCGTTTGGTTCGAATACGAACGGACGAGCCGCAACTTGTAGACGTTCACGGATGTAAGCAACTAAACGTGCAACGTTAGTTCTGTCCATAGCAGATTGTGTATCTTGTGAGTTCTTGTTACCATAGTTCAACAAGCCAACACCAGTGAAGAATGCCAATGGGTTGATTTGATTTGTATATAGAACGTCACGAATGCCCATTCTGTTCTTAACTGTCTGGAATTCACCAGTAGCTGCATCGATATAACCAATGTTTGTAGCATTGTCGATGTTACCACGGCGTGTACCAGCAGCCGCTAACCAAGGATAAGCAATAGTATCATTTCTGATAAATGTACGCAACATCATGTGTGATGCTGGAACAACTGCTGCTGCACCTGTCAAGTCACTTGAAATACCGCTTGGATAGAAAATACCCAAGTATTGGTCACGTGTAACCAAACCTTCTTCACCTGTTGCAGTTGCGCCTTTAGTATTAGTTGCCCATGCTGTCAAGTCAGTAGCTTGGTCATTCAAACGCAATGGGGTGTCACCAATGATGTAAGCAGTGTTGTTACGTTCATTGTTTAGACCAACCATATCAGGTTGTAGTTCTGGGTAACCAGGACATACAATTAAGTTGAAGAATGTGTCTTCTTCACGAATTTGCATGTTAGTACCGATAGCTGCTTTCAATGATTGAACAACCATGTTACGTTGTGCTTTACGACCCATGTATGCTGAACCGTCTGCCTTCAAACCACTTGCAGATACCCATGTGTATGAATATACTGGCAATTGTGTGTTAGGATACTTAGCTTGTGTGAAGTAGTTACGTGTAAACTTCTTAACGTTATAACCTGAACGGCGTGTGTTAAACAAAATCATACCAGTTGGGTACAATGTTGCATCAGGAGCGTCTAAGTCTAAGTAATCGCTTGTATGCAATTCAGCAATAGTTGACAATGGATCGTTAACAGGATCTACATCACCTGAAACTGCCCAACGTGCATCAGCAAACAAAATGCCCTTTGATGTAATTTGGTCTGTATTATCGATAGCTACCCATTGTGGTACCTCTTCGATAATTTCCCAACGAGACAATGCTGGGTAGTTTTCTAAATCACCTGAATCTAACCAGATATCACCAGGAACTAAATCGTTACCGTTAACTTGTGTTGTCGGAGCTACTGCGCTTACAATTACCCCGCCGGTATCAGTTGCGTTCACAATATTGTGACCAGGAAAACCTGTATCATCATATCCAGCGTTACCATAACCTACCCACTCGCCATCAACGTTAACCATCAAGTCAACTTGTGATGCAGTAGAATAGTACCATGGAGTACCGTTAGCTGGTAGTGATGCTGGAGCACCTTCATTAGCAACAAAGTCTAATATTTCCCAGTTAGATGCTAATGGTGGTAGTAATAGTTTAGGAGTACCTGAAGCAATAGCAACAGATAGAATTGATCCAGAACCATCTACGTTAACAACTGTCAATATCAAATCATTAACATTATCTACGCCACCAATCTCAGAGCCTTTGATTGTGATAGTATCACCTGTACTGAAGTTAGTACCACCTGATACAATCGATGCAGTGTAATGTGTTCCTTTGTTATATACACTAAATTGTGCGTTAGCACCAGATTCTGTAGTGTATGCTACGTCAGTGTTTTGATAATATTTAACAAAAGCTGGAATAGTGTTTGTTCCGTTAATGAAACCTAACTCTTCCAATGCACCATTTGATTGACCGTCAACGAAGTCTCCCATGAAAATATCGCCACCTTGTGTATGTGTCAATACAATTTGACCAGTAGACGAAACTGATGCAGTTAAGTTTGGAATATTTTGAGATTGAACTGCTTGAACAAAATCTTCTGCACTTCCTGTACATGGAACAGTGTAATTGACCGTAGAAGTTGCTGATGTAGCCAAGTTGATAGATTTAGCTACAGTGAAAGAAACTGCAGGATTAGTACCGGTTACAACAGTTGGACCTGTTGTTTTACGCTTGTACCAAATAATGTTAGGGATCGTATATGATTCGACCGGGTCAGCACCTATTTGTCCAGAGAATGTGCCAACAATTGTACCTGCAGGGATATTTTTACCACCTGTGCTATCTAACATAGAAGAAGCAATGTCAATAGTAGGATAAATCTTAGATTGTACTACTGAATATGATGCTGTACTAGAACTATATTTAGAGACTAAAGCATTGAAGCCTAAACCAGCTGCGCCTGTTTTAATCCATACTGAACCAGTTGGGTGAGGATATGCCTGGCTAGCTGTCCATCTTGGCATATTTGCACTAGTTCCAGCTGAAACTGCTGGTGCAACTTGTGCAGTTGTAGGTAGACCCAAGAACACTAACGGTGTACCAGCGCCATCTGTCATTGAAATACGTGCGTTTTCACCTGGGGCTGCGTAGAATATGTTCAACTTATTAGAGACTACACTAGCTTCTAGGTAAGAATCACCTAAACCGTTAATGTAGTTAGCGACATCAGATAACTCATCTCCGCTACCAATAGTGATTGTGTAGATTTGACCTTCTGATGTAGAGATAGAGAACTGTCCTGGTTGTACGTTAGCGCCGGCGCTAACTACTGTAGGAATAGACTTTTTCCATTCTTTAGAACCAAGTTCAACCCAAGTATTCTGAGTATTCTTATAGAAGTAAGTACCAGCGGTGTTAGGACCTGTAGTAATGTTCATTGGAATTACTGCATAAGAACCAATCGAACCGATTGAATCTTTAGGGAAACCATCAACCATTGAACTTGCTTCTGTGATTACGATTGGTAGCTTGTTTGTAAACTTACCAGTAGTAGCATTGAATTCATAGATACCCCATGTTGAGTTTGTTGTATCTAACCAATATGTACCGTCATTTGGCTCACCGACTGGACGTGCTAGTTTACCAACTAAAGCACCCATATCAACGTCAGCACGTAAAACGTATGCACGATTTGAAACACCTAAAACTGAATAAGCTGCCAATAGACCATATTCGTTTAATTCGTAACCATGAATCGGTGTACCTGTTGTAGTCTTGTAGAAGAAAGGTGAACCGAATAGAGTTGTCAAGTCACGTTGACTTGTCAACAACTGTAATTTGTTAGCATTTGCCGCTGTCGTTGCTGCTGCAACACCAGTGCCTGCGCCATTCAATTTGTTTTGTGCAGATGCCACTACGATAAGTGGTACTGAACTAGATGCTCCTGGTAAGTATTGACTTTCATCGATGATACTTACTGAAACTCCTGGAGACACTAAATTTGCCATGTTAATTTCCTTTATGTTATGATTGTGAGGGTTAACGCCCTAGTCGTATTAATATTTAGCGGAAAATTTAAAAAACACCTAATTAGCATACCTTTAAAGGTATTAAATACACTATGAGACCTATTTGCAAAGAGTGTAACAAGAATGCATGTGCTGTTAACTATAACCGTAATGGCAAGACATACTATAGGTCAATATGTGATGATTGTGGCAGAAAGAAACAAAAGAAAAAGCCATTTAAACCATCATGGCAAAAAGCAGGATACAAGAAAAAAGCCACATGTGACTTATGTGGCTTTAAGAGTGTGTTAGCTAGTCAGATTACCGTCTTTCATATCGACGGAAACTTAGAGAACACCCAGTTAGCTAATCTACGTTCTATCTGTCTTAACTGTGTTGAAGTAGTTAAGAAGAAAGAAGTTAATTGGCGTCGTGGAGATTTAGAAGTTGATTGATTTGGTCATGTAAGTCAATAATAGTCCCATCATTCTGTAGATAATGGTCATATTTTAGACCTACTGAGCTATACTCACTAGCGTGAACATTCTGAGTATCTAATACTCGTTTACCGATAGCCCAGCCTGCATTACCATTTGGACCACGATTATAGTCAACTGCTGACTGATACCAAGTGGGATTCTCACCCCTGATAACTCTACAAGTAACACCACCTGCGGCTTTGATTGCGTTTACTTCGTTCGAGAAACGACAATCAGTAATAACCACGTTGTCTTTAGTCTGTCTAAGTTTGTTTTCAACTGATGCAACCCATATATCAGTATGGAAATGATTTCTAAGAACATCAGTTCCCCAATGTTGCAACACCCATCGGGGAGTTAATTGGGGCATAGCTAAACGCTCACTCCACCATTCGTCAACTTCTTCACGCCATACTCGGCTTGCTTTAGTTGTTCCTTCTAGCATTTCTCTGTCCCATCCGAAGACTGATGAGACTGCATCTTTCAAACTCGCGGCAAACGAAACTCGCTTGAAGCCATGAGTTGTAACCAAATAATCTGCGATAGTATCTTTACCGGAACCTATCAATCCTGTTACGCCTAGAATCATACAGTTACTTATCTGTACGAAAGTCTACCCGTTATTTTCTCAACAATAAATTCTCAACTCTTATTGTCCGGTCCAAACTGCAAATAAACCATAATCTCCGCCTTGACGATAACCATTGGAATATACTTTGCTTAGTTTCGTATCCACATATGCTTGTAGTTCTTTCCCAGTGGTATTAGGTTGCACATCAAATGCAAAATAATAATCTCCAGGTTCTGATCCAATATATTGTCCACCAAGTTGACCCATGATAACGTCTATGTTTTGTTCGGCTCTCTTAGCCCAACGCGGATCAGAATCATATGGATCAGTTTCTAAATCTTCTTCATCAAGTCTGACATAACCCTTCATTTGAACACCGGGGATTTGACTTAGGCTAGCCCAGTTTCTACGTCCACCTGGTGTCTGACTAGATCCTGCTACTAATGGTCTACGCATAACAGTCAACACAATACCATACAGTGCCTTAGCAATGCCCATACCACGATAGTCTTCATCTACTGTAATAACACCTACTTGTACAGCACCTTTTAAGGGGAACTCAGCCGCTTCCACTTCTAATTTGCCGACTAAATGTCCTGGACTACGTTCAAAATATTTTTTGTATACCTCGTTGCGTTCTTTCCAATTGGCTAGCATACGCTTATATTCAGCGTCCATCTGCCAGCTCATTCTCTTAGGTGGCTCACCTGGGTTGTATTCTTTTACTCGAGGATCCCAAATTTTAATTTCATAATCTCCGCCGCCGTCGGTAATAGAATACAGAAAGCCAGACCCGCCGGGCAACGGACGCACAGTCTTTTCGCTGCCGTAGTCGTGTCTCATCGAGTCCTTACCGCCTTCGTATCCACCCTTGCTGATACGTTCAATTTCAGTTACAAAATCTCTTGCTCTCATTAGCCGATTACCCATGTTAGAGGTTGAGAATAATCTACATAACGCTTTAAGTCTTCCAATAAGGCTGCTTGCATTTCTTTAGATTCATTCTTTAATGAAGATCCGTTTAATGTGGAACCGCCACCAGGACCTGCAATAGTAGCGAACTTTTCACGTGCTTCACCCAATGTAGCTTTTAACACGCTGAGTGTCCAATCACCGATCCAAACACCAGCACCCGGGTCTTGTAGTAACTCTGCTTCTGGACGTTGGATGTCCGCCCAAATAAGAATCTTCTCACCGGAACCCTTAACATCTCTGACTAGACGAATCTGTTTAGTTACTGGGTTGAATGTGTAAATTACATATCCACCAAACATACGTGCAGTTAATTCGATGTATCCTGCATACAAATCATATGTTGCTAAACCACCAGCATGGTTATAATTAAGCAAATATGTGTTTAAGATGGCTGAGGAGAATGGGTCAAAACTAGAACTACTTGGTCCTGTTTCTAAGCCAATTGTTCTACGGAATACTTGACGGACATTGATAAATTCTTTAGGTAAAGTATATGTGTCCTTATGTGCTTCTAATTCCATGAGGGTATATGATTCTACGGTTGAGTTTTGTGCTCTTTGACGATAGACCTTCACGGCATATTGATATGCAGCTTCATAGTGTTCTGGGTCTAATTCAACATCAACCATACCCTCACCTAATCTTAGTTTTAGGTTTTGAAATAGTTCTTCTTTTAATTCGTTTAAACTTGGCATTTACATGTCTCCGGATAAAGTATTTATCGGAAATGTTTGTGGGTTATATGTATGGTGTTTGTTTAGATATTCTTAGGCAATGGCGAGTAGATATAATCTACTCAAACCAAAATGACATTCTTGAGGCGTGTCAGGCGATGATGAATTTAACTATTACTACGGAGGATTGTCTATGTCTCGTAAACCACAATGGGATGTTACCATATTCGCTGGTATGATAGGACATTATTCATCAGGTAGTCCAACCAGCCCGGGCCCTCTATCGCAATTACTATGACCCGGCAACTTCAACTATTAAGATATGGGAAACGTTTCTACGCAGAGGGTAGACGTTTAAGCATCAAAGGGTAGTCCCATAAATTTGCGTTGGTCTCGCTTCCACCGTCGCACCACGATGAGGACGGATTGTAGCCACACTTTAAGGTAGTGGAACACCTATAGACCAATAATTTTAGTACTTACCTCGCAATGATGTGTTAAAAATCACACTACATTGCGAGGATTATATCACAAATCGCCTTGTTGACGATTCTCAGAGTAGTGAACGTCAAACGAACCACCTGGGTAGCGTGATTCTAGTTTCTTCACGTTTTCAGCAATAACTTCGTTAGGGTCTAGACCTAACGCACGACATGCATTAATCCAATACCAGATAATGTCGCCTAATTCACGCTTCATGTGAAATACGTTTTCTTCATTCAAGGGCTTACCTTGGAAGAACATCTTTTTGACGATTTCGTTAAACTCGCCGCCTTCACTTGCTAGACCGATACCCGCTGTCAACAACAATGATGGGTTGATAACAGGTGTGCCATTCTGCAATTCTACGATTCTACGATGCAAATGGTCGTAGTTGTTTGATTCGTTGCTAGTTACAGCTTCTACGAACTTTTGATATTTGCTTAAATCTACATTATTCAATTATTTTCTCCAATCCTTTAATTAATGTTTTAATTTCCTCATCTGTCAATAGGAAATTATACGTAGAAGTAAATTCTACTTCTCCGTCTCTCATACAATCCTGCACAAACTCAACTGAATTGAGGTTGTCTGGTCTGATTGCTTTCCAGTGACGAACGGTCATGCGAAAAGCAGGTTCGTCTTTAACGGTGAACTCTTTCTTATTCAATATATCCATTCTCCTTACAAAAAGCTAAAAACATTTCTTTGGTACCTTCTGCACCAATATGTTGTTCAAATAAGTCTCGACTAGTTACCATAAAGCAACTGGCCATCATTAGTTGGTCGTTCAAATCGTCACACATCATAAGTTGTATTTCGATAGGTTTCATCAACTCTTCCATTCGGGCGAGTTTTTCTTCGTGTGTTCTTGAGTCAATCATGCAAACTCCACTAATGTTACTGAGCCACCTTGAGCAGTAGCCGCGTCAGCAAAGTTTTCCAACATTGCCATAATAAGGTCTTTGTCACCGCCGGCGAGACCCATACCGATGTAGGGGAAACCAAAACGCACAGCACCAAAGCGCAATAGTTTCTCTAAGACCAAT
>JACCDQ011623666.1_pt1 | contig 39872 bp, 40 predicted proteins | sample 7446031 | NCBI WGS metagenome assembly JACCDQ01 (sample SAMN15323442, study PRJNA562643) | freshwater metagenome | isolation source: river surface water | place: USA:Blue River Watershed | collected 2017-08-17 | reverse complement strand
CAACAGTCTTAGCAACGGTGCCACCAATCTTGACCTCGGTGATCTTCGCCATGTTCGCACCCGAAAGGGTTAGCGAGCCACCAGGGGTGAAACCGGTTGGTGGAACAGCAATCGGTGCAACCAGTGGGACGTTAGTTGGTGGGGTCGGGGTCGAGCTGCTCGATGAGCTTGAGCTGCTCGATGAGCTTGAGCTTGAGCTTGAGCTTGAGCTTGACGAACCGTTTGCAGCAATCGTGAAGCTCGGGTTGTTAGTCGACTGAACACCCATGGCTGACCAGAAGCCGGTCGCCAACGCAATTAGCTGGTAGTTGCCAGCAGCCAAAGGAGTGAACGGACTGATCGTGCAGACGCCGTTTACGGCTGGAGCGAAACCAGCAGGTTGGGTTACCTGTGCGCTAACGACACGAACGAGACGGCAGTTCTGTGTGCCGGCTCCACCGGTGATAGCACCGACGACACTAGTGCTCGATGCGCTGGTTACGGTCGGGGCTCCAACCGATGCTGCTGGGCAAGGATAGGTGACTTCGGTGCCAGCACCGTTGGTGATGCTCAAGTCAGCGGTGAATGCGCTACCAGCAGAGACTCCGGCCGAGTATGCCATGAAAGGTGAGTTGAAGGCAATACCGGCGAGGTCACCCGAAACCACAGTGTGAGTCGGACCATAGGCGTAGGTACCCGCCAAGGTGCTCCAACGCGCGTTGCTGAAGTTGTTCGCGTTCAAAACTGTGCCGTTGATAATTGGGCGAGCAGTTAGAACATCGCCAACAGCAATCAAACTTGGGTTCACGCAGACGTTGCCTGGAATGACGTTGCCCAAGTTACCGCCCGCTGGCAGTGTGCCCGAAGCCGAACCGGTCTTAGTGAGCGACAGAGATGCGAGCGACTGGGTGTAGCTCGTTGACGTCAACGGGGTTCCGTTCGACAAAAAGTGTGAGGTGATGGTGTAGGTGCCCGCTGGAATCGCGTCAGTGCCCATGCTGTTCGCATAAGGGTAAATTTCAATGCGGTCCTGGGTGCCGAAACCACTCGACGGCCAAGTGTAGGTGGCCGAGAGGCCATTGCCACTGGTTGGCATAAGAGCCACGTTGTTCACGTAAACGTTGATGTTTGCAGCTGGGAAGCTGAATGGCAATGAGCCGTTGACCATGCTTACGTCGAATGAAATGGTTCGGCCGGCAAGTGCAGCGCTCTGAGCCTGGCTGAACAGAACTGAGCGAGTAAACATGAAGCTGCTGTTTCCGGCAGGCGCGGTGTAGGTGGCCTGGTCGTTTGAGTCGAGAGTGACGGTCTGACCGTAGTTGTAGCCGGCAGAAGGGTCGGCGATAGAGCCCGCATTTGATGCGTAAACGGTTGCACTAGCCGGTGCTACGGCGCTAAAGCCAGCGAAGGCGATGGCGACCGCTGCGAAACCGGCAAAGTTCTGCTTGATCTTGTTGATAAACAAATTAATCCCCTATAGGAAGTTGGATTGGGTGCCTCGAGCGCGAGGCTTACCTACAAAATTACGCGGTGGGCCTGGACTGACCGCTGTAAATGTGAGGTTAGCCACCCACCACGAACCAGTCGTGTCGCGACTACTTCGCGGCGAGCCAGGTTTTGCGCTCGGCAGGGTCGAGCTTCTCGATCGCATACCGAAGCATCGTGCGAGGCATCACGGAAGCGTGCTTCGTCAAGAATGCCCGCAAAACCGCAACGTCACGATTGCCAACCTCGCGCAGCATCCAGCCAACCGCCTTATGAATCAGGTCGTGCTTGTCGCCGAGCAATAGCTCTGAGATCGCAATCGTGAGGTCGAATCGGCCGACGCGAATGAATGCGAAAGTGAACATGATGGACGCGCGTCGGTGCCAGAGATCCTCGTGCTTGGCAAGGTCGGTGAGGCGCGCGAGCGCATCCGTTCGGTCAAACCACCAACTGCCCAGATAGGGTGCCGTGATATCGATGAGGTCCCAGTTGTTGATTCGGCCCTCGTCTAGCAGCCGCATATAAAGGTCGAAGATTTCGTCGCGTGCGGCGGCTGTCTTCGCGCGCTTGAATCGATTGGTCAAAATCACGAGTGCGCAGTGGCGGTGTTCGTGAATTGGCGATTGCGCGAGTTCATAGATTTCGGCCTCGGGCAGACCGGCAAAATGTCTAGCCACTTCTCGTGATTGAGGCACCATCACGCCGATGAACAGATCGCCTTCGCCGTATTCGCCCGGGCCGGTTTTGAAAAAGCGTGACAGGTCAACCGCTTTGTCGTGAGTTGCAAAAGCGGCGAGTGCCGCCTGGACACCCGCCGCAGTTAGCTCTGACATGAAGCCGAGTTTAACCGACTAAACGTCGGCGATAACTACCAGCCCGTCACCTGAGTTTGCGGTGAACTGCGAGTTCTTCGCAGGGTTCAAAACAACACCGGTGGATGCGTCGCCGGCTTCGTGGTTTGCAACACGGTAACCGATGGCCGACTCACCGTGAGCTGCCGCGATAGCAACAACCTCAGCCCACTCGACGGTCTTGCCCTCGGCAATGTAGTGCTCGATTGGTCGCAGGTTGATCGATGCACCTTCGGCGTCGAACAGGTCATCGAAGACCGGAGCGAGGTCGTTGTTCTCGCTGATCTGAGCGATCACGAGTGCGGCCAAGTTGTCGCTGACCACGAGGTCGTCGACAGCTGCAACGCGAGCAAGTTCGGCCTTGCCACCATCGAGGATCTCGGCAACCAGACGGGTCTTGACGACCTTGTTGCTCTGGTCGTCGAACATCTGGTTTAGCTGAAGCATGGTGAGCATGGTCTGCGCGTCTGCCTCGGCTTGAGTGATCTCGTGACGGTAGCCGAGCACGATGATCTCGTTGTAGTTCTTAGCCTCGGCGGCAGCAATCAGTTCTTCGATGTTGCCGTTTAGAGTTGCGAAGGTCGCCTTGAGGTTGGGGCCAAAGTCGAAGTTGCCCCACTCTGCGTCGGCCACATACTTCTTCTGAGCCAAGATGTGCACGGTTGAACCCTTTGGCACGAAGGTGGCAAGCTCGCGCAGAACCGAACGGCCCATTGCCGACCAACCGATGACCAGGAGGTTCTCGGCCTTGCGTGCCGGAGCCTTGTGGGCAGCGATCTTCTTGTTTGCGATGTCTTCGCGAACGCCGGTGTAAATAACCTTGTCGTCGTCTTCGGCAATCGCGATGACGCGGTCGCCAGCAGCAAGCTTGGTCTTCGAATCTGGGTTCAGGTTCGAGTTGCCGTCAGCATCAAGAACACCGATGACGGATGCGTTGTTGAATGCGAGCAGTGCATCGCGGTAGGTCTTGCCGGTTAGGGCCGGAACCTCTGCGAAGTAGATCTCGTCCCCATCGAAGTCGAGCAGGTCAAGCGTGACGGCTGCGAGGCCCGGCTGACGCGAGGCCTGTGCGGTGACGCGAGCGATGACATCGTGCGAGCGAATCGCGATGACGTTGCCCTGGGTTGCGACCTCGAGCGCTTTGGCAGTGTGTGGGTCGTCAACCTCGGCGATGACCTTTAGGTTCGGGTTGCTGTTGACTGCCTTGACTGCGAGCACGGTCGAAACTACTGCTGCATCGCCAGCTTCATCGGCGTCGAGGACGATTACCGACTTTGCGCCTGCGACATTCGCGCGCTTGAGTTCGGTTGGGTTCATCGGGTCACCGCTTCGGGTGATCACGCGAAGGTTACCGAGACCCTCTTCGATGTGGTCTGCGATGTCGTCTTCCATGGTTTCGCGGCTAACGTTTGCGAAGACTACGACGAGTGGCTTGCGAACGTTTTCGTTCGCGACAGCGAGTTCCTTGAGGATTGGGTAAACGCGGTTTGACCAACCGAGGATCAGGGTGTGGCCGCTCTCGATGACTGCGCTCTTGCCCTTCTTGAGCTTCTCAAAAGTGCGGTTGATGACACCGACAGCGAAACCGGTCACGCTCGCTGCGAGGGTGATGGTGACCGCCCAGGTCAGGATGCCGATTACGCGGTCAGCCCAGGTTGGCTCGCCACCCTTGCCGAGGATTCCGGTGAAGGTGCCCCAGAAGGTGTTGAAGTCAGGCGATGGCAGCGCAGCGTTGTCGCCGCGGAGTAGCGGCACCGCGTAAAGCGCGTACTTGATAAGCACGATCAGAATCGAGGCAACCACAAGCGCAGCCAGGGTGTATGCGACGAACGCGCCACCCTTTGCAATCGAGTTGTCGAAGTTGTAACGGACGCGGGTCCAGAGTCCCGGCTTAGCTGCCTTTGGGGTTTCTAGCTCGCCCTGTGCGCCTTGACCGTATGAGCGGTTTGATTCGTTGTTAGCCATAGGCGAAAGTCTAGTTAAAGCGGAATGGGTGTAATCGAAAATTGTTCGACTACACCCACTCGTGTTCGGGTTGGCGAATTAAAGGGTCAGGTCTAGGTCTTCACCCGGCGTGACGATCAGGTCTACGCCACCTTCGGCCACGTCGACTCGTACCGATGAGCCATCGTGAATCTCGCCAGCCAACAGTAGGTTCGCGAGGCGGTCATCAATCTGCTGCTGCATCAGTCGACGCAGCGGGCGGGCACCGTAGATCGGGTCGTAACCGTGTTCGGCCAACCAGGTGCGAGCCGCCGGCGTAACCGCGAGGTGCAGACGTCGAGCCGCCAGGCGCTTGCCGAGACGTTCGATGTTGAGTTCGACAATCTGGCCGAGTTCGAGTCGGTCGAGCGCACTGAAGATCACGATGTCGTCGAGACGGTTCAAGAACTCTGGCTTGAATGCCGCACGCACGGTGGCCATCACGCCATCGCGCTTCTGGTCATCGGTCAGGTCAGGGTCGATCAAGAACTGCGAACCGAGGTTCGACGTCAGAATAAGGATGACGTTTTTGAAGTCGACGACGCGTCCTTGGCCGTCTGTCAAACGACCGTCGTCGAGCACCTGCAGCAGCACGTCGAAGACCTCAGGGTGGGCCTTTTCGACTTCGTCGAGCAGCACGACCGAGTATGGACGGCGGCGCACGGCTTCAGTGAGCTGGCCGCCTTCTTCATAACCGATGTATCCCGGAGGGGCACCGAGCAGACGGCTGACGCTGTGCTTCTCGCCGTACTCGCTCATGTCGATTCGCACAATGGCCTTTTCGTCATTGAACAAGAATTCGGCGAGGCTCTTGGCCAGCTCGGTCTTGCCAACGCCGGTCGGGCCGAGGAACAGGAACGAACCGGTCGGACGGTTCGGGTCGCTGATGCCGGCCTTGGTGCGACGCACGGCATCGCTGACCACCTTGACCGCACGCTTCTGACCGATCAGGCGCTTGCCGAGTTCGTTCTCGAGCTGCAGCAGCTTTTCGCTTTCTCCAGCGAGTAGGCGGCCGGTCGGAATGCCCGTCCACGCACTAACCACCGCGGCGATGTCGTCTTCGGTGACCTGGTCACCGACCATGCGGTCAACGTCGGCCTGCTCTTCGCGTTCGGCCTCGGCCAACTGCTTTTCGAGCGCCGGAATTTCTCCATAAAGCAGACGGGATGCCTTCTCGAGGTTCGCCTCACGCTGAGCGCGTTCGGCCTCGATGCGCAAAGCGTCGAGTTTGGTCTTGAGGTCACCGATGCGGTTTAGCGAAGCGCGCTCGGCCTCCCAGCGAGCGTTGAGCTCGTCGAGGTGCGCCGACTTTTCGGCAAGGTCTTCGCGCAGCTTTTCGAGGCGCTCCTTGGATGCCTCATCCTTTTCTTTTTTGAGAGCGAGCTCTTCGAGCTTCAGGCGGTCAACCTGGCGACGCAGTTCGTCGATCTCGACCGGAGCCGAGTCGATCTCCATGCGAAGTCGCGAGGCGGCCTCATCGATCAGGTCGATCGCTTTGTCTGGCAGCTGGCGTCCGCTGATGTATCGGTCGCTCAATCCCGCAGCTGCAACGAGAGCGCTATCGGCGATGGCCACCTTGTGGTGAGCCTCATAACGTTCCTTGAGTCCGCGCAGAATCGCGATGGTGTCGACAACGCTCGGTTCGCCAACGAACACCTGCTGAAAACGACGTTCCAGGGCTGGGTCTTTTTCGATTCGTTCGCGGTACTCATCGAGCGTGGTTGCACCGATCAAACGGAGCTCACCGCGAGCCAGCATCGGCTTCAGCATGTTGGAAGCGTCCATCGCGCCATCGGCAGCACCGGCACCGACGAGCGTGTGGAGCTCGTCCACGAAGGTGATGACTTCGCCCTCGGCCGCGTTGATCTCAGCGAGCACGGCCTTTAGGCGCTCCTCGAATTCACCGCGGAACTTGGCACCTGCGACCATGGCCGCGAGGTCGAGACTGATGAGCTGCTTGCCTTTCAGGCTCTCTGGCACATCCCCGGCGACAATGCGCTGGGCTAGGCCTTCGACGACCGCGGTCTTGCCGACACCCGGCTCGCCAATTAGCACAGGGTTGTTTTTGGTTCGGCGGCTGAGCACCTGAGAAACGCGACGGATTTCGGCATCACGGCCGATGACCGGGTCGAGCTTGCCGGCCTTGGCGAGCTCGGTCATGTTGACACCGAATTGCTCGAGTGCCGATTTTTGTGGTTCTTGGTTTTGCATTTGTGGTTGGTTCATTTTGACCTCGAATTACTGTTGCTGGCGCCAAACCACGACCGAGGTCGCACGGCTTGGCCGACGTCCGGCAGCGAGGCTGACCACGCCCTGGTCTCCCGCGGCAAATACGCGGGCTCCCGGTCGGTTCATCAGCTCGTTGGCGAGCGCCTTCTCGAGTTCGGATACTCGCTTAGCGAGTTCGGCATTCTGGTTTTCAAGTTCCAAAATTCTGCGGATGCCTTCGAGTGAGACACTCTCAGAGGAGAGCCGTGCAATCTCGCGCAACTGCGCGATGTTTCGCATCGTGTAACGACGGGTTTGCCCGCCGGTTCGTTCTGGCACCACCAGACCCATCCGGTCATAGTCGCGCAGTGTTTGCGGGTGCATCATGGCGAGCTCGGCGGCCACACCAATCGAGAAGATTGGGCTGTTCTCGTCGAGCTGTTCCATTTAGAGCAACCCGGCTTTCGAGAGCAGGTCGGCGCGTGGGTCTTCGTCTGGCAGTTGGTCATCGAATTCGGCCAGCAACTTTGCTGCCTTATCGCTGACGTGTGCCGGAACCGCAATCTCGACGGTGGCCAATAGGTCACCCTCGCCCTTGCCGTTGACGACTCCGCGACCCTTGACGCGCAGGACGCGTCCGTTCGGGGTGCCCGGTGCGACCTTGAGCTTTACCGGGTCGCCACCGAGGGTCGGCACCTGAATCGTTGCGCCAAGCACTGCCTCGGCGAAGGTCACCGGCACGGTGACTCGCAGGTTTTGACCATCACGAGCGAAGACCGGATGCGGCTTCACATTGATGGTCACGACCAGGTCGCCGGTCTCGCCGCCGTTCGGGCTCGGTTGACCCTTGCCGCGTACCTTCAGTTTTTGACCGTCTTGAATGCCGGCCGGAACCTTCAGGCTGATCGGTTCGGCGTGATTGTGCAGGTGCATCTTTACGGTGGCACCCTTGATCGAATCGATGAAGTCGATGGTCTTGCTCGTGGTCAGATCTGACCCGCGCTGCGGACCACCGAAACCACCGAAGCCACCACCCATGCCGCCACCGAATAGGTTCGCGAACACATCCTCGAAGCCACCGGCACCGCCGGCACCAGGGAAGCCCTGACCGCCGAAGCCGCCGGCGCCACCAGCACCCGGGAATCCGCCGCCCGTGAAACGAGCACCGCCACCCATCGCGCGGATCTGGTCGTACTCGGCGCGCTGCTGCTTGTCGCTCAGCACCGAGTAAGCCTCAGAAATCTCCTTGAACTTCGCCTCGGCCTTGGCATCACCCGGGTTGGTGTCTGGGTGATACTGGCGCGAGAGCTTGCGATAGACCTTTTTTAGTTCGGCCTCAGAGACATCCTTCGACACGCCAAGGGTCTTATAGAAGTCCTTTTGGAACCAATCCTGACTAGCCATCGATACCTCCTTTTATGCTCCAGTTTGATTTAGCGAGTATGCGCCGAGTGCCTAACCCTCGGCCGGGATGAACACCGCAACCATCGCTGGTCGCAGCAGTCGGTCACCCAGCTGATAGCCCAGCTCAACTACGTCGGCCACGACGGTCTCGGTGACATCGGCGTTTGGGGTCTGAACCAGTGCGTTGTGCACCTCTGGGTCAAACTTGTCGCCCTTGGCACCGAACTGCTTGAGTCCGAACTTGTCGCCGGCGTTGCGGATCTTGGTGGCAACCGAAGCCAGAGGTGAACCCTCAAGGTCTCCGTGTGCCTCTGCGCGTGAGAGGTCGTCGAGGGCAGGTAGTAGCGCTCGCAAAACCTCGGCCACCGCATTGGTGCGGGCTAGGTCTCGGTCGCGCTCTACGCGTGCCTTGTAGTTGACGAACTCCGCCTGCAGACGCTGGAGGTCGGCCAGAAGCTCGGCCTCCTTGCTGATCGGCCCGGTCTCTTCGACCAGGTCGGCCAGCTCGGCGTCGACAGCATCGGTCTCGGCTGGTGCCGAATCCAAGTTGTCTTCGCCGGCTGCGCCTTCTGGGTTGAGCTGTTCGTCGCTCATTACTTCTTCTCGTCCTCGTCGTCTACGACCTCGGCGTCGACAACGTCTTCGCCCGACTCGTTTGCGCCTTCAGCGCCAGCTTCGGCAGCCGACTCAGCCGATGCGGCCGAATAGATTGCTTCGCCGAGCTTCTGCTGCGACTCCATGAGCTTGTCGAATGCGGTCTTGACTGCATCGACATCCTCGCCGGCGAGCGCTGACTTGAGTGCGTCGACATCGGCCTGAACGTCGGTCTTGACATCTTCTGGCAGCTTATCGTCGTTCTCCTTGATCAGCTTTTCGGTCTGGTAGACCAGCTGCTCAGCGCTGTTGCGGGTGTCCTGCTCTTCGCGACGCTTCTTGTCTTCGGCTGCGTGCTCTTCAGCTTCGCGGACCATGCGCTCGATGTCTTCCTTAGCGAGGCTCGAACCACCGGTGATGGTGACCGAGGCTTCCTTGCCGGTGCCCTTGTCCTTTGCCGAGACGTGGACGATGCCGTTCGCGTCGATGTCGAAGGTCACTTCAATCTGCGGGATGCCACGAGGTGCCGGAGCGATACCTGAAAGCTCGAAGTTGCCCAGCGACTTGTTGTCGCGAGTGAACTCACGCTCACCCTGGTAGACCTGGATGCTGACCGATGGCTGGTTGTCATCGGCGGTGGTGAAGGTCTCGCTGCGCTTGGTTGGAATCGCGGTGTTGCGCTCGATGAGCTTGGTCATGATGCCACCCTTGGTCTCGATACCGAGGCTCAGCGGGGTCACGTCGATGAGCAGCACGTCCTTGCGCTCGCCCTTTAGAACACCGGCCTGAAGCGATGCACCAACGGCGACAACCTCGTCAGGGTTTACACCCTTGTTAGGCTCCTTGCCACCGGTGAGGCTCTTGACCAGTTCGGTGACCATAGGCATACGGGTCGATCCACCGACGAGCACAACGTGTGCGATGTCGGAGACCTTTACGCCTGCCTCGGCGATTACGTCGTGGAATGGCTTCTTGGTGCGCTCGAGCAGGTCAGCGGTTAGCGACTCGAACTGTGCGCGGGTGATGGTCTCGTCGAGGTTGGCTGGGCCGTTCTCGGTGAGGCTGAGGTAAGGCAGCTGGATCGAAGCCTGGGTCGACTGCGAGAGTTCCTTCTTAGCCTGCTCAGCGGCTTCCTTCAGACGCTGAAGAGCGATCTTGTCGCCCGAGACGTCAACGCCGGTGGTCTCCTTGAACTTCTTGACCAGGTGCTCGACGATGCGGGCGTCCCAGTCGTCACCACCGAGGCGGTTGTCACCTGAGGTGGCGCGTACCTGAATGGTCGAGAAGTCGTCGTCCTTGCCGACTTCGAGCAGCGAGACGTCGAAGGTGCCGCCACCGAGGTCGAATACGAGGATTAGCTCGTCTTCCTTGCCCTTGTCGAGACCGTATGCGAGTGCCGCTGCGGTTGGCTCGTTGATGATGCGGAGCACGTTGAGACCAGCGATCTCACCAGCATCCTTGGTTGCCTGACGCTCTGCGTCGTTGAAGTAAGCCGGAACGGTAATGACCGCGTCGGTCACTGGCTCGCCCAGGTAGGTCTCTGCGTCGCGCTTGAGCTTGGCCAGGATTCGAGCCGAGATCTCCTGCGGGGTGTACTTCTTGCCGTCGACGTCAAAGGTCCAGTTGGTGCCCATGTGACGCTTGACCGAAGCGATGGTGCGGTCTACGTTGGTTACGGCCTGACGCTTTGCGGTCTCGCCGACGAGAACTTCGCCGTCCTTGGTGAAAGCGACGATCGATGGAGTGGTGCGAAAGCCTTCTGCGTTCGCGATGACTGTTGGTTCGCCACCCTCAAGAACGCTGACTGCGCTGTTGGTGGTGCCGAGGTCGATGCCTACTGCACGTGCCATGTTTGTTTCTCCTTCTGCTCAACTTGAGCCTTGTTGACTCAAGTTTCACATGGCGAATTTTGCTTGTCAAGCGTTCTCAGCAAAATCTAAGTCTTCTCGACTCAAGTTTGCGTTTACGCAGCAAAAACAACGATTCCGCTAACAATTCGCCGTGTTCGTTGGGGGCTTCGAAGGCCGCCGCTAGGTTGAATCCATGACCACTGCTGAAGCAACCAAAGCACGCAAGCGCGCAACCTGGGCATGGGCCCTCTGGGACTGGGCCGAACAGCCTTATCCGACGATCATGCAGACCTTCGTGTTCCCGACCTATCTGGCGAGCGCAGTTGCTGCCGAAGGTAGTCATGTCGACGCGCAGATCGGTGTAGCCACCGCAATCGCGGGCTTCCTACTTGCCATCACCGCACCGGTGGTCGGTCGCCGCAGTGACGAAACCGGTCGCCGCAAGTTCTGGCTTGTCGTGAACACATACCTATTGGTTGCCATCATGGCGGTCAGCTTCTTCATCGAGCCGAAGCCGGAATTCCTACTCGCCGGCCTCGTGCTCTATGCGCTCGGTTCGGTCATTCAAGAGTCGGCGTTCATCAACTACTACGCGATGCTCAAGTCGGTCACGACCGAGAAGAACATCGGCAAAATTTCGGGGTATGCGTGGGGCCTCGGCTATGTCGGTGGAATCCTCCTGTTGGTCGTGACCCTGTTCGGTTTCATCAAACCGATCTTCGGAGAGCCACTGCCAGACGGCCTCGGCGTTCGCTTGACCTTCGTATTTGCCGCGATTTGGACCGCAGTCTTCACCCTGCCGCTAGTGTTCCGCGTGCCAGAGATTGCCGCCAAGCCTGGCTATCAGAAAGAGTCGATTGCGCAGTCCTACCGCTCACTCTGGAAGCAGCTCACCACCCTGCGCCGTCAGGCGCCCGAGACTTTCAAGTTCTTGATTTCGTCCGCAATTTATCGTGACGGTCTAGCCGGTGTCTTCACCTTCGGTGCGGTGCTGGGCACGTTGGCATTCGGCTTCACTCAGAGCGAGGTCATCATCTTCGGTATCGCCGCAAACATCTTCGCCGGTCTCGGCGCTGGCCTGGGCGGTTGGCTCGACGACAAGCTCGGCTCGCGAACCGTGATTCTTGCCTCGCTCATTGGTCTGGTTTTGGCAGGCACCGGATTGTTCATCGCCGCGCCAATCGGCCCGCTCGCCTACTGGATCTTCGGTCTGATTCTGTGCTTGTTCGTTGGCCCAGCTCAAGCTTCGAGCCGAACCTTCGTTTCGCGCTTCACCCCTAAGGGACGCGAGGGTGAGGTCTTCGGTCTTTATCAGACCACCGGACGCGCGGTTTCGTTCCTCTCGGGCACGCTTTGGACCGTATCGATCTCGGTCGCTCACACCGCCTTCGGAGTGAAGGATGCAACCATCTATGGCATCTGGGGTCTGATGTTGATTCTCGGTGTTGGTGCATGGTTACTCTCGCGAGTTCACCCACGTCCAGCCGTGCTTGAAGAGGCTGCTTAGTTTCCTGCAGACAAGTTTGTTCGACAAAGCGTAGAATTACAGCATGACTAAACGCGCGCGTCAACAAGGTGAACTCGAAGCCGCCGTGCTCGACGCACTCTGGAACGAGACCGAACCGCTGAGTTCACACCAGGTGCAAGATGCGGTCAACGCCGCCACCGCATCAGACTTGGCGCTGACCACCGTGCTGACCGTTCTCGGTCGCCTGGTCGATAAGGGTCTAGTTTTGCGCACTCCAGCCGAAGGCCGCGGCAATCTTTTCGCTGCCGCAACCACTCGCGAACAGCACACCGCTTCGGTAATGCTCGAGCTCGTTGCGGGTGCTGAAAACCCAGCGCTCGCATTCAGTCACTTCGCGAGTGGACTCAGCCCCGAGGTGCTCAAGCAACTCCGCAAGTCACTCGGCGACTAGTCGGTAACGCTCTCGCTAATCTGATTCAGTGACCCTGCCACCTCTTTTGCTGCCGCTCGCGGTCGAGTGGGTCATTCTGGTCACGACGCTTGTGCCGCTGGTGGCTCGAAATCGTGGCGATCGCTACCCAAATATCGCGATATTTTCGATGTTCGCCGCCCTGACCTCGGCAGCACTCGCTTCACTACTCGCACTCGCGATTGCCGCGCAATACGTGTTCCAGCTCTGGAAAGAACTCAACTCGACGACGCCGGCCGAGCGTGACCTCAGCCACACGCTGCAATCACTCGGAGTCAGCTTCGCGCCCTGGCTGCTGCTAGCCGTCGCAGGCATCACGATCGCACTCATCAACCTTCGCCTAGAACCGCAAATCCAAGCCGCGCGCGAGGCGCACCCGCAAATCGCGCAACTGCTGACCCCAGCCGGGCGGTTCGCTAGGCGCGAGTACTTCAGTGTGGGCGCGAGCGCATACCTGTCATTCACCACCAAGCTCGATGGTCGCCAGGTCATCGTGATCTCGAGCGCTGCGTTGAGCCAGCTCAAACAAGAACAACTGGATGCGGTGCTGTGGCACGAACTTGCTCACATCAGGCTCGGGCATCACCGACTCAAGGTCATGGCTCAGATGCTGCAATCGATCACTCCGCGAATCGCGGCATCGAAGACCCTGGTTGTCGAGCTTGCTCGTCTTTCAGAAATTGCGGCCGACAACTACGCGGCCAAACGAGTTTCGCGTGAGGTCATCGACCAAACCCGCGCACTTTTTGCTTAGCTATTTCTTCTTTTGGAAATAGAAGTAATAGAACGCTGAAACCGGATGCCCGTCGGCACTCAGCACTCGATAGAGCACCTTGTAACGCCCGAAGACGGTGAGCTTCTTGAGCGCTACTGAGAGGGTCGCCCCCTTCAGCTGACTCGCTGCCTGCGACATCACCTTGCCCTTAGGATCGGTAACCACAATCTGATTTCCGCCATCCACTGGGATTAACTCGTCGTCAAAGGTCAATGTGACATTAGTTGGGGCCTTGGTGAGAACGGCACTTGCCTTCGGGTTCGCGATCGCCAATTGAGCGTGCGCGGTTGCAGGCTCAATTGCCCCGAAAAGGGCAATGACCGCCACCAAGATGGTGGCGGTCAAAGCTCTAAACGAAAGGTTTTGCATTACTTCACAGTAACGCTCGGGGCAGTGTTGTGCTCGATTTCGTCTGCAACCTTGTCAGCGCCTGAGCCATCGGTCACATCCCAGCTGTTGTAGATGTTGAATGAGCTTCGAGCGATAGGTGCAACCACGAGCTTGCCGGCCTTGTTCAACTTGCCCGGCTTGCCAGGGACGTTGACCACACAAGTCTGAACAGCCTTGAAGAAGACGGTCTTGCCTGATTGGTCGGCAGCCCACTTGATCGAGATCGGGAAGTCGAAGAACTGGTTGCCACCAGCTCCACCAGCTGGGCCATCTGGAACAATGAACGCCTTTGAGGTTGCAGTCCAGCTAACGGTGTAAGTGTTGTCCGAGTTTTTGACGACCTTGGCGGTCCAACCTGGAATGTAGGCAGGCTTCGGAATCGTGGTTCCGGTTCCCTGAGCTACAACTGGAATGTCGACACTGAACGAGCTGGTGCCCCACTTGGTGCCAACCAGGCTGGTGCCGTTTGCTGGGTTGGTGGTTTCTTTTTCCAGAGTGCAACCGTGACCGATACGGAAGTTCAAAATGCCGCTCTTGCCCGCGGTGATCGCTTCGGTGCTGCTGCCCGCTGCGGTTACGCCCGGAATGATCGAGACGTGCGCGCTTGCTGGAGTTAGCGAAAGGCCGATAACCAAACCGGCCGAGGTTGCGAGTGCTGCGAATGACTTTGTGGTCTTGTGCACAAGGTTCCTATCGTTGTTCTACAAACTGTAAAACAAGGATAACACCGCGCCGAAGCGCTGTGCAAATTCGTTCGCGCCGAATTACTTTTCTAGCGGGTCGTTGCCCACGTCGGTGATGTGGAAGTTCATGAACGAGCGCGACGCGGTCGGGCCACGCTGGCCGAGGTAACGGCTGAGGTACTTTGCCGAACCGTATGGGGTCTCACAGGCCGACGACAGCTGGAAGAAACAGAGTTGACCGACCTTCATGCCCGGCCACAGCTTGATCGGCAGGTTTGAAACATTGGCGAGCTCTAGCGTGACGTGGCCCTTGAAGCCTGGGTCTACGAAGCCGGCTGTCGAGTGAGTGAGTAGGCCGAGGCGACCGAGCGAACTCTTGCCCTCGAGGCGAGCGGCGATGTTGTCAGGCAGAGTCACATACTCATAGGTGCTGCCGAGAACGAACTCACCCGGGTGAAGGATGAATGCCTCATCGGCGGCAACCTCGACCAGCTGGGTCAGGTCAGCCTGCTCTTCGCGTGGGTCGATGTAGGCGTACTTGTGGTTGTCAAAAAGACGAAAGAAGCGGTCGAGGCGAACGTCCATCGACGAAGGCTGGAGCAGCTCCATGTCCAGCGGTTCGAGACCAATGCGGCCGGCTTCAATTTCTGCGCGAATATCGCGATCTGACATCAACATGGTTCAAACTTTACCGCGTCAGTACTTGCCGTCGACGAGAGTGGCGTCGGTGACCAGCTGCAGGTGCTTGGTGTTGTTGTAATAACCCTTGATGCCCTCGAGCCCGATGGCGAATTCGACATACATGCCCGGCTTGAGTTCGTTGCCAACGACAACCTTCTTCGTGACAACACCGTTGGTCGCGTAATAGAAGCCGTATTCCCCACCGCCGGCCAGGCGAATGCGACCCTGCCCGTTTTCATCAATGCTCAGGATGCGCCCAGCAACCATCACGTCACCCGGCACAATCGGTGCCGGCTTTAGGGTGATCGCGTTGCCGACGATCATGCCGCCGCCAAAGAGCATCACCATGAGAATGAGCGCCCACAAAGTCGGAATCTGCTTGAAGCGCGAAGGATAAAGAGTGCGGTAATTCGATTTAGTTCGAGCCATTATTTGACCCTAACCGATTCGGCTCGAGAAGTTGATGCAGACTATTGCTGTGCAGACACTCGAACTCTTTTTGAAATACGAAGACGAACTAACCGCCAACCTCAAGGCTCACGAAGACGTGATTGGCCTCGTGTTTGTCGGTTCGGCAGCCGACCACTCGCGCTTCGATGAGTGGAGCGACCACGACTTCTTCGTAGTGACCAAGTCGGGCAAGGCCGAGGGCCTGCGCCAAGACCTGAGCTGGCTGCCAAACGTCGGCGATGTCGTGATCAGCCCGCGCGAAACTGCCCACGGACTCAAGGTCGTCTACCGCGACGGCCACGTGCTCGAGTTTGCCGTTTTCGACGATGAAGAACTCGAAATCGCAAGCGTGAACTACAACCTCGTGACACTCGACAAGACCGGCGAGATAGCCAACCGCATTGCAGCAATCGCCGCGCGCACGAGCGAACAGGCCGTCAAGGCGGGCGACGACTTCAAGCCGGTGGCTCGCTTCGAGCTTTTCCTGTGCCAGTTGCTGATTGGTGTCGGACGCGCCCGGCGCGGTGAGGCACTCATTGCAGGCGAGCACGTGCGCAGCTGGGCGGTGACCGACCTGCTCGGGCTCATCCGTCATTGGCAGCACCCAGTGCGTGGTACAGAGTCAAAGACCGACAACCTGAATCGTCACCGCCGTTTTGAAGTGCAGTATCCGACCTTGGGTGCTCGCATCGTTTCGGCTCAAGCCAAGTCGGTCGAGGATTGCGCTCGTGCGCTGCTCGACATCGCGCTCGAGGCCGGCGGCGGCAACCTCTCGCCTGAGGCACACGCGCAGGCCACTGTGGTTAGCGCTCGCCTCGGCTGGAGCTAGTGCACAAGTCGCCTAGTGCTCGAGTCCGGCACGCTGCTGCAGCTTGCGCATCCACTTCGGCGCCCACCAGTTGAGGTCACCGAACAAACGCATCAGCGCAGGCACCAGGAAAGCACGAATCAACGTTGCATCGAGCAAGATCGCGAACGCGATGCCCACACCCATCATTTTGATGATGGTCACACCACTGGTGATGAAACCCGCGAACGACAGAGCGAGGACGAGTGCGGCAGCCGTGATGATTCGACCCGAACGCTGCAGGCCGACAGCCACCGATTCAGTGGTGCCGCGACCGGCATCGTGCTGCTCCTTGATGCGACTGATCAAGAAGAGCTCGTAGTCCATCGATAGGCCGAAGGCCACGACGCCGATGAGCACCATGGTCGATGCGTCGATGGTTCCGGTGACGGTGAACTCGCCGAACAGCCACTTCAGGTGACCGCCCATAAAGACCCAGGTTAAGAAACCGATCGTCGCGCTGAGCGACGCGAAGTTAAGCAGCACAGCTTTGATCGGCAGCAGCACCGAACCCGTGAACAGGAACAGCAGCAAAAGCGTGGTGATCGCAATCCATAGCGCGGCAATCGGCAGGTTGCGCTCGATGCCCTGCTGCGAATCGGTATAGATCGCGGCCGAGCCACCGACCAGCACCTCGAAGCCCTTGTGCGGAATCGCTCGTACCAATTCGGTCAGGTCATAACCCTGCGGCGAGCGCGGCTCGATGTTGTGAATCGCCTGGATGCGCTGATAGCCGTCGGCGCTGAAGCTCGCAAACATCGGCGCATAACCGTCGTCGAGCTGCCCCTTCTGGGTGATGCCGAGCGTGCTCTGAACGCGCACGATGTGCTCGACCTTTGAAAGTTCGTTGGTGTATGCGATGAGCTCATCCTGGGTTGCTCCCGACACCATGATCTCGACCGGTGAGGCCTCGCGGCCTGTGAAGCGCTCGCGGGCCACGTCGTTGGCGACCACCACACGGTTGTCTTTCGGCAGAATGCGGTCATCGACCTGGCCGAACTGCACGCCGTTGCCAAGCGCGACCAAACCACCGAGTGCCAACAGCGAAACCAGCAGAACCGGCACCGGACGCTTCATCACGAAGCGAGCAATCGATGCCCACGGCCCGACATCTTTTGGCGATAGGTCACCGCGCAAAACCTTGAGCTTGTTGACCTTGTCGCCCATCAGGCGCATGGCGGCCGGCAGGGCAATGATCGCGCCAAGCACGCAGAGCACCACTACTGCGAAGCCAGCTACCGCGAACGAACGCAAGAAATACTGCGGGAAGAACGCCATCGCCAACAGCACGAGCGCAACGGTCAGACCCGAATAAACGACCGTACGCCCCGCGGTCAAAACCGTCGTCTGCACAGCCTCGGCGACCAGTCGCCCTCGCTTGCGTTCCTCTCGATATCGATTGACCATCAGCAACGAGTAATCGATGCCGAGGCCAAGGCCCATGCCCGTGATTAGGTTCATCGAGAAGATCGATGTATCAGTCACCTGAGTCGAAACCCAGACGAAGAAGAACGAGCCGAGAATCGCGAGACCGCCAACGATCAACGGCAGGCCCGATGCGACCACCGAACCGAAGACGAAGATCAGCAGAATCACGGTTAGCGGCACGGCAATCGATTCGGCGGTAATGATGTCGCGCTCGATCGAGTGGTTGAGTTCGCTCGTGACCGCGGCAAAGCCGGCGATGTAAACCTTGGCTCCGTTGAAGTTGCCCGAGTAGGTGTCGGCGATTTCGGTCGCGGTCTTGGCGTGAACGCGAGTGTCATCGAGGTTCACAAAGAAATAGACAGCCTTGCCGTCGTCGCTCTTCAGGCTGGCCGGCTGGCCGAGCGTGTAATAACTGCTGATCTTTTCGACGCCCTTGACCTTCTCGAGGTCAGCGACCAGCTGCGCGGTGAGCAGTTTGTTCGAGGTGTCATCTGCAGGAGATGCGAAGTCGATGATGCCGACCACATCCGGCGATTTTGAATCAAACTTTTCGGCGAGGATCGAATTCACTTTGGCCGAGTTTGAGCCCGGGTCGTCATACCCGCCGCCTTTGAGTCCGGCGAAGGCCTGGAATCCCCAGATGGTCGAGATGGCGATGAGCGCGATGTAACCGAGCAGTACTGATTTGCTGTGCGAGGTGACATAGGCGGCGATTTTCTTCATGGCGATTCGACCACTCTCTATGTAAGACTGCAGTAATGAACAATCGTGCTTGGTTCTTCTTTATTCTCTCAGCCATCGGCCTAGTCACGGCATGGTGGTTTAACACCCTCGGCATCATGCAGGGTGCGAACTTTCTCGACGCCTGGTTCGCGGCTCCGGCCGACTGGGTGGTCAGCGCCGACCTACTGATCAGCGCATCTGCCGCGATCGCCTTCATGATCTGGGACGCCAAGCGCATCGGCTTCAAGCGCGTATGGGTTCTGATTCTGCTCGGCTTCGTGAGTGCGGTCGCTTTCGTGTTCCCGCTTTACCTCGCGCTTCGCGAACGCCACCTGGCCAAGAGCGCAAACCAGGGGGATGCGCCACGAGGCAAGCTCGAGTCATTCACGGTTGCCGGTCGTGACTACCTAGCCTGGGTGCCAAACAACGTCAACGCTCACACTCCGGTGCTGGTCGCGCACGATGCGCAGAATTACCTGCTGTCTCCCGACCAGACCTGGAACGGACTCAATTGGGGCGTCGAAGAGGCCATCGCCGAGGGTCGAATCATGACTGACTCGAAGGGCAACCTGCCGCTAATTGTTTCGGTTCACCTGCACGATGTGGTTGCCCGCATGAACGAGCTCGCGCCTGAGGAATTCATGGCCGCCCACCCAGAGGCTTGGAATAACCTCCCACCCGAGCTCATGCCTCCGACCAAGGATTTGCGCGGCAACGCATACATCGATGACATCGTGCAGAACCTGTTGCCTGAACTCGTTCACCGTTATGGCATCGAGCTTTCGCAGGAACGCACCGCGATTGCTGGTTCGAGCATGGGCGGCCTCGCTTCGCTCTATGCAATCACCCGCCACCCAGATGTGTTCACCGCAGCACTCGCCTATTCGACCCACTGGCCGATTGGCGGCAACGAGCTGGTCGACTTCTTCACCAACCGCCTGCCGCGCGACGGCAAGCACATCGTTTGGTCAGACCGAGGCGACCTTGACCTGGATGCGACCTACGCGCCATTCCACGAGCGTTTTGTGCTTGGCATGAATGCTGCCGGCTGGACTCGCGACCGCGACTTCATCGCTGGCGTGCAGTACGGCACTGGTCACCGCGAAGACTTCTGGGCTCGTCGCGTTGAGGTGCCAATCAACTGGTGGTTGAGCCGGCTCTAAAACAGCTTCTCGGTGATCTGCTTGTGCTCGCTCATGAAGCGAATCACGTCTGGGTCGACCTGCACATCGCGCATCTGAATAGCTCGGGTTAGATACAACCCACCGAGCGAACGGATGCGACTGAGCGCCACATAGGTTTGACCCGGAGCGAAGGCTCCCGAACCCATGTCGATTTGAGCTTCATCGTAGGTCTGACCCTGTGACTTGTGCACGGTGACGGCCCACGCGAGACGCAGTGGAATCTGCTGGTATTCGGCGAGCACGTTCGGCACCACGATGTCGCGCCACTTCTGGGTGTTCTCGTCGAACTCTTGCTCGGTCTCGTAACGCACTTTCTCCCAGGTCGAAACGCCGACCTCGAAGGTGTCGTCTTCGACGCGAACGGTGACACCACCGCGGCTCGGCAGCGCGACCACGTGGCCGAGAGTGCCGTTGACCCAGCGGCGAATGCGCGTACCGTTTGAATCCTTTAGGTTGCCGTCATCGTTCTTGATGAACATGACCTGAGCGCCAACCTTGAGGCTCAGCTCAGGCTCGGCCGGTAGCGCGCGACCGAACGAGGTCTGGTCGCCCGATGCGAATTTGCCGTGGAACTTCTTGAGTTCAGAGTCGAGCTTTGCGAGGCGGCTCGAGTTGACGTTGTCGACGATGCGATTGTTGGTCGCGAGGCGAATCACGTCGCCGTGCGGCGGCCATCGGTTGCCGGCGCGGTTGAGCTCGTCGAGCATGTCCTGCGTGCACGAACCGTCGCGAATCGCGTTGAGAATCGTCTTGAAATCCTCGTCGCTCTGTCTAAAGATCTGGCTGAGTTCGTAGCGTTCGAGTTCGGCTTCGCGCCAGACACCCGCGTCAAAGAACCACGGGCTGCGATAGCCATCGCCGCTGTCGCCGGCATAGAAGTAGCCGCGTTCGGTGTCTGTCACGACCGGTGCGAGCTGGTACGGGTCGCCGAACATAACGACCTGCGCACCACCGAACGGAACCCTGCGCTTGCCGCGCGCGATGCCCATCGCTCGGCTGATCGCATCCATCAGGTCGGCGCTGACCATCGAAACCTCGTCGATGACGAGCACGTCGATTGCGCTCAGCACTTCGCGAGTGCGGCGGCCCAGGTGCTTGCCGATGTCGACTTCGCCTAGAAGGCCAAACGGGAACGTGAAGAGCGAGTGAATCGTCGAGCCACCAACGTTGAGCGCTGCTACGCCGGTAGGCGCACAAACCGCGACCGATTTGTGCGTGTTCTCGATGAAATACGAAAGCAGAGTCGACTTGCCCGTGCCGGCGCGACCGGTCACAAAGATATGGTTCTGGGTCGACTCGATGTAATCGAACAGGTGCTGCTGTTCATCAGACAAACGGACTGGAACGAGGCTCATCGGTCGTCTCGCTTATCGCGCGCGGCCAGCTTGGCGAGCATGTCGTTGTATGCGTCGATGTCGGCACCGCCGGTTCGGTCGCTGGCGCGATCGAGGCGCTTGGCATCCTTCGCATCGCTGCGAGCCCACTGCACCGCGACCATGATGGTCAGCAGCGCGGTTGGAATCTCGCCGATGCCCCAGGCGATCGCTCCACCCGTTTGCTGGTCATCTAGCGGCGACTGGCCCCAGGTGCGGCCCATCGCGCCATACCAATCGGCGAGCAAAAGGCCGTTGGCCGACATCAGACTGAGACCAAAGAACGCGTGGAACGCCATGGTTGCAATCAGCAACAGCAAGCGAACCGCGAACGGCAAGCGAACCGGCCCTGGGTCGATGCCGATCAGCGCCTGTGCGAACAGATAGCCGGTGATGACGAAGTGCACGATCATCCACTCGTGACCGAGGTGATCGCGGGTCGACCATGCAAACAGCGGCGTGTAATAGAAAGTGACTAGCGAGCTGGCGAACAGGACGGCAGCGACGATCGGGTTCGCGATGAATTGCGCATACTTGGTGTGCACTGCCCAGAGGACCCATTCGCGCAGGCCGCGGCTTTCATCGTGACGCTTCTCGGCCGCGCGTGAAATCAGGGTGACCGGCGCACCAGGCACCAGCAGCACCGGAACGACCATCGCCAAGATCATGTGGCCGATCATGTGTGCGCTGAACAGGTATTCCTGATACGCGTTGATCGGGCCGCAGGTGACCCAGATCAGGGTCAGCATGCCGAGAATCCACGAGACGGTTCGACCGATTGGCCACTTGTCGCCGCGCTTGGCTAGGCGTCGAACGCCATACAGGTATGCCCCGATCGCAAACACACCGATCACCAGCCAGACCAGGTCGATCTTGTATGAGGTGAACCAGCTCAAGGCCGTGAGTTCCGGTGGCAGCGGCTCACCGGTGAGCAACTGCGCCGGAGTCGGGTTGACTACAGCCTGCTCGATTGGCGGCGCGGTTCTGGCGAGTGCGGCCGCGACGCCCGCGGTTGCTCCCATGACAACGAGCTCGCTGATGGTCAGGCGCACGCGCATGCCCTTGGCTTCGCGCTCGACCGAGGCAATCAATCGGGTGCGATAGAGCGCGCCGAAGCCACCCAGGACGATTAGGCCGAGTGACTTCAAGACGATTAGCACGCCGTAGGAACTGAACAGGTTCGACCAGCTACCGAGACGAATCCAGGCAGCGGCGATGCCCGAGACGGCAACGAGGCCGAAGGCGACAAGCGCGAGGGTCGAGTAGCGGCGTAGCAGGGTTGCGGTGTTGGCAGGCGTGCTGATGAGAAGCAGCGCGATTAGGCCACCGATCCAGAGCGAGACGCCAACCAGGTGCATGCCGGTCGAGTTCACCGCCATGCCGTGGTTTGCGGTGCCGGCCGCGTGGCCGGTCAGGGCGAGTGGCACGAGGCCTGCGAAGCCGAGTGCCACCAGGCCGGCCACCCAGCTGAGCTTGCGCACTGCGAGGGCACATACCGTCAAGATTGCGCCAGCGGCGAGATTCATGCCGAGGTATTGCCCGAGCTGAATCTGGGTGATGAACATCCACAGATTTTGGCCGTATGCGTTGTCGAGGCTGATGCCTGTGCCCGAAACGCTTGCGAACGTGAAGAGCAGGTTCACGAAGCCGAACAGAGTCCAGAGTGCGGCACCGATCGCGGCGATGTTGAGCGTGCGCTGCAGTTCCGGTGACTTGTCACCTAGTGCGAACGCGGCGAAGATCAGCGAGCCGATAGCGGTCGCGAGGCTGAGATTGAACAGACCCTTCACGATTGGGATGCCCCAGCGGATTACCGGGCCAGGGTCAACCAGCACGAGCGGATCGGCCGCGTGGCCGATCAGTAGGCCCGCGATTGTGCCGATTACCGCTGCAACAATGAGCGCGACGATGGTCGCGATCGAGAGTTTGCGGATTTTTGGCACCGGTTAAGCCTAGGCACTCGAATGGGCTTCAGAAACTAAGGAAAGAAAGTTCGTTGGGGTGTTGGGTGGGGTTCAGGCCGGTCGCCGCAAATCTGTCCGCCATCACTGCCGAACGGGATCACTGAAAACAGCCAGCGCTGGTAAGGCCCCCACGTAGCACAGTGCTGCTTGTGCGGCTTCATGTGCGTCAAGTCGTTCACGTATTGCCGCGTAGCGGCCTGATCGGTCGCGACCATAACCCGGTAGTTGATCTCGTCGGTTGCCAAGGTGAACACAGCCATGCCGACGATGATCACAAAGAGCACCGTGCGGTCGGTGCTCGGGGTGCGCAACCAGCGCCAACGGGCACCTGGTTCAAGACCGAGCCATTTCATAAACATGAGACCTCCTAACCGAAACAGGTTAGAGAGGGGCACCGACATCTAAATCGGGCGGGATGCGGGCGCATACCCCCGACTGCACAAAGCCCCCGTTAAAGCGAAAGAGCACCGACACTAGGTCGATGCCCCTTCGGGAAAGTAAGAAGACTTACTTGACTGCAGCCTTTAGCTTTGAGCCTGCTGAAACCTTAACGGTGTTAGCAGCTGCGATCTGGATGGTTGCGCCGGTCTGTGGGTTGCGGCCGGTGCGTGCTGCACGGTGACCCTTCTCAACTGAAAGCCAGCCTGGGATGGTAACCTTGCCACCCTTGGCAACGGTCTTTGCGATGGTCTCGAACAGAGCGTCAACAACGCGGTTGACTGCAGCCTGTGACTCACCGGTTGAAGCAGCAACTGCTGCTACGAGCTCACTCTTGTTTAGTGACGACATATGGTCCTCCTGGACGTTTAGACGGTGTGACGTGGTGTCCTCTACAAACTACAGCGAATTACAACTGTGTAGTTCTATTCTTACGGCGTGTTGCGTAACGGTTTTGCCCTTATTTTTCGGGGGTTTCAGGGGTTTTAAGCGATTTTTAACCCCGCGGATGAGCAATCGATCGCCAAACATTCGGGAAACCCAAGAGTTTTTTGTCGATCCGGCGACTTCCGCGCCAGCATTGGGATATCGCCCTTAAACGAAAAACCCACCGTTTCCGGTGGGCCTTCGATAAACCTTGCGGCTGGATTACCAGCTCGACTTGGTGATGCCTGGAAGCTCACCACGGTGTGCCATGTCACGGAAGCGAACACGTGAAACACCGAACTTCGAGAGCACACCACGTGGGCGGCCGTCGATGGCGTCACGCGAACGAACGCGAACTGGCGATGCGTTGCGAGGAAGCTTCTGCAGGCCGAGGCGAGCTGCTTCGCGCTGCTCGTCGGTGCTGTTTGGGTCTACGAGAGCCTTCTTTAGCTCAAGACGCTTTGCTGCGTAACGCTCAACGACAACCTTGCGCTGCTCGTTGCGTGCGATCTTGCTCTTCTTAGCCATTTTTAGCGCTCCTCGCGGAATTCGACGTGCTGACGGACGACTGGGTCGTACTTCTTCAGAACTAGACGGTCTGGGTCGTTGCGGCGGTTCTTCTTGGTTACGTAGGTGAAACCAGTGCCGGCAGTCGACTTCAGCTTGATGATTGGACGGATGTCCTTGTCCTTCTTAGCCATTTAGCTGCGCTCCTTAGATCTTCTCGCCACGAGCAAGCAGCTCGGCAACAACAGCCTCGATGCCGCGAGCGTCAATAACCTTGATGCCGCGAGCCGAGAGGGTCAGGGTAACGTTGCGCTTCAGCGAAGGGACAAAGTAAGTCTTCTTCTGAATGTTTGGGTTGAAGCGACGCTTGGTCTTGTTCTGGGCGTGCGAGACGTGGTGGCCAAACTGTGGGCCGGTCTCAGTCACCTGGCAATAGGCTGCCATTTCTTCTCCTTTAGAAGGCAAGCCAGAACGACCGGTCCTTTTTGAACCTTGGTCAATGGCTTGATCAAAACGTGGTTGCTAACTGTCACAGGACAGGCAACTGCTCAAGTTTAGGCGAGGTCGCCTCTGTTGTGCAAGTCCCGATTGCAAAAAATCAAGACTGACACGCCGAACAGACGCCAAAAATGTCGATGGTATGAGTCGGCGCACTAAAACCGTGAGCTTTTGCGACCTCATCCGCCCATTTTTCGACGCGGTCAGCTTCGATTTCGACGGTTTTGCCGCAGGCGCGACAGATCAGGTGATGGTGGTGGTCGGTGGTGCAGGCGCGGTAGAGCAGTTCGCCGCCGTTGCCCTGCAGCGAATCTGCCTCGCCCGCCTCTGCCAGGTCGGCGAGCGCGCGATAAACAGTGGCCAGCCCGATGGTCGAACCGTGATTGCGCAGCACTAGGTGCAACTGCTGCGCGCTGACGAATCCGATCGCCTCGGCGAGGGCATGCCGCACGGCATCCTTTTGCCAGGTGTTTCTCTTCAAGGTCACGCGGCAACCCCCTTGCGCTGGCGCAGTTTTTCGATTCCGCGGCAAACCGCATAGATAAGGAACGAAATCGTGGTGACGTATGGGCTAATCGGCAGACCGGCACCGACCGCGAGCAAGATTCCGCCGAGCACGGCGGTCAGCGCGAACGCGACCGATAGCACCGGAACCAAAACGGTGGATGCGCTCACACGCAACGCGGCCGCAGCCGGGGTCACGAGGAGGCTCAGCACGAGCAACGCTCCGACTACCTGAACGCTTGCCGCGACCGACAGACCGAGCAGCACCATGAAGACGAATGAGAGCGAGCGCGTCGGAACGCCGCGAGCCGCCGCGACCTCAGGATCGAGGCTGGCGAAGTTCAACGGACGCCAAATGAGGAGCAACGTCACAATCACGGCAAGGCTGATGGATGCGAGCCACGCGAGCTGCGGGTCATCGACCGCGACGATCTGACCGGTAAGCAAGCCGAACTTGTTCGCTGCGCGACCCTCATAGAGTGCAAGCGCGAGGATTCCGAGACCGAGCCCGGCCGGCATCAAAACTGCGACGATCGAATTGCGTTCTCGGGCGCGCGAACCGAGCCAACCGATGATGCCGGCGGCGACCATCGAGCCAAGCAATGAGCCGAGAACCACATCCACGCCAACTAACAGCGCAATCGCTGCACCGGCAAAGCTGAGTTCGCTGATGCCATGGACGGCAAACGACATGTCGCGGTTGTTTACAAAGATGCCGACGAGTCCTCCGACGACCGCGAGCAATGCGCCTGCGATAAGCGAGTTGGTGACGAGCGGCAGTAGCTCGCCGTAATCGCTGAAGTCAAAGAGTGTCATTAGTTCCACTCCTCGTCTGGGTGGTGATCGTGCTCGTGCGTTCCGACCACGACGATGCGACCTTGGTTGCGAACAACGTCGACCGGTGTTCCATACAGCTCGCTCAAAACGTCGCTGCGCAGCACCTCATCCGGTGTGCCAATCGAGAACTTGCCATTCGCCAGATAGAGCACGCGGTCGACCATGTCGAGCACCGGGTTCACATCGTGCGTGACAAACAGCACTGCGGCTTCGTGTTCGCGTCGTTCGCGGTCGAGCAGTTCGGCGATGGTCTTCTGCTGGTGAAGGTCGAGTGCGCTGAGCGGCTCATCCGCCAAGATCAATCGCGGCTCACCGATGACTGCCTGGCCGACGCGAAGTCGTTGCAGCTCGCCGCCGCTCAAAGTGCCAACCGTTTTATTAGCGAATGCGGATGCGCCGATCGCCTCAATCATTTGCTGAACCCGACGCTTGTGCTCTCGCGTGTGCTTCGAGAACGGCAGGTGAGGCAGGCCAAACTCGTGACCGTCGAGACCGAAGTGCAACAGGTCGCGGCCACGAAGTGGCAGGCCGGTGTCCATCGCGCGGTTCTGCGGAATGTAGCCGATGCGGCGGTTTCCGCGCTGGCCGCGCTTGTTGCGAACCGAACGGCCGAGAACCTTGATGCCACCTTCGGTGAGTTCCTGCTGGCCGAGGATCGCCTTGAGCAGAGTTGACTTGCCCGAACCGTTCGAGCCAATGACCGCGATGAATTCGTGTGGCTGAACGGCGAAATTTAGGTTGCTCCAGAGCGTGCGAGCGCCAAAGGTCATGCTCGCATCACGAATCTCGAGAACCGGTTTAGTCACCGTTGCCACCCTGAGTTCCCGCGGCTGAGCCCTCAAGCGCCGCTTCAACTAGTCGAATGTTTTCGCCCATCCAGTTCAAATAGGTCTGCCCTGGTTCGGTCTGAAACTCGGCAATCTCGACAACGGAGACCGTGCCGGTCTTGGCGGCAGCGACGAGCTCCTGCACTTGTGAGCCCGCAGTCTGCGGGTTCACAATCAGCGCTGCAACCTTGCCCGCGAGCAGGCGCTTGCGCATGTCGTTCAGGGCGGCGATTGGCGCATCCGATTCGTTTTCGATTGCGTGCTTGAACGCTTCTGGAGTCTGGTCGGCCACGCCAAAGCTGGCAACGAGATAGTCGGCGAGTGGCTCGGTCGCGAGCACGGTCATCGAATCGAACTTGCTCTTGTCGGTCGAAAGCTGGTCCTGCAGCAGGCCAAGATCGGCGGTGAAGCTCTGTGCGTTCGCATCAAACTCGGTCGCGTGGGCAGGGTCGAGTTCGGCAAGCTTCGCCTGCACGGCAGCAGCCACCTTTTTCACGGTCGCAAGGTCGAACCAGTAGTGCTCATTTTCATTGCCCGTGGATGCGATATCGGCAACAGTCAAAACGGTTGGTCCGCCCGATTTGGCATCCGGCGCTTTGGTCAGCAGGGTCGAGAGAAAGTCGTCATAGCCGCCACCGTTGACGAGGGCGAGGTCGGCACGATTGACGGTGAGTTGGTCGCGCGCGCTCGCCTCGAAAGAGTGCGGGTCTTGATTCGCGTTAGTGATTAGTGACTCGGCGACGACTCGATCGCCGCCCACCGCCTCGGCAATCGACGCCCAAACCGGAGTCGCCGAAACGACATGAATCAGTCCATCTTTATTCGAGTCGGATGCGCTCGACGCGCAACCGCTCAGCGCAACAGCCGCAGTCAGCGCGGCCACAGCAGCAACAACTTTGCGAACGAACTTGGTCATGCGACAACGCTAACTGTTACTGATAATCGTTGTCAATAAGCAGAGCGGTGAAACATCAAGCCCGCCTGTGATGTGGCAGTTAGCCGAGGATTGGTTCGCCGGTGTTGACGTCGTACCCGTAGATCGGGCGACCGGTCTGGGTGTCGAAGCCGATTGGAGTCGAAGTCGGAGCCGGAACACCTGGTCCACCCGCGTTCGGGCCTGCGGTTGGGCCGCCTCCTGGGTTAGCCGGCTTCTCGAGCAGCGCAATGATGGAGCCGGCGAGTGCCAGCAGGATCGAGGCTACGTAGGCATATGCCTGTGCTCCATAACCAACTGTCCAGCCCCAAGCGTCGATGGTCTCGTCCTGAGTTTGAGACCAGTTAGCAAAGTTCAGAACCCAAAAGACCACGAAACCTAGGGCATACAGGATTCCAGGCAGTGCTCGGGCGACTTTGTTGCGAACAGTAAAAGCAGTCACAACTGCGGCGATCATCACGACCGGTTCAGCAAAGGTGATGAGGATGTAGTCCGAGAAACCGAACTGACCGACGTTGACGTTGTACGAATAATCGAACGCTGACTTCACGATGTTGCCGAACTCCGACATGGGAGTGAGGAGCACGCGGACGTGATCAAAGAGAGGCCAAACGGCAACGACGAAAGCAGCGAGGGTCACCCAGCTCGAAACGGCAATCTTGCGGCGAGTGATTGGAGCGAAATCAGTCATGGGCTGAGCCTACTGTTCTTGATAAATCGGTGCGCCGGTGTTGACGTCATATCCAACGATCGGACGACCGGTCTGAGGGTCAAACCCAACAGGAGCCGCAACCCGTGCCGCGGCCTGAGGGCCGGCAACCTTTGGATTCGACGAGGTCACAGCCGCGACAACTGCTCCCGCTGCAGCGACAAACATCGCGACGTAGTGCAACCATTCAAAGCCGTTCTCCGGGGTGAACCAGGTGAGCAAGAATCCCCACGCTTCACTCGGGGTGATGTCAGGCTGACCCGAAATGTGCACGTAGCCAACGCCAAATCGAATCAGGTCGAGAACCGCATACGCAACCACACCGAGAACTGCCAGCTTCTTGTTGCCCTTGAGCGCAAGCAGCAAAGCACCTGCGGCCAGAGCCAGCGTGCCAAGCACCTTGATCACCCAGTAGAGCGAGAGCAACGGGTGCTCACCGAAGTAGCTCCAAACCGCATTCTGAAAGAGGCGGAGCAGGTCGCTGCCGATGCTCACGAGCGCCAAAAACGCTGCTCCCGCGAGCGTCCATACTGCTGCTGGATGTGCCTTGCTAGGTGCTGTGGTCATTGGTCCCCCTTGTTATTCAGTTGCGATTGAACCGAGTTAGTCCAAAAGTAGCGCGGGCTCTTCGATTACCGAAGCGACATCCTGCACAAATCGCGAAGCGACGTCGCCGTCAACAACGCGGTGGTCGAAGGTTGCGCCAATGGTGGTGATCTGGCGAACGACAATTTCGTTGTTCACGACCCACGGCTTCGGGCGAATCGAACCGAGGGCAACGATGCCAACTTCGCCCGGGTTCAGAATCGGCGTGCCGGTGTCAACACCGAAGACACCGATGTTGGTGAGTGTGATGGTTCCGTTCGACATGTCAGGCAGCTGGGTCTTGCCCTCACGCGCGGTGGCGGCGAGTTGCTCGATGGCCTTCGCGAGATCGAGCATCGATAGCTTGTCGGCATCCTTGATGTTTGGCACGATCAGGCCGCGCGGGGTTGCCGCAGCGATACCGAAATTCACGTAGTTGTGAACGATGATCTCTTCGTCGGTCCAGGTCGAGTTGACGGTCGGGTTGCGTCGTACAGCCCACATCATCGCCTTGGCCATGATGAGCAGCGGGGTCACCTTGACGCCGGCGAAGTCGGTTGAAGCCTTCAAGCGCTTGACGTATTCCATGGTGCGAGTCGCATCCACGTCAACAAAGATGCTGACGTGTGGCGCGGTGAAGGCCGATTGAACCATCGCCGCAGCGGTTGCCTTGCGAACACCCTTAACTGGGATGCGCTCTTCACGCTCGCTAGGTGCCGCAGGAGTGCTCAGGTTGCGGAACACCGAAGCCTGGCTCGAGTGGTTCATGACGTCTTCGCGAGTGACTTCACCAGCGGTGCCGGTCGCGGTGACCTTGGTCAGGTCGACGCCGAGGTCGCGAGCGAGCTTGCGCACTGGCGGCTTTGCGATGACCGACTCTTCGGCGATTAGCGCGGCGGTGTTCAAAAGTCCGGTGGCTGGGTTTGCTACAACCGGAAGCGCAGCAGCGGCAGCGGTTGAAGCCGAAAGTGCTGCGGCCGGAATGTGACGACGGCGACGCGATTCACCCGCGGCATCGTTCACGCCATAACCGACGAGGTTTGGGTTCTTTGCAGGGAAAGGCTTTGAGCCTTCCTGAGCGGCAACCGAGTTGGCTGCTGCCTCGGCAACGGCCTCGTGCGCGCTAGCCGCAGCGGCTGCAACGGCAGGGTCAATGATTGGAATCGCCTGGGTCGCGACCGCACCGGTTGCACCATCGGCAACCTTGCAAGCGATGATCGGCTTGCCGACCTCAACGGTCTCACCCTCGGCCGCAAGCAGCTCGGCTACGACGCCAGCGAACGGGCAAGGCAACTCAACCAGCGACTTCGCGGTTTCGATCTCAACGATGATTTGGTTCACCGAAACCTGGTCGCCAACGGCGACCTTCCACGAGACGATTTCGGCCTCGGTCAGACCTTCGCCAACGTCTGGCAGGTTGAAGTATGCGAGCTGAGTCATGAGCCTTGCACCTTTCGCTTAGTAGGCGAGCGCCCGGTCGACGGCTTCGAGAATTCGGTCGGCGTCTGGCAAGAAGATCTCTTCAAGCTTGGCCGCAGGGTATGGCACGTCAAAACCGCCGACGCGAAGCACCGGCGACTCTAGGTGATAGAACGCGAGCTCGTGAACTCGAGCGGCAACTTCACTCGCAACCGAGACAAAATTGCTGGCTTCGGATGCGACGACGAGGCGTCCGGTCTTCTTGACTGAGTTGACGATCGTGGTGAAGTCGATTGGGCTCATCGAACGCAGGTCGATGACCTCGAGGCTGCGACCCTCTTCGGCTGCAATGTCGGCGGCCTGAATCGCGGTCGCAACCATTGGGCCGTATGTGGCAATCGTCACATCGGTTCCCTCACGCAGGACGCGTGCGGTGTGCATGCCGGCAGGTGGCTCGTCGAGGTTGACCGGGCCCTTCTGCCAGTAGCGACGCTTCGGCTCGAAGAACATCACCGGGTCGCTCGACGCGATGGCCTGCTGAATCATCCAGTAGGCGTCGTTCGGGTTCGACGGGCTGATCACGCGCAGACCAGCGGTGTGCGCGAAGTATGCCTCCGGGCTCTCGCTGTGGTGCTCGACCGCACCGATGCCGCCACCGTAAGGAACACGGATGACGACCGGCATGGTCAGAGTGCCTTCGCTTCGGTTCTGAAGCTTGGCCAGCTGCGAGGTGATCTGGTTGAACGCAGGGAAGATGAAGCCGTCGAACTGAATCTCGACGACCGGACGATAGCCGCGCATTGCGAGACCAATCGCGGTGCCGACGATGCCAGCCTCGGCGATAGGTGAGTTGAAGACGCGGCTCTGGCCGAACTCCTTGTGCAGACCCTCGGTCACACGGAACACACCGCCGAGCTCAGCGACATCCTCGCCAAACACCAAAATCTTGTCGTTTTCGCTGAGCGCCTTGCGCAGACCAGCGTTGATTGCCTTGGCAATCGTCATCTCGGTGAAGTTAGCCATTAGTGCACGCTCCCGATGTTCGGAATCTCGCTCGGGTCGGCGACACCTAGGTGCGACTGGTCACCAAATGATGCCTCGTATGCCTCTAGCCAAGCGGTCTGCTCTTCGATGAGCGGGTGCTGCTCGCTGTAGACGTAGTTGAACATGTTCTGGAACGGCGGGTTCTTCAATGCAAAGGTGGCCGAACGAATCTCTTCGCTGAGCTTCTCGCCGGCCGCTTCGACCTCATCGAAGAAGTCCTGGCCGATGCCCTGGCGACGCAGGAACTTCTCTAGGCGAACCAGTGGGTCGCGAGCCTTCCAGTACTCGACCTCTTCTGAGTCGCGGTACTTGGTCGGGTCGTCGCTCGAGGTGTGTGCGCCGATGCGGTAAGTCAGAGCCTCGATCAGGAATGGGCCGCTGCCTGCGCGGGCGTCATCCATGTGCTTCTTGGTGACTGCATAACAAGCGAGGACGTCGTTGCCGTCAACGCGAATGCCAGGCACTCCAAAGCCGGCACCGCGCTGGAACAGCGGCACTCGGGTCTGGGTGTGAGTTGGGGATGAGATCGCCCATTGGTTGTTTTGAACGAAGTAGACGAGCGGAACCTGGTTGTTGGCGGCAAAGATGAACGATTCGCTCACTTCACCCTCGGCGGTCGCGCCGTCGCCGACATATGTGATTACTGCCTGGTCTTCGGCCGGGTTGCCGGTGCCGACCTTGCCGTCGAACTTCACGCCCATGGCGTAACCGGTGGCGTGCAGCGTTTGGGTGCCGAGCACGATGGCATAAAGGTGGAAGCGGGTCTCGTCTGCGTTCCAGCCACCGTGGTTTACACCGCGAAGCATTTTGAGAATCGACATCAAGTCGATGCCGTGGGTGATTGCTACACCGTGTTCGCGGTAGCTAGGGAAGATGTGGTCGTTGTGGCCAACCGCGTAACCCGAACCAATCTGAGCGGCCTCCTGGCCGATGGCCGGAATCCATAGACCGAGCTGCCCCTGGCGCTGAAGAGCGTTGGCCTCAAAGTCGAAGCGGCGAATGCGCGCCATGTCACGGTAAAAACGAAGGAAGTCAGCTTCGCTCAAGTCCTGGACGAGTTTGGCGTACTCGGCATATTGCGGCGCAACGCTGTACTCGCCGTCCGGCGAGAGCAGTTGCACCATTGGCACGCTTGAATCTTGAGCAGTCACGACAACCAATTTACCTGCAACATGTCACAATCGATTCATGATTCGTCTTCTGATCAGCACTGCAATTAACGCGGTCGGCCTCTGGGTAGCCGCTTCAATCGTTCCTGGCATCCACTTCACCTCTTATTTCGGCACTCAGGGCTGGCAGGTAATGCTGTCTTATCTGCTTGTCGGTGCAATTTTTGGTGTCGTCAGCGCAATCATCACTCCGGTCATCAAGGTTTTGGCATTCCCGCTCTACCTGCTGACCTTTGGCCTGATCTCGTTCGTAATTAACGGCGCGATCCTGCTGTTCGTTGCATGGTTGTCGGGTCTGCTCGGTGGCGACACCGTCACCATCGACGGCTTCACCTCGACCGGACTCACCATTGAGTCGCTCGGTTGGGCAATGCTCGGTGCGATCGTGATCAGCATCGCCTCGATGGTGTCGAACTGGGTGCTGCGCCTAATTCGCATCTTCTAGATTCGTCGGCCTGAATACCACTCAACCTTTCCCTGGTCGCGACCCGCAAAGTTGCGCAGGAAATCGAGCACGCCGCGAAGCCGCACCGAACGGTTCGCATCAACCTCGCCCGCCAGTTTTAGGTAGCCCTTTAGATCGTGCACGGCGAGGGGCTTTTCACCCGCGGCGAGCGCATACGGCTCTTTGACAGTCACCCAGTTTTCGCGCTGCGGATTCGGGCCGGCATCGAGCGTTGGCACCGGATCGTTGTTGTGTTCTAGCGCCAGGACGCGCGTTTCAGATGCGATAGCCGCATGGGCAATCGGCGAACCGAACGTCACTACGCCCGCGACCTTGAACAAGTGATGGCCGGATGCGATATTCGCGGCGATGATTCCGCCTTGCGAATGACCGACGAGCACCACCTCGTCACCCGCACCGACTTGAGCGGCCCGAAGCGCCGCCAAAACCGCTCTCTCGCTAGCCGCCACTTCAACTGAGTTGCTACCCTGGCTCGCAATCGCATGCACGTTCGAGGTTAGATCGAGCGGATTTGAGCCAGCCACCGGCGACCACTTCTTGGTTCCGGGGATGTATGCGATCACGCGATGCCCATACCGTTCGATGCGGAACTCGGCCTGGTCGCCCGAATCACCGTCGGTCGAAGTGCGTTGCAATCGCAGGCCCAGCTCGACTATCGAGTGCGGAGCACTCGCCCCACCGGCGAAGCCGGTTCGCGAAATTTCGATCGGCGACTCTTTTAACGCACCGAGCGGAGCCGCGGCACTCGAGACGCCTCCGGCGAGCGCGGGCACATCCACGTTCACAATTCGATGCATGCGCTGTGAGATAGCGCTCTCTGCTCCGAAGTATCGCTCGGCTGCTTCAAGGCATGCCGTTTCGATCGCGCGAAAACGCTCCAGAAAGGCCGGTAGTTCGAGTGTGAGTTGCAGCTGCGCGAGCGGGTTTTCGAGCAAGCCGAGCGGCGAGCTTTCGTTCACCAGCAACAACTTCGAAAGCTGCACCTGCTGCCGCACGCGATCGAGCTCGGCCCGCGATGCTCGTACTGTTCCCCCACCAAAGATCTCAATGCCCATCGGCCCAACCGTGACCCAGGCGTCCTTGAAGCGCGCGAAGGTCGTGAGCCAGCCGCTCGATAGCTAAAGCGCAGGCCTGCGCCGCCGGCCCGGACCACCAAGCCGGGTTGGGAATCGCATGAGTTAGCTGAGCGATTGCATGTTCGAGGGCGAGGGCGGTCCGATTCATGACAAAAGGTTGCGCGAAAGCCATTGATTGCGCGGCTGCGCGCCAAATTCTGTGGATAAGTCGGGCAATATAGAACGGTGAGCAATCTTTCAGTGCAGCCCCTAAGTCCACTCGACGGCCGTTACCGCGGAGCCGTTGCCGACCTCGGCGAATTTCTGAGCGAAGCCGGTCTCAACCGCGCACGCATCGCAGTCGAGATCGAATGGTTGATTCACCTCGCCAACCGCAACCTGCTCGGCAATAACGCATCCGTCGATTTGACCGAGGCAGCCAACCTGCGTGCCATCGTCACCAACTTCGGTGACGCCGATGTTGCGACCCTCGCCGAGACCGAGGCGACCACCAAGCACGACGTCAAGGCAGTCGAATACTTCATCCGCGGAAAGCTCACCGAACTAGGCCGCGAAGACCTACTAGAACTCACTCACTTTGCCTGCACCAGCGAAGACATCAACAACCTTTCGTATGCGATCACCGTGCGCGATGCCGTTAACAACGTGTGGCTGCCACGCGCCGAGAAGCTAATGACCAAGCTGCGCGAACTCAGTGCGAAGTACATCGACTCAGCGATGATGAGCCGCACCCACGGCCAGCCGGCCACCCCGACCACCATGGGTAAGGAACTCGCAGTCTTCGTTCACCGTCTGCAGCGTCAGCTCGACCGCATCGCCAAGCAGGAATACCTGGGCAAGTTCTCGGGTGCTACCGGCACCTTCTCGGCCCACGTTGTTGCCGCACCTAGTGTCGACTGGGCTGCCGAATCGGAGGCCTTCGTAACCAGCCTCGGCCTGACCTGGAACCCACTGACCACCCAGATCGAATCGCACGACTGGCAGGCCGAGCTCTATTCGGCAATTGGTCTGTTCAACCGAATCCTGCACAACCTCTGCACCGACGTCTGGACCTACATCTCGCTCGCATACTTCAAGCAGATTCCTGTTGCGGGTGCAACCGGCTCGTCGACGATGCCGCACAAGATCAACCCGATCCGCTTCGAGAACGCCGAGTCGAACCTCGAACTTTCGTGCGCGATTCTCGACAGCCTCGCCTCAACCCTGGTCACCTCGCGTCTGCAGCGTGACCTCACCGACTCGAGCTCGCAGCGCAACATCGGTCTTGGCTTCGGTCACTCGCTTCTCGCGATCGACAATGTCACCCGCGGACTCAACGAGATTGACCTCTCGCCTGCTGTGCTCGATGCCGACCTTTCAGACAACTGGGAGGTGCTCGGCGAAGCGATTCAGACCGTGATTCGCGCCGAGGTAGCCGCCGGTCGTTCGAAGATCAATGACCCGTATGCGCTACTCAAAGAACTCACTCGCGGCAAGCGAGTTGGCCATGACGACCTAACCGTTTTCGTGAACGGTCTCGACATCGGTCAGGACGCCAAGGATCGACTGCTCGCTCTGCGCCCGCACACATACACGGGCATCGCTGCCGAACTCGGCAAGCGCATTCAGTAGGTCGGGCTTAGCCCAATCGCGCCGAATCAGTAATTCGGTGCCGGAGGCAGACCCCAGTACGCCTCGAGCGACTTGGACCGCTTCGACTTGAAATCGGTCGCCATGTCGACGCCTACATATCTAAAGTGCCATGGCTCGAACTGGTAGCCGGTAGTCGGAGTCTGGCCGTCCTGATAGCGCAGGATCCAGCCGTACTGCCATGAATTGGCAGCAAGCCACTTGCCTGCCTTGGTCTTGGCGAAGCAAACCTGAATCGCACAACCTTGGCCTAGCGCCGACACGTCTGCGGCCAAACCGGTCTGGTGTTCGCTGTAACCAGGGCGAGCGGCCAGACGTTCACCAGCAGCCAAACCCAAAGCTCGCACCTGACGATCGTGCACAGCGACCTGAGTGTTGTAGCTGCGATAACCCGAGTTGAGCCAGAGGGTTCCGGCTCCGGCCTTCTTCATCGCCGCGGCCATCTGCTTCAGCGCGACTGCGGCGTCACTGAACAGCGGAGCACCGTTCACGTAGGCGAGCGGCTTTGGTGCGTATGTCTTTGGGTTCAACGGACGTTGCTTGTTCACGACCACCAGCAGCGACCCAGCCGACTGAATGTTTGGTCTCGGAATCGACGTCGGAAGAGGTGATGGCGTTGATGAATCGGTTGGGGTCGGCGTCGGCGAGGCGGTGGGTGAGGTCGATGGCGAAGCAGAAGGGGATGCGCTCGCGCTAACACTCACGCTCGGCGTAGGGGTTGGGGTGGCCGCGCTCGCGCTCATACCCGTGGTGTTTGCTCCGTTTGCAGCGACCAACACCAATGCGGCGGAAATACCTAGCGCGCGAACCGTGTTCGTCAAAATAGAAGAATATTCGCGTTTAGGCTTGACCACGTTAATAAGCCTAACTTTTAGAAACGAGTTACCCCTTTGTCACGTGAAGCACGTAAGGCAGCGGCCGCCGAATCGGCCAAAACCGGTGTGATGACCAAGCGCCAGATTCAGCTGGTTCTTCTTGGTCTCATGTCGGGCATGTTCCTCTCAGCGCTCGACCAGAGCATCGTCGGTACCGCAATGCGCACCATCGCCGACGACCTCAAGGGTCTTGAGCAGCAGGCGTGGGTCACCACCGCCTACCTCATCACCTCAACCATCGCCACACCTATCTACGGCAAGCTCGGCGACATCTTTGGTCGTCGTCGCCTATTCATCGCCGCGATCACCATCTTCATCTTCGGTTCAGCTTTGTCGGGCTTCGCCATGGACATGCCTCAGCTGGCTGCGTTCCGCGCGGTTCAGGGCATCGGTGCCGGCGGTCTGTTCTCGCTGGCTATCACCGTCTTGGCCGACATCGTTCCGCCACGTGAGCGCGCTCGCTACCAGGGCCTTTTCCTAGCGGTCTTTGGCTCGTCTTCGGTTCTCGGCCCACTGGTCGGCGGTCTGTTCGCGGGCATCGACGAAATCCTCTGGATTCCGGGTTGGCGCTGGGTGTTCCTCATCAACCTGCCAATTGGCGCTATCGCACTAATCACCGTGGTCTCGTTCTTGCACGTTCCACACACCCCTAAGAAGCACCGCATCGACTGGTGGGGTGCTGTCACCATCATCATCGCGGTCGTGCCTTTGCTCGTCGTTGCCGAGAACGGTCGCGACTGGGGCTGGGGTTCACAGAACAGCATCATGATGTATGTGACCGGCGCTGTCGGTATCGTCGCGTTCATCATGGCCGAGCGCAAGGCTGGTCACGAAGCGATTCTTCCGTTGAACCTGTTCAAGTCGAAAGCCTTCACCGGCTCGACCATCATGGGCGTCATCGTCGGTGTTGGCATGTTCGGCGGCATGATGACTCTGCCGTTGCTGCTGCAGATCGTCATGAACGCATCGCCGACCGAATCTGGCTTCATGATGTTGCCAATGGTTCTAGGCCTAATGACTGGTACCACCATCTCGGGTCAGACCACCGCGAAGACCGGAAAGTACAAGATCTTCTTGACCACCGGTACCGGCTTCTTGACTCTCGGCTACATCTACATGCTCGGCTTCACCGCCGAGAGCTCATACCCGTGGATGGCAGTCGGCATGGTCTTGATCGGTTTCGGTCTCGGTCAACTGATGCAGACTCTGACCCTCGTGGCTCAGCAGTCTGTTCCGGCTCACGAAGTGGGCGTTGCAACCGCATCGGCAACCTTCTTCCGTCAGATGGGTGGAACCCTCGGTGTCGCGATCTTCATCTCGATCCTGTTCAACGGCCTAGGCGACAACATCAAGAAGGCGTTCGAGAACCAGTCTGTAAAGGACGGCATCGCAGCAGCGATGAAGGATCCGAAGGTCATGGCCGATCCAAACAACAAGGCGCTGATTCAGTCGATGCTGGATGCGAAGAACGGCGGCAACGCCGGGGCAGGTCTTGGCGACAAGATCAGCACCGACTCGTCGTTCCTCACCAACCTCGACCCTCGTCTGGCTAAGCCGTTCCTGATCGGCTTCGCCGACAGCTCGATTCCGGTGTTCCTCTGGGCGGCCGTGATTGTTGCTATCGCCTTTGTGATCTCGTTCTTCATCAAGGCAGCTCCTCTTCGCGACAAGTCGGCAGCACAGGAAGCAGCCGAGGCGGCAGCGCACTAAACAGGAAATGCAATAAAACTCGAGAGCAATCTCACCGAAACCCCGTCAGTGAATCTGGCGGGGTTTTCGCTTAGCATTGAAGAACACGGGAGTCCGGTAACACCGGTCTGAGAGGAAGGCTCCGTAGCCTTCGACCGTCGAACCTGATTTGGGTAATGCCAACGCAGGGAGGACCTCTAACCCGTGCCCACTATTCGAGTGGATCAATAGATTCACAATTGAAACGGAGGGCACGCAAGTGCGCAATAGATATATTCCAAAATTCGCATACAAGTTCGTTACCGCTTTTGTAGCGACCGCGGTTGCCGCAGTCACATTCACAGGATGCGCCACCCCATCAACCGATGCCGCATCACCAACCCCGCTGCCAGAGCTAACCCTGGTAACGCACGATTCATTCGCGATGAGCAAGGGGCTCCTGGCGGAGTTCAAGACTCAGACCGGCATCACCGTGAACATCGTCAAGGCTGGTGACGCCGGCGCGCTAACCAACAAGCTCGTGTTGACCAAGGATGCCCCAATCGGCGACGCGTTCTTCGGCATCGACAACACCTTCTCTGGAGTCGCGCTCGAGAACAAGATTGTGAGCGGTCGCCTGACCGCGATCGACTTCGGCGATGTCTGCATGAACTACGACAAGGCCTGGTTTGCGAGCAAGGGAATCTCCGCCCCGACTTCGGTCGATCAGCTCATCCTGCCGACATACAAGAACCTGACTGTGGTCGAGAACCCGTCGACCTCGTCGACCGGTCTTGCGTTCCTGGCTGCGACGGTCGCGAAGTATGGCGAGACCGGTTGGCAGAACTACTGGAAGCAGCTCAAGGCCAACGGCGTCAAGGTGACCGCCGGCTGGGAGGATGCCTACTACACCGAGTTCTCGGGCTCGAGCGGCAAGGGTAAGTACCCGATCGTGCTGAGCTACGCCAGCTCGCCAGCGTACGAGATTCGCAAGGACGGAACCTCGGGCACTGCCTCGATTCTCGACGGTTGCCTCCGTCAGACCGAATACGCGGGAGTCTTGACGAAGGCCAAGAACCCGGCTGGGGCTCAGCTGCTAATCAAGTTCATGTTGTCGAAGAGCTTCCAGTCGGCTATTCCTGAATCTATGTATGTGTACCCAATCGTGAAGTCAACGAAGTTGCCGGCCGACTGGGCCAAGTGGGCAACCGTCTCTGACGCACCCCTCGGAAGCGACCTCGACATCAACGCCAACCGAAAGGGCTGGCTAACCGCATGGTCCGATATCTTCGGCTAATCGCCATTTGGGCAGCGCCACTACTTTTCGTAGCGGTGCTGTTCTATTGGCCTTTAACGAAGATCCTCGCGCTCGGTTTCGAGGCAGGGGCGAATGCCACCGCTCTCGGAACCCAAACCATCTCAGCCGTCTGGTTCACCATCTGGCAGGCCGCGCTCTCGACAGCGGTCTGCAT
>JACCDQ010375604.1_pt1 | contig 39896 bp, 50 predicted proteins | sample 7446031 | NCBI WGS metagenome assembly JACCDQ01 (sample SAMN15323442, study PRJNA562643) | freshwater metagenome | isolation source: river surface water | place: USA:Blue River Watershed | collected 2017-08-17 | reverse complement strand
TCGGGGTAGGTCGGAGCTTCATCTCCGACGTGGGGAGGTGGCGCATAAACGCATGTCGGGGCTAAAGCCGCCGACCTACAGTCCTTCCCTGTAGGTCAATACCTTCAGGTCCGACGTTGCGGGTTTTGCGCAGGCTCTTTGTCAGGGCTAAAGCCGCCGACCTGCTGCGGGTTTGTTGTTGCCTTCAGCGCAAACCTTGGCCTGCTGCGTACTCTGCCCGCTGGATCAGCTCGATTTTGTAGCCGTTAGGTTCACATCTGTGCATGCACTGAAATCCATTTAAATCAACAACTTGCGATGGATTAGGCAACCCGTGAACCTGCTCAAATAGCCTGAAAACCAGCTCCAGCCGCCACGAAATGGCGGCTGAAACGCCGCAGATCGGATAGCATAGTCGTCTGATCAAGACGGGGACGAGCATGGCAAGAGCAAGACAGAAGCCTTCGGGCAAGTGGGAAATCGGGCTGCGGCATCCATCGCTTCCTGGTGGCCGCAAGTATTTCACATTCGACACGGAGGCCGAGGCCAACGCCTACGCCGACCAGTGGCGACTGATGAAGATGGCCGACATCGCGCCGCCGGCCGAGCTGCTGAAGGCTGCGCCCAAGAACACGGTGACGCTCGCCCATGTGGTTCGCGCCTGGATGAACAGTGGCCTGGCAGCGCCGACCCAGCAATCTGCCCTGGGTTCGCTGGTGATGGAGGTCGGGTCTGTGCGCTTGGCTGACGCCAGCTACAAGTGGCTCATGGAGTACGTGCAGCGGCTGAAGGTCAAGAACAACCTGACGCCGACATCCATCAAGCACCGGGTCCAGGCTCTGGGCCGCTCGATCGACGAGTACCTGCGACATCATCCCGACGTGGTGATGCAGAACCCGACGCGCCTGCTGCCCAAGGGGTACGCCAACTATTCCGAGGTCGATACGAAGCTCGCCGAAGCGGCGGGGGGCAAGGCCAAGGAGAATGTCGCGCGCGATCGCCGTCTGCATCCTGGCGAGCACGAGAAGATCATCGCGGCGCTGTCCGGCCATCAGCGCGAGGACAAGCAGCGCGGCCTTCAGCTCAAGGGCGGCAATGCACTGCTGACGATGTACCTGCTGATCGTGAACACCGGCCTGCGCCTAAAGGAGGCGTACACGCTCACGCGCGGCCAGGTGGATATGGACTCGAAGGTGATTCGGGTGCAGAACAGCAAGCAGTGGCGCGGCAAGGTGTCGTTCCGCGATGTGCCCATGCGACCTGAAGCGCATGCGGCCCTGGCCAACTACCTGAGCACGCGGCCGATGCTGCCTAGCGCGCGCCTGTTCCCATTCATGGATGAAGAGCCGGACCTTCCGATCAAGAAGGTCAGCCAGCGCCTGAGCTTCCGGTACCGCCTGGCGTTTGAGTACGCCGGGATCGTGGGCCTGCACGAGCACGACTTGCGGCACGAGGCCACATGTCGCTGGCTGGAGCTGAAGGACGCCACGGGCAACTGGATGTTTCGACTGGAAGAGGTCAACCGCATCATGGGGTGGTCGAGCAATTCGACCATGGCCCAGCGGTATGCGTCCTTCCGAGGGTCGGACCTGGCCGCTAGGCTGTGGGCAACATCAGCGGCGGCGGCTGCCGGCGCTTCGGCTTCGCAGTGATTGGGGTCACGCCGGGCTGGCGTTTGGCCCGGCGCTCGTCTGCCTCTCGGCGGGCTTTCTCTGCCAGGTAAGCCAGAAGGTCGGAGCGGACAAACAGCCAGCTCCGGCCGATCTTCAGACCGGGGATTTCGCCAGCACGGGCCAGCTCTTCGACTTGCTCCGAGGTGCAGCGAAGCAGGGCTGCGCACTCGTCGGAGTCAATGGTTTCAATCGTCGTCATTTCTGCTTCTTTCCAACAACAAAGCGCTTCGGATCGCGCTCGTGCTTTTCGCTCCGGTCACTCAGGCCGGGGATAGTTGAAAGGTCCTTGCCTTTGGCTCGCATCCGGTTGACCGATTCGGTCACATTCTTGGACTTGTTTGCCAAAACCTGAATTTCCTTGCCAATCTTGGAACTGCCTCCCCACGAGAAAGCGTTGCCTTGGCTCTTGGGTGTTCCGTCTGGCCAGCTTGTCATGCTGCACCGCCTTTTAAAGCGGAATTCAGGCCGCGATCCAGCCTGCGCAGCTCGTCGCCGGACAGGCCTTCGGCGTCTTCGGTTTGCTCCACGATGGTCAGGCAGTCGCGCACCAGGTCGCGGTGCACGATGCACAGACCCAGGGGCAGCAGTGCTTTGGCCAGACTTTCAACGGGCATGGGCTCGTCTTTTGGCGGCTTGATGGCCTGGATCATTCCCGCCAGGGCAGCGCACTGGTTGGACAAGCGCCGGTGGTGTTCAGCGGCGGCCGTGATGGATTGTTGGGCGATGGCTAGGCTCATGTTTTCTCCTGGACACGCTTCCACCACTGGCGGAATTCGATTGGGTCGTACCAGCTCTGCTTGCCCGCGCCGATTGAACGGTGAACCGTCTTCGGCTTTGGGGCGTCTTTGCGCACCAGCTTGCCGCTCATGGTTCGAGGCGCCACGCCCAGCTCTTGGCATAGCTCAGTGAACGAGCGCAAGGGCTTGTGAATCTCTCCGGCGATCTGTCTGCGGCGCAGGTCGCCAATGGTCTCCGCGAATTTCATCAATCAATCCATTTGAGTCTTGTCGCCCCGCCGTGGCCGTGGATGTGCTCGGCAGCGTGCACGTTGGGGTAAATGACGTGGCTGGCCATCATTGAGCGCCAGCGCAAGGCGACGGTGCCGTCCGTAAACTGGACGCCTTCGGCGACGATTCCAGTCCCGGACGTTCCAGACACGTCCTCATTTCGCTGGAAGATGAACCGGCGCATGAGGATGTCTTGTTGGACGCTCATCGGTCCTCCTAGAAGGGGATGTCGTCGTCCATGTCGTCGAAGCCGGACCCTTGGGCGGCTGGCGCAGGACGTTGCTGGGGCGCGCTGGCGCGCGGAGCGTGCTCGCCGCCCTGACTGTTCTCGCGGCTGCTGAGCAACTTCAGCTCGTTCGCGCGGATGTCGGTCGCGTACTTCTCCGAGCCGTCCTTGTCGGTGTACTTGCGGGTTTTGATCTTCCCGCTCACGTAGACGAGCCCGCCCTTCTTGACGTACTGTCCGACGATTTCGGCCAGGCGGCCGAAGGTGCTGATGCGGTGCCATTCGGTCTCTTCGCGCAGCTCGCCGGATTGCTTGTCCTTCCACTTTTCAGTGGTGGCCACGGAGAAGTTGGCGACGGCTTCGCCGCTGGGGAGGTATCGGACTTCCGGGTCTTTTCCGACGCGGCCGATGATCTGGACTTGGTTCAGCATGTCGCTGTCTCTTTCTCTTTCAGGTGGTACTGCGCGACGTGCTTGCCGTTCGCCAGTTCGAGGGTTTTGGTTTCGATGTCGTAGCCTGCTTGGCGCAGGTCGTTGATACGGGCAGCCAGGCGGAAGCATCCGCAACCGTCGAGCGCGTCGATCGCGGTGACGGGGCCATCCTTGAGCCTGGTCAGAATCCACTCGGTTTGCGACTGCTTCATGGGGCCTCCGATCAGGCAGCGCGTGCCGAAATGCTGCGTTCGGCCACGGCCATCACGCCGGGGTAGAGCTGGCCGGTCTTCTTGAAAGCGCGGGCCTGTGCGCCGAGGAACTTGGTATCGGCCTGGATCGCCTCGATCGGGGCTGTGCCGGCGGCCACTGCCTTCACCAACTCCATGAGGTCGGTCACTTCGGCGCTGAAGGTCATACGGCCGCTGATGCCAGAGACCTTCGTCGGGGCTTCCACGACGGGCGCGGCGGTGACGACGTTTGCAGTCACGGCGGCCATTGCGGCCTGCTCTTGTGCGGCCTGTGCCTGGATCATGGCGCGCGCTGCGGCCTCCTGATCGCCTGCGGCGGCGGCAGCCTGGGCTTCTTCCTGTGCCTTGCGAGCGGCCTCTTGCTGTTCGCGCTCGATGGCAGCCAGGCGCTCTCGTTCGGCACGGGCTGCGGCTTCTGCTTCAGCGCGCGCGATGGCCGCCAGGCGCTCTTGCTCTGTGGTCCACGTCACCATGGCGCGCTTCAGGGTGGACTCGGCCTTGTCCAGGTATTCCTTGGGTGCGCGGAACAAGTCGTTCACGGCTTTGACTGCCTGGTTCAGTGGGCCAGTGATGCTCGTGCGCTTTTCTTCGACTTCCTTCTGGAGCGCCTTGACTTGCTTGAGGTCGTCGCTGGCCAGCTCGAACATGGTGGAGCTGTCGATCACGAAATCGCTGGCGCTGGCGAGCGCCGATTGCGCCTTGCCGGCGAGCACGACGGCGCTGCTGGCGTCATAGGTCACGGTGTCTTGGGTTTTGGTTTCCATTGTTCAGTCCTTGAAGTTGGGGGTGATGTCGTGGCGTGCGCACCAGGTGCGCAGCGTGAGAAGGGAGGCGAAGACCGGCCAGTCGGTCGGGTCCGTGTAGGTCTTCGCGGTGTAGGTGCCGTCGCTCTTGAGCTGCACGGCCATGCGCTGAACCGTCGGCTGTACGGCCGCCTGCTGGTAGGCCGCGAGCTGAGGGCCGACGCTCGGGTAGAGCTGTGCGCTGCTCTTGATGTCGAGCACGGTGGCCAGGCCCTTTACGGTGCCCAGACGATCCAGCGTGCCGGCGTAGCCCAGGGCCTTGTGGTAGACCGGCTGCTCGATCTGGGTCCACTCCACTTCATGCTCGGCGCTGAACTTGCGCCAAGCTGTGAGGTAGGGGACAAGGGCCTGGTCCAGGGAGTCCACGTCCAGCGTGCCCAGGTCGTCCAGCTCGCAGGCCAAGTGCACGGCGGTACCAAAGTCGGCGGCGGCGCGCAGGACGTGCGGCGGCACGCGGCTGAAGTCGGTCAAGGGCGAGAGGATGGTCGTCACGCCAGGCACAACGATCCCGTTGTACCGGTAGGTGTGCGTCGCTTCGTCGAAGGTCAGCATGTGGCCTCCGTTGCTTTGGCGATGGCGGTGCTGGCTACCTCGTGTGCATCGGTGATGTAGGAAGTGCCAGCGCAGAATTCCAGCGCCTCCAGTAGGTGGGTGTTCAACTCATGCAATCTGCGCAGTTCAGCAGCGGCTGCGCTACACGTCAGGTTGTCCAGCGTGTAACGGGTTAGCGGGTCGATAGCCTCCGCCAGCCGCAGGGCTTGGGGTCGTGTGCTCATGCCAGCGCGTCCTTCAGTGCGATGAAGCCGTCCTTGGTCAGACCTTCCAGGTTCTCGCCTTCAGCGAGGCCGGCCATCTGGCGCGCCTGCGGGATCGTCACGCCCTTGGCGTTGATCTTCTTGAGGATGTAGGCGACTTCGCCCACGGTGGCCGGTGCTCCGTCAGTAGCCTGGCGCTGCTGCGGCTCGGCCTTGGGCTGGGTATCAGTCACGGCCTGCTCGGGAGCTGGCGTAGGTTTGCGGGCGGGCATGGTGACGGGCGGCTTGCGGCCGGTGACTTCGCCCGTGGTGGCGTCGATCACTGTGTCGTCTTCGTGCAGCGACTTGCCGGCCATTTCGTCGGCGGTTGCTTCGCTGCCAATCTCGGGGAAAGCCTTGCGCAGGGCCTGGGCTTCTGCGCACTTGGCGATCTGGCCATAGGGGCGCTTGGTCCACATGGCATTGGGGGCGATGCTTCTGTCCTTGCCGCCCTTGACCGCGTAGTTTTCCTTCCAGAATTCCTTGGCGGTGAAGTCCACGACCTCGCCTGTGGGCAGGCGGCGCTTGACGGTGACGCGGCACCAGGCAGGGAACGTAATTTGCTGGCCGCCGATCGCCTCGGTCACGTCCGGGCCGAATTCGGGTTCGGAGACGCCAGCGCACTCGCCGGAGCGCGAGGCCTGGGTGCGGTACAGGCCGATGCCGGGCATGACGACATCACGCATCGTGCCGGCCTTGTTGTCCCACATGGGGACGATGTGCACGGGCTTCTGCATGGGGTCCAGGCCGGCGGCCTTGCAGTAGCCCAGCACCATCTTTATCGACATGACTTGCGCGCCTGGATACAGGCTGGTGGCAAGCACTTCGATCAGCTCGCCCTCGCTCATTTGCAGTGATGGCAGTGCGTTGGCTTCTTGTTTGGTGATTGCGTTCATGCTGTTTCTTCCTGTGCTTGTTCGTTGGCCTTGGCGGCCCAATAGGCGTGGCTGAGGCCTCGCAAGAAAATCGCGGCGTCGGCATATTTGCCATCGCGGATAAGTTGGCCCAAAAGGGTCTTTTCTTTGGCGCTGGATTCGTCCAGTGCTTCGGCGAGGTGATAGCCGTCGCATGGGTCGCAGTCTTCGCCTGGCTCCATCAATTCGATGGCGCGCTGATCGGTGTAATCCGTGCGGCGCTCTGCGCGGTCTTCGTCGTCCTGATGACGGTTGGCCATGACGGTGTTTATGCAACTCATCGCATCACTCCCACAGTTAGGGCGCTGACCACCATCACGGCCAACATGAGCAACATGGCTTTGGCCAAGTGCTTGACGTAAACGTTGACAAATGGATGGCGCAGAGGCTTTGGCGTCTTTGGGATGCGCTGGCCGACCTTGGCAACGCGAGCAGGACAGTCGCGCCCCTGGCGGCAGTCGCCGTATTCGTCGCAGCAATTCATGCGGCACCGCCTTGCAGGCGCTGGAGCAGGCGGAACTTGCGCCAGGTGCGCGTGACATCGGTCTTGGCCGAGTCGCGCCACTTGAATTTCGGGTCGGTGATTTGGCGCGTCGGGATGACCACGCGCGGGGCTTGTGTGGCTGGCATCATTTCGACAGCTCCACGACAAGAAGCACGGCCAGGCTGAGGCCGATGCCTATGGCGGTCAGATAGTCGAGGGTGGTTTCAGCCCACCGGGGCAGGTCCGTGCTCTGCGTGAGTACGGAGCGAAGGTCTAGGTTCATGTTCACTCCATCGTTTGGTTGCTACCGCTTCAACCGCTTCGGAGCACTGCCCCTAGACCCGCCTTTGCTTCCTGTCAGCTTCGGCCACGTATCGCTTGGCCTTGGTCGTCTCGCGTTGAACTGCGATGAACCAAATTAAACCATAGTTACTTCACGAAGTCAACCATGGTTCAGTGTCGGATGAAAAAAAACCGCCTTGACGGCGGCTGTTCGTGCTTTCTGCGGTCCTTGGTTATTGGCAATTTGTTGTTAAGACGCCCGGCATTGATGTGGTGGAGCAGTTGATGACTGGAGGGTTGTTGCGTTGCATTGATCTAGCCATTCCGGCGAGAAAATTTCCCATAAATTCAGAGCGGCGCTGCTGAGCCTCAAGATACCTAGCTTCACTGTGGCGCTGAACATTGGCGTCATCAAAGAGTCGCCAGCGCATCTCGCTTAATCTCACAAATTCCTGAAGTGGTATTTCCTGTTTTTCAAATTGCTCGGCCAATATAGACAAGTCTTCCCAAAGCTGAGCCAGTAATGGATCGTTTGGAAAATACGTCTTGGATGCAGCGATCATTTGACGATGGGCTTGCATGACAGTGATTTCTTTGTTTGCCATCTGTTGCTCCATCAACGCCTTTTCTCTGTCGTACCCTTGCTGCCTCCAGTTTGCATTGTGTTCATAGTTGCTTGCGCATGAAGAAAGCAGAATGGATATAGACGCCAATACAAATTTAATTTTGGCCATGGCAGTCATACCTTCTCACTTTTCCAGGTCATAAGAATTTTTCCGAGAACATGGAAGTCCATGCCTTCGGTGATTTCAAAAGGGTCATAGCTCGGATTCAAACTCTTGGCGCGAATGACGACACCGTTTGCAGTCGGAATGCGCTGGAGCTGCTTAATCCATCCATGATCGCCAATCCGAAAGAAATAGACGCCATCGCTTGAGCATTCAGTGATGCCTCGATCCATCAGAAGAGGATCTCCAGGATTGAACATCGGCTGCATTGATGAACCAAAGCCAGTGACGATACATAGGTTGCCTATGCCAGAGTTGGATGGCACGTTTCTGCGGACCCATTGCTCATCGACGGACCACGCCTTGATGACACCAGGGGGCTGCTCATCCAGAACCAGGCCGCCATTGCCCATAGCCCCAGCCACATCGTACTGAGGGATAGTCCTGTATCCATCGAGTATTTCCGAGGCTGTGCGTTCAACCTTGACTTCCCCTTCTCCTGTGGCAAGCCACTCGGCTGACACCCCCAAGAGCTTGGCGGCCTTCATGTTGTTGGATGCAGTGAAGGCGCGAGTCTTTCCGTCCAGTGCTTTTTTTGCGGCCTGGTACGAGATTCCAAGGCCATCCGCAAGCATCTGAACAGAGCATCCAGATTGCTTGAGCGCGAGTCTAAGTCGTTCAGTGTAATCAACCATAGTTGTCTATCGTAACCGGTAAGGATTGAACAATGGTTGCTTTTACTCCTGAACTATGGTTTAATCAAGTTCATGAAGCACACAACCAAGACAGAAGCCATCGCCATGCTGGGCGGATCAGTCAAGAGCGCAGCGATGGCGATTGGATGCACGGTCCAGGCCGTTCACAAATGGCCAGACGTTCTTCCACCAAGGATCGCGGATCGCGTCATCGCCGCCAAGACCCGCTTGAAGGACCAGAAGGCAACTCCGCGCCGCCAGGCAGAAAGAGCCTGAGCGGTGAACTACTACCCGTTTCACATTGGCGACTACCTGAGCGCCACCCGGCACTTGAGCTGGGAAGAAGACGCGGCTTATCGGCGGCTGCTGGACACCTACTACACGAACGAGAAGCCGCTGCCTAGCGAGCTGCGCGCCGTGTGCCGCCTGGTGCTGGCCACCACGGAAAGCCAACGTGAAGCGGTGCATACGGTCCTGGTGGAGTTCTTCGAGCTGACGGAAGAGGGCTGGATCAACCGGCGCGCGGACGCCGAAATCCAGGCCATGCGCGACAAGCAGCAGAAGCAGCGCGAGAAGGCAAACAAGCGCTGGCACAAGCCGAACGAAGAATACGGCAATGCAGCGGCAATGCCACGGCATCAGTCAACCGATGCCACGGCATCAGATTCGCATGCCGATGCAATGCCACCAACACCAACACCAACACCAACACCAACACCAGAAGTAAATACAGGCGCAAGCGCCAAGCGGGGCAAGCCCGCTGTGGTCATGCCTGAAGGCGTGAGCGAATCGGTGTGGACCGACTTCCTGACCGTGCGCAGAGCCAAGAAGGCTCCGTTAACCCAGACCGCCTTGGATGGCATCGAGCGCGAAGCGAAGAAGGCGGGCATTGGCCTTCACGATGCGCTGGCGATGTGCTGCGCCCGTGGATGGCAGGGCTTCAAGGCCGACTGGTTGACCGACACGAAGAGCGCGTCCGCGACGCGACCGGCGAAGTTCGACCCGGTGGCGTTCGTGAACGGAAGAAAGGAGGACGCGCATGTCGTCATTGATGTCCCAGCGCAGCGCGTGGCTTGACCTGCGCCCGATCGGCGACCGGCAGCTGTCGCTGATGGATCACTTGTTTAACCGCCTCGACGGGATGTACCCGAATCGCTGGCGCGCGTCTTTCACCAGCGAGGACGCGGTTCAGAACTGGCGAGAGTCCTGGGCCGAGGCCTTTGTTGAAGAAGGCATCACGCCGCACCAGGTCGCGGACGGCATCCGAGCCTGCCGCCGGCAATTCGACTGGCCGCCGTCGCTCACCGAGTTCCTGAAAGCCTGCAAGCCGCACATTGACCACGAAGCCGCGTTCATCGAGGCCGTCAAGCAGATGCGCCAGCGCGACAACGGCACGGACACCTGGAGCAAGCCGGCCATTTACTGGGCCGCCGTGGAGTTCGGCTCATGGGAGCTGCGGCAGGCGAGCTGGGACCGCGCGAAGGCGCGCTGGACCCGCATCCTGGACGAGCAACTGGCCAAGGGTGAACTGCCGCCGGTACCGCCGCGCATGGAGGCGTTGCCTGCACCTGGCCAGGCGAGCGCGAACCCGGAGAAGGTGCGCGAGCTGATCGAGGGCTTGCGCAAGCGCATGGCCGTGCCGAAGGGGGCTGCATGACGGACCCCACAAAGGACCACAAGCGGGTGAGCGCCGAGGGTCGAGCGCTTGGCGCAACGATGGCCAGGCTTGCCGACAAGGCTTGCTCTCAGCTCGTCGCACTGGATGAGCCTGACGATCGCTGCAAGTCCTGCGCATTTACGGCAGGAACGGTGCCGAACGGGTGCTTGCAGACGCAGATGGACGTAATGAAGTCGGTCGTCGAGGACGTCCCGTTCCTGTGCCACCAGGCCGACCGCAAGGGCTGGCCTTGCCACGGCTGGTATGCAGTCCGCGCAGTCATCAACGTGACGGAAAAGGCCAAGGGGCCGCTTCTCGATCAGGTCGGTCCTTGCCCTTGGGACTTCTCGCCGCCCGATGCGGAGGTCGCGTGACATGCGTGACTGCCGAACCCTTGGCGTCTGCCACGACCGACCCGTCCGATGTGGCGACTGCCCATTGCCAAGCCTGCGAGTCATCCAGGCGACGAGTCACGAGTGGGGCATACAACTTCCGGTGCGTCCACTGCTGCGCGCGCCTGGTGCTATCCGCGCACCCAAACAAAAAGCAGGCGTCCGTGATGTTGGCCGCGATAGCCCGATTTCGGGACGCGCCTGGCCGGGACGAGGTGCTGGCGTGCGTGGCCCTGGAATTGACGAAACGCCGCTTAGCGCTTGCGAAGTCGAGTACGGACAGATGAGGGGGCTGCTGTGAAGTTGTACTGCGCCCTGTGCGGCCGACCCATGGACCAAGCTGCCGTGCTGATTGGAAGTCTTCCCGTAGGCCCGAAGTGCGCCCAGCGCGCGGGCCTGATGCCGCTGGCCCAGCGCAAGAGCGGGCTGGTCTTCCCTGTGCAGCGCCGTCGCATTGAGAAGCAGAAGCACCCGCAGACGCTGGACCTGTTCGAGGTGGCTGCATGAAGGCTCTGCTCATCAAGACGGACAAGGGCCTGCGCGGATCGACGCCGGCCGATCAGGACGCCTGGGCGAAGTTTCGCCGCCGGTTGGAGACGATGAAGCCCGGCACCTGGGTCCGCATGGAGTGGGCTCGCCCGCGCAACGGCCAGCATCACCGCAAGCTCTTCGCGCTGCTCCAGCTCGTGGCTGAGAACAGCGAGACCTACGACACGCCCGAGAAGGCGCTGGTCGCCGTGAAGTTGGTGACTGGCCACGCCGAGCCCTTTATCGACCCGGCCACGGGCGAGCTGATGCAGCTCCCCAAGTCGATCGCCTACGACGCCATGGACCAGGACGAGTTCGACCGGTTCTATGAGATGGCCATCGACGGGGTGCTGCGCCACATCCTGCCAGGTATGGACGAGGCCACGGCCGAGCGCCTGCTGGAAATGATCGTGGAGGGCTGGGGCTGATGCAGTCGAAAAACAAGAAGGCCCCGAGCGCCGCCGAGAAGCGCCACATCGAGCGGGTGAAGTCTCTGCCTTGCGCCGTCTGTGACGCACCAGGCCCCAGCGACTGCCACGAGATCAAGCAAGGGCAGTGGTTTACATCCGTGGCCCTGTGCCAGTCCTGCCATACCGGCTCCCTGATGGGTCTGCATGGCCAGCGCCGTGCCTGGGCGATCCGCAAGCTCGACGAGCTGGACGCTCTTGCGCGCACTGTCGAAAGGCTGGTTGCGTGAAGCCGATGCTGGATATGGATGACTTCCCCGTGGGCACGCGCGTCGCAACACCGACCGGCAAGGTCGGGACCGTTATCAAGCATCGTGGCGCGGAATCAAAGCTAGATCACTTCCAGCGGTTGACCGTGCGCCTCGACGGAGGGGGCCGCCATGACCTGGTGACGCTCCAGCCGCACCTGTTAACCAAATGTCCGCCCGAGGACCAAACCCAGAAAACAATCGAAGCATGACCCTGAGTTTCACCCTGCCGTACCCGCCCAGCGTCAACACCTATTGGCGTCACCCGTCACGTGGCCCATTGACCGGCCGTCACCTGATTAGCCAGGAAGGCCGCGCATACCGCGAAGCCATCCGAGCGCATGTGGCCGAGCTGAAAGACAAAACCGTTGCCGGCCCGGTTGCCGTGGACATCGAAGCGTTTTTCCCGGACCGGCGCAAGCGCGACCTGGACAACATCCTGAAGAGCCTGCTGGACAGCCTGACCCATGCCGGGGTGTGGGAGGACGACAGCCAGATCGTGGACCTGCGCATTCGCAAGGGCCCGACCATCGCCGGGATGGTCAAGGTGTTCGTGACCCCAATGAAAGACGCAGCATGACCAAAACACCACAAGGCATCAACCGCATCCCCATGGCCCGCCCGATCAACACCGACGTGATGAACGCGCCAATCTACGACGGCAAGGAAATGGAACCCTACCAGGGCAGACCAGGAGCCAATGACGCCTTAGAGTTGCCAAGCCGCATGGGTAACCGGCTGCACTACCGCGACGGAAGGACCGCGCAGGTATGAAGAAGCGCCGCAAACCCGTGGGCATGCACCCACTGATGAGGCAAGCCACTGAGGCAAAGCGCAAGGCCGAGGCGCAAGAAATGCGTGAACGCTGGAACTCCCAAGCCCTGACCGCGCAGCTTCACGCCCTAACTGGTGCCGACCGTGAACGCTTGTTGGCGCACGGATCGATCATGTTCTTTGTGGCCAGCGCCTGCGCTATTCACCTTGGATGGACAGGCGACGAGCCAGACATGCGCATTGTGCGCGCCAGCGTGAACGCCCTGGATGACTTGGCCATGCGGCCCAGCATCACCGACCTGGATCGTGGTGCCCTGATGGGGGGCATGCAAGCCGCCGCACGAATCATTGAGCTGACTCCGGTTGATGTCGTGACCGACGCTGCACTGATGTATGACCAGCACAGCCGGGAATGGGAGGGTGCGCGCTGATGGCACGGCCGTCCAAACTCAGCCCCGAGCAGTGGGCCGAAGTCGAGCGCAGGCTGTCGGCTGGCGAGAAGGCATCTGACCTGGCGCGGGAGTTCGGGATCAGCAACGCCTCGATCTCCGTGAGGGTTTCTAAAGTTTCTAAAACGATTTCGGAAACCGCCCACAAACTGGCCGAGGCGCAGACTGCACTGGCGGCGCTGCCAGTCCCGCAGCAATACGCGGCAGTAAGCCTGGCCGAGAAGCTGCGAGCCATCAGCGTAAGCCTGGCCAATGCGGCCGAGCTGGGAGCCAAGACAGCGCACCGGTTGCATGCGCTGGCCAACTCCGAAGTTGAGAAGGTAGACGACGCCGACCCGCTGCGGCCGGAGTCGATGGAAGCGCTTAAGGGCGTGAGCGTGCTGACCAAGCTGGCCAACGATTCATCGGCTATCGCCATCAACTTGCTCAACGCAAACCGCGAGACGGTCAAGGAAGCCAACAAAGCCCAGATGGACGAGCCCGAGGCTCCCAAGGGCGTGCTGGTGGTGCCTGGCGTGATGAATGAGGCCGACTGGGAAGCCATGATGGCCAAGCACCAGGAGGGTGGAGCATGACCGCCTGGCGCTTTCGCACCAACTGGCGTGGCCTGCTGATCCTTCAACGGCGCATCCGTACCATGCGCATGATTGGGCCAAGCGCAGAGCCTGGCTTCGAGTGGCGCGATGCCACGGCAAAAGACCTGGCAGAGTATTACCGCGACCTGCACGCAAGGGGGCTGGCTTGACCACACGCTGGGCTCCGCTGCCTGGTGCGCAGTTTCAATTCCTGACATGCCCGACCTTCGAGGCGCTGATGCACGGCACGCGCGGCGGCGGCAAGACCGACTCGCTGCTGATGACGTTCGCCCAGCACACGGGCAAGGGATTCGGCCAGCACTGGCGCGGCGTCCTTTTCCGCCTGACCTATCCCCAGCTCGCGGACGTGGTGGCCAAGTCCAGGCGATGGTTCACCCAGTTCTTCCCCGAGGCCAAGTTCAACAAGGCCGAGCACTACTGGGAGTGGCCGACCGGGGAAATGCTCTTCTTCCGCTACGGCGCGAGCGAGGACGATTACTGGAACTACCACGGCCACGAATACCCGTGGCTGGGCTTCGAGGAATTGACCAACTGGCGCGACCTGGGCTTTTACGAAGCCATGCACTCGACCTGCCGGTCATCTTTTCCTGGCATGCCGCGTATGGTGCGGGCGACCTGTAACCCGTTCGGCAAGGGGCACGGCGCAGTCAAGGAGCGCTTCAAGCTGGGCGAGGGTGGCGTCGCATCTGGCCAGGTCATCCGCGTCGATGGCGAGAAGCCGCGTGTGGCAATCCGATCCAGCATCTACGAGAACAAGGTCCTGCTGGCCAATGACCCTGACTACCTGGCAACACTCCAAGCCCTGAAGGACCCCAACCGCCGCAAGGCATGGCTCGATGGCGACTGGGACATCCACGTCGGTAGCTTCCTTGAAGGCGTCTGGGACGCCAAGCGCCACGTCGTGCAGCCCTTCCCGATCCCCGCGAGCTGGAAGGTTTGGAAGTCCATGGACTGGGGTTATGCACGCCCGTATGCCTGCTACTGGATGGCCATGGACCCGGACGGTGTGCACTACATCTGGCGCGAGCTGTACGGCATCGGCGAAAAGCCCAACGAGGGCAGCCGGGAAGACGCGGCGAAGGTGGCCAGAAAGATTAGGGCCATCGAGGAACACGACGAGCGCCTGGGCTACGAGTACCGCCTAAACCTGGCGGACCCGGCCATCTTCTCCAAGATCGGCGCGGACCGCTCCATCGGCCAGATATTCCGCGAGGGCGGAGTGAAGTGGGCCGAGGCCTGGAACGCCAAGGGCAGCCGGGTCAACGGTGCGCAGGAGGTCATTCGCCTGCTGTCCGAGGATCGGCTGAAGGTGTTTTCCACCTGCAAGCACTGGATTCGCACGGTGCCCAGCCTGCCGCCATCGGACGACAACCCCGAGGACGTGGACACCGACGCCGAGGACCACGCCTGGGACGCCACGCGCTACGGCGTGATGCGCCGCCGCCGCAGTCCGGACGAGGAACAAATATCCGCCGACCTGGACGAGCCGACCAAAAAATACGACGACGACACCTATCGCATGAGGGTTTGACGATGCCAATGACTGAACAGAACAAAACCGCAGCCGACGGCTCGCGTGAGACGCCCCAGACCGACGAGCTGGCGCGCAAGTGGAACCAACGAATCTCCAGCGCTCGCGCGTACTGGGACAAGTTTCACAAGCGCGTGCGCCACAACCGCGCCGAGGTGGCCGGCTTCAACTGGCAAGCCGACCCCAAGGCCAAGGACTTCTACAAGCACCGCGCCAACCTGATCCACGGCACGATCACCGCGATCCTGCCCAGCATCTACGCGCGCAACCCGGAAATCAGTGCGACACCCCTGTACCGGGCGGACAACCTGAAGCTGTTTTGCAAGACCATCGAGACGGTCACGAATCGCTGCCTGGAGCGCGCGCGACTGAAGGACCGGGCCAAGGCCACGGTGCGCAGCTCGCTCACGTCGTCCTTCGGGACCGTGAAAGTCATGTACCAGCGCGACATCCAGACCGACCCGATCATCCAGGCGCGCATCAACGACACGCAGGACAACATCGCCGAAGCCGAGCGCCTGATGGCGGACATCGAAGATCCCGACCAGCGCCAGGCGCAGGAAGCCAACCTTGAAGAGCTGCGCCAGCTCATGGCCGCGCTCAAGGAGCAGGTCGAAGTCGTCGCGGCCGAGGGCCTGGTCATTGACCGCGTGCTGACCGACAACCTTCTGATCGACCCGTCGGTGTGCGAGTTCTTCGACTACCGGGATGCGGACTGGCTCTGCCAGATCATCCCCATGAAGAAGTCCACTGCCGAAGCGACCTATGGCATGAAGTTGACCAACGCCAAGGCGTACCAGGACAACCAGCAAATGCCCAAGAAAGACGGGCGTTTGGCCAGTGGCGCGGCGATGCTGGACGAGGACAAGCAGATCGCTATCCTCGAAATCTGGGACAAGAACACGCAGCGCGTCTACACGATGGCCGAAGGTTGTGACTTCTGGCTGCGCGAGCCGTATTCCCCGCGCAAGGCCGGCGAACGCTGGTTCCCGTTTTTCCTGTTGCCTTACCAGGTGGTCGATGGCCAGTTCGTGGCCCCGAGCCTGGTGGACCTGACCTCGATCCTCCAGGATGAGCACAACCAGGCGCGCGATCGCTTTAATGAGCACCGAAACCTGTGTCTGCCTGGTTGGGTGGCGTCCGGAGAAGTGAGTGAGAAGAGTATCAAGCGCTTCAAGGACAGTGAGCTGGGCGAAATTACGATCGTGGACACCGAGGGCAAGCCGCTGTCGCAGGTCATCATGCCGCGTGAGCACCCGGCCATTGATCCGGTGGTGTACGACACCAGCGCTGTGCGCTACGACTGGGAGCAGGTCACGGGATTGCAGGATGCGGCCCGCTCCACGGTGGTCAAGCCCAAGACCGCGACCGAGGCGTCGATCATGCAGCAGTCCCTGTCGGGTCGGACCAGCGAGTTCCGCGATCAGGTCGAGGACTGGCTTCAGGAGATTGCCCAGTACGCGGCTCAGATTCTCTTGCAAGAGCTGACCCCCGCTCAGGTTGAGCGGATGATGGGTCCACCCGAGCCGCAGACGATTAACACGGGCGGCATGCACATGGTGGTCGAGGTCAAGCCCTACGACTGGCCACAGCTCTCGCGCGATCAAGTCTTCGAGATGGTCGAGATGCGTATTCGCGCAGGTACCACGGGCTCGCCCGACAAGCTCGAAGAGCAGGAAAACTGGGGAAAGATTCTTCCGATCATCCAGAACCTGGTGAGCGGAATCATGCAGGCCCGCATGCAGGGCGCGGATGCCGAGCCGCTTATCAACCTCCTGCGCGAAACCATCAAGCGCTTCGATGAGCGCCTGGATGTCGAGCAGTTCATCCCCAAAGCTCCAGCGATGCCAGCGCCCATGCCTGGCGGTCCGGTGCCCCCGTCGCTGGCCGCACTGGCAGGCGCTGGCGGCAGCGCATAAGTTTTCACAACCACCACAAGGAAATCCACCATGCCACTTTGGAAGCAACGAATGTTTGCCCGCCTGATGAAGCCCGCCGACGGTGAAGGCGGCGATCTGGGCGGCGGCGCATCGGGCGACACATCCACCGACTCCGCGAGCGATGACGCGGGCACGCCTGCCGGCGATGATGATGCCGGTACCGGTGCCGATCCGCAGGCCAGCGCCAGCGATGAGCCCGCAGGCGACACGAGCACCGAAGACCTGCCGACCGACAAGCCGCAGTCCGCGAAGATGCTGGCCTTGCTCGATGAGCTGTCCGGCGACAAGCCTGCCGAAAAGCCCGCAGACGAGCCGAAGGCCGACGACAAACCCGCAGGCGATCCGTCCGCAGCCGACAAGCCACCCGTCGATCCCACGCAACCCAAGACGGCCGAGCAGGAAGAAGCCGAGTTACTGGAGGGCGTGAAGTCCGAGCGCGGCCGAGAGCGCATTAAGGCAGTGTTCGCCGAGCGCAAGCAGCTCGAAGCCGACATCACCGAGTTCCGTGACCTGGTGAAGTCCACCGGCATGAGCGCGCAGGAGTTCGCGCAGACGCTGGAGTTCGGCCGCCTGGTCAGTTCCAACGACGAGAAGAACATTCGCGTCGCCCTCGAAATGATCGAGACGCAGCGCGCGGCGCTGTACCAGAAGCTCGGAGTGGAAGCGCCAGGCGTCGATCTGCTGGCTGGCCATGATGACCTGAAGTCCGCCGTCGAGAATATGGAAATCACGCGCGACAAGGCCCTGGAGTTGGCCAAATTTCGCAAGAGCCAAGCCGATGTGACTCAGCGCCAGCAAGCCGAGACTGAGCGTGCACAGAGCCAGGAACAGTATCGCCAGACCGTGCAGTCGGCCGCGACAGCAATGGAAACCTACCTTTCCACCCGGGCGAAGGAAGCCGACCATCCGGCTCGCTTGAAGATCATCGGCGAGCACTTCCAGAACGCGGCCAACCTTCAGCGCTTTGTGCAGTCCTTCGAGCCCAAGCAATGGACCGCCGCGCTCCAGATGATGTACGACGGCATCGTCGTGCCCAAGGCAGCGCCTACCAACCAAGCCCAACCGCTTCGCTCGCGTCCCGCGCAACTGGGCGCGCCGGCCGCGCAGGGCAACTCCCCGATGGACCGTGTGGCCCAGCACCTGGACAACCTGGGCATCTGACCCCTAGCACGAAAGGAGGCCAGGCATGGCCATGAAAGACTTGAAGATCACCAAGAAGGAAGCCAAGGCCAAGAGCGAAAGCATGGTCATCGGCTCGTCCGACCAGGAGCGTTACCCCTATGGCCTGCGCCTGGACCTGAACAACGACACGCTGGAGAAGCTGGGCATGCAGGCACTGCCTGCCGTGGGCACGGTCCTTATGTTCGAGGCCAAGGCCAAGGTGGTCGGATCGCGCCAGTCCGCGACTGAGGGCTCCGAAAACCGCAGTGTCGAGCTTCAAATCACGCACATCGACCTGGAAGAGGGCGAGACCGGCGAAGAGGTCAAGGAAGGCGAGCTGACCCGTGGCCAGGCCGGCGCGATGAGCAAGGTCGCGCAGAAGATGCGCGGCATGTAAATAAAAATCCGGCGGGGGCTTGACGGGGCCAGAAAATCCTCTCTGCCAGTTCCGCATTGTCGTGATGACTGGTCTGCAATGAGCGTAAGCGGGGATCGCCTCCCGCAGCGGATCAGCCAGTACCTCGATGCGGTACACGCCGAATTAGTCGCTGCACCGGTGGGGTCGCGTCCACCAGGACCAAGTGCATCAGATCAAGCCGTACCCGAGTCGCGCCGGGAATCTGATGCACTGAACGCGCGGGATGGGTCTGCCGTGAACGGTGTGGAAGGTGTTTTTCAAACCTTTCATTTCGGAGCAGCGATATGCCCATTTCCAATCAAGACTTGCAGGAGTTGGCCAAGGTTTCCTTGGACGAGTACCTGCGCAACATGCCCGTGGACCAAATCGCCACGGAGCGCCCCCTTCTGAAGAAGCTCATGGAGGGCCGCAAGACCTTCCTGGGTGCCAAGCAGAACGTCGTCGAAAACGTCCGCAAGACCTACGGCAGCAATTTCGCCTGGGCTTACGGCGAAGAGGCGGTTTCCTTCAACAAGCGCAACACGACCGAGCAAGCCGCCTTCCCATGGCGTCGTGCTGTCGATGGCCTGTACATCGACTATGACCGTCTCTTCGGTGCCGGTATCAAGGTGCGCGAAGGTGATCGCGGCGCGTTCAAGCTGGAGCAAAACGAGAAGGTCCAACTGCTGAACCTGCTGGACGAGCAGATGGAATCCTTGCGCGAAGGCTTCATGCAGAAGCTGGACCTGGAACTGCACCGCGACGGCACGCACGATGCTGACGCGATCGGCGGTCTGGATACGCTGGTTTCCACCGCCCCCAACACTGGCGTGGTCGGTGGCCTGGACGGCGCAACCGCTACGTACTGGCGCAACCATGCCGCGACCGGCATCCAGACCGGCACCGTCGGCACTTTGGCCCAGGCCATGGAAGCCGGCTGGCGTCGTTGCATCAAGAACGGCGGCAGCCCCAACTTCATCCTGGCTGGTGGCAAGTTCATTGACGCATACCGTAAGGAAATCGTCGTCACGAACAACGCCAATGCTGGTGACGTGAAGAAGCTGGACGCAGGCGTCGGCAACGGCGTCAACACCGGCATGTACTTCAAAGGCGTGGAAATCATCTGGGACCCTCAATTCGAGGAACTGGATGCCCTGACCACTCCGACCGTGCAATGGGAGAAGCGCTGCTACTTCCTGAACACCAAGCACATGAAGTACCGCGACGATGACATGGACATCGTGACGCCCATCCGCCCGCATGACGTGCTGGCGATGTACGCGATGGTCAACCTCCGCTGCGCGCTGTCTACCAACCGCCGCAACGCTCAGGCTGTCCTCGCCATCGCCTGATCGGCGATGCCAGCGCCCCGGCCGGTTGACCCTGGTCGGGGCTTCTTCAAAACCCAGTCCGCGAGGAACACATGAGCAAGACCAATGTCCCCCTGTTGAACGTCACGATCCGTCGTGATGCCAACACCATCACCCCCGTCACTGTCCCGCCCTACGAGTTGACGCTTCTGCGCCAGATGTTCGGCAAGGAAAACGTCACCGAAGGCGATCAAGTCGCTGTCATCGAGGTCGATGCCGCCACCGAGTACGAGCGCCTGAGCGCCAAGTACGGCGCAGGCAAAGTCTCCAAGGTCTACGGCGATGACGAAGGCGAGCGCCTGACCGAGCTGGTCGGGAAGTCGGCCGTGAAGGTCAAAGCTGAAAAGACCGAAAAGGTCGAGAAGTAATCCCCAGCAGGAGAAGCAACGATGGCGCAGCCGCAAGAGTATTCCCGCAATACCGATTTCACCGAGCGCGATGGCGATGACACCGACCATGCCGCTCTGAACGCGGAGCTGGACGCGGCTGCGCAATCCATCAACCAGGTTTGCACGAATCTGGCCCAAATTCAGAAGGACGACGGCTCACTCAAGAATGAGACCGTCGGCCTGGACCAGCTCAAGCCCGAGCTGCGCAACGGGGTCCCTGGACCGCAGGGTCCGCAAGGGGCTTCCGGTCCGCAGGGCATGCAGGGCCTGCAAGGAGCAGCCGGCCCGGTCGGTCCGCAGGGCTTGCCAGGTGAGCGAGGACCCGAAGGGCAAGTTGGCCCGCAAGGTCCTCAAGGCATCCAGGGGCCGCAAGGCGTCAAAGGCGACACGGGCGCGACCGGTGCACAAGGCCCCCAAGGTTCGCAAGGCGCAAAGGGCGACAAAGGCGACAAGGGTGATACCGGCGCAACTGGAGCCACTGGTGCAACTGGCCCGCAAGGCCCGCAAGGTGAGCAAGGTCTTCAGGGGCCAATCGGTCCGCAAGGTCCTGTCGGTGCGCAAGGCCCGCAAGGTATTCAAGGCGTGGCCGGCATGTCCTTCGACGTGGATGCCGTGGGCGTCTATGCCGACCGCGCAAACTACAACAACGAACCGCACGGCTTCGCCTTCTTGTCCACCGACAACGGCTTCCTGTACCTGCGCCTGGGCAACACGTCCGGCGTCTGGTCCGGTGGCGTGCCATTCGGCAAGGGCGAGAAGGGCGACCAGGGCGTGCAAGGTCCGGTCGGCCCCATGGGTCCAGTTGGCCCCATCGGCCCGCAGGGGCCGCAAGGCGTTCAGGGTGAGACCGGTGCGCAGGGCGCGACTGGTCCGATTGGGCCGCAAGGTCTGAAGGGCGACAAGGGCGACACCGGCGCAATCGGTCCGCAGGGTCCGACGGGTGCGACAGGCCCTCAAGGTCCGCAGGGGCCGCAAGGGATTCAAGGCCCGCAAGGCATCCAAGGCCCGCAGGGCGTGCGCGGCATGACCTGGCGCGGCGAGTGGAGCAACGCGACCGCCTACGTGGCCGACGATGCCGTCTTCTACAACGGCCGCTCGTGGATTGCTAAGCAGTCGTCCACCAACGTCGCGCCCTCTGATGCTGCAAGCACCCAGTGGGGCAAGCTCGCCGACAAGGGCGATCAAGGCGTCCAAGGCGTTCAGGGCGTACAAGGTCCGACTGGTCCCGCTGGCCCGACAGGCGCAACTGGTCCGCAAGGCGCAACAGGGCCGCAAGGTCCGACCGGCGCGACTGGACCCGCTGGCCCTCAAGGCCTAACCGGTCCACAAGGCCCGCAGGGTCCGCAGGGTCCACAAGGCCCTGCTGGTGACGTGACCAGCCGAGTGGCCAAAACCGGCGACACGATGAGCGGGCGGCTGACGCTGCCCAGCCAGACGGTGCAGAGCACATCGCCGACGATTGAGTTCCAAGACACCGACCAGGGCACGACGCGCTATCTGCACGTCAACAGCAATCTGATGGGGTTTTTGAAGACAGACGGCAACTGGGATATGTACATGAACAACGGCGGCTCCATGTGGACCGCCAACTACGGCTGGCTTCACGACTACTTCTTCTCGTCGGTTGGCAACTGTCTGAGGGTTAGCCGGTTTGGGGCAGTAGGAGGCGGCAGCACAGGCAACTGCGCTCCTGGCGAGGCGAGCGTCGTCAACTGCTATGGCGGAGGAAACATGTCAACGCCACAAATTGAGCTTACCGATAACGGATCGTCTATTGGCATCCGAGCGGTTAATTACAACTACAACTGCAACTGCGCTTGCGCTTGCGACTGCTGTTAAGGGGGCGCAATGAAGTGCTTTGTCGTTGAAAAGAATCATCCCTTCCCTCTGGATATTGATCTCGTTGGTTCCGTGCTGCGTTATCGCACTGGCACGGCAGTGCCGGCGCAGGGCGACCAAGGCTCAAACCCGGAGAACGTCGTCGAGATGCGTGGCGCGTATGCAGTGACCGGCATCTCTGACGCCTGGCGGGAAATCGATCTTGAGGCACTGCGCGCACATCGCCACTTTGGCGATCACGCCTGCTTCATGCTGTATGACCAGGCCAGCGCAAACAGCGACAAGGTGCATCAGTCAGTCTTTGACGCTCCATTCGCAATTTTCCCCGCAACGCTCACGTCCAAGATGACATCGTGGGAATACCACGCCACTGTGGTTCAGGTCTTCCCGCTCATTTCCGTGCTGATCCCGTTCGCTGACAGCCCCGTGAGCGATTGGGCCATCACTGTCAACGTCGGCCATGCTGACCTGGTGAAAACTGGATCGGGCATTGAAGTTTCTGATCGCGTTGAGCGCATGACTGGCGAGCATTTCTTCCCACGGGTGAAGTTCAGTCAGTCGGCAACCGACGTTACGCCAGGCGGTCAGGTGTCGGTTTCTTTCGAGCTAGTTGGCCAGGATGGTCAACCGATCACCGGCCGCGAAGTCCATGTGTACCTGGAGGCGACGGCCGGCGCTTTGTCTCACGGTCGCCGCCGCACGATGGGCGGAGTTGGCTCCGTTACGTTCCGGGCAGCCGATCTGATCGCTGGCGAGACCGCAAAGCTCAAGTGCGGCTTCAAGCATTTCAGTGGCACCGATGACCTTGAGGTGCGCGTCGCATGAAGCATGACTTGTTTGCATGGCCTGTTGGCGTCTGGGCCTCTGGCTTTGACGCAGACGCAGACGCTTGCTTGTACGAGGGGCTGCTTGACCTTTGGAGATCGGTTCGCACTGGTCCTGAAGTTTGGGACCGCAAGCCGCACGACATCTTCACCGACAAGGCCGATCTGTGCGCCGACCTGAAGGAGCTGGTCACGGCATGCGCGCATGAGTTCATGGCTGGGAAAGGCGAAGTTACGTCTATCGCAGGCCGTGTCGTGGTGCGCGAAAAGGGCCAGGAAATCCTGACCCACACGGACCAGGGCTTCTCGCACATCCATGGCGTCTACTTTCCGATCGGTGCTGAGCTGGACCCCGAAGCGGTCAATCACCTGAGCGGGCCGGTCTATCAGTTTGGCAAAAACGGGCTCGGACTGTCCAACAACGCCAACTTTGTGACGAACAACGGCGGCCAGGCTCCACGGATGCCTTGGGAAGCCCCACGCACGTTCTGGATCGCTCCGCATCGCGGGCTGCTAGTCCTGCACGACGCGCGGATGGTTCATCAGCAACGGCCGTCGGACTTCGATGGTCTGTTCATGAACGTCTCGCTCAACATCCAGGTAAGGGCCACGCATGGCTAAGTTCACCATACACGCACGCAAACCGGACGGCTCGATCGTTTGGATGCAATACGACAACCAGACAAGCGATCTGACCGACCCGATGGGCAATCGGATAGTTTCTCGCCTAGATGTGGCCGGACGTTCTTCGGTACCGACCGTCTCACGCGAAACACCGCTGGGCAAGACCAGCCCGCGCGTGCTGAAAATCAGCCTGGGCCTGTCGTGCAACTACGAGTGCGAATACTGCTCGCAGCGCTTCGTGCCGCGTGCCGACGAGACCAATCCTGGCGACGTGGATGCCTTCATCACCGGCCTCGATTCGTGGGTGACAACGCCACCCGAAGCGGTCGAGTTCTGGGGAGGCGAGCCCCTGGTCTACATCAAGACCCTGCGCCCGCTTGCCGAGGCGATCCGCGCCAAGTACCCCAACGCGGCCCTGTCGGTCATCACCAACGGCTCGCTGCTAAATGCAGAGACCAACGACTGGCTGGACCAGATGGGCTTCAGCGTCGGTATCTCGCACGACGGTCCTGGCCAGCATGTGCGCGGCCCTGATCCGCTGCAAGACCCGGAGAAGCGCGCCGCCATCATGGCGCTGTACGCGCGCCTGGCTCCGCAGGGCCGCATCAGCTTCAACGCCATGGTCAACCGCTCGAACGTCTCGCGCGCGGCCATTCAGCGCTTCTTTGTCGAGCTGACTGGCGACCCTATGGTGCCGATCGGCGAAGGCGGCTTTGTGGACGCCTATGACGATGGCGGGCTGGCGCAGTCGCTCCAGGCCGACGAACTGCACGGGTTCCGCAATCTGGCGTTCCACGAGGTCCGTACCGGCCAGGCCGCGAACGTCCAGGCGGTACGCAACCGCGTTGCGTCCTTCGTCAACTCAATCCGCACTGGCCGCCCCGCATCCAGCCTTGGGCAAAAGTGCTCGATGGACCAGGCCGACAAGATCGCCGTGGACCTGCGGGGCAACGTGCTGACCTGCCAGAACGTGAGCGCCGCCAGTGCGGCCCCAAATGGCGAAGCGCATCGCATCGGCCACGTCTCCGACCTGGCGTCGGTAAAGCTCAATACGTCCACGCACTGGAGCAAGCGCAAGGACTGCCCGAGCTGCCCGATGCTCCAGATTTGCCAGGGCTCGTGCATGTTCCTGGAAGGCCCGCTGTGGGACCGCTCCTGCGACAACGCTTACTCCGATGCAGTGCCGATCTTCGCGGCCGGCATCGAGTTCCTGACCGGCTGCGTCCCGATCTACATCGACGGCGACTTCCGCGAGGACCGCAAGGACATCTTTGGCATGGTCAACGGTGTGCCCGAGACCAAGCCCAAGCGCGTCATTCCCATCAACGCCATCGCCTGACCATGATCGACAAAGACCCAACCTCTTATTCGCTTGTGACGTACCTGTGGGTCTTCATGCTGGCCATCCTGGGGGGCATCGTGAACTTCATGCGCAAACTGCAAACCGGCCACGCTCGCGTCTTCAACCTGGTGGAGTTCATTGGGGAAATCGTGACCAGCGCCTTCGCGGGTGTCATCACGTTCTGGCTGTGCGAGAACGCGGGCTTCTCCCCGCTGGTGACTGCCGCCTTTGTTGGAGTGTCTGGCCATATGGGCAGCCGGGCGATCTTCATGTTCGAGAACTGGCTGAAGGCCAAGTTCCCCGCTTGAGAAAGGACCGATATGGAGCCACAAGAACAACAATCTGACGAGCCGGTTTTGAATTCGGCCTACTGGAACCAGGCGGCTTTTCATGCAGCGCTGACCCGCGTGCCGTTCAAACAACGCGACGCGGCTGGCGCGCTGGTGGTCAACGTCAACGACCACTTCTTCAAGCTCGATGCCGGCACGCTGGTCATGGCCCGCGTGCCCGAAGACCTGAGCATCCCGACCAACTGGCAACCTGTGGCCGATGACCATCCGATGCGCGACAAGGCCTTGTCCATGATCGGTACGGAGGTTGGCCAATGAACGGGCTCGCGGAGCGCAACAAGACGCTGGGCGAGCTTCTGACCGAGCTGCGGGTGCGTCTCGGCTTCGTGGCGCAGGGCTCGGCCGCGAAGAACAATGAGGCGACTCTGAAGAGTTACCTTCAGGAAGCGCACGACTTCGTTTTCGCAGAGCTGGACCCGCCGGCCATGCGCAAGAAGTCGATCATCACGACGCAGGCTGACTCGTACCTCTACGACTGGCACGACGATGCGGCCGGCGAGGACATCGACCCGGCGGCCGTCATTTCCGTCTGGGTGAAGGTCTCGGGCACGATCCGCGAGCCGCTGACCTATGGCATTACCGAGAGCGATCGGTCCTTCGAGGACCTGCGCCAGCAACCCCAGAAGTACGGCACGCTCAACGGCCAGCTCGAAGTCTGGCCCGTGCCCGAGCGTGCTTATGACCTGATCGTCGAGCACACGGCGATCAAGAGCCGCTTCAGCCAGGCGGGCGACCGCCCGAGCGTGCCCGACCGCCTGGTGTTCCTGTACGCCCTGGCCAACGCCAAGGCGCACTACCGGCATCCGGACGCGCAGGCTCCGGCGCAGGCTTTTCAGACCATGCTCAACAAGGAGAAGTCCCGGCAGAAGGAAGGCCAGCGCTACTTCGTGGGAGGCAAGGAGTCGCGCGACGCGCAAGTCGTGAAGTCCGGCGACGGGTACCGACTGAGGGGCTGAAGTGGCGGACATCACTTTCAACCGCTTCGACCTGGGCATCGACCTGCGCAAGGGCGCGTCCGTCTCCGACGCCAACCGGCTGTTGGAGATGAAGAACGCCTACGTCACGACGGGCTTGGCCACGGAAAAGCGCCCCGGCCTGACACTGGTGGCCACGCTGGAGCCTGGCACCAAGGGCCTGTTCGCGGCCTTCGGCAAGCTGCACACGTTCTATGGCCAGGGCACGGTAACGCACGCCAATGCGCTGTTCCAGGCCAATCGCGTGCCGTATTCGTCCGGAAGCTACCCGATCGAGGATGTGTCCTTTGCCGATGTCTTCAACGGCTTCATCTACGCGGCCATCCGGTACCAGGGTGGCTTCCAGGAGCACCACTACCTGGATGGCAGCTCATCGACCCATATTGCCGACCTGGCCTGCCCGGACACGGCCGGCGTCGTCAAGCTCGCATCCAAAGTGTTCGCGGTCAACGGGGACACGGTGCGCTACTGCAAGACCGGCAACCCGCGCGACTGGAGCGCTGCAAACGATGCGGGCTTCCTGCCGACCGGGCTCAACTCGCGCGGCGATCGCGGGGCCAATGCGCTCGGTATCTACCAGAACAACTTGATCGTGCTGTCCAAGGACGGCGCGCAGGTCTGGAAGGTGGACCCGGACCCGGCCGCCATGGCGCTCCAGGACATCGTGGAGAACGTCGGCACGAGCTACCCGCTCACGGTGGCCAACGTCTCTGGCGACCTGTATTTCCTCTCGGATTACGGTTTTCGCTCGATCACGACGCTTCAGCTTACAAACAACCTGGCCGACGTGGATGTGGGCTCGCCGATCGACTCGCTGGTGCGCGCGCGCGTGAAGGCGGGTGGATTTACGCCCAAGGCGTTCTACTTTTACGGCACGGGCCAGTACGTCTGCGCCATGGGCAACGAGCTGTTCGTCTACTCGATTTCCCGCACGGCCAAGATCGCGGCCTGGTCGCACTACTTCCTGCCGGCGACGGCGGACGCCTTTGCCGAGCTGGGCCAGACGCTGTACATCCGCTGCGGCGACGAAGTTTTCAAGCTCGACCAGGACGTGCACGCCGACCAGGGGCAGCCCTTCGAGGTGGTCATCCAGCTCCCGTACATGGACCTGAAAAAGCCCGGCCGCAACAAGCGCATCTATGGCGCGGACCTGGTGATGGAGGGGCGCTGCGAGTTCTCGGTGGGTTTTGACGTGCGCGATCCGACGGCCTTCACCGATCCGGTGCGGGTCAAAGGCACCACGCGCGGCGGGGGAATGATCCCGGTGGAGTGCTGCGGTACCGAGTTCTCCCTGAAGTTTCGCAACTTGGACAACAAGCCCTTTCGCCTGGACGCGGTGACGCTGTACTTCGATGACCTGGGGCCGACCTGATGCGAGTGCGATTTTTCTCCGCCGGGGACCACGAGGGGCTTGAAGATCAGCAGGACGCGATGCTGGCGCTGTGGGCGCCCTGTCCGGTCTGCGGCGACTTTGAGCCGCAAGACTTGTTCGGGATGGTGCGCGATGGCCGTGCGGTCATTGGTGCGGTGTATGAGGGCGATCGGCCAGTTCTGGCAGGTGCCTTCGAGTTCATCCACTACCCGCGTCAGCTCGCGGTGAACGTCATGGCGATTGCCGGCGAGCAAATGGATGCGGCCATGGACGCCTTTTGGGAGACGTTCAGGCAGTGGTGTCGGTCAGCCGGTGCCGAAGTGATTGAAGCGCGGTGCGCTCCGGGCATGACCCGGTTGCTCTCCCGCAAGGGGTTTGAGCCGGCCTATACGGTGGTGCGGCAGAAGTTGGAGGACTGATATGGGCGGTGGTGGTGGCGATCCGGCAGCCGAAAGCCGGAGGCAAGAGGAAGAACGTCAGGCACGCATCAAAGCGGCTACGGACGAAATCAACAACATCTTCTCCAACAAGGTGAAGAAGACCAATCCCGATGGCAGCGGGTATTGGGTCGATGGCGATCCGGCCAACGCGCGCGATACGCTTTACGCGGACCAGCGCAGCACGGTCTACGACCTGAACAAAGCCGAGGTGGACCGCCAGGCCAAGGAGGCCGAGCGGACCAACCGCTTCGCACTGGCGCGCACGGGTCTGTTGGGTGGATCGGTGGACGTGGACAGCAACATGGAGCTGAATCGCCGCACCAACGAGGGTCTGCTTCGCGCGGGCGGCATTGCCGACCAAGCGGCGGCGGACCTGAAGGCATCCGACGAGAAGACGCGCTCGAACCTCATCAGCATGGCGCAGTCTGGCATCGACACCGGTAGTGCATCGCAGATGGCCTTGCAAGGCTTGAAGGTCAACGCGGACAGCGTGGCGCAGCAGCGCTCGGGCTCCAGTATCGGCGGCCTTTTCAGCGACCTGAGCCAGGCATACCTGGCCAACCAGGTGAACGCTGGGCGCGCGGCGGGTTTCAGCCCATACCAGCAAAACGCCTATGGATCGCTGAACCCGCGAGCCGGGAGCAACGGGACTCTGAGCCGATAAGAAGGAAAGCACATGACCGGACTCGAAATCGCAGCCCTCGTCGCCATGGTAGCCGGCGCGGGCATGCAGTACAAAGCCACGCAGGACGCCCGCTCGCGCCAGGATGCAAGTATCCGCGAGAGCCTGGCCCGCCAACGTGAGCTTCAGCAGCAGGCCGAGCAGAAGGCGATGAGCACGGCGCGCGAATACGGCACCGAGGACCGTCGCACCGAACAGACCCAGATCGCCGATCAGATCACGCAAGAGCTTCTTACTCCAGTCAGCGAGAGCCAGGCGATTCGTTCGCAGCAGAGCACCACTCAGGGCAACGTCTCCAACGACTACTCCACGGCCAAGGCCGCATCGGATGTGCAGTCACTCAAGGCCGCCGAGCAACTGGCCCGCCTTTTGGGCAAGTCCACGTCGGCCAACCGCCTGCGCATGAACGAGGGCATCCGCTTGATGGATGCCGGGCAGGCGATCGACCAGCTCGGGAGCTTTTCTCGGGGCAACCAGGCAGCCGATCAGATCGCCATCACGCAGGCCGGGCGACCTGATGCGGGGCTTCAGTTCGCCGGCAGCGTGCTCCAGGGTGTGGGATCGGCTGGGTTTATGGCTGGCGGATCGGCGGGCAAGGTCACGGGTGCTGACCTCGCTGCGGCCAACGCCACGGCCGACCCGATCGCCACGCTCAACGCATCGAAGAGCTGGACGGGATCGGGCAACACGTCCTGGCTGGACGCACTTCGGAGGATCGGGCAGTGAACTTCACTATCGACGGAAACGGCGGCGCGCTCGCCGCTGGCCAGGGCCTGGCCAACATGTTCAAAGCCGCAGCGCTCGCGCCCATGTACCGCCAGAACGCCGAGCAGGACGCCGTGCTTAAGGGCGCGCAGGTCTACCACCACAACATGGCCGCCAACAAGGCCGGTACCGAAGCCGAGTTGCTGGCCCAAAAGCTCGGTCTGCAACGCGATCCGCTCAAGACCGTGATGATCGAGCAGCAGGTGCCGCTGGATCGTCGCGCGGCCATTGAGAGCTTCATCCAGTCGGGCAGCTTCGGTCCGTCCTATGACGTGCCGGCCGATGGAGTCGGCCCGGTGCAACCCGCGCCGGTCGATCCGGCCAAGATGAGCAACATTGCCCGCTCGATCGCCCTCTTCAACAAGACGCTGGGTGTAGGCGGCAAGGTGGACGACATGGCGCAGGCCGCCGACATCGACCAGAAAATGCGCGACCGGGCGGCAGTCATTCAGAACCCGGCGCTTGCACTGCCAACCGCTCAGGCGTTCTATGCCGTCAGTGGAAAGGCTCCGTTCGACAATGTGGGCAACACCGGCATGACGCTCAACACGCTGACCGGCAACCAGTTCGAGGGCAGTCCCGCGCTGGCCAAGCTCTTCAATGATGCGGAAGTCGCCCTGACGAACCAGCGAAACGCCGCTGCCGGTGCATCCGGCGCTTCGGCAGGCCTGTCCAATGCGCGCCGCGATCGAGTGGTGAGCGGCCTGGACAAGCCCGTAACCGTCGTGGACGACGAGACCGGCCAGGCAACGGTTACGGCCATACCAACTAAGGGCGACCCGCGCAACATCGGTGTCGCAGCGCCCAAGGGCTCTGGCGTGGATGCGACCAATGCGAAGACCCGCAACGCGATCATTGCTGCCGTCGAAAAGGACTTGGGGCAGTACGCGACCGAAGAGCAGATCGCGGCGGAGGTGGACAAGCGCCTGGCGCGCCGAGGTATCAGCCAGACCGGGAACAAAAATCCGGCACCGATTGCCAGCGGACCAAAAATCGAGGCGAAAGTCCCAGCAGGCTACAAGCAGATCGGCACTTCTAACGGAAAGCCTGTCTATCAAGCGCCGGACGGGAAGAAATACGTCATGGAGTGATGAATGCCACTTAAAGAGTTTTCCGGCCAACTTGACCAGCCGAAGCTAAAAGAATTTACCGGAAAGCTCGATAGGGAGACATCCTCTCCAGATGCAAGCTGGAGCGACAACCTTCGGGATGTCGCAGCCGCTGGCCTGAAGATCGGTCCGACCATCGTCAAGGGCGTGGCCGACCTGGGCAATATGCTTACGGGCGACACCATCGACCTTGGCGTGTCCAAGCGCATGTCCAAGGGCATGAAGGCAATCGATGAGGTGATTGGCTCCGATGCACTGAACGCGCAGAAGGCCAACATCAACCAGGCGCTGCAAGACCCGAACGTCGGCATCACGAACCTGCCTGGAATCGTTCTGCAAAACCCGCGTGCTGCGGTCGATACGGCTATCTCTACGGTCGGCTCGATGTTTCTGCCCGCTGGTGCCGCTGCCGGCACGGTCAAGATGCTGCCGACCATTGCCAAGCTCTTCCCACGCATGGCCAGCGTCACGCCAGGCGCAGCCGCGACCGGAGCCTCTGTTGTCACTGGCGCAGCGCAGAACGCGGCCGAGACCTTTGCAGACACCGAGGGTCAGGCTCTGGGAGACCGGTACAAGGGCGCGGGCATCAGCGGCGCGGCATCGCTGGCGCTGGGCAAGTTGTTGGGCGGAGGTGCCGAAGGCGTTATCGCGCGCCGTCTGGCCGGCGAGTCGGTTGGCCGTGGCGTCATCGAGGCGGGTAAGTCCGCCGTCAAGACCGGGGCCAAGGAGTTCCTGCAAGAGGGCGGGGAAGAGTCGGCCAACTACGTCGGTAAGCAGACGGCAAAGAACGAGGCGATTGACCTGAACGCCATGGGCAAGCAGGGCCTGTATGGAGGCATGATCGGCCTGGCGGTTGGTGCCGGTTCCGACGTGGCCACGAACGCAGCGGACATCGGCAAGGGTGGCATCGAGCGCCAGGTCGCGCGAGCGATCGACCAGGCCGCTCAGGACATTGCCGACCGCCAGACCCCGCAGGTCATCCAGCAGACTGTCGCACGCATCTTCGACCAGATGCCCAAGCGCCAGGAGGCTGCGCCAGCGCCGCAACCCGATCCGCAGCCGCTGGCGCTGGGCTTTGATCCGGCCGTGCGCAACCCGCAGCCGACCATGCAGGTCGATCCGCTGGGCAACGCGAGCCCGATGCCATCCGACCAGCAGGCCGCCATCCAGGCCGAGGTCGAGCGCATGAACAACCTGGGGCTGACGCCCGACGTGCAGCGCGCAGCCGCGCAGCGCGCGCAGTCTCCCGAGCCCGGACCGGTCTCGCCGCCTTCCGACCTGATCCAGCGCTTGATGGGCACCGGCTGGCAGCCCACGGCAATTTCAAGCCAAGGCGTCAACCCAGCGCCCGAGCCCGGCCTGGTCAGCGCCATCGGCAAAGACCTCGAACAGCAATTTCAGCAAAGCCTGAAAGAGGAAATTCGCGCGCGACTGGCATCACAGGCGAAACCGGAAACCCAGCCGCAACCAGCGTCCGCACAGGCCCCGGCCCTCACAGCGCAAAGCGCCGCACCAGTTACGCAGCCTGCCACTTCGGGGATGCCCGAGGCAGGGGCCGGGGGTACCCAGCCGCCGCAGGCTGCACCCAAGGAGCGCTACGGCATTGACAACACGGGATTCAGCGAGGGCGGCAAGCCATTCAAGACCAAGCGAGCCGCGCAGGATGCCCGCAAGTTGCAGCCCATGATGCGCGTGGTATCCGTGCCCGGTGGATTTGCCCTTGCGGAAAAAACGCCAGCGCAACTGGCAGCCGAAGCCAAAGCCGCCAAGCGCATCCGTGGGGCCAGTACAGGCAACGCAGGCGTGCCCATGGCCGCGCACGAATTCATTGCCGCAGAAGGTGGCCTGAGCCGGTCCGCGCAAGCTGACCTGGGCATCGAGGGCAACGTCAAAATCGGCAACCGCTGGCTGTACGCCGGAATTGGCAAAGGCCTGAGCATTGAGCAAGCCGCCCAGAAGCTGAAAGAAGCGGGCTACACCAATGACGAGCTGCACAATTCGGCCTATGACATCATTCGCCGCAGCATCAGCGAACCGCAGTACACCGCCGAAGGCTGGGAGCAAGTCGGACAAGCCCAGCAAGAGGCGCAGTTTGAAGACTACCTGGCCGCCCAACAAGAAGCGGCGCAGGCCAAAGACTTTGACCCATTCGACCCACTGGCCGACGCTGGATTCCTGGAAGACGACAGCGACGGCACCGGATTCTGGGAAGCCGACCCAGAGCTGCAAGCCGAAGTGTCAGCGCTGGCTGCACAATTGGAAGCCATTGGCATCGACAAGGACGAAATCCTTGATCCGATCATTCGCGCCAACCCGAAGGCCACACAGGACCAATACAATGAAATCGCCAAGCAAGCCCTTTCCGAAGCAATCGCCAAAGCAGCCCAGCCCAGAAGCAATCGAGATTCTGGCCAAGATGATGGTGAACAAGGCCAAGCGCGAGGGCAAACTGAATCCAAGTCCGAAGAAGGGCTGACCAGCTACACCCCGCAGGAAATCGAAGACCGCCTGGCCAAGCTCGAACAAGCCGAGAAAGAGCGCCAGCAGCAAGAACGCGAAGCCGAGCAGCGCGCCCGGGCTGATGCCCAGCGCGACGACTTCGCTCTGACCGGCAGCGATCGACCTGCCGACGTGGCCGCGTCCCGTGGCCAGAAGGACATCTTCAGCAGTCCGCCTGCATCGCAAGATGCGCAAGCTCCCATGCCGACGCCTGGCATGACGCCCGCCCAGGCCGTGGCCAACGCCTTCATCAAGGAAGGGTCAACCGAGTCTGATGGCAAGGCCATGGCCAAGCGTATCCAGCAACTGGCTGACCGCCTGGACAACCCGATCACACTTTGGTGGAACCCAGAGGACGGCGAGCTTGCTGCGCAAAGCTCTGACCCCTTCGATGGGAATGGTGTCGCCATCACGACTGTGGAGCCAACGCCAGACCCACGGATGCCTGCAAAGCCAACCGGAAAAATCGAGGACTTCGGCGAGAAGATCGGTGGCGCTCGCAAGGATGTCTGGACATCCTTCCAGGACGACCTGGGCGCAGTCGCTGACGACGACATCGCCAATCAGCCGCTGTCCAAAATCTGGCCACAGCCGGACTACCAGGCATTGCTCGATGGCGGTGCAAGCCCTTGGGCTGTCGCCTTCGCTCATGCAGCGCGCGACGAGATTCCGGCCAACAAGCCGCGTCAATCCTGGAAGCTAAAGCAATGGGCGGATCAGGTCCGACTGCTGCGCGAGACGACCATGAAGCTCATGGACGGCCGCCTTGATGTCGAGCGCGCCAAGCAGCTCATGACGCAATTCACCTCAAAGGGGATGCGCGATGTCGCTGGCCGCGTTGAGCTTTACATGCTTGTGGGTCATCGCCAGTCGCTCAGCGGTGTGCGCTTGAGTTCTGGCGAGTATTCGATCCACAACGGCATTGAGTACAAGCCAGCCAAGGTGATCTGGTCGGTCGAGAAGGAGGCGGCAGCCACGGCCTTCAGCAACTGGCCGCGCCAACTCGCAACCGGCTTCACCAAGGAAGAAGCGCTCAAGGCTTTCAAGGAGCGATATGACTCGCTTGACATCAACCCCGCAGCCAAGAAGAAGGAAACGAGCTTCGAGATTTATTCTCGACGCGATTCCAAGGGGTACTGGGTTGGCAAGAAGGTCGGTCGCAACCCGATTTTCCTGGCTGGACCTTTTGACAACATCAAGGCCGCGCGCGACTACCGCTTCAACAACCAGGCCGAGCTGGTCGCCAAGCTGGAGAAGTCCAAGGAAATCCCGCGCGAGCGTCGAGACAGCAACGAGCCGCGCGTAGGCGAAGACATGCGAAACGGCCAGGACGTGACGCCGCAGATGTTCGGCGAGACGTTTGGCTTCCGTGGGGTCGAGTTCGGCAACTGGGTCGAGCAGGGTCGCCGCCAGAAAGACCTGAACGACGCCTTCGATGCGCTCATGGACATGGCCGCCATCATTGGTGTTCCGCCCAAGGCGCTTTCGCTCAATGGTGAGCTGGGCTTGGCTTTTGGTGCCCGTGGTGGCGGTGGCGTAAACCCGGCCGCTGCGCACTATGAGCCTGGCAAGGTGGTCATCAACCTGACCAAGAAGTCCGGCGCTGGCTCGCTTGGCCATGAGTGGTGGCACGCCCTGGACAACTATTTCTCCCGCATGCGCGCCAAGGGCGACGGCATGATGACCGACGCCATGGATGTGTCGCTGGCTTCCCGTGGCTCAAACTTCGTGCACCAGGGCGCGGTGCGCAAGGAAATGATCGAAGCCTTCGGCGCGGTGATGAAGTCCATCCGTGAAACCGCCATCAAGGCGCGGTCGGCCAAGCTGGACGCCAAGCGCTCCAAGGAATACTGGACGACCGACCCGGAGATGTCTGCGCGCGCCTTCGAGTCTTACCTGATTTCCAAGCTCCAGGACCAGGACGCATCCAACGACTACTTGGCCAACATCGTTTCGCCAGAAACCTGGAAGGCGGCCGAGGCCATCGGCTTCGAGCTGGATGACAGCTACCCGTACCCCACGGCCGGCGAGATTCCAGCGATCCGCGCGGGCTTCGATCACTTCTTTCAGACTATCGAGACCCGCGAGACCGAGCGCGGCATCGCTCTGTTCCGTGCGCCGGAACAGGCAGATGGTGATGGCGTGCGCCTCTACGGTCCGGCTCGCGCTGGCGCTTCAAAGCCAGGGAATATGTCGCTTGATGCGGTTCGCAAGGCCGCAAAGACGGCCATAAAGGGTGTCCCGGACGCTCCGGGGATCGAAGTCTTCGCTGACCCCGCTGCCGCTGGGATTACGGTCGCGCCTGGAGTACGTCCAATGGGGGGCACTCTCCCAGATGGACGAATACTTCTTTTCGCCGACAACATCGGCTCGGTCATCGACGTTCATCAGACGGTCTTTCATGAGCTGTTTCACCGGGGCGCGAAGGTCCGCTTCACCCGAAATGCAGACTATATCGCGGCGATGCTGGACCTGGCCGCTGGTGATGCGACGGTGCGCCGGCTTGCCGCGACTTGGAAGAAGTCGGCCGATGGCCAGGACAAGCGCTCCATGTACGAAGAGCGTGGCGCTCTGACCGGGGACCGGCTGGCCAACTACGAAGCGCTGGCCGTTGAAGAAGCGCTTGCAGAGATTGCCGAGAACCTGGCCGCAGGCACGGACAAGCCTGCTCCCACGACGATCCAGCGTATCGCGCAGGCTTTGGCACGGGTCGCGGAAGTCTTTGGCATGGCCCGTCTGGCGAAATGGCTGCGTGAGGCCAATGCGTCGGCGGCCGAGCGGTTTGTCATGGAGACCGTTCGCATGTCGGGCGGGACGCCGAACCAGAACACCACGGCGGTGCTGTTCAGCCAGGGTGTGGCATCGGCATCTGAGCCATGGACCGTCACCGAGCCCGGTACCGGGGATGCGTTCATCCGCGCGATTCAGAACAACAAGATCGACGTGAAGCGCGTGCGCGACGCCATCGCCGAGCGCTACGGCAAGGTGGCCGAGTCCAAGGATGCTTACCTGGGCGAAGAGCTGTACCACGGCCGTGTAGCTGCACGCGTCTCGCGCATCTACGATGAGCAGGTCGAGCCATTGCTGAAGAAGATCGCGGTCGCTGGCAAGAATGTCGGGGTCACAATGGACGACGTGAACCTGTACCTGCATGCCCGTCATGCGCCCGAGCGCAACGCGGCGATGAAGGCGATCAACCCGGACATGGAGAACAACGAAGCCCTGTCCGGCCTGAGCAACCAGGAAGCCGCGAAGGTGCTGGCCGACTTCAGGGCTGCCGGCAAGGACAATGCGCTGGCGCTGATCGCCGCCGACGTGGATCAACTGCTGGCCGACACCCGCACCAACCTGGTCGCCGATGGCCTGGAGGACGCTGGCGTCGTCGCGGCATGGGAAGCCGCGTACAAGCACTACGTCCCGCTCCAGCGCGACATCAAGAGCACGGGCACGCCGAAGGGCATGGGATTCAGCATCCGAGGCCCCGAGTCCAAGCGCGCCGTCGGCTCCAACCGTGAGGTGGTGAACATTCTGGCCAACGTGGTCGCGCAGGCAGAGACCGCCGCGATCCGGGCCGAGAAGGCTGTCGTGGGCCGGACGCTGCTGGCCATGGCCAGGCAGTACCCGAATCCCGACTTCTGGAAGGTGGACATCGCGCCGACCAAGCCCCGCATCGACAAGGAAACCGGGCTCGTGCTGCGCAACGCCGTCGATCCTCTTTTCCAGACGGCGGACAACGTGCTCATGGTCAAGGACTACGGGCAAGAGCACTTCATCGTCTTCAACCAGAACAACGAGCGCGCGATGGCCATGGCCAAGGCCATGAAGAATCTGGACATCGCCCCGATGAACAAGATTCTGGAGGTGGCCAACAAGGGCACGCGCTTCCTAGCTTCTCTCCTGACCCAGCGAAATCCGCTGTTCTGGCTGACCAACTTCGCCCGCGACATTCAGGGCGCGCTCATCAACCTGGAAGGCACGGATGCCGAGGGATTGCAGCGTGAGGCCATGGCCAACCTGCCCAAGGCGTTCAAGGGCATGCACGCGATCGTCCGGGGCGAAGGCTCCGGGCAGTGGGCGCGCTACGCCCGCGAATTCCAGGAGGCCGGCGGCACGACCGGGTACATGCAGGTGTTCGAGAATTCGGATAAGCGCATGGCCGATCTGGAGAAGGAAGTCGCGCGCATGCAGCAAGGCAAGGCTGACCCTCGTCGCCTGGCTCGTCTCGCCCTGGAATTTGTGGACGACTACAACGACATCATCGAAAACGCGGTGCGCCTGTCGGTCTTTCAGGCTGCGCGCGACGCCAACGTCTCGACGGCCAAGGCCGCCAGCATTGCCAAGAACATCACGGTCAACTTCAACCGCAAGGGCAACCTGACGCCGCCGATCAATGCCCTGTACATGTTCTTCAACGCCAGCGTGCAGGGCACGGCGCGGCTGGCGCAGGCCATGGTTACGAGCCGCAAGGCGCAGGCCCTGGTCGGCGGCATCGCGGTCATGGGCTTTGTGCTCGATGCGCTCAACCGCATGGCGGCCGGCGACGACGACGAGACCAAGCGCAACCGGTACGACCTGATCCCCGAGTTCGAGAAGTCGCGCAATTGGATTTTCATGAACCCGATGCGACCGGGCGAGTACGTCAAGGTTCCGCTGCCGCTGGGGCCTCACGTCTTCCACAACGCCGGGCGGCTGCTGTCCGATGCGGCCTTTCGCAAGAACCTGCGCAACGCCTCCGAGTACGGCTGGAGCATCGCCGGGGTGTTCCTGGACGCCTTCAGCCCGCTCGGTGCATCGCCATCGCTGGGCCAGCTCATTGCGCCAAGCGTGCTGGACCCAGCCTTGCAGGTCGCTGAGAACAAGTCCTTCACTGGTGCGCCGGTCTACAAGTCGGCCGATCGCGGCTTTGGCAAGACCGATCCCAAGCCGGCCTACACCCGCCACTTCGAGAGCACGCCGGACGTGTGGATCGGCGCGTCCAAGCTGCTGAGCGATGCCACGGGTGGCGATGCGGTGAAGCCGGGCGCGATCGACATCAATCCGGACATCCTGAAGCATGTCTTCTACACGATGACCGGCGGACCTGGCCGCACGCTGGACCAGGCGATCGACACGGCGCAAGGGGGTGGGCGCGGCAGGGAGTTCAGCGTTAACCGCTTGCCGCTGGCCAGCCGCTTCTACGGGGCCAACGACGACGCGCAGCGCGAGCGCGCCTACTACGACGACCGAAAGCGCGTGCTCGATGCCAAGCAGACGTTCGACTACTACATGAAGAACGGGCGCGCGGAAGAGGCTCGCAAGGTCGCGGCCGAGCTGGGCGATGGCGATCCGGCCAAGGGGCGCAAGAAGATGCTGGAGTTCTCCGCAGCCGAGAAGTCGGTGCGCAAGATCAACGGCTCCATCCGCCAGGAGCTGGAACGCGACGACGACGGCGAGGCCAAGGCAGAACAACTGCGAGCCCTGCGCCAGCGCCGCGTGCGCGTGATGTCCAACGCGCTCGACGACGAGTGACAAATATCCGGGACTGAAGAGTCGAGCTCATAGCATTTCCGCATGGAGGTGCACGGATGAGCGCGATTCTTTCTTTCCTGGGTGGTGCGGCCTTCCGCATGATCTGGGGCCAGGTTTCCGCCTGGCTTAACAAACGGCAGGACCACAAGCACGAGCTGGAAATGCTCCGGCTCCAGGCCGATCTGGACGACAAGCGCCACGCGCGCGATTGCGAGCGCCTGCGCCTTCAGTCCGAGCTGGGTGTGAAGGAGGTGGTCGTCCAGGCTGACGCCGACATCGCCCGCATCGAGGCCAGCGCCTTCATGCAGGCAGCGAGTCGCGCAACCGACCGCACCGGCATCTACATCGCCGACCTGTGGAACGGCATCATCCGTCCGGCCGCCGCTTCGATCGCCCTGTACCTGTGGGTCGTGGCCCTGAACGCGCAGGGCTGGAGGATGGGCGACTGGGACCGGGAGCTGGTGGGCGTCATCATCGGCTTCTACTTCGCTTCGAGGGTGCTCAGCCGTGACCGTCGCATCGGCTGACCTGGCCGCGCTCTATGTCCTGATCCGGACCTTCGAGGGATGCCGGCTCATGCCGTACCTGTGCCCAGCGGGCGTGTGGACGTGCGGCTGGGGCTCGACCGGTCCAGACGTGGTGCCTGGCCAGCCGTGGACGCAGGAGTATGCCGATCGGCGCATGCAGCAGGACGCCATGCGCTTCGCACGCGGGACGCTCGCGCTGTGTCCGGGTCTTGCCGGCACGCGGCTGTCCGCCATCGCGGACTTTGCCTACAACGTCGGCCTCGGCGCACTTCAGGCGTCCACCCTGCGCCGCAAGGTCAATTCGCGCGAATGGGATGAAGTGAAGACCCAGCTCATGCGCTGGGTGCGTGGCGGTGGCCGCGTGCTGCCCGGCCTGGTGCGCCGGAGGAAGGCCGAAGCCGACCTGATCTGATCCCCGCCTTCATGACCCGGGAAGCCACTGGGTGCGCTGGGGCGGCAATACCAGCGCAGGAACCTGCCAGGGCGGCCCTGGTCATGGCTGGAGCCGATAGCGCAGTCGCCAGCCCGAGAGGGTAGTCGTATGGCGACAACCTACGAATTTGGCGGCTGAAATGGCGTCCGACCTTCTAAGTCGTTGATTTAGCTTGTATTAGTTCGATTTTGTAGCCGTCGGGGTCGGTCACAAAGGCGATCACGGTGGTGCCGCCTTTGACCGGACCGGGCTCGCGGGTCACGTTGCCGCCTGCAGCCTTGATCTTGTCGCAGGCCGCATAGGCATCGGGCACACCCAGCGCGATGTGGCCATAGGCGGTACCCATCTCGTAACTTTCGACGCCCCAGTTGTAGGTCAGCTCCAGCTCGGCATGCTCGGGGTTGCTGCCATAGCCCAAAAAGGCCAGCGAATATTTGTACTC
>JACCDQ010033082.1_pt1 | contig 39906 bp, 27 predicted proteins | sample 7446031 | NCBI WGS metagenome assembly JACCDQ01 (sample SAMN15323442, study PRJNA562643) | freshwater metagenome | isolation source: river surface water | place: USA:Blue River Watershed | collected 2017-08-17 | reverse complement strand
TTCGATAGTATCTACTGGTTTTCCAGCATCTGCCCAAGACTTGAATCCACCTTTTAGGTAACCAATGGCATGGTCGTAACCCACACGGGCTAAACGCGTAACTACTTCTTCTTCGGTTCCTTCATCAGCTACAATCAAAAGGGTTTGCTCAATATCCGTAATCAACGCACCTACCCAAGGAGCAAAACTTCCATCAACACCAATATTAATACTACCTGGAATGAATCCCTTAGCAAATTCTTGCGCATTTCTGGTATCCAAAATCAATGCATCGGTTTCATCGGCAGCAGCTTCAAATGCCGCCGGAGATAATTGCTGCAAACCTTGCTCTAAAACGTTATCGATCGACTCATAACCTTGAATGTTCATTAAAACATTCTTTGGGAAATAACCTGGAGGGGGCATCAAACCATCCAACAATTCAGCCATAAATGTTTCGCGATCTAAACCTTCGCGTAAAGCGTAATTGGTTTTCTTTTGGTTGCCCAAAGTATCCGTGGTTTCTTTGCTCATATTTTTACCACAGGCAGAACCAGCACCGTGTCCTGGATACACAATTAAATCATCAGAAAGTGGTAAAATTTTATTTCTCAACGAATCGTATAAATGAGAAGCTAATTTTTCTTGGGTTAAGTCGGCAATTACTTTTTGAGCCAAGTCAGGTCGTCCAACATCGCCGATAAATAAGGTATCCCCAGTGAACAATGAGTGCTCTTTTCCGTTTTCATCAATCAACAAAAAGCATGAGCTTTCCATAGTATGTCCCGGAGTGTGAATCACTCTTATTTTAACATTACCGATAGCAAATTCTTGATTGTCTTCAGCGGTTAGTGCATCGAATCCAGGCTTCGCGGTAGGTCCAAAAACGATGGTAGCTCCTGTTTTCTTGGCCAAATCCAAGTGTCCGCTAACGAAATCCGCGTGAAAATGCGTTTCAAAAACATACTTGATTTTGTTTCCATCTTTTTGAGCTCTTTCTACGTAAGGATTCACCTCGCGCAATGGATCAATAATAGCAGCTTCTCCGTTGGAAGCGATGTAATACGCCCCGTGGGCTAAACATCCGGTGTAAATTTGTTCTACTTGCATGGCAGATTTAAATTAAATTTGATAACGCAAAGTTAGAAGACGATAATTGTAAAAAACGTGACGAATGTCACCTTTTCCCTCCTGTATGACAAAAGTCACAAAAGCGATTATACCATTTATTATCAGCATTTTAAATGTGCTTTTTATGGCCTTTTTCGGGGGATATTTTTTCAGCGAAGCTTCAACCAAACAAACGGTAATGTTTCGTTTGAATGGTTCATTTTATCATTCCATTACAACTGACTCACTAAAAAAATGGGAATCAGAGTCATTTAAAGAATCTAATTCGTACGTTATACATTTACGAAATTACTGGAATCACACTCCCAATCCCTATAACTACTCCAGTCTATACAATTGTTCAAAAACCGATTACTTTGAAGCTGCAAGTTTAAGTAAATCGCTGTTTGCCTTGACATCTTACCGCAATGCCATCCCCCAAATAAAAGACCAAAAACTTAAACGTTATTATTTGTCATTATTACAACATAGCTCTGGAATCGAAAATAATTCTAAATGTAAATTTCATTATTCCGATTCGGGTTATTTAAAAGCCGGTGTGTTGTATCGAGAAATCGCAGGAAATTCGTTTGAAAAAGATGTTGATCAGGAATTTCCCTTTGTTTGGAAACCAACATTCAAGGGTGTGGATGGATTTATACGAAAGGACACATTTTTTAGAAAAATTGAAAAGGCAGATACGGCATTTCCGAATGGTAGTTTGTATCTAAACTATAACAATGCCCAACTATTCTCAAAATTACAATTTGAATGGGGATCGGAACTCGTTAATCAACAAAATTTTAGCAAATTGAATCGGGATTATATAATTGGAAATAATCCAAGAATAAACCGGAATTCCAATGCTGTTCCAATCTGTGGTTTTCAAAACTTGTCGTGGTTGGAAGGTATTGGCTTAGATGAAAGTTTAGGAAGACCCATTCTATTTCAATGGGGATGTAATTGGTGTTATAATCATATTTTACTGATCGACGTGGAACGAGGACAATCATTAATTGTATTGACCAACAGCATCATAGGAGCGCATGAAATTGCTCAGTTCACCAATAAATGGTATGGTCAGCGGTTGGAACTATTCGACTACATTGGTTGGTGGTAGCCATACATATTTTATTTTTGACTAAATCAATTCACCAGAAATTTCTGTGATTCATTGTTCAATTTTAAAAAATAGATTCCCGGATTTAGGTTCTGAAGTGAAACCTGAATATACTTCTTGTCTAGAATTTCCCATTCAATAGGAATACTCTTACCAATTGAATTATAAACGGATATATTCAAATCATTGAATATCCATGTATTGTAATTATCTATAACTTTCAATTTTAAGGTGTTGGAATTATTTATTGGGTTGGGATATATAAACCAATTGGAAGATTTTTTAATTGTTTGCAAAGAATTCTGTTTTGGCTGTTCAGGCATGATTATAGAAATCCCTTTTTCATAACAGGTGGAAAACGCGCTTGAACTGTCGTAATAGCTACCTGGAAAAAACACATATTCCCTCAGCGTATAATCGCTGGATTGAAGGGGCTGAATACCTTGTCCATAAAAACTTCCTGCAGCTGCACCTTTAGAACCGAAAGCGCAATATGTTTTGTATGAATGTAAATTGTATCTGGTTTCATTTCCTTTGGCGCCAATTAATTTTAAGGCATTTTTCATTCTAGTGGACTGAAAATCCGTTTCTGTTGTACCAAGAGTGGATATAAATACATGATCGCCCGCAGGTATTGCCTCAATCAACTCAATAATTTGCGAAATGGAACTGGTGTCATTCATGTTAAAATAATAAAAGACTTGCTCGTTAGAAGGATATCCAAAAGTGGTCCATTTTCTCCCGTCTTCGCAATTGGGTGTAATTCCATTAACAGGTGTAGGCATCAAGGTATTTCTGTCAATTACTACTATTGCCAAACCCACAGTACATTGATTGGTACGATGTAATGTATAATTGGCTGCACTTCCAAGTTTTATCCCATCGCTTTTACCTAAATTACTTACTAAGTAGTACTGCTCAAATGCACAATCATTTGGTTTCGAATTGGTGGGTAAAACGCGTTCATTGTGTAAACTATCCATATCATCTAAATACCACAATTGTAAATTAGCACACATAATGGTATCACTCGTTGAAACATAATTCACCACTTTTGCAAAGAGTTGACTATCACCATGAGGAACAAAAAAATCAAAGCTCATTCTTTGATAACTCTTGAATTTAAATTGCAAATTTGAGGCTATGTAATTACCCTGAGTTTTATATACAGATAACCCAGTTAACATATCTTCAGGCCAGAATAGCAATCCTTCACCCATATGAAACCAAGTAGCATTGATTGCAACACCATTTATGGTATCCGTCGTATTATTATGCAAATAAAAGTATGTGGTATCTTTTTTATTCACGTAAGACATCGCAAAATTTTGTTGACCATAAATATCAATATTGATCCCAATAAAAAGGATCATCCAAACTATTTTTTTCAATTCTGAAATTATTAATTTTCTATGCATAGAGGTATTTGTTTATATTTAATTTGCACAGGATAAAATCAAAGTTAAACAATGCGATTGATAATACAAAGAGTAAGAAACGCGCAAGTAGATGTAAACCAATTAACTGTTGGTCAAATAGAAAAAGGACTGCTGGTTTTAATTGGAATAGAAGACTCCGATACACATGAAGATGTCAATTATCTGGTTGGAAAGTTGATCAATATGAGGATTTTCTCTGATTCTGAAGGAAAAATGAATTTGTCGGTTGAAGATGTTCAAGGTGGACTATTATTGGTTAGTCAATTTACTTTGCATGCGTTGACGGCAAAAGGCAATCGCCCTTCATTTATTCAAGCAGCCAGACCGGAAAAAGCCATCCCTTTATATGAATATTTCATTCAAAAAACCAAAGAAAGCACTTTGATTCCTGTAGAAACAGGGATTTTTGGAGAGGATATGCAAATTTCAATGACTTGCGACGGTCCGGTAACTATATTCATGGATTCAAAAAACAAATAAAACCGTACTGTCTAGAGATTTCATTAGGTAGATTGAAATTCGTAACTTTGTAAGCATTGTTGTACAACAACTATTCTTAACAAATGAACTTGTATCCTTCTTTGAATTTCAAAAACTCTATTGCAATAATAACATTTGTTATTTACAATTTATTTACAAACTTAACTTATTCCCAGTCAAACAATAATTTAGATTTACCTATACCTTTTCTTAAAGCAAATAAGCAATATACTTTAGTAAAAAAGGGAAGCACTGTTCCAATTACAACCAATGAATACGATTGGATTGATCGATTTCACGATGGACTAGCGCGATTCGAAAAACAAGGTTTAACTGGATACATCGATGTTAAAGGAACCATTGTTATACCTTCAAAATACAACAATGCTGGTGATTTTAATTTTGGAAGGGCCAAAGTTTCTTCTAAAAATAAGTGGGGATTTATTGATACCAAAGGCAATGTAATTGTAGAGGAAAAATTCTCTCAAGTAGGAGATTTTAACGACGGATTGGCCGCTGTTAAAATAGGTAACAAATGGGGATATATTAATCTTGCCGGCAAACTAGTTATTGATGCCGTTTACGACGATGCGGGAGACTTTACCTCGGGGTTTGCAAACGTTAAAAGTGGTGGAAAATGGGGATTTATCGGCAAAGATGGGTCCATGTTCCCAAGTTCCGGAAGAAAATTCAAATTTGAATCCAACGAAAACATAGAATTAATAAATGTTCAAAAAGGAGAAAAGTGGGGCTTTCTAAACAATGAAGGAAAAGTAGTTATTCCTTTCATCTACGATGAGGCACATCCGTTTTTTGAGGATTTGGCATTAGTAGCGGTAAATGGAAAGTATGGATATATTAGTAAATCGGGCCATCTTCAAATTCCTGCAATTTACGACATAGCTGAGGACTTCAAAGAAGGATTATCAGCCGTAAAATTCGAAGATAACTGGGGATATATTAACAAAAACGGCAAATGGGCCATTGACCCACAGTTTGAATTGGCCGTTCAATTTTTCAATGGAATAGGTTGGGTTCGAATTGATGGTGATTGGGCAGCTATTAACACAAAAGGTGAATTACTTTTTAATGAGCGATTTGATGAACAGGGTGTTTTTTCTGAAGGCTTGGCTGCCGTAAAGAAAAACAATCTTTGGGGATACATCAACACTCAAGGAGAATTTGCCATTCAGCCAAAATTCAATTCTGCTGGGATGTTTCGAAATGGAATTGCAAAAATTGAAATTGGTGGTTCCTTCGACTTTATAGACAAAAACGGTAACCAAATCAAAAAAATAGAATTTCAATATGAATATGCCGGTAATTTCTCTGAAGGCATGGCAAAAGTAAAAAAAGATGGACTCTGGGGATATGTCAATTTCCGAGATGAAATGATCATTAATCCTCAATTTACCAATGCTTTTGATTTTAAAGATGGTTTGGCAAAGGTAGAATCTGGTGGATATTATGGTTTCATTGATTATCAAGGGAAGGGAGTCACTTCATTTGATTATGAAAACGCAGGTGAATTTAGCGAAGGATTAATTGCTGTTCAAAAAAATGGCAAATGGGGCTATATATCTTTGAACGGTTCAACAGAAATCCCTTTTCGTTTCGACGATGCTTCTGACTTTAAACTTGGGTACGCAACGGTAAGAAAACTGGACTCATTTTTTATCATTAACACGAAAGGTCTTTCATCATCAAAATACCGTTTTAGTTGGTGTAGTGGATTTAAAAACAATGGATTAGCCATTGCTAAACAAGGTCAATACTTTGGCATTATTGATACATCAGGGAAATTCAAAATCAATCCTACTTTCTTAGAGATAGCTGAAATTTATCCCGAATTTTTTGTAGGTAAAACCAGTACGGGTTGGGGTATTTTCAGTTTCTTTGGCAAGGAAATTATCCATCCCCAATACGAGAAAATGGGAGCCGTTTCTCAAAAATTAGTATCTGTTTTTAAGAATGGTAAATGGGCATTTGTTACAATTTACAATCAACCAATCACCGGATTTATTTTTGATGAATTAGGCATATTTAAAGACGGTGTTTCTGCGGTTAAAGTGGACAAACTATGGGGATTAATTGACTCTACGGGTAAATATATTCTGGGTCCTCGGTTTGAAGATGCCGGATACGTTTCTGAAAACCAACTAAATGTTAAGCTTAATAACAAGTGGGGATATGTAGATAAATATGGAAATAACACATTTGTACCTCAATACATTCAAGCTGGTGAATTTACTGAAGAATTGGCTCCGGTTAAAGTCAACGAGAAATGGGGATACATAAATCGTTTTTCAGAATTAGTTATACCTACAAAATTTGATTTTGCTGGAAACTTTGAAAACAATTCTGCATTCGTTGAAATTTCTGGCAAAATGGGTATTATCAATACACAAGGTGAATTTATCATTCCCGCCGTATATGAAGATATTTCCAATTTTAAATACGGTTTGGCCAATGTGAAATCCGGTGGAAAATATGGGTTTATAAACACAAAAGGTGAAGTAGTTATTGCGTTTGTTCAAGATGAAGCTTCAGACTTTGAAGATGGATTTGCTAAAGGAATTCGTAAAGGGAAATACGGAATTATCAATAATCGAGGAATTCCAGTGGTGCCTTTCATTTATGATAATTGCGGCCGTTTTTCAAAACAAATGAAATCCATTGAATTGCTGGGTGGTGCTGGTTTAGAAGATCAATTTGGCAATTTATCGAATTCTGTTTCTACTATTTACAATATGGCGAACCGATACAATCAAGGTTTTGCCATTGTTAGTTACAGCGGGAAATATGGTGCAATTGATAAACGGGGCAACTTCTATGTGTATCCTGAATTTGACTATATTTTACATATTGATAGCTCCGAAATTATTGTTAGAGATCAAAATCACATGGGGGTTATGGACCACACTGGAGGTTGGTCGATATTACCTAATTACGACCAGCTGTTCTTTTTGAAAAACAATCGAAGGCTTTATGAAAAGGACCAATTTTTTGGTTATTTAGACGAAAAAGGCAATCCTCTAATTTCCAATACATTTGAAGAAGCTACTGATTTTTCAAACAATTTGGCTTGTGTAAAAGTAGATGGTAAATACGGATTTATTGATCTTTCCGGCAATTTTAAACTGCCCCCCGTTTTCAATAGAGCTCGAAACTTTAGAGATTTCCGGGCAGCAACAATGGATGAAAATGGCAACTGGGGATACATCGATACCACGGGAGAATGGATTATAAGTGCAAAATTTGAGTTTGTTGGGGATTTTGTTGAACGCAAGGCTTGGGTTCAAGTAGGTGGAAAATATGGCATAATCGACCGGAATGGAAAATTCATTGTAGAACCCAAATACGAATCCATAGAAACGTTCAGTTCCGGTTTATGCGCATTTAAATCTCAAGGGAAATGGGGATTTCTGGATTCAACGGGAAAAACAATAATCAACCCTAACTTTGATAAAACCAATCGATTTTCTGAAGGGATGTGTGCCGTGAAATTAGCAGATAAATGGGGTTTTATTGATTCCAAGGGAAAATGGATAATCGCTAATGCCTACGATGATGCAACCGAGTTCAAAGAAGGAGTTGCTGCCATAAAAAAAGGTGGAAATTGGGGTTACATTAATACTCTTGGCGAAGCTCAAGTTTTCCTTCCCACTCGTTTTGAAGCCACTCAAAGTTTTTCAGAAGGTTTAGCTGCTGTTAAAATCAATGATTTCTGGGGATATATTGATGATAGATTTGAACTAAAAATTCCAGCCACTTTTGACCAAGCTTTATCTTATTCTTCCGGATTAGCTAAAACTGAATCCCGTGGTAAAACACAGTTTATAGACAAAACAGGTATGCCTAAAATTGAAGTGAAAGACCTAGAGATTCTATCCTTTAGCGAAGGATTGGCACCTTGTTATAAAGAAGGCCTATTTGGTTATGTGAATGAAAATGGAGTAATGTCCATCAATCCTCAATTTACCAATGCTTATAGTTTTAAAAATCAATTTGCTAAGACAGAAATCAATGGATTATTTGGGTATATTAAACCGAATGGACAAACTGTAATACCACATCAATACGAATCGGCTTCAGATTTCAATGATGAAACGGCAATCGTTGAACGATTTGGAAATCGCTTCTATATAGATAATAACGGTTTTGAGTACATCCAAAAGTAATTTAATTGGATTAGATTAGAATGTTTTAAGCTGCATAAAAACTGTTCAATTCCCTAATTTCAATTCAACTCAAACGTTAAATTATCTATCAATCGTACTTCTTCTAAATATCCAGAAAAAATAATTGCTAATTTTATTGGTTTTTCTATATCATTTCCAGTTAAATATTTAAAATCGTTTATTTCTATCATTGATGGAAGTAAAATCAAATTTAAATATTCGCAAGAAATGCCTACCTGACTCAATCTCAATTTAGACTTTTCTATCCACTCTTGAGTTGAATTAAAATGAGCAAAATCCTTGATTACCGATTTTTCATTTTGAGGATCATTCAAATTGGATAGCGACCGATTTTTCCACTCCGAATGTATTTGTTCCTTGATGAAAGTAAGTTCCTTAAAAATTTGTGAAGCTTGTACTAGACCGTTTTCCGACAAACGAAGATTCCTGGAGCTCATGGCTAAACCCGAGTTCTCTCTTTTTGTTGGAACATAATTCATTTGAATTTGAGGAAATTCCTGTTGTATTAGTCGGTGAATAACTAAACATTGCTGTAGGTCTTTTTCACCAAAATAAACGCTATTGGGCTGAACTATTTCAAACAATTGCCTTACAACATCAACTACTCCTGAAAAGTGACCCGGCCTAAATTCCCCCTCCCAAATTCCATCGATTCCCTTCAAGATGGATTCATTTGACTGAAAATTACTTTTAATTTTATTCGATTCAGGATAAATTTCACTTACGCTGGGCACAAAAACAGCATCAACACCATTTTCACTCAGTAAGCGAAGATCGTTGGAGATGGTTCTTGGGTATTTTTTTAAATCTTCTGGATTATTAAATTGCTTTGGATTCACAAAAACACTTACCACAACCACTTTTTTTTGAGATTTCGCAGTTCGAACTAACTCCAAATGACCATCGTGTAAAGCGCCCATTGTGGGCACAAAACCGACGTTTTGCGGGTATTCCTTGCAATAATTATATACGCCATTGGCGGTGTAAAATACTCTCATTCCGTGTAAACACTTGCAAATAAAGGCACAAGGCGGGATTATTGTTTTGAAAAACCGATTTTTTTTCGTTAATTTTGTAAACTGTTTTCTAACAGAGTGCCTCTCAAAATATGGAATTAAGAAAAAAAAGAGTGCTGTTTGTGAGTTCGGAAATGTCTCCATTCCTAGAAACTTCACCCCTCGCAACCATTACACGCATGCTTCCTCAAGCGTTGCAAGAACAAGACAACGAAATCCGAATTTTAGTTCCCCGATTTGGTGTCATCAATGAACGTCGCAACCGTTTGCACGAAGTAGTTCGTTTATCTGGAATTAATATTTCAATCGATGATAACGACAACCCCCTTGTGATTAAAGTAGCTTCAGTTCCCAACACTAAAATGCAGGTGTATTTCTTGGATAATGAAGACTTCTTTCATCGCAAAGCCGTTTTCAATGATGAAAATGGTAAGTTTTTCGAAGATAACGACGAAAGAACCATCTTTTTCTGTAAAGGTGTTATGGAAACCGTGAAAAAATTAGGTTGGGCTCCAGACATTATTCATTGTCAGGGCTGGATGACCAGTCTGATTCCAATGTATCTTAAAACGATCTACAAAGACGAACCCGTATTTAGAACAACAAAAGTAGTTTACAGTGTTTATCATGAAAACTGTGACGATAGTTTAGGAAATGATTTTGCTCGCAAAGCTTCATTGAATTCTATTGAAGATACTTGTTTAGAATGTTTCGATAACGCTTCTGTTAACAACGTTCACATCGGTGCTGTAAAGCATGCTGACGGCATAATTACTGCTTGTGAAGATGCTCATCGTGCGGTAGAATCTCATTTGGATGGCAAATTGGTAATGAAGCACAGCGAAGAAAACACGGAAGAAAACTATGTCTCTTTCTACGAAAAATTGATGCAGTAATTTCATTCTTGTGAAAATTCGTGTTCCTTTTTTAGTATCCACTTTCTGTGCTAGTTTGTTTCTGTTTTCTTGTGATAAGAAAGAAGGAAACATATCCATTGATGGACAGGGAAATGCCAATCAATTAAATCTCTTAGTAACGGACACGCTCACCTTTAAGGCGTATACCATCGATGAAGATTCCATCTTAGGAACAGGTTTAAGCTATTCGCTATTAGGAAAACTTAATGATGGATTGATGGGAGAAAGCACTGCAAGCATTTTTGCACAACTGAGTTTGATTGAACCTAAATCCAACTTCCCAAATACCGAAGAACCCGATTCAGCAGTGCTATTTATTCCTGCCGTTAATGGTCTAAATCATTATGGAAATAGGAATTATGAACACTCCATTGAAATTTCTACCTTAACAGAAGGATTTGAAACCGGCAACTTGTATTACCAAAACAATTCTCTTGCCATTGATGGGTCTAAAAGCACCATTTACAACGGTCAATTGATAAACGAATATACCGATAGTGTGCGTTTTAGAAAAGGCAAGCTTCGTGCTTATAACGGTCTCAAAATCAAATTGTCTCAGGAAATGGCCAAACATTTAATGAGTTTGCCCGTTGAAGCTTATGAAAACAACGATAATTTGATTAAATACCTAAAAGGAATTGCCATTCAACCCATTAGCAGCGGAATTCCTTCAAATGATGGATCCATGTGCGTTTTTGATTTAAACAATGTAATATCTACAGCATACAGAGCCAAAATTTTGTTGTACTATCAAGATACTCAGACCTTTATTTTTGGTTTTTCTGGAAGCGCTAAAACACTAAATTACGGCAAAACAGGACCCTATTCCGAGGAGGTAAAATCTCAATTAAACAATCCCGGAACCCATTTTGATCAAACATTTGCCCAAGCGTTATCAGGGGTAAAAACTAAAGTTGAAATCCCTTATTTAACGAATTTAATCAATAACGGAAATGTGGCAATTAACAAAGCCACCATTGAGTTTTTCATCAAAGATTACAGCGAAAACTTCTTTGCGCCACCTCGAATGAACTTATATCGTCCTGTAAATCGCTATTCAAATCGAAATTTTTTAATACTGGATGCTTTAAATACCTCAACCTACGGTGGTACATACGACCCCATTAGAAAATCCTACAAGTTTACTGTAACGAGACATATACAATCGATCCTCAATGAGAAATTCTTTGAAAACAATGATGTAAATCTTGGATTGTACTTGGCTGTTCCGAGCGACCAACCTGTAATTGGTGCTCGATGTGTAATTGATCAAAGCAAAACTAAAATTCATATTACCTACAGCAAACCAAATTAAGGGTTTACAGGTTATATATGAAGACTACGTAAAAGCAACCGCAAAGATGAACTCCCGCAAACCCTATCAGCTCGTTAGTCGTGAATGGAAAAATTCAGACACGGTTTTTGAAGTTAACGGCACCAAAATTGGACAAGATTTAGTTATGATTGCTGGGCCTTGTGCAGTTGAAAACCAAGAGCAAATTAGCACTATAACTGAATTTTTGGCTAAATTAAACGTTAAATTCATTCGCGGTGGTGCTTATAAACCCAGAACGAGTCCTTATTCTTTTCAAGGTTTAAAAACGGAAGGTTTAAAGCTCTTACGCGATGCTGCTGACAAACATGGCTTGGGAGTGGTATCTGAAGTAATGAGCGAAGATAAAATTGCCGAATTGGAGGAATATACAGACATCCTACAAGTTGGAACTCGAAACATGCAAAATTATCCTTTGTTGCGCGCATTGGGAAAATCAAAACATCCCGTTTTGCTCAAACGAGGAATGAGTAGTACCATTGAAGAATGGTTGCTTGCAGCAGAATACATAGTAAGTGGAGGGAATGAACGTGTTATTTTATGCGAACGAGGAATTCGCACGTTTGAAAACGCAACTCGAAACACATTGGATATAGCCGCAATTCCTTTAGTTAAATCGTTAAGCCATTTACCCATTATTCTAGATCCCAGTCAAGGAACTGGAATTCGCGATTTAGTGGCACCCGTTTCATTTGCAGCTATTGCTGCAGGTGCAGATGGCCTAATCATCGAAGTTCATAATCAACCCGCAGAAGCACTTTCAGACGGCGACCAAAGTCTTTATTTGGATCAATTCAAAGACATGCTTCCTACTTTAGAGAAAATTGCTGAGATTCGAAATAAACAATTCGACTTTCAGTCTGAATTGACCCTCTCTCATTAATTCCCAGTAATTAAGTTTACAAAACATATTAGGGATTAGCTCAATTCAATGAGTGAATTCGATTCAAGTCTAATTCTTAGTAATTTATTCTCGGGGGATGTTTAATTTGTCTGTAAAACCATTTGAATTCTTAGACAGAGGCTGATTAGATGTTATTTATCTCTCTTAAAAAGATAATAAATTGGCCAACCTAAAGCTACAATGGCTATACCTTTAATTGCAATATCAAACTGGCTGATTAGAATACCTATTGCAACAAATCCAGCCAGAACTAAATATGCAATCGTAGATACCGGATACAACCATACTTTGTACGGTCGATCTGCATTGGGTTCTTTTAATCGCAATTTTAATACACCTGCAACGGTTATAATATAAAACAACAAAGACGCAAATGTACAATAGGATAATAACTGTCCATAACTTCCACTTAAACACAAAACACTAGCCCAAAAGGCTTGCATCCAAAGTGCGTTGGATGGAATATTACGAGAATTTAATACTGCTGCTTTTTGGAAGAATAATCCTTTTTCTGCCATAGCCTGATACAAACGACTACCTGCTAATATTAGACCATTATTACAACCAAAAGTGCTAATCATTATGAGTATAGCCATAATAACTTGGGGCAGAAATACACCACCGAGTAATTTTCCCATTGCGGCAACACCTACTCTACCTTCCGAAACCATGGCGATTTCTTTCCATGGTAGAAGCGTGAAATAGGCCACATTTGCCAGACAATATATGATTGTTACTAAAAGTGTACCCCATAACAGGGCTTTTGGAATGGTTTTCTCTGGTTTATCAATTTCATGCGACATAAATGTGATTCCCTGCCAAGCATCGGATGAGAACAAGCTGCCCACCATTGCGGCAGCAAAAGCCAAAATCAAAACAGATCCCGAAATATCTACCCAGCTAGAGGATGATGAACTATCGGATATTCCAGAAGAAATTGAGCTCCATTGTTGGGCTTGAAATCCATTATTCGTATTTGCAGTCCAAAAGTTTTGGGCACCGTTTAGACTTCCCCCGAAACCAATATACAAACCTCCTACTATTAATGCAGCTAATGCAATAATTTTTGCCAGTGTAAAAAATCGTTGAACTTTTTTAGATTCTTGGATACCTCGACTGTTGATGTAGGTTAAAAGTGCTACACTCCCGATAGCCAATAAAGGCTTACCAATGGGATGTTGATGAGATTCATATACGTATCCTTTTCCACTATTAAAGAGAATAGTTACATAATCAATAAGCAACCAAAAATGAGTAGAAAACGCCATTGCAACCGCGGCTATCACACCGGTTTGAATCACGGTAAAAACGGACCAGCCGTAAACGAATCCCATGCGTTTACCGTATATGCGCGTAACGAAATTGAATTGTCCGCCGGCATTGGGCATCATGGATGCTAATTCACCAAAGTTCAGGGCTGCTAGCAGAGTAATTACGCCAGCCAGAACCCAAGCGAATAAGATGTACCAAACATTACCTAAAAGCAAGGTCATTTCGGAAGTTACGAGAAAAATACCGCTTCCGATCATAGAGCCGGACACCAAAAGTACGGCATCAAAAAGGCCAATTTTTGTTGACGTACTTTTAGTCACAGCCAGAATTTATTTGTGTAAATGCGAATTTTTACGACTGTATGCGAAATAAATCACCAAACCAAAAGCCATCCACGCAGCTGCAGATTTCAATGTTAAAACGTCTAATGAAACAATCATCAGAGTGCAAACGAGTATCCCTAATATGGGAACCAATGGAACCAATGGTGTTTTAAACGGACGAGGAATGTTTGGGTTTGTTTTACGCATGATTAAAATACCTGCACACACCAAAACAAATGCGAACAAAGTACCAAAACTAGTTAAGTCACCTGCAACACTGCCCGGTACGAATGCAGCAAATAGTCCTACAAAAAGGAATAAAATCCAATTAGCCTTAAATGGTGTTTGGAACTTGGGGTGTAACTCACTGAATGCCTTGGGCAATAAACCATCTTGGCTCATAGAAAAGAACACACGACTTTGTCCCATTAGCATCACTAAAATCACAGAAGAAAAACCTGCGAGAATTGCAACTGTTACACTGGTACCAAGCCATTCATAACCTTCCATATAGTTAGCAATAGCATAAGAAACAGACGCTTCTTTACCTGCGGTTGCAAACTCTTGCCAGGGGGCAACACCTGTTAAAACATGTCCAAATAAAATGTACAATACTGTGGCAATAGCTAATGAACCCAAAATACCTATAGGCATGTCTCTTTTGGGGTTCTTAGCTTCTTGAGCGGTAGTACTAACCGCATCAAAACCAATAAATGCAAAAAACACAATTCCGGCACCACCAATAACACCTCCCCAACCCCATTCAAAGAAACCTGAATGACCTGGAGTATTTTCTGGAATTAAATAGGGAGTATGGTTTGCATCACTAATAAACTGCCAACCAATTCCAATAAATAATAATACAATGGCAACTTTAACAAATACAATAATTGCATTAACTAATGCAGACTCTTTAGTCCCTTTTATTAACAAAAGAGTCAAAGCAAAAAGGATAATTAAAGCTGGAGCATTGACAATACCTTGAGTAATATTTACTGTAGAGGCAATTGATGCTGGCAATTTTTCAAATTGATCCACACTTAATATACCTTTATCAAATCCCACCCAATCAGAGGCTACAAAACCGGGCATAGCTTTTATTTGAGATATAGTAGATTCCGAAATTCTATATAATTTCTCAAACGGGGAGTGACACCATTCATAGGGTATAGCTCCATGTAATAAATGATTCAGATATTCACTCCAGGCAATGGAAACTGTTGCTGCTCCCAAAGCATATTCCATCATCAAAGCCCAACCAATAACCCAGGCAACTAACTCACCCATTGTAACAAAACTGTATGCATAAGCACTGCCTGAAATCGGAATCATTGCTGCAAATTCAGCGTAACACAATCCAGCTAGTGCACAACCAATTGCTGCAACCACGAATGATAAAGTTACACCAGAACCGGCAGCTTCCGACGCAGCTGCTGCAGTTCTTACAAATAAACCTGCACCAATAATGGCCCCTATACCTAAAGCAACCAAGCTTCCGGCACCTAATGTTCTTTTTAACGTACTACCTTCGGCTTGCGTCAAAAGTGCATCTAAAGATTTTTTTCTCCAAAGTGACATATATCTGAATTAATATAAGATAATCGACAAAAATAGTAATTTATTGAATTACACCAAGTTCTTTTCCCACTTTTGTAAACGCTGCAATTGCTTTCTCAATATGCTCGGGTTCGTGAGCCGCAGAAAGTTGGACACGAATTCTTGCTTGATCTTTCGGAACTACTGGGTAGAAGAATCCAATAACATAAATTCCTTCTTTCAAGAGTTTTTCCGCCATAACTTGACTCAACTTAGCATCATATAACATAATTGGAACAATCGCACTGTCGCCATCTTTAAAGTCAAATCCTGCAGCTTTCATACCGGATTTGAAGTGCTTTACATTATTTTCCAATTTATCACGAAGCTCTGTGGATTCAGTAATCATATTTAGCACTTCAATGCTTGCACCCACTATACTTGGTGCTAAAGAATTCGAAAACAAATACGGACGAGAACGTTGACGAAGCATCTCAATGATTTCCTTTCTGCCAGTGGTATAACCACCCATAGCACCGCCCAAAGCTTTTCCTAATGTACCAGTTATAATGTCCAATCTTCCCAATACTCCACAATATTCGGGTACACCCTTGCCTGATGCACCAATAAAACCAGCAGCATGACATTCATCCGTCATCACCAACGCTCCATATTTATCCGCTAAATCACAGATTTTATCCAACTGAGCCACATAACCATCCATGGAAAAAACGCCATCTGTTACAATAATTTTGAAACGGGCTCCATCCGCATCGGCTTGCTTTAATTGTGTTTCTAAATCCGCCATATCGTTGTTGTTATAACGATATCTCTTAGCCTTACATAAACGAACACCATCAATTATAGAAGCATGGTTTAACGAATCACTGATAATTGCATCTTCTGCTCCAAACAACGGCTCAAAAACGCCTCCGTTTGCATCAAAAGCTGCTGCGTACAAAATGGTATCTTCTGTTCCATAGAATTCCGCAATTTTGCGCTCTAGTTCTTTGTGAATATCTTGAGTTCCACAAATAAAACGCACACTACTCATACCAAAACCATGAGTATCGATGGCATTCTTAGCTGCCTCTACAACACGCGGGTGACTCGATAAACCCAAATAATTATTTGCACAGAAATTTATCACTTCACTTCCATCATCCAAGGTAATAACCGCATCTTGGGGTGAAGTAATAATACGTTCTTTTTTCAACAAGCCCGATTCCTCGATGCTTTTCAATTCATCTTGTAAAAATTCTTTAAACGATCCGTACATAGTATATTTTTTTTGGGAAAATCCGATTGGATTCAAATATACATAGTTCGTACCGTTCCATCAAAGAAACTCGAGTACTTCCTCAAGAATTGCTCTGTGATTGCTTAATCGAGGAACTTTATTTTGACCACCCAACTTACCTTTATGACTGAGCCAATTTTTAAATGTTCCAGGTTGAGCAAAATGTACTTTGGGTAATTTCATCAATAGATTGCCTATGCGTTTTCCCGCATAATCACTATTAACTTCTTGCAAACGAGCATCTAGATAATTTACAAAAGCCTCAGAATTACTTGGCAAAGATTCTAATTCAATAACCCATTCATGTCCTTTTTCAAGTTCTTCAAAACGAGGTGCTGCGGTATAATCAATCAATCGAACCCCAAATTCCCTGCATGTATCCGCCATAGCCGTTTCGGCATTTTCTATGATGAGTTCTTCCCCAAAAGCATTGATAAATAATTTAACACGACCCGTAATTTTAAATAAAAAGGGCTGGGTTTTTGTAAACATGATGGTGTCACCAATGGTATACCGCCATAATCCACTGCATGTAGTAACTACAACTGCATAGTTAATATCGGGTTCTACTTTCCATAAGGGAACAGTAAACTCAGGACCTTTTGATACCGGATAAAATTCATAAAATACACCGTGATGAGTCATTAGTAATAAATCACGCTGATCTTTGTACGCCTGCGCTCCAAAAAAACCTTCACTTGCATTGTATGTTTCCACATAATGCATATGATCACCGGGAATTAATTCTTTGTAGCGCTGACGATAAGGTTCGAAACTCATTCCCCCGTGAATAAACAACTCTAAATTAGGCCAAACCTCGTGAATATGATTTTTACCGGTAATTACCAGAATTCTTTCTAATAAAACCATAGCCCATGTAGGTGCACCACTGATGCTGGTAACGTTTTCCTTTATCGTGGCATGGGCCATTCTTTCCACTTTTTCTTCCCAATTATCCATAATGGCAATTTGGGTATCAGGAGTACTTTTCCAAGTTGCCCAGGCGGGCATATGCGTCATGAGTACTGCACTTAAGTCGCCATAATACGATTTCGGATTTATTTGATTGACTTTGTGAGATCCACCAATTAAAAGAGCCTTTCCGTTAAAAATATTGGCCTCAGGATAAAACGTGTAATATTGGGTAATAGGTTCTTTAGTTCCTCTAAAATGATTGTATTCCAATGCTTCGTAGGTAATAGGAATAAATTTGGCCTCATTGGAAGTGGTACCAGAACTTTTCGCAAACCAGGTAATTTCACCCGGCCAGATAAGCTGTTGTTCCCCATCCATAGATCTTAAAATGTAGGATTTTAATTCTTCATATCCCACAACTGGTAATTTTCCAACAAATTCATCATAACCTACTGCAGATTGAACGCCATGAACCTGTCCGTATTCAGTTCGAGACAGTTTTTCTGTAAAATATTCCAACAAATCCAATTGATTTTGGATTGCATCATTTGCTAGTTTCCACAATTCATCGTGTCTTTGTCGGAAATACCAGCCTATTGCATTGGATAACATAGTTTAAATGTGTAAATTTAAGTGGGAAAATAGCCCTTTTAAAAGAGAAATTTAATGTAATTGAATTATATTAAGTTAATTTAAAGAATATAGATTTAATTTTTGGATTCAATCAATCCATCGCGTAATCGCACTACCTGACGCGCATGGTTTGCAATATCTTCTTCATGTGTTACTAAAACTATGGTATTACCCCCAGCATAAATCTCCTCGAACAAAGCCATAATCTCATGACTTGTTTTTGAATCTAGATTCCCAGTAGGTTCATCTGCCAATAATAAACTTGGATTATTTACCAAAGCTCGAGCAACTGCTACCCGCTGTCTTTGTCCGCCAGACAATTCATTAGGTTTATGAAGCATTCTGTCTTTCAAACCAACACGCTCCAATACTTCCGCTGCTTTTTCCTCACGATGTTTTTTAGAAATACCCGCATAAACCAAGGGTAAGGCAACGTTTTCTAATGCCGTCATTCGATTCAGCAAATTGAATGTTTGGAACACAAAACCAATTTCTTGATTACGAACATCACTTAGATCCGCATCCGACATTCGACTCACTTCCTTTCCGTTGAGCCAATATTCTCCGGTAGAAGGACTATCTAAGCATCCAATTATGTTCATCAAGGTACTTTTTCCAGAACCTGATGGACCCATTAGAGCGATATATTCTCCTTTATTTATTTGGAGATCAATATGTTTTAATGCATGAACGGTTTGTTCCCCTAAAACATACTTTTTTGAAATACCCTCTAACGAGATAAGTGCTTTATTCATTGCTTTCGATTACTTTAGGAACGCGGAAAAAATCGCTATCCTTTTTAGGAGCATTTTTTAATGCTTCTTCTTTGGTGATTTCTTGGTGAACTTCATCTTTTCTCAAAACTGTGTGGGAATCAGTCATGTAAATAAGAGGTTCCACTCCATCTGTGTTCACTTTCTGCAAAGTCTCAATCATATCCAAGATCTTTTCCAATTCTTGAGCAATATTCTGTTTTTCCGCTTCATCAAAATGAAGTTTAGCTAAATTGGAAAGAGAGTCTATTTTTTCGGGGGATATTTTCATACAATTCCTGCTTGTTCTAATTGGTTATTAATAATCGAATATACTTGTTCTGCTAACATGGGTGCATCATCAATCGATAAGTGAGCCGTTTCTATCGGTGCATGCACAATCATACGCATTTTTCCCGGAGAACACCATAATAAATCAAAATTCAAACGGTTCATGTTATCCAGAATAGTTACTGGAACTACGGGAATACCTTGTTCAATGGCCAATTTAAAAGCTCCGGGTTTCAATGGATGATGCAATTTAGGAGCATTTGCGGGTATTTTTCCTTCGGGAAAAATTATCAAACTTAATCCTTTTTGTAATTTTACAGCTGCTTTGTGAAATGCCCCATGAGAGGAACGTAAACTCTCTCTCTTTACAGGAACATCCAATGTTTTAAACCAAATTCGAAATAATGGCAGTTTACTTAACTCCATCTTGGCCATAAAAAAATTGAATGTGGGTAAGAAGCTACCGCATAAAACAATATCTAAGTATGAAATATGATTTGCACAATAAATATATTGCTTCTTTGTGTCAATTTTTTGTTCATACCGAATTACTGGGATCATTAAACCCAAATAACTGGTAATTCTACCCCAAATTTTTCGAAGCTTATCCGCATAAAAATAGGTTCTCTCAGAGATTAAAAGCAGCCTAAAAAAAGGATAAAAAAGCAAAAACATTCCAATAAATAAAATGGCGTACCAAAGGATCCAAATGTAACCGAAGAGCTTTTTTAAAATGTTCATCAGAATGAATTGTGAAGTATTTTATTGAGATGGTTTTTAGGTATTACGTGACTACTGTTTCTTACTATTTGCAACGTAAACTAATAAAGTAACAATCAATGCAATGGATAAATACATTTGAAGTTCAACTCGAGCGTAAGAACCTACAGAAAGGTTTTCATCCAGAAAAACAAGCGATTCTTGAATGGTTTTTTGAGTCTTTTTGTCTAAAGTGGATACCTTTTCGGGGCTCGTATTGTGGGCTTGATAAATGGCTTTGGTTTGCATGGTTTTAAACAAACCGAATTCTTCCTTTTGGTTGTTTTGGATGTGCGAATAAGCCGCTATATTGCATAGAGCAGCAATGAGTGCTAATACCAAACTTCCAAATAAGGTTTTACCCAATGAAACTGGTTTACCAGAAGACTGCACTAACTTCTCATGAACATCTTGTCGCATTAACGATTTAACAAACAAGTAAACTGCGAACCCTATAATGAGAACATTACCAATCAAAGGCATCACCGATGCGAACGTACGGGTCATGAACAAACGATTCATGAAATTAATCAAAACCATACTGGCACTCAAGGAGCCGAATGCGAAACCATAAAAAGCTACACGCCCAAACATTGCACAAAAATAACGTAGTATTCACTAGTTCAAGTAAAACATCCCAAAAAATTGAACATCAAAAAAAAAGCTGCCCTAATTTAGACAGCTTTTTCTAACAATAACAGTATTTATTATGCATCAGAATCATCTCCTTCGCGCGCGTATTCGTCGAAGTTATATTCTGGTAATAAATTGGATTTTACGTGCCCAATAGTTTCATTCAATGCATCTGAAAATTTATTAAAATCTTCCTTATACAAATGAATTTTGGTTTTCACGAATGAACCATCGTCAAAACGGCTTCTTTTACTTTCAGTAATTGTGATATAATAGTCGTTATTTCTTGTGGCTTTTACATCGAAGAAGTAAGTTCTTTTTCCCGCACGGATTCTCTTAGAGAAAATCTCCTCCTGTTGATTGTGATCGTTGTAGTCGTTTTCTTGCATAGGCATACCTTTCATTATTGATTAGCAAATATGCAAAAAATATTGAGCATCGCAACTAAATAGTAAATTAATTTTTTCAACTAATTAAAAGTGTACAATAAATTATAAACGTCATCTTTACACTTGTTGTATATTCAATTGATTATCAATTGTGTATTTTCAATGATTATCCACTTGATTCTTGTTTAACCAACTATAAAAATCATTGGATTTTACAAGTTCCGAATGCGTACTAATAGCACTTAATTTACCCTCAGATAATACTAAAATTTTTGTGGCCTGAGTAATTGCTGCAATACGATGCGTGCTCATCACCACCGTTTTGCCTTTTGCATAGCTCCTTAAATGATCTATAATAACTTTTTCAGTATGCGCATCCACCGCACTTAAACAATCATCAAGAATTAAAATTTCGGCATCACGCATCAATGCCCGCGCTAACGATAATCGTTGCTTTTGTCCACCGGAAAGTGAAACTCCCCGTTCACCGATTATGGTTTCAATACCATTAGGAAGTTGTTCAAGATCTTCCGTTAAATGAGCCAATCGAACCGCTTGATGCAATTTTTCTTCTATTTTTTCGGGGGACATTTTATCGTCGACTAGACCAAATAAAATGTTTTCCCGAATCGATTCACTAAACAAGAATACATCTTGGGGCACATAAGCAATGTGACTTCTATAATCAACTAAATCAAATTCATTGAGAAGAATTCCATCTATTTTGAGTTCACCTTGACTGGGAACCAGTTGACGAGTAATAATTTGTAAAAGCGTAGACTTCCCAGAACCGGTTTTTCCAACAACGCCCAAGAAGTCACCTTTATTCAAGTCAAACGATATGTTTTCAAGGGCAAAATGGTTCTTACCAGGATATTGGTGGGAAATTTGATTAAAAGTAAACCGATTGTCAAACTTAAATAATTGATTTCCCTCACCAACATATTCTTCTTCTGCTAAAAAATCATTGATTCTTTTTTGTGAAGCTGCGGCTTTTTGAACGAGTGCAGTAGTCCATCCCAAACTAGCCACCGGCCAAATCAACATATTCAAATAAATGATGAACTCCGCAACGTTTCCAGCAGTAAATCGTCCATTCTGCACTTCCCTTCCCCCAACATAAAACACAATAATGGTACTCAATCCCATTAATAAAGCCATTAATGGAAAAAACAAGGCGTTGATTTTGGCTAAATCCAATGCTCTTTTTCTGTATTCTAAACCTGCTTCTTGAAAATCTTTCGCAAAATTTTCCTCCACTCCAAAACTTTTGATAATACGTATACCTGCAAACGTTTCTTGAGCCTTTGTTGTAATTACAGAAAGTTGTTCTTGAATCTGTTTACTTCCTCGATTAATCTTATCAGACACTTTGTAAATAGAATACGATAAAAAAGGTAGAGGAATCAACACCCACATTGTAAGATAAGAATTCACCATAAACATCTGAGTGAGAATCATAACAAAAGAAAACAACATGTTCGCATAATACATAATAGAAGGACCGATATACATTCGCACGTTAGATATATCTTCGGATATCCTCGACATCATATCCCCCGTATAATTTTTCCTAAAAAAAGATTCGCCCAATCGCTGATACTTATGATACAATTCATTTTTTTGATCAAATTCAATTTTTCGAGAAGTTACAATCAGTGTTTGACGGGTATAGTAAAGAAAAATTCCCTTTAAAATAGACACTAAAAAAATAGCTAATCCAAATCCAATTGCATTCCAAATGAGGTTATTGGATATAATGCTTGATTGATTCACATGAATCAACTGAATCTTCATCAAGGCATCGTCGATACCCTGCCGAACAAAAACAGGTATAAAAATAGAAAAGTAATTGTTCAGAACCACACACAATATACCTACACCAATGGAAAGCCAATATTTGGCAATATATTTATTCAGGGCGACTAGAGATTTCACTGGATTTTTAATTTATGAATGTGATGAACAATGATACAAATTGGAACTTAACCGTTTAAGCATACTTCTAAATTATCAACAACCCATTCATTAATTAGAAGAGGCATGATGAGAGGTATAAAAATAGGCTTGATTAATAGAACAACAAACTTTGGATATGAACAGGCAAATTTAGTGAAACTGCATTGCATAAAGAATGAACGATTAACAATAATACTCAAAAGGTCAGTGGAATATTATTATACTATTAGAATATTTCTATATTATTTGGATTGGAATATACCATTTGGAGAAAGAAAACTTTTCAAATGCTAAAACTTTCTTTAACCCTGTTTGTTTTTTATGCGGGGTAGATTTAAGTTTTCATAGCTGGCAAGGTCCCGGAGAAATCCGGGATTTTGCTTTATTAGAGCGCAACCAATAAAATAAGTAGGCTTATTTACTCAAAAAAATCAAACTGAATGCGATGACTAAATGAAATTATTTGATAAATTTTAAAAAATGTTTCCACAGGTTATCAAAATTTCGTAACTTTGCAGTCCAAAAATCGAAAAAATGCAACTAACAGCGGAAAGAAAGAAAGAAATTTTTGCCAAGTTTGGTGGCAATGAGCGCAATACTGGTAGCACAGAAGCACAAATTGCAATGTTCACTGAAAGAATCAATTTCATTTCACAGCATTTAAAAGGTGCTAAGAAAGATAAAAGTGCAGAATTGTCATTGATCAAATTGGTAGGAAAGCGTCGTAGCTTATTGAACTATCTTGCAAAAGAAGATATCTTCAAATACAGAGGATTGATTAAAGAACTAGGATTACGTAAGTAATAAATAGTTTATTTTACTATAGAAAAGCCCCGTTCGTGAAAGCGAAGCGGGGCTTTTTGTTTAAAATTTTTTGTTAAATATGAATATAACTAAAACCACATTTGATACTGGCGATGGCCGTATTATTGAAATTGAAACCGGCAAATTGGCGCGCCAAGCACACGGAAGTTGTGTTGTAAAGGTGGGTAAAACCATGATTCTTGCTACCGTTGTAAGTAATTACGACGCGAAAGAAGGAATTGATTTCTTGCCTTTGAGCGTAGATTACCAAGAAAAATTTGCTGCTGTGGGTAGAATCCCAGGTAGCTTCCTAAGAAGAGAAGCGCGTTTATCTGATTACGAGATCTTGATTTCTCGTTTAGTTGACCGTTGCTTACGTCCTTTGTTCCCTGAGGATTATCATGCTGATACACAGGTAAACTTAACTTTAATTTCATCCGACGAGGAAATTCTTCCTGATACATATGTAGGTCTAGCGGCTTCTACTGCATTAATGCTAACAGATATTCCTTTCTTAGGTCCAATTTCTGAAGTTCGTGTAGGTAGAATTAACGGACAATTCGTATTGAATCCAACCAAATCTGAATTAGAAAAATCGGATTTAGATATCATCTTAGGAGGTACTTCACAAGATTTGAACATGGTTGAAGGTGAGATGAAAGAACTTTCTGAAGAAGAATTCCTAGAAGCGGTTAAGTTTGGCCATGAAGCTATCAAAAAGCAGTGCGCAGAACAAATGGCATTGTTAGAAAAATTAGGTGGAAGAAAGCCCGTTAGAGAATACAATCATGAAGACAACGAGGAAGAGTTGAGAGAGCGCGTAATTCGTGAAACTTCTCCAGCTATTCGTGCGGTTGCAGAAAGTGGAAAACCAAAGCAAGAAAGAAGTGAAGCATTCAAATCAATTATTACTGAATATGTAAAACAATTTGAAGGTCACGAAGAAGAAGGTCGCATGGTTCGTTTGGCTAAAAAGTATTTCCACGAAGCGGAATACAACCAAATGCGAGCTATGATTCTTGAATCTAAAAAGCGTTTAGATGGTCGTTCAACCACTCAAGTTCGTCCTATTTACACTGAAGTAGATTACTTACCAGCTGCACACGGTTCCGCTGTATTTACTCGCGGAGAAACACAATCATTAACAACCGTTACTTTAGGTGGTAAATTGGATGAACAGTTATTGGATGCTCCCATGTTGCATGGAACAAGTCGCTTGATGTTACATTACAACTTCCCTGGTTTCTCAACCGGCGAGGTTCGCCCCAATAGAGGCCCAGGACGTCGTGAAATCGGACACGGAAACTTGGCATTACGCGGATTAAAAGCAATGATCCCTTCTGATGTTCCCTACGTAATTCGTATTGTAAGTGACATTTTGGAATCAAATGGTTCTTCAAGTATGGCTACAGTATGTGCGGGTTCAATGGCATTGATGGATGCGGGTATCAAAATGGGCAAGCCTGTATCAGGTATTGCAATGGGATTGATAACCGATGATGCTGGAAACTATCAAGTATTAACCGATATATTAGGTGATGAAGATCACTTAGGTGATATGGATTTCAAAGTTGTTGGTACAAAAGACGGTATTACAGCTTGTCAGATGGATATCAAAATCAATGGTTTGAAGTGGGAAATGGTAGCTCAGGCGTTGAAACAAGCCAGAGAAGGACGTTTGCACATCTTAGGTGAAATGGAAAAAACCATCACATCTCCAAAAATGGATTTGAAACCACATACACCAAGAATCGAAGTTATTATCATAGACAAGGAATTCATTGGAGCAGTAATTGGTCCTGGTGGAAAAATCATTCAAGACATTCAAGCTAAAACAGGAACGACTATTTCTATTGAAGAGCGCGATGGTAAAGGCTTTGTAGAAATCCTTTCTAACGATGCTGAAAGTATGGATAAAGCGAAAGCCATTGTAAATGGTATTGTAGCGATTCCAGAAGTAGGAGCAACTTACAGTGGTAAAGTAAAAACCATCACTGAGTTTGGAGCATTTGTAGAATTCATGCCTGGCAAAGACGGTTTATTGCATATCAGCGAAATTTCATGGGAAAAAACTCCGAGTATGGAAGGCGTATTTACCGACGGTCAAGAATTAGAAGTAAAATTGATAGAGGTAGATAGCAAAACCGGCAAATTCCGTTTAAGCCGCAAAGCATTGTTACCAAAACCAGAAGGTTATGTAGAGAGAGAACCTCGTCCTGCAAGACCAAGTAATGGTGGAAGAAACGATCGCGGTGATAGAAACGACCGTGGCGACAGAAGAGACCGCGGAAACGATCGCGACCGTAACGACCGAGGAGAAAGAGGCGAACGTTCGGATAAATAATCGATCATCTCGATTTTAGAACAAAGGGGCTGTTTCTTATGGAGGCAGCCCTTTTTATTTAAAGCCGTTGATAATTGAATAGATGATTCAACTTTGGGTTTTACCCTGCAATGGGATATCAATTCTCCATGGGTAGTGGAATAAGTGCAGGATCATTGTCCCCCAAAATAAAATAACGGGAAATACTTTCAATTGCGCTGTATCCACGATCCAGAAGCGCCAAGTAGGCGGATAAATATCGGTTGGACCTAAAATGGTAAATACAAATAATAATACTAATTGGATTTGCATCCATTTACTCCATTCTGGAATTAATCGTAAAAAAGCAACAATGCCTCCAACTGCAATTATAAACGTTGCTGATTCAGCCATGTGATTAAAAATCACCACCCAAACAATCCAAGAAAACGCCCATACTTCAAGAAAGGTTTTTGGAAAATGGAATAAATAAAACGAGAATTTTCTTTGTTTACTAAGCAAGAATTCGGGATTTATTGAAGAATTCACTTCGGATAACTCATTTGATATTGAAGGAGAACTAGAATGTGTTGATGACCCTCTATTTATTAAATGTGAATACTGTTTACAATTACGGATAATAATAAAAATAACGGGTATGAATTGAATAAATAACCCAAGTACTAATATCAAGGTTTTATTGGGTGTAATTGAGAACCAACTCATCATCCAGCCCATAACAGAGTACTTTACAAAAAATGAACTATCATTTCTAAGCAATCGCATCCATTCTTGATATTGTTGGATTAAATAATTCCAATCAACCATCATAAGTGGGATAAGAAATAATACAGCGAAAACAATTATAGTAGTGAACAGTAATTTTTTCCATTCAATGATGCTTGGTTTAATTAAAAAAAGGCCGAATAAAACCAATCCAAAAACTTTAATAAAAGCGGATAATGCGATAAAAACGATGGCTCTTGTATACTGATTTTTTTGAATTGCAACAACTGAAAGCAGCATTAGACCCAACATCAAACCATTACTTTGTGAATTCAAAGCAGATGTGGTAGATTCCAACAACATCATCAAAACTAAAAAGTAAAATTGTTTATTATTGGTTTTTTTAAATTGGTTCCAAATTCGCTGAAAGGCATATAATGGCAGGAGTAAGTTCAAGGAATTCCAAAGAATCAAACCAATCAAATCGCTTCCCCATGAAAACAAACCGAAAAATAACGCAAATGTTGGTGAGTATTTAAAGACATCATATTGTTCCGGACGATACGGATGAAATAATTGTTTTTGATCCAACAAATGCTGGAAGGAATTTTTAAAAATAACAAAGTTATTGTATGCTTTTACTCCAAAAGGGGTGTTTTTCAATCCATAAATTAGTGGATTGTAATAATTTTTTACTGAAATAAATATGGCTACCAATAAAAAAACCAATGCCACTATGTTCAATAATCGTTGCTGATTCAATTTGAACACCGCGGCATTGGTTTTCATGAGTTATTCTATTTTAAAGGCTACTTAGCTTTATTTAACCCGTTTATTGCCTACAAATTTAACCACAAAGGCATCTTTAAATCCAGCAGTTCTTAAGCGGGCTTTTTCTGATTCAGCTTCTGATTCACTTTCAAAAGCCTTGCCAGTGCAATACTTGAAATACCCATTATCCTGATACATAAATACTTCCTTCATTCCGTTCCTTGAAAACACGGATTTATCTACTGGTTTTGCTGACATCATTACTTGTACACGATAAACTTCTTTTCCAGAGTTTATTGTTGAAGTATTGTTTTGGTTGTTATTAGCGGTGTTACGATTAGAAACTCGATTATCTTGTGGTGCAGGCATATCTACCGCTATATTATTATCAGAAGCAGCGTCATTGTCGTTTGATCCATCTTGGGAATCTGCTTGTGGAGTTTTAACCTCAATAGGTTTCACATCCGTTGGATAATTCTTATAGTTTGCAGGAGATTCAAACTTATCCGGAATTCCGTCTTCATCAGAATCTGTGTCTATGTAGTCGGGTTTTTTATCACCATCGGAATCTTTGGTACCTTCTATCTTATCCGGAATTCCATCGTTATCGGAATCGGTATCCAAATAATTGGGTTTTCCATCGGCATCGGAGTCTTTCGTACCTTCATCGGAGTCATTAATTCCATCCCCATCTGAGTCCAAATCCAAGAAATTTGGAGCACCGTCGTTATCGGAATCTTTGGTACCTTCAGTACGATCAGAAATTCCATCGTTGTCGGAGTCAGAATCAATGTAGTTGGGTTTACCATCGTTGTCGGAATCTTCTACACCTTCATCTTCATCTTTAATTCCATCGTTATCGGAATCGGTATCAATATAATTTCCTTTGCCATCTTTATCGGTATCATTAGATCCCTCAACAGAATCTGGAATACCATCATTATCAGAGTCTTTATCAATAAAATTGGGCAAACCATCGCCATCCGAATCTCGTCTACCTTCTGCAGCGTCTGGAATGCGGTCATTATCGGAATCTGGATCTAAATAATCGGGAATACCATCACCGTCAGCATCTCCAACAGCCATATCATTTTGTTCTAAATCAGCTTTAGTGAAACTATGTTTCTTTTTGCTTTCTTCGGATGATTCATTATCTGAAGCATCATTGCTATTTGAGGATGCACCTGAAGATTTCTTGCTACCGCTTTTCTTACCGCCTTTTCTATCGTTAGAAGCTATTGCATTTCGATCCGAACCACCTTTCAATGTTTTTCCACAAGGCAATACTCCATAAATTAGATATTCAGTGCGACGATTCACTTGGTGTTCTTCATCGGTACATTCAATTCCATTGTAGCAACGATTCAAAATTTTAGATTCGCCATACCCTTTAAATTTCAATCTTTCAGAAACTATTCCTTTGGATGTCAAATAATTGTATACCGACTTTGCGCGGTATTCAGACAACATCATATTGAATTCATCGGAACCTTTCGAATCGGTATGCGCGCCTAGTTCCACTAACAACCCTTCATTATCTTTTAAAACAATAGCCACTCGATCTAATTCTTCTTTTGATTGTTGGGTTAATTCATAGCTATTGGACTCATAGTAAATTGGCTTTACATCAAATAGTACTCCTAAATCTTCTCCAATTTTATATTTTTGAACCCCTAATGTTACAACTCTTTTTCCCTCTGGACTTACCGAATAGTCTTGAGAAGTAGCATATTTGTATCCACAAGGGTGTGAGGTTGCTTCTACTTTAGCGGTTTTTGGTATTTCATCATAATATACCCTTCCCAAAGAATCTGTTTTGGATGGGATGGCGTTATCTTGGTCATCTAGATTGTCGATAGCAACATCCACATTCGGCATAGGTAAGCCTGTTTCTTCATCTACGACTTGAACAATTATACCCTCTTGAGTTGGTTCTTTTTGAACTTTATTATCTTCAAACCAACGCAAGAAAAATAGATCGTCGTTATTGCCACCACCGGTTCTGTTTGAAGAAAGTGTACCCCATTTTTCGTGAAACTGGGGTGCGTAATCATCGAAGGGTGAATTTACTGGCTTACCCAAGTTGAGTATCATAGAGGAATTTCTATCTATGGTATAGATATCCAATCCCCCGAAACCCAAATGTCCCTCAGATGAAAAGAAAAAATCGCCTGAGTCTGAAAAACGCGGAAAATTATCTCGAAGGGCGGTATTCACTAAAGGCCCCATATTTACTGGATCGCCCAATTTTAAACCATTTTCATTATTTTCTAATATTATAGCTTCGTACAAATCCGATTTTCCATAACCACCGGGCATATCAGATGAAAACACAGCTTTGGTTCCATCAGGGGAAATGACCAAATCCGCTACAGAAAAATTGGAGTTATTATATTGAAAAGGAACTTCAATCCATTTTTTCTTATCCTTTCTATCTCTTCGTAAAGCAATAACCTCCAATACTTTTTCATTTTTACTGTTTGGCTTTTTTGCGTTTCGAGTAAGATACACCCAGCCATTTACTTGATCCACAAAACTGATGTGCTGATTGGTTCTGGATTTATTGAACTTCGTTACCTCTGGGAAAATAATGCTACTATCTGAATAACGAGCGTATACCACTTTATGATAAGGCTGACCTTGAATAGCCGTAATAATTTTCCAAAGTCCCGTTCCAATTTGCTGAGAAAAAAACGCTTTTCCCTTACCATCGGGAACCAAGGCATATTCACTCATTTTGGTATTTTGGGGGATTTTTTTAAAAACGTAATTATCTTGGAAATTGAACTCATCCCAATAGTCAGAACGCTTATCTTTATTCGCCGTGTAGAAGTCATCTGTCAACTCTTCAAAAAGAGGTGCGCCAGCAAAAGCAGTTACTTTTAATTGCAACAATAAACTATCTGAAACACCGTATAATTCCATTTGACGGGCAACCAAAGCGAATTGCAAACGATCTACATCGTCTATATTACTGGGGTATTTTTCTAATAACTCAAAATAGGCGTCATACGCTTTTTCTGGCATAGCCATCTGAGCATAGGAAAAAGCCAAAGCTCTTTGATAAACGTAACCCTTTTTCCTGGCTACGGTTTTATTCTGATTGGCATTTACAATTTCATGATAGCGTTGTTGACTCAACTGTTTAATTATTTTCTTTTGGGAGAAGGCCGTTTGAGATAACGAGAACAAACTTACCAATAAGAGAAATGCTATTTTATTCACTGAATACGTTTTTTTCATGGGAAAATAATTAAAAATATCTTGGTGCTCTAACTCGACTATTTGAAACGTAAGGAATCATGTACTGAATACCGAATTCATGAGACGATCGTACATATTGATTTAATGGAGCCCATCGTGTATCATAAGAATATAAAATGGTAAAATTGGGATTTACATTCGCCATAGCCATAATACCACCTTCTCCACCGGTTCTAAAAAAAGCACCCAATGAAAAATCATCCATATAAATAGCATGTAGATTAAAATCTGCTTCAATAGGAACACCGTTGGCAATTTTAATTTGGGTAGTAGGTTTTATCTTCCAGTCTGGTCCAGCATCTATTACATAACCAGCAACAGCATAATATTGCGTTGTAGCGGCATACGCCACATTCACATTATTATTTCTTTGATCTGCTGGTACAAAAACCATTCTAGGAGCTGAAACTCCTGCAAAGTAATTATCGCCATACACATAAACACCGAAACCGGCCATTGGCGCAGTTAGATTATAATCGTTGTTATTAAACACTTGATCACCTGGCTTTTCTAACTGAAGTTGCGATAAATTTGCTACATAATTATACAATCCAAAACGCAAACCAACTGCCACTCTAACATTATCTGCTACTTGTTTATTATATGCTCCAGAAAGTGCAATTTGAGTTTCTGTTAATGGACTGGCCACTTTGAATTTACCTATTTTACCGGTTTGAATGTTGAGACCGCCGGCAAAATCACCCACCAATGGAGTATGCATTCCTAAATTATAGTAGCGAGGGGCACCCGGTAAACTATTCCATTGCATTCTCGCCAAACTATTAGCTACAAAAGTTCTTTTAGAGCCAGCATAAGCAGGATTAATTGCAAGAGAATTGTAATCGTAATGAGAGTACATTTGTTCTTGCTGAGCGTGGATAGATGATGTAAAAAGCATCCCCAATCCCAAAACAACTCTATATATTTTCAAATTTTTCATTTCCTTTATTGATTAAAAAATTAACGTTTGATGTAAACATTTCCTGTAATAGGTTCTTTATTTAAACCATTGTATTTAAATACGTAGAAGTATAAACCTTCAGGTAATTCTGTTCCTCCCATACTTGGGAACGAAGAAGAATGATTACCATCCCAATTGTTTTTATATCCTTTAGCAGACTGATAAACTACTTGTCCATTGCGGTTTAAAATGGTCAATTCGGCTTTATCAAATACTTTTAAACCTTTGATATAGAAAAAGTCATTATCACCATCATTGTTTGGAGAAAATGCTTCGGGTATAACTACATCTGCATCTTTGTAATCTGGAATACCATTTCCGTTTGCGTCAGTGGTTCCTTCGTCAGAATCCAACATTTCATCGTTATCCGAATCTATATCACGGAAGTTGGCAATACCATCACCATCGGAATCAATATTTCCTTCTGTTTGATCAATGATTCCATCGTTATCAGAATCCAAATCGCGGAAATCATCGGTTCCGTCGTTATCGGTATCTACGGGATTATTTGGATCATTACCAGCTTCAATTTCATCTGAAATTGTATCATTATCAGAATCCAAATCGCGATAATCTTCGGTGCCGTCATTGTCTGTATCTACTGGATTATTTGCATTACTTCCAGCTTCATAGGAATCCGGGATTTTATCACCATCAGAATCCACATCCCGATAATCTTCTAGTGCATCACCATCGGTATTTCTTGGGTTATTAGGATCGTTACCCGCTTCATAACTATCAGGAATATTATCGTTATCAGAATCCGTATCTAAGAAATCATAATCTCCATCAGAATCTGTATCCAAAGGCGAAGAAGTATTGTTGCCTGCTTCATACGAATCAGGAATTAAATCACCGTCGGAATCCAAATCTCTAAAGTTGGGTTTACCGTCAGAATCCGCATCGGCAAATGTTTCAATTTTATCGCTAATTCCATCACCATCCGAATCCACATCTCTCCAATCACCCGTATTATCAGAGTCTGTATCCAAAGGTGTTTTATCATTTTGATCACCAAATCCAACGAATCCATCTGCTTGATCTATGATACCATCTCCATCGGTGTCGCTTCCATCTACTCTTCCATCACTATTCAAATCGATATGACTTTGACCGCTTTCATAAATGTCCAATAACGCATCATTGTCAGAATCAAGATCTCTGAAATCGGCCTCTCCATCTGAATCTTGATCATTTGGATTGGTAATTAAATCCGTAGGATTGTCTTTTAAACCATCTCCATTAGCATCCGTAATATTGGCTTCTAATACATCATTAATTCCATCGTTATCAGAATCCAAATCTTTATAATCTGGTTTACCATCAGAATCGGAGTCTACCAAAGCGTGCTTATTATTGTTTTCAGTAATATCTGCAATACCATCGTTATCTGAATCAACGTCTAAATAATCCAACGTACCATCGCCATCTGTATCAAAATTCTTTTCTACATAATCCGGGATACTATCGTTGTCTGCATCTCCAATTACAACTGTTACAATGATTGGTTTACTAACAGAGTTGCCATTTTTATCTTTAAGAGTAACAATTACATTATTGTTCCCTAAGTTGGATAAATCAAACACATCTTTGCTCAACAATACGGTATCAGTGCCACAATTATCAGAAATAGTAACTACAACCATAGATGATTTTAAGAAAGCTTTTCCTGAAGTATCAATTAGAATGGTTGTATTTTGAACCGTTAATTCGGGATCTATATTATCTTCAACGGTAACATTGAATGTAGAAGTGGCGATATTTCCATTCACATCCGTTACTTTAAAAGTAACAACATTTACACCTACTTCAGAACAATCAAATACGGTATCACTTAATTCTCTTTTAAGAATAGTGCAATTATCATAACTACCTTTATCAACTTGAGAAATGGTTAATTTAGCTTGACCGGAAGCGTCTAATTGCAATGTTGGATTGAACATCACTAAAACGGGTTTAACCGTATCCAATATGAGAACTTGAGTTGTATCTTTATGGATATTTCCTTTATTATCTGTTACCGTAAGTATGATTCTTCTCAATTTACCTGCATCCGTACAGAAAAAGTTGGAATTATCAATGGTCATAGTTTTAATACCACAGTTATCAAAGCTCTTGGAACCTATAGACGCTGCAGTAGTTGAAACTGAACCATTCGACAATAAGTATAGGGTATCGGGGGATGCAATGGCTATTGGTAGCGTAGTATCGTGTATCACAACTCTCATGGAATCCGAAATCGTATTCCCCGCAACATCCAAAATAGAAACATACACCCAATTTGTATCTAAATCAGAACACGTAAAAATGGTTTTAGAGAAAATGGTATCTTTAATGCAATTATCAATTGCTTGCAGAACTACATTTTTAGCAGTTCGAATATCAAAATTGCCATTATCATCGAGATAGGCGTCTATCAATGGCATAACTTCAATTCTCCAAGGTGCTAAGGTGTCCATTACAGTAACGGCAATGGTATCAAAACCTTCATTACCAGCTTTATCTCGTACTGAAGCAATAACATTAAAAGTTCCTACATCCCCACAATCGAAGATAGAATCAGACAATCCCCATGATTCAATTTGGCAATTTTCATAAGCGGAAACGAACAGTTTATTCCAAGAAGTTGATGCATTACCAAAGCTATCCAAAATTAATGTATCTACTGAGAGCGTAGTAATATTGGGTTTGATGGTATCAATTACATAAACCTTAATATCTTTCGATAGTGTATTTCCGGCTTGATCTGAAATCGTTACTGAAACCGTATCAATTCCCAAATCAGCGCAATTGAAGACCGTTTTCATTAATGTGTCTTTGATCGAACAAGGATCTGAGGCGAAGCGAACAACGCTGTCTTTAGATAAAGTAAATGCACCTGTAGAGTCTAAATATACAAATTGGTCTTTTACGTTAAGTGAATCGGGGGTTAAAGTATCTTTTACCAGAATATTAACCATTTTATATGTGAGATTACCGCTTTTGTCTTTACCCCAGATTTTAGTGGTATTGAGTCCTACATTTGAACAATCGACAGGAATTATCGTATCATTTAGACCATCAAAGTATGCTGTATCCGGTGAACAATTATCTGTAAGTGAAACAAAAAGACTATCAAAGTAAATGGTATCTTTTCCGTTTGCATTTAAGTAGGAAGTATAATTTTTAACTGTTAAAGTTGGTGCAATCGTATCAAATACTGCTACAGAAATGATTTTAGATGACACATTTCCTGCAATGTCTCTAACTTCAAAGTTTCCTTGGAAGGTATCGCCTGCATCTGCACATGAAAATGCGTTTCTCCAAACGGTAATTTTAGCAATTCCACATTCGTCAAACGAAGCACTATCAGCATCTGTTCCAGTAAATGTAATTGAACCAGAACCACCAACATATACTTTTGAAAGCCATTTTGGATTAGCAATTGGTTTCGTAATATCTTTAACATGGACATATGCATGCACGGTATCCACATTGTTTGTAGAATCTGTAACGGTAAAAATCACTTTTTTGAATCCCGTATCTGCACATGAAAAATTAGTCTTATCGATAGCTAGAGATTTGATAGCACAATTATCGGTGCTCGAAGAATCTAATGTAGAAGCGGTAATTGTAGCAAGGCCTAAGTTATTTAGCTCTACGTTATAATTTTTCTTGACTTTAGCAACTGGCGGAACGTTATCGGTATTTTGAACCGTAAAAGTATTGGTATCTGTACAACCTGCATTGTCTTTAACAACAACAGTGTAGGAACCATTCCAAAGATTTGAATACGTTGTTGTCGAGTTAAAGGTTCCTGAATTTCCAAAATCGTACTGGAATCCAGTGTTTCCACCAATACTAGATACTTTTATAATTGAATAACCATTACAAATTGAATTTGTAATTAGACCTCCGAGTTGTAATAATGCTGGAGACGTGACGTTAACATTATCAGAGTACAATACATTTCCTACATCAATAATTTGAACTTCAAAAGTCCCTTCTTTTAAACCTGTAAAATCAAAATTCGTCAAACTAGTTACATCTGCTTTCTCAATTGTATCACCCAAACTATTAATAATTTGAATTGAGTCGATACCCGTATAAGACCAAGTTGCTGAAACAATTCCGTTAGAATCCCCCTTGCAACTTATAGCTTGACTTGTCAAACTTAATTGTCCTGAAACGGTTGAAAACAAAAAAAGCGTTGAGAAGCTCAAAATTGTGGCTCTTAACGCTTTTTTTGTTAGTGGTTTTTTGACCCATTCTAAGATCGAAAATCTTAAATTTCGTGTATTTATTGTATTCATCTTAAGTATTTTTCGTTTTGATATATTTTTAAAGTCCCATTTCCGTATTAGTTTGTTCCAGAAATGATATAAAGTAATTTATTAAGGTTGCAATTTTTTTCGTGCCAAAGTTGCGTCAAGTTTTTTAAAAGTTCCACTCCTACATTTTAGTTGTAGCCATAATAGGACAGATTAATTCTGTGTTTCCCCTAAAATAGATGCATCTATAAATCGAATTTCTTTCTTAAATTATGTAATTACCCTCGATTCAAAAATCATTCCAAATCGTTCAAATCAATTTATTTAACAACTCAAAGACGTGTTTTTTTACACTTCTGTTGCACTTTAGAACGATTTAACCTACCGGATTACACAAAAAATTCCCATTGAAACCAAGATCAGTGATATCCAATTAACCATATCGTTTGACCAATACCTCCATGTGTAGCCCGATTCTTCATCGTCGGCGAACAGTTCATTATGTATTCGTTTCTTCTTCTGAAATAAACTGCCCAAAATTGAATCTAACAAGGTACCTACTAAACCGCTTACTGATATTGTAATAAACCAATTCCATTCCTGTGAACTGGCTTGAATAGTCAACGAATTCCCATCCCTCGAAATTAAAAAAAGAAACCCGATAATTACCGACCCCAAACATCCAAATAACGTTCCAGCCCAAGTAATTCCACCAGAAGCACCAGACGACAACCTTCTAAATCCCATTATATCTATTGGATTCTTGCCAAATCTCATGCCCAATTCACTCGACCATGTATCTGCTAATGCAGCCGACATTACTGACCAATAAACCAACAACCAAATCCCATGATCTGCTGAAATTGGCTTACTAAATCGATTGAATAGTTCCAATTCTGAGAAGAAATTACTATTCATACACACCAGAAAAACTCCAATCAAAAGTGGAATTCCACCATTTGCTAACACTTGAATAGCATCACGGGGTTTACCGTGTTTTTTATCCGTTGAAAGGATAGAACTTATTTCATCCGTTGGATCATTAGCGAAATTGTAATTCTGCTTTTTTGTTAATTTTCCAGCTAAAGAACCCAGTACAAAGAATGACAAAATGGGCAAAAAAGGCAGTTCAGAAACCCATAAAATAAAGGCAAGAATAAGAGCCATCACGATTCCCGACTCATTCAGCCATTTAGCCTTGTAAATTAAAAAAATCAAAAAGGTAATTATTAAAATTATTCCCAAAAATGAAAGTCCAGAAAGTTCACTGGTTGTTGTCCAAATTGGAAGAATTGGAAAACACAGCAAATAAAACATCCCCAAAATGGGTACCGTTAAATTATCGATACCATTCTTCGAGTAATACTCTACCGTTGATAATAGCAACGCACCAAAAAATGAAAAAATCAACATATTTCTTTCATCCATATGGAACGCATTCAGCACTTTATAATATGGGGCATATAAAATGCTAAGGCAGAGAATTATAAACGTAATGCAATAAAATACAATTGAACCTACTCGTGTCTTTTTAATGGGATTAATTTTATACCCCACCAAGGCTGCAAATCCATCTGCAATTGCTAATATAAAAAACACAGTTGCGGTAAAATACAATCCTGCTCCTATGTTCTTCTCAGGAGAAAAAAATCGAATCGCATAAATTAAGATAAAAAAGGAAGTAGGAAACCAAGCAATTCCCCAGCTTTTTCGTCCGTTAATTTTAAAAAATCCCCCAAAAACAGCAATCCACAATAAAATGTTAATTGCCAAAATCAAGAGTAAAAAATCATCGAGAAGTTGCAACCCTTCAAATACTTGATTTTCAGAAATTAAATCATTTACAATAACACTCAAAATAAATGTAACAAATGCGGTAATTCCTACCGAAAATATGTGTAACCATTTGCGAATCAGAAACTTTCTTTCAGGAAAAATGTAAATCAAACCGATGGAAATACCCGTGATTATTGCAATAAATGCAAAAAAAATCCCAAAATCCGATAAAATACGGTTTAAAAACATAGATCGAATACAAACAAATGTACTCTATATTCGTTCATTTGTATCCAAACAAATTGAAGACACTCTGGAAATTCTCTCGACCGCACACTATAATTGGCTCATTTTTGAGTGTAACCGTGTTGTTTATTTTGTCAAAAAACAGTTCCATAGTTACTTATGCATTGGTACTTTTATCTGCTTTATTATGCAACTTATACATCACAGGAATCAATCAAATTTACGATGTAGAAATTGATCGGATTAACAAGCCCAATTTGCCCATCGCATCTGGAAAATGGACCGTTGAGTGGGCCAAAAAAGTAGTTTACGGTAGTTTGATTTTTTGTTTTTTGACCAGCTTTGTTTTAATCTTTTTTTGGGGATATTCGGGAGTAAAATACACAGTATTACTAGGGATAATTGCGCTTTTAGGCACCACTTATTCCGTACCACCTATTCGATTCAAACGCTTTCATATTTGGGCAGCTATGGCAATTGCCTTGGTTCGCGGACCTTTAGTTAACTTAGGAATTGGATGGTTTTTAATATCTACTAACCAAAACGCTGTATTTTATGAGGAATTCTACCATTGGCTACTTCCGTTAACCGTTTTCATAACCCTATTTAGCATTGGAATTGCCTGGTTCAAAGATTTGCCTGACACTTTAGGTGATGAAGCCTTTGGAATTAAGACATTGGCCGTTAAACAGTCCAAAAAAACGGCTTTTTTAATGGGTTTCTTTCTGGTTTTCGGGGGATTTCTATTCGTGCTGATGTATTTTTGGTGGAACATTTCGATACCATTTGAAAGTAATTTCATGTTATTTAGCTCCAATATAAAATCATTCTTCCTTACCCAATTGGTAGGATTATTGGTTTTTTTAATTGCATCATTTCGAGTTAAAATCGATTCAAACCACTCACTTAAAGTGTTTTACAAAATTTATTGGGTATTGTTTTTTATTATGTACCTGAGCTATTTATTCTTGCTCAATTAAACTTATTTCGATTGAGTTTTCAACAATTTTAAGGGTTTTTGACCCAAGTGTTCTAACTTTGCCTAATTTTTGGATTATGCCAAAGGATATAAGTATTAAACACGTTCTAATCATCGGAAGCGGTCCGATTGTAATTGGTCAAGCATGTGAATTTGACTACTCTGGCTCTCAAGCAGCACGAAGCTTACGTGAGGAAGGGATAAAGGTTTCCCTTATCAACAGCAATCCGGCTACCATTATGACGGATAAAATCAATGCGGACCACGTGTACTTACTTCCTCTAAATGCTCAAAGCATTGAACAAATTCTACAAGAACAAGATATTGATGCCGTTCTTCCTACTATGGGAGGTCAAACTGCATTGAACTTGGCCAAAGAAGTAGAAGAGTTAGGCATTTGGGAAAAATACAACTGTCGAATCATTGGTGTTAACATCGAAGCCATCGATAAAATGGAAGACCGAGAGAAATTCCGCCAATTAATGGTAGAATTGGGTGTTGGTGTGGCTCCATCTCAAGTGGCAAATAGTTACTTGGAGGGTAAAGAAATCGCGCAACGCATTGG
>JACCDQ011802294.1_pt1 | contig 39937 bp, 27 predicted proteins | sample 7446031 | NCBI WGS metagenome assembly JACCDQ01 (sample SAMN15323442, study PRJNA562643) | freshwater metagenome | isolation source: river surface water | place: USA:Blue River Watershed | collected 2017-08-17 | reverse complement strand
TGCGTAAAAAACGCCCGGTGTATTTAAGACAGAAAAAAGTGGCGAAACGGGAAAAAAGAAACTTAAATATAGCGATTGAAGCGGAATATCGTTATGATCAATTACGGCGTTGTCGCAAACAAATTGCAGATCAGCAAAATATTCCTCCCTATATGATTGTCAGTGATTCAACGTTACGGTTAATGGCGCAACAAAATCCCCAAAGTTTGGAGGCTTTACGACGGATTTCTGGGATTGGTGATTATAAGTTGCAACGGTATGGTTTAGCATTTTTAGAGGTGCTGAAATCTACCTAAGTTCTACCGAAAGTTGCTCTCCTTAATTGGTTTTAAAATGGGGAATTGTTTCTGAGTTTTTGGATTAATTGATGAGGTTTAACCATTGAAATTCGCCAATTTCAGCAATGCCCAAATCGTCACGATTATATTCATTTTCTAGGGGATAAAGTTTAGCGGGTTTAATCAGATATAAACTGCCAGAGCCAGAGATAATCGTAAACAGATCGGGGAAGTCTATTAAATGACGCATAATTTGGGCAATGTCGGGAGATAAAATATTGGGAATCAGCCAATATTCTGCTTCTATAGTAAATAGGAGATAATGGGCTTTGGCAAGATCTGTTACTTTTTCGAGTTGTTTAGGGGAAGTGTTTTCTCTGAGATTGAGCGGTTGCGATCGCTGTTCTTGAAAATAGCTTAAGTCTTGTTGATTAAAGGCCAAAATCAGGGTGACAAGTTGCTGATCGGCGGGAGTAAGAGAAAAAAGACTATAGATTTCGGTATCATTTAGGGTTTGTTTTTGGACGAGGGATTCCTGTTGTAAAAGTTCTAGGCGTTGTTGGAGGAGTTCAGGGGAGTGGGGTGACAAAGCGGTGAGGGAGGATAGAGGTATTGGCCCTTTTTTGCGGAGGATATTGGTGATTTCAAGATCAATGGTTAGGGGATCAACGGGGGACTTTTTGGGTTTTGTGAGGAGTTGTTTTTCGAGGTGAATAATTTTGCGGGAAAGGAGTTTTAGTCTTTTGTCTTGTTTTTGTATGATTGTGATATTTTCTTGTAAAATTCTGACGGTTTTCTGATGTTGGGCGGCTAGTTTTTTATGTTGCGCAGAGAGGGAAAGATAAGCAAAAAAGGAAATAATGCCGATCAAGGAACCGAGGGTAAATAAGAGGAAAAGGGTCGGGGTTAATAGGGTTAAGGGGGCAAGGTTGAGGGCATTGGTCACGTTTTTTGGGGGGGGTTGGGGGCGTAGCGGAACGGAAGAGGGGGGAACGATGGGCGATCGGCGTTGGGGGGATGGCGATGAGGAGAGGGATGTTGCTTGAGTGGCTAACCAGAGAACGGGATAGGGAACGCCTTCGGGGTTTTGGATGCGATACCAGCAGGTTCCATTAATCCAGAGGCCATTGGGGCTTAAAAGTGCGAGGGTTTCGTTGGGTTGGCTCAGATAAACGATTCGGCGATCGCTGTTAGGGGTATCAAAGAGGGAAAGATTTTGGGAACTGATGATGCTTTGACTCGGAATTTTAGGGCAAGTATTCGTTTGAGCAAAAACGTTAGCCGTTGTGAAGAGATTGGCTAAACCTGTAACTCCAAAAAGCACAAATAAACCGTTGATTCCCATAACCAAATAATATTGTTAGCGATTATCCTTGAAATTCCCCAGGTTCTTCAATTTCCCAAAGTCCCCCACTGATTTCTCTTAACTTGGCCGGCTTTACTAATTGTAAAGAGCCTGAGCTAGAACCAGAAGTAATCATAAAAACTTCAGGATTTTCACTTAAGTTTTGCATAATTCTACTAATATAACGCGATTTAATATTGGGAATTAGCCAAGCCGTTTGATCTAAATCAAATTTTAGGTAAGTTGCCTGAGAAATATCGGGAGGAATTTCTAATTGGACAATACGACGATTGTTTATATCAACTTTTCCTTGACTAGAATCGCTGGTTAAAGTTAATGATATTGATGAAAAATCATCAAAAAGTTCAGGACGTTGATAATTAAAACGCTCAATAATTTCTTGTAATGAGGGAGAAATCTCCACATTAACGACTTCTTGTTGTGCTTGTGCGAGATGTAACGTAAGATTCTCTGGTTGCTCAACTTGGAGTAAATTTTCAGTGAAAGGAGGTAAAGAAGATTCGGAACAAGAGTCAGAAGAACTGGTTAAAGGCTGTGTTTCTAAGGCTTCGATACGTCTCTCCAAAAATTTTAGATCAGCCTGATAAGATTCATGTTGTTTAGTCTGAGTTTGAAACTGATTCAGATATTGATCTAGTTTTTGATCTATTTGAGTCAAAATATTTTGAGGGGGAATAATTGAACGATTCGATGATAAACCTTCAGGTTGAGGCGTGACCCCTAAAGCTTTCTCCATTCTACCAAGCTTTCTTTGAATACTTGATAATAATTTATCATAATTATCTACAGAATCTGCTTTTACTAAGTCGGAAACAGAGTTTCTCATTTGCTCTTCAATCGGGGAAAAGCCCAATTGAAAAGGAGAACGATTAGGACGATTTAAACCAGGAATATTAAGGTGTTCACGCACTTTAGAAATTTCTCGATAAAGTAAATATAAAAGAACAATATTAATTAATACCCCATTCAAAATAAATAACCAGGGTAACCAGGCGGGTTGATGTAAATCAATATTAAAAATCTTCAAGAGGACAAATCCAAGATTTAAAAATATTGCTGTAATGACAAGAAAATAAGATGGTAAATTTTTCATAACATTAATCCTCCATTAATTAGCAGTTTTAGACCATTCTTGTGCTAATAATCCCACAAAACATCGTAGAGTAATTAAGAATGCTGGTTCACGCTCAAAACTTCGTGCTGATCCCTTTTTTCGCAAACAAATCTTGGTAACAGACGTTTGTAATCGTGTTCGTAAATGCTCCGTCAGTGTCAATAAACCTCCTTGGTCAAAATGACGCAACTGGGGAATTTGTTGAATATCAGCTTCAGAAATAATGGCATTAAAAGAAGCCAAATAACGCTCTAATTCCTGAAAAGAGGTAATTTGAAAATCTTCAATGTTTTCAAAATCTTTACTAATTTCTAATCGTTGATCAGCATTAAAAATCTGACCATTCACCAGACAAGATTCCCCTAAAAATGGAGCATTTTTGCGCTTGCCTTGCCATCCCTGTAATTTGTCTTCACTCGGTAAAACTACCAAACCACCACAGGCTTCATCCTTCGGCTGAGGCGAAAGCGACATAAAATCAGGATGAGGAGCTAATCCTGAAGCACGACTCACGATCCCCTGCAACAAAGCATTCACTTCAGACCTTTCACTATACCTGCCGCTGGTGGTTAACCAATGCAGAAAACGTGAACCATTGCCCCCTACCAAAATAGACGTGCATCGCCCCTGATTTTGAAACATTTCCTCCTGGTGATTAAGATAGTTTTGGACTAATCCTAAATAATGGTATAGTCCCCCGATCGCAAAAGCGACCAAAGTCCGAAATTCCCGACTGCGTTGTTTATCCGCATTCATCACATAACCATTGGTTAAAACTTGATCTCCAAAATTACGTAAATAATTATCTAGGCTGGCATTGAAACTATTAGTAGCTAAATTTTCAAAGGACTGTCCTAGCAATTCACCATCAGAACCCAGAAAAATTTCGCCGATAAACGCCAAATTGGGTTTTAAAATTTGGTGAAAAATATCCCGTCCAGCATAGGGAACCGAAACCTGATGAATTAGTTGATTCTTTTGCCAAATGGAAATGTCCGACGTACCGCCGCCAATATCTACACAAGTAGTATGAACTAAATCTTTCCCCAAAATATCACCAAAAAACTGAGCAAAGGCGATACTTTCTGTTCTCAGAGCTTGCTCCGTTGTTGGGCGGTGGGTTTGTCCCGAAATTTGACCTAACTCGGTTAATAACTTTTGCCAAACGACCTCATAACGCTCTTCATCATTGAGGGAAAAAGCCGAAGGATAGGAATAGGCCCACTCAATCGTTGTCACCCCTTCCTTTGCCGCCTGGGCCGCAATTAAACGGAGTAATTGACTTAGAAAGGGTTGTTGGTATTGAATTTGTTGCCACTTAATATTGGTTTTAATATAATCTTCATTAAAATCAAGCCTATCTAAGCGGGGAACATAAATGCGAGCATGACTAATAACCTCAGGCACTTGACTTTCTAGTTCTTGTCCTCCCCTAGTCGTTAAAATGGTCGAAAGTGGCGGATTTTTCCCTTCTGGTAAAAAGATGTCGGGAATGAAAAACTCTCGATAGGTAATCGCTTCTTCAGTTTCTAAACCCTTAGTAATTCGCAATAAATTACTTTGTAAATTAAAACGAGTTGGTTGGGCTTTGCCTTTACGTACATAAATATTGGTGAACGACGTACCGAAATCTACCCCCACTGTCCAGGTCGCCGCATTACCGACTTGTACCTGGGGAATATTCAACGGTAATAACCCTAAAAATCGCGCATTCTTATCCATCACCGATAAAATTTCCGGATGGCGATCGCACTTCCAATACCGATATTTTTCCTGACCCGATTGCCGCGTTTCCTGGGTTGCCCTGTCCGTTGGTTGCTCAATATTGAAAGCTAATCCCCCAAATCCTTCCGACACCTCAATAAACACAAAATACTCGCGCCATTGACTAGGGGGAACATTGGGCCAAAGAGCCAGAGTCGGAAAGGCTTGGGTAAGCTCATTTTCTGCCTTCAACGGGAACTCCTTATAAGCCGAATACTGGACAGGTTGCTGATTAAAACCTGACACTTTTAAGGTCAACGTGATGCGAATTCCTGGCCCTTCCGGCGTATTACAAGCATTGAGAGAAATATTACTGTCTAAATCTTGACTATTAAAATAGTCTTTTAAAATCGGATTTAACGGTAATAAAATACTCAGATTATCTAAATTTAACTTCCGGTCTAACCAAGTACCGGGTAACATTCCCTTTGTTTTGCTATAAAATAAATTCTCAGCAAATAAATCCGCAGGGTTTACAAATAACGCATCACTCCGTTGGAATAAGTTCGGCGGTAAATGAGCCAAAGAAGACGAATCAATTACATTAATTTCTCCGGCATCTCGTCCCATTAACGCAGGTAACTTGATGGGATCAATTAAGTAAAGTTGCTTACGCGGCGTTAACCCTGTCGAATATAATACCCGTACATTTGAGTCTTGTTTGACCATTTTGGCCGGTTTTAAAGCATCTAAGGGCGCAGGAGCCAAGGGTTCCCCAAAAGGCGCAGGATTATCGGACGGTTCAAAAATGGCTAATTGAGTAATACCGAGGGCTTGTCGAAATTTATCCAACTCTGCCGCTACTTCCCCGGCTAAAGTACGGTTAATCGGATTTTTTAGTAATTCACCATGGAGATTCTGTAACCAGGACGCTAATAAAGACTTATGGGTAGGATTTAAACCATTATTAATCGGGTCAGTAAAAAAGCCATTTTTAGCCCAGGGAATCCGTCGTTCAATGTCGGGTTTTAAATAACCAATCGGCACCATTAACGTCGCAGGACTGGTAAACCCAATGGCATTTCCTTCTAATTCTAATAAAAATAATTGTAACCAAGGACCATCAGGGGGACTTACCGATAAAACATTATATTCCTCACTCGGTTTGAGTTTCCAAAGACACCGCCCAAATTCATTATTTTGATAGGTTTGTAAATCTACCCGCACCGCCTTTAAACCTAAATTGAGATTTTCTGACAGGGCGATCGCCGCCAAAATCCCCCGATATTGATCCATTAACCATCGCCGACTGGGATACTTTTCGTTACGCATCGCCGAAATAAATTGCAACGCCTTTGACCAGGGACTTGGAATGGAATTGATTTCGTTATAAGTTCCTGACTCAAAATCTAAACTATTGCCAATGCGATTAAATAACGACACCCCTTCAATATGCCATTGACCAGGAGCATTTCCACCAGAAAAATCTTGAGTCGTTTTGGGTAAGAGGGGATGGAAGTGACTATTAGAGTGGGTCATCATTCATTACCAAAAGTGAGCATTTTGCAAAAATTTTAATCAATCATGACAATCATTAATCAACAGAGACATTAATAGATGATTAATCAGGGATTTGGGTTGGATCAATTCCCAAGGATTGTAAATAATGAGCTAGGCGATCGGCCCTGGCTTTTTCCTGTTGGGCTAACCTCTGGGCTTCTTGACATTGGCGAGCCGCTTGTTCTGCCTCCTGAGTCGCCCGTTGAGCCTGTAGGGTAGCTTGTTCTGCCACTTGCCTTTCCTGTAAAGCCGTTTCGGGGACGGTCAGAATTAACTCGCCTTCAGGAGTAAAGTAACGCAGTTGACGGTCTTCTACTCCAAGATAAAGTTGCAGTTCCTCACTCCACCGTTTCTGAGAAGCCGTGAGGGGAATTTCGCTATACTGCCCATTGATTAAACGATACCCCATAAACTCCAAAGTATCAGGCGAAAACCAAAAATATTCCGGGGTCTGAAAAACCGTTTGATAAAGCTCTTTTTTCGTAGTCTTATCTACTTTTTCCGTACTTTTAGAAAGCAATTCAATAATCACATTCGGGTAGCGATCGCCTTCTTGCCACACTACCCAGGAAGGACGGGGTTCCTTACTGACATCTTTAACCACGAAAAAATCAGGGCCACGAAAATCACGGTTTTTAATCTTTTCGGGACTGTAATAAATGGTTAAATCTGCCCCAATAAAATAATTATTCTGCTCGCGCCAATACCATTCTAAACAAGTGACTAAGAGTAATAATTGAGCATAATGTAAGGAACTTTCCATTTCAGGTTCATCACTCCAGAGAATTTCCTGAGCATCGGGTAAAGGGGCGATCAATGAGGTTATCATACTCATAAACGTTTTGCTGAGGTTGGGATAATGACAGACTTAGTTAAGATTAAATATTTCGTTAACAGTTATTTTTAAGTTAGAAAACTGGTTTGAGGAGATGGTATTTTCTCCTAAAAATACTTTTTCATCATAAAGACCTTCATTAAAAGTTAACACAGTAACTTTCTGTAAAAGAGGATCGACAATCCAATATTCAGGAATCTCTAGGGCGGCATATTCCGAACGTTTATAACGATAATCCCTTTGAATAGAATCAGGACTAACAATCTCAATAACTAGCACAGGAGGGGTTTCGCAAATAGCCGATTGCTCAAGAGATTCTAATACTTGATGACGCGAAACTAGGACTAAATCAACAATCCGAGATTTTCGCCCCCCCGTTCGGACTCCCATTTCTGGTAAACAAAATAATGACAGTTTTTCAGTGGCGATCGCTTCGTTAAGAATGGCTCTGATTTTATCCGCAATTAACAAATGCCGAAAACTAGGCGGGGTCATAATTTCTAACTTTCCGTCAACAAGTTCATAGCGATTGTCTGTATTGTCATTATAGCAACAATAATCCTCAAAACTATAGAGTTTAAGCGCGGTAGTAACCATCAGTTTACCTCAAAATTGTGTTCAAATTTTCTTTACAGGAATTATCTAAAGTAATTGAAACAGAGCATGGGCGAGTCCAAAAACGCCTTTCCCAGAGGGAGCTTGATCTGCTAATTGATTTTTATAGGTGTCCAGGCGATCGCGGCTTTTTGCCTTGGCACTTTTCACACCATCAATCACCAAATCACTTAGATATTCTCCGTAGGGACGTTTTTCTGTGACAGATTCTAGCTCTTTCAGTACCTCCTGAAGACGAAAAAGTTGTTCCCCCTGCCGATGGGAGTGAGCCACTTGTTTAGCCCAAATTAAAAAACTTTTTGTCCATTTCTCCAAGACTTCTGCTTGCTTTTTTTGGCTGTCTTCGGCCACTGCAGGAAAATTAACTTCTCCCTCTTTTTTCAAGGTAAAAAAGCTAGGAAACCAGGGCGCACCCTTCGCAAATTTTTTAGCTCCCAATTTCTGAGCGACTAGCAACTCCTTAGCAAAATTATAATACCAACTATAGGCAAATCTTACACCTTTACTTAAGCGTTTTTTCACCAGATCACTATCGGGTAAATCTTGCCACAGTAATTGATCCAAACTACCTCGACTAATATAGGCCGCCTGGGTTTGCCCAATGGGTTGCCCAAAACCGTGATTCACCGCTAGAGCCGCATACAATTCGATAAAATGAGCCTCATTTTCTTGTTTGACTCCTCCCGTATAGGATTGATAACTCTTTTTCTCCTGATTACCCATTAAATAAACCGTATCAAACACTCCTGCGGCCTGTTCCGTCAGATAGTTTAAAGCCGCTTGAGTATTGAGAGCAAAAAAGCGAGTTTCAGCATAAACTTTTTCTTCCCCATCATCGGGTTTTTCAAAACCAAAATAAGGAAGTAAAAGAGACGCATTAAGATGCACCCCCTGGCGTAAATCATTGGCTTTTAACTGGTTCGCAATCAGGGTTGCTAAGGTGGGTAAACCAGAGGCTCCTGTTCCCCCAAAAATACTACCAAAAAGATGAATAGAGACTTCATCCCCATTGCCCCGATCGCTCTGAATATGAGTAAATAACCGTTGCCAATTATCACTTAAAGCCGTTGTCGGCACTGACTCTAACTCTAAACGACTCATCACGGCAGAACCAATAGGCGGACGACCCCGAAAACCCACCGCAAGGTCAGCATCCTGTTCATCGGGACTATACAGCGCATCAAAAAGTTTAGCTAGGGGTGACATCGTTGATCCCAGGGATTGGCGATTAAAAATTTTGCTTAAATTACTGCTATAAATGACACCACCGAGGGGATTCCAAACGCCGTAATCCTCTAATTCCCCTGCCATCCATTCACTCGCTAAGTCAGAACTGGGGCGAAAAAGTTGATAACAAGCCAAAGTATTTTTTAAATTAACTTGTGTTCGTTGAGAATTACCATTACTGGTATCTGCATCTACCAATAAAATACCGAGACGACTATCGCCAAAAATTCCTAAAGCGTGCAGAAAAATAACCGTTTCTAAACATTTGGCTCCACTGCCACCAATCCCGATCGCATAGATTTTTTTCATCGTCAATTAACCTCCATAAAGTTTGCGTAAAGTCATCGAAAGTGGGGGAACGTAGCGCAGGGAACGGGGCGTGCCTAGGGCTGTTGGTAGCCAGTATAACAGGGCAATATCTATCAGGATAAAAGGCGGCATAATAAACAAGGGTTCTAAACTTTTATCCTCTACTAGCCACCCGGTAAAAAAGGAAATAGCAAAAAAGACAATGAGGTTAAATAAGCCATAAAAAATTAACAATAACCACCAAAAGCCTTGATTAGATAACGTTCCCTTTGCATGAATAAATTGCCCCTTAGCCGCCTTAGCCATCCAGATCAATAAAAAGAAAATACCCGAACCATACACAATCCAAGTTGTTGGCCAAAACACTGCGCCTAACCAATCCTGTAAATCATTATTCGTCATACTAAAGGGAATAACTGAACCAAAAAGATTGGGCTGTAATAACAAAACTAGAAGCGAGGCGATCGCCCAGGTAACGAATAACGCAATATGATGTTTTCTAAAATTCATTGTGTAACCTCCTTAAGCATTAATCTAAATTAATAACGGGTAAAGCCTAAACAATACTTAACTGCTTGTTCAGTAGCCTCCTTTTGTTGAGGATTTTTAGCCACATTTTCTACCGCATCCCGTAGCCCTCCAATAAAGAGATTCAAATTTTGTGTTTTGGCCCCATCCGGCTCGGCCACATCCGTATCCCAACCCTGCCAAGTGGCCCGGTCTAATTCTCGTTTTTTGAGAATCAGGGTAATTTCTTCGCCTTTTTTCGGCACAAATTTTTCTCCGTCCAGACTTAAGGTTAAAAGAATTTGATTATTCTGGGTTTGGATTTGTTTAATCGTCACCGCTTTATTCGATACGGAAAAAGCTTCTGGGGTTAAGTTTTCACTGCCCGCTAAACTAATAGACGGCTGGGAAGGAATAGTCATTGTCACGGGTTTAGTCTCACAATTCTGTTCCAATAATAACCATTGTTCCTGTTGATTGCGGGATGGTTTTTGCCGATTAATGGCTCCCGCCTGTGCGGTACAGCTATCTAATTTTGTCGGTAATTGACTTTTATCCAGGGTTAGAGTATCTCGACCGGCGATCGCAAAGGAAGAAGCACGCAGGGCTTGGTTAACATCTAACGGCAATTTTTGGAAACGTTCCACGAGGGCATCCACCGCCGCCCTTGGCCCAGTCATCAACACATAAAAAGGTCGCCCGGCTTGGTCTAAATTTTTACCCGTTGTGTCATATTTACCCGCCGTTTTTCCCGTATCTGCCACAAAAATTGGGCCATTATATTCACTTCTAACGCCTAATAAAATCGCCTTATAATCCTTGTTTTGTTTTAATTCATTGCTAATTTTACCCGCCAGTTGACCCACCGCCGCATTATCCGGTTCTAAATCTGTTAATAGAATCCGCAGGGTTTCTTGCTTGGGATCTTGTTTTTCCACCTCATAAATTTGCTCCAGGGTACTACTCACACAGGGAAAAGCCTGATTTTGGGCATTGGGTTGGCAAGCGTTATAAAATTCCGGATCTCGCGCCTTTAAAAATTCCGTTGGCGACAATGCCTGGGGAGCAGTCACCGTGCTTCCTTTCCCGATCCGCCAATACCGCGTCGGCACCGCTTTATCCGCCAGGAGTGTACTCATGGAATCAATGGCTTGGGCATAACGACTGGCTTTTTCCTGCACATAGCCCAACATCGAGCCGCTACCATCTACGCCCAACTCCACCTGAACTTTTTGAAAAGGGTCAGCATCCTTGGGAGATGAGGATTGTTCCACGCAATCCAACCCCTTGCCACAGCCAGATAACAGCAGTAAAAGCAGACCATAACCGAAACCATGCCGACGCAAAAAACTCATACCGTTGCCATCAAAATAACCTCTTAGTTGTAACATAACCGTTGGCAGTCACTTTTACTAAGGAGTTGTCGTGAATAATTCGTTAATCGGACTATACTGGTATTATAAAGATTTATTTAGAATAATACATTAAATTTTTGTTAAGTTTGAAAAAACACTTAGTCTAATTCTCCCCAATTCCCCTGTAAACGGGTGACAATACGAGACGCATCTTCATAACTAGAGGCGATCGCCCAGGTATGATTGGTTTCCCAATTAATTTCTTTGAGATAGGGTTGATTGGGTAAAAAAGGATGATCGGGACGGGAACGCAGAACATTTTTGTTATGTTTACTATGGAATTTGGCATAGATAGAAGTTTCCCAGGGCATCCCCCGATCCCAAGCGGGTAACACTAAACATTCCTTAGCGGTAATCACATTACAAGGAACTAACATTGGCCCTTTATAAATGGCGTAGGCCATGGGCATACAAGTATTAACAATAAGGCTCACAGGGGGGCCATACATTAACATTAATTGTTGTTGCCAACGTTGCGTAGTAATTGTCACTTCTAACCCTGCTTCCCCTACGGTTTTTAACAATTTATTAAATTTTTGATACTCATCCCGCAGACTTTGAATTTCCTGTTGCCATTGAAATTCCAGGGGAGCCGTCCCCATTTCAATTCTGCCTTTTTGGCTTAATTGCCAGCGTTCCTGGCGTTTTAAGAGTTCTAATTGCGCCGGTTCTTTGACGACAAATTCAGGGGGGCTAAATTCTGAAACTTTACCTTCAGTTTGAAAAAGATTAGATAAACTTTCTAAGGCGGCAACTCTGCCAAAGGCTCCTGGTCGGGGTAATAATAAATAATCTTGTTTGAGTTTAATAATCCAGTAATTTCCCTGGGGATTACGCTCTAAAATCGGGCGATCGCCTTGGTAATCTAACACCATTGCCACTCGATAACCGGCTGGCTCCAGTACTTGGGGCGTTTCTCCATAGACCTGTAAAAGCCGACTCAGAGGTAAATCCAAGGTATATTCATTATCCTGGGTTAAAGTGTATTGATAACGATTAACATCAATCGCATTGAGGGGGGAACGATTTTCTTCTAGTTTCAGAACTTTGGCTTCCAATTCTGCAATTTGTGCCGTTAGTCGTCCCACATCTTTTAATAAAAACTTAACCGTATCCAAGGAATTATTATCCATGAATGACTTCCTCCTCAAATTGACGTAGGGCGAGACTCGATCCTTTCAACCAAGCGAATTCAATATATTTAGGTAATGGGATTTTAACATCCCAATTTCTTAGGCAAATACGGCGATCGCTGTTTTGGTAAGTTCCGTTTTGCCAGAGATAAAGGGTGAATTTCCCAGGCGATAAATCCGCAATTCGGGAATAGCCAGTAATTCATAGGCAGAAAGGCTAGTAATTGAGGTTAAATCTACTACGATCGCCAAATCGGGGGTGGATCAACCTTTAAATCAATGCGCTCTTTTCCTAAATTTGCCTGATGTAACATTTTCTTGACATTTCCCTGGGCAATCCTGAAAGTGTCTTGGGCCAGAAACCGAATGGCGAGAATTCCGTCAACATAAAAGTGTGTGAGGAGTAAAATGAAAAAAACTCTTGGGATCGAAACATGGCAAGACTCTCAGGAGTTTTTTTATTGCCAAGTTGAAACGGAGCGCAGTGTCTCTGGAATTTCTGTCCCTGGGGGAAATTCTAATAGGGTTTCCGATAGCCCTAGATACCCTGATACGGTAAAAAAGGCTAATAACCGTCCCAGGGCTGGCCACACCGCTTCGTCATACTCCCAATCCTGATCTCGACGTGCATGACAGGCGATCGCCTTTAACGCCCAATGGTAATTATTGCGGACAAGGGAACCGCCTTTTTTGTAGGGAGGAACATCTTCCGTGATGATCCCCACAATGTCATCTTGTCGCCAGGCTTGCATAGTAATCGTGGTTAAGATTAAGACATGGGTTCGACGAGACTGCGACAGGTTTCTCCCCCAAGGCTAGGGCCAGAGGCAAAATCTAATCCCAGATTTCACAGGCTAAATCCCCTGCCTGTTGAGAAAAACGAATATTCTCCTGATAATCTACGGGACAGTCAATCACCGCCGGCACCGGTTGTTCTAGGGCTTCTTTTAAGATAGGAATTAACTCATCGGCCGCTTGAATACGATAGCCCTTTAAGCCCATACTTTCCGCAAATTTCACAAAGTCGGGATTCCCAAATTTAATAAAGGAAGCCTCCCCAAATTGATTAATTTGTTTCCATTCGATCAGACCATAGCCATTGTCGTTAAAAATTAAGGTGACAAAGGGCGTTCCAACCCGCAGAGCCGTTTCTAGTTCCTGATTGTTCATCATAAAGCCCCCATCTCCCGTCACGGCCACGATTTTCCGGTGGGGATGAACTAACTTCGCGGCGATTGCCCCTGGAATCGCAATTCCCATAGCCGCAAACCCATTGGAAATCAGACAGGTATTAGGCGCGTCACAATGATAGTTACGAGCCATCCACATCTTATGCGCTCCCACATCGGAAATCACAATATCTTCCGCTCCCATTACCTGCCGGAGGTCATAGATAATTTTTTGGGGTTTCATGGGGAATCCCAGATCATCCGCATAGGCTTCGTATTGAGCGCGAATTTCCGTTTTCAATCCGGCGGCGTAGGGCGTACTTTTACCCGTGCGATCGGCCCGTTTTAAAATATCCATCAAAGAATCGGCAATATCCCCCACTACTTCCACTTCTGGTAGATAGCTACTATCCACTTCAGCCGGGGTCATGCCAATGTGGATAATGCGACAGGTTCCTTCCGGATTCCATTTTTTTGGTGAATATTCCACCAGGTCATAGCCAACGGCAATGACTAGATCACTCTGCTCAAAGGCACAGGTAATCAAATCCCGTTGTTGCAAACCCACTGTCCAGAGAGCAAGGGGATGGGTATAAGGAATCGTCCCTTTTCCCATAAAGGTATTGGCCACCGGGATATTTAACGTGGTGGCAAACTCGGTCAGAGCTTCACTGGCATGGGCGCGAATGGTACCATTACCGGCCAAAATTAAGGGGTTTTTCGCTTTGGAGATAATATTGGCGGCCTCGGTTAGGGTACGGTATGCCGCAAAGACTTTTTCCTTGTGATCCAGGCTTAAGGGATTGCCCTCCACCGCCATGGCCGCAATATTTTCGGGTAAATCAATATGGGTTGCTCCCGGTTTTTCGGCCTGAGCTACTTTAAACGCTTTGCGAACCACTTCGGGGGTAATACTCGGACGGACAATTTGCTTGTTCCATTTCGTGACCGGGGCAAACATGGCCACCAGGTCTAAATATTGATGAGATTCAATGTGCATACGATCCGTGCCGACCTGACCGGTGATGGCCACCAAGGCGGCCCCGTCCAGATTGGCATCAGCAACCCCAGTCATCAAGTTCGTGGCCCCCGGCCCCAGAGTGGATAAACAGACCCCCGCCTTGCCCGTCAGACGACCATAGACATCCGCCATAAAAGCGGCCCCCTGTTCATGACGGGTGGTAATAAAGCGAATTGAAGAATTTTTCAATGCCTCTAGGATATGAAGGTTTTCTTCGCCGGGGAGTCCAAAAATATACTCCACTCCTTCATTTTCCAGACATTGAACCAGTAGATCGGCGGTGTTTAATGCTCCCATAGTTGCGCCTAAGCCCTCGAATGCGATGATACGGTAGGGAGTTTGTTAAAGATTAAGATTATTAACTCCTGTATCTAGCGTAACCAATGGGAGACCCTTTGAGCAGTTTTTTCCATCTTTGCTAAAGGCTCATTAAAATCATTCTTTTTTCGCATTCTTTATCGCCTGGGAGAGACTTACCCTTAACGAGTCGAGGGAATGGGGGAGCCATGGCTCCGGGGATTGTCCTGGCTTTGGGCATTTAACTCTGGGGTAAACAGGGACGTTTGACCGGTCTGTTGGGCGTAGGGTAACGGCGTTTCGGCAATTAGGGCCGTGATATTGGCATCTAAGATATTCAGGGGTTGTTCTCCAATGGTGTTGGCGATCGCCTCACCTGCGGCATCCAGATAGACAAAATGGGGAATCCCATCCACCCGGTAACGTAGGACTTCCGGCAACCATTTATCGTTATCTACATTGAGCATGACAAAATTCATAGACGGCCCATATTTCTGTTTCATTACCGCCAAATCTTTGGCCATAGCCTGACAACTATTACACCAATTCGCATAAAACTCGATTAACGTGGGTTTCCCATTATTGACGGCCATTTCTAAGGGAGTTGCCTGTTTTGCCTGGGCTTCCAAGGAGGTGGCATTCACCTGGGTTTGAAAACCAAAATACAACGCCGTACTTAACATCACCGCCATCACGGCGATCGCCAAATTCCGAATACGAGAAGGAGTCATTGCCGGGTAAGTCATTGAAAAAAAAGGGTAGCAAGCACATCCGGTTGTTCGTTAATTGAGCCGGAGGTGGGACAGCGTAAACTGACAGAGAGAGGACTGAATCGCCCCAAACAGTCCTATTATAACGACAAGCAGACATCCCCTATTGCCGCAGTCCCAGGCTCAAACCGTCAGTCAAACCTTAAGAAATTTAACATTTTCAAGAATTGTCAACTCAGCTACAAACCGCATCCCCCTTTGCCCCCATCGTTAAGAATAGTTTTTTTACGGCTGTAGAGCATGACCCTGCAACTGGATCGCTACGACCCCGAAGCGTTTTATGACGAATTATTTATGGGCTTAGGGCAACCTCGTCCCCAGGCGGCTCCACTAATCGAATGGTTAGAGAAACTCCCTCCCCAGGAACTGCAACAGCACCATGAAACAGCCCAATTAGCCCTGTTTAATTTGGGAGTCACTTTCCGGGTTTATAGCGACCAGCAAGGGGTTGATCGTATTTTTCCCTTTGATATTATTCCCCGTATTATTGACGCAACGGAATGGCAATGGTTGGAAAAAGCTCTTAAACAACGGATTCGGGCGTTGAATTTATTTCTAGCCGATGTGTATGGCGAGCAGAAAATTATTCACGATGGGATAATTCCCCAGGAAATTATTGAATCCGCCAAGGGCTTTTTAAAACCCTGTTTAGGCATTAAACCCAAAAAAGGTGTTTGGTGTCATATTACAGGAACTGATTTAGTCAGAAACGACCAGGGAGAATGGTTTGTTTTAGAAGATAATTTGCGCGTGCCGTCGGGCATTTCCTATGTGTTAGAAAACCGGCGGGTAATGAAAACCACTTTTCCAGAAATTTTCCAAACGATCGCCGTTCAACCCGTAGATGATTATCCCAGTTATCTATTAGAAACCCTTCTCAATTTAGCACCTCCCCAATTACCGAATCCGACGGTGGTGGTACTGACCCCAGGCATTTATAATTCTGCTTATTTTGAACATTCCTTCTTAGCGCAACAAATGGGAGTGGAATTAGTCGAAGGTCGGGATTTAGTCGTGGTAGATGGCTATTTGCAAATGCGGACTACCAAGGGACTCCAACGGGTAGATGTGGTGTATCGGCGGTTAGATGATGATTTTCTCGATCCAGAGGTGTTTCGTCCCGATTCTTTTCTGGGAGTCCCCGGACTGATGGAAGTCTATCGTCAGGGTCGAGTCGCCTTGGCCAATGCCCCCGGCACCGGGGTCGCCGATGATAAGGTCATTTATGCCTATGTGCCGGACATGATTCGCTATTACCTAGGGGAAGAACCCTTATTATCCAATGTGCCGACCTATCTCTGCTGGCGGGACAGCGATCGCCAATATGTCCTAGATCATTTACCCGAATTAGTGGTCAAAGCGGCCAATGAAGCAGGGGGTTATGGGATGTTAATGGGGCCAAGTTCTAGCGCGACGGAACGAGCAGAATTTGCCGATAAAATTCGTACCAATCCCCGGAATTATATTGCTCAACCGGTTTTACAATTATCCCGTGTTCCCACCTTAATTAATGACGCAATTGAAGGCCGTCATGTAGATTTGCGCCCCTATATTTTAAATCGGGGTGAAGATATTTATGTGCATCCGGGCGGATTAACCCGTGTCGCTCTTAAAAAGGGATCATTAGTGGTCAATTCTTCCCAGGGCGGTGGCAGTAAAGACACCTGGATCTTAAGCAAATAACCCCATTAATTATCAACTATCCATTATCAATTATCCATTATTAACTCTTTATGTTAAGTCGGGTTGCAGACTCCGTTTATTGGTTAAATCGTTACATTGAGCGGGCCGAAAATGTGGCGCGTTTTGTAGATGTTAACTTAAATCTCATGTTGGATTTACCTTCGGCGGTCAAACAACAGTGGGAGCCATTGGTGATGACGACGGGCGATTTATCGGTCTTTAAACAACAGTATGGGGTAGCCAATGCCCAAAATGTCATTCAATTTTTAACCTTTGATCCCAATTATTCCAATTCTGTGATTTCCTGTTTATACATGGCCCGGGAAAATGCGCGTTCCATTCGAGAAATTATCTCCTCGGAAATGTGGGAAGAAGTGAATCGCTTTTATTTAATGGTCAAGGAAGCCTCGGAATTTCCACCGGCTAATATTCCCCAGTTTTTTGCCCAGGTAAAACTATCGAGTCATCGTTTTGCCGGGATTATGGATGCAACCATGACCCATAATGAGGGTTGGCATTTTGGTCAGATGGGACGTTTTCAGGAAAGAGCCGATAAAACCACTCGGATTTTAGATGTGAAATATTATTACTTATTACCTTCGGTGGAGTGGGTTGGTAAACCCCTAGATCAAATTGAATGGATCGCCCTCCTAAAATCAGCCAGTGCCTATGAAATGTATCGCAAAAGTCAACGACGAATTACCCCTAGCAATGTGGCCGAATTTCTCATTTTAAATCGGGAATTTCCCCGCTCTATTCATTTTTGTCTCTATGAACTTCGGCGATCGCTCCACGCCATTACTGGTACACCGTTAGGAACCTGGAATAACGGAGCAGAGCGTTTTTTAGGGCAACTTTGTGGCGAATTTGGCTACATTACCATTGACGATATTATTGAAAAAGGACTCCACGAATTTTTAGAAGAAATTCAAGAACGATTAAATAATGTCGGGGTGAAAATGGCTCAAACTTTCTTTGTCAATGAACCGGTTTTATCTTTGGGTAAGAATGATTAAGCTTAGTCCAAAAATGCCAAAAAAAGTAGGGATATAATCGCTTACACCCCCACAGATACTCAGTTAAGCAAAGCTTAAGCCGCAACCAATTCCCGTAAATTATCGGGAGCTTTCACCTGATCTAACAAGTGTTGTAACTCATCCCCCTCAATCACTTCCGTTTCCAGAATTTTTTGGGCGATCGCCTCCATTAAATCCCGATTGGTTTCCAGAATGTTCAGGGCTTGCTGATGTCCTCGTTCTACAATGTCCTTCACCTCTTGATCGATCGCCTGGGCCGTATCATCACTAACCGCCCGACGGGGATTCATCGTTTCCCCTAGAAAGGCATTTTGTTGACCTTTTTCGTAGGCGAGGGGGCCTAAAATCTTACTCATGCCGTAGGTTGTCACCATGCGTTCAGCCAGATCCGTCGCCCGTTGCAAGTCATTGGCCGCCCCAGTGGTAATACTACCAAACACAATTTCTTCGGCTGATCGCCCGCCTAAAAGCGTAGCAATTTGATCCCGCAGTTCCGACTCATCCATCAAGAAGCGGTCTTCCGTCGGCATTTGTAGGGTATAACCTAACGCGGCCATCCCCCTGGGAATGATGGAAATTTTAGCCACTTTGCCACCGCCGGGCATCACCGCCCCGACCAACGCATGACCCACTTCATGGTAAGCCACAATCTTTTTCTCTTTATCGGAAAGCACACGGCTCTTTTTCTCCAGACCTGCGACCACCCGTTCGATCGCCTCTTTAAAGTCCGCCTGATCCACCGTCTCCCGATGATCACGGGCCGCTAATAAAGCCGCTTCGTTCACTAGGTTGGCCAGATCAGCCCCCGCAAAACCAGGGGTGCGTGTTGCAATTTCCTTAAGTTCTACCCCTGGGGAAAGTTTGACCTTTTTGGCATAGATTTCCAAAATTTTCTGACGACCGGATAGATCGGGACGATCCACTAAAACCTGCCGATCAAAACGACCCGGACGCAATAAAGCCGAGTCTAAGGTTTCCGGTCGGTTCGTAGCCGCTAAAACAATCACCGTCGAACCCGCCGCACTAAAGCCATCCATCTCGGTCAGTAACTGATTGAGGGTCTGTTCCCGTTCATCATTGCCCCCCATAAAGGCCCCACTGGCCCGGGATTTGCCGATCGCATCCAACTCATCAATAAAGACAATACAGGGAGCCTGTTTTTTGGCCTGTTCAAAGAGATCCCGCACACGAGCCGCCCCTGCTCCGACAAACAATTCCACAAACTCCGAACCGGAAATACTGAAGAAGGGAACCCCGGCTTCCCCGGCCACGGCCTTGGCTAACAAGGTTTTTCCCGTTCCAGGAGGCCCCACTAATAACACCCCTTTGGGAATCCGCGCCCCGATCGCCTGATAACGTTGGGGATATTTCAAAAACTCGACAATTTCCGACAACTCTGTTTTCGCTTCTTCCACCCCGGCCACATCGGCAAAGGTAATTTTTTCCGTTTCCCCTTCCACATAGACCTTAGCCTTACTCTTGGTGAAGGATAACGCCCCGGCAGGGCCGCCCCCGCCCCCATTGCGATTCAGGAAAAATTGCCAAATCCCCACAAAAATTAAGGGCGGAATAATCCAACTTAAGGCCGTGCCAATCCAACTGTTACGGGGAGGAGGAGCCGCCGCAAATTCAATGCCTTTGGCTTCTAAGCGTTTGGGAAGCTCTAAATCAAAAATCGGCGTGGTTTTCAGGACTTGACCGTAGGCTGGGTTCGCCGTTTGGCCGTCGGTCGGTTGATCGGCCTTAAGCTGATAGCGAATTTCGTTTTGGGCGACATAGACACTTTGTACCTTGCCGTCCTCCACTTGATCAATAAATAAACTATAGGGAACCTGGGGAATGCGTGGGCCAAAAAACTGAGGAGCCAATAGATTTACCAACAGATAAATCGTTGATCCCCAGATGAGAATTGACCCTAGCTGTCGTCGCCAGGCGGGTTGCGGTTTAATAGCCATGGTTTCTTATAGAAGGTTAAACAAAAATTCAAGGTAATTTTCATTGTAAAATTTTGTTGTCCCCTCACTGCATTAGGGAAATGCGTACCCGCACACCGTAGAATTTGCCTTGACAAGTCTTGCCGATTTCATCAAAGTACAAATACTTATGAATTTCTGCTTGCCGATCCTTTATGCTCCGTGAAAACCCGCCCTCTCCTGCTACGCCCGTAGAAGCCCCCCTAGAAGCCATCGTGCAGGCCCTGGCCCTACCCCAAATTGGCCGCCATCTCTTTCTCTGCTGTGACCAAACAAAACCCAAATGCTGTGATAAGGCCGCTAGTTTAGAAGCCTGGGACTATCTCAAACGACGGTTAACGGAACTTGGCCTTGATCAACCAACAGCAACTCGCCCTACCTGCGTCTTTCGTACTAAAGCCAACTGCTTAAGGGTTTGTACGGGCGGCCCTATCCTCCTGGTCTATCCCGATGGAGTTTGGTATCGCGATGCGACAACTGAGGTCATTGAGCAGGTTTTGCAAGAACATATTTTGGGCAATCAGGTGGTGACGGAGTATGCTTTTCTTACCCATCCTTTGCCTGACTCAGCTAAATAATTTGTTACATTATGTTCAGAAGCTTGAAAGAATTCCTATCCATCGTGTATTAATAATTAAAGCAGGAGAAATTTTGTGACATTTTAAGGTGACATTGGAGATGACCTAGGCAACAGTAAGGCCCCTTCAGTCTCTTAGGTACACACATTCACAAAGAACTCCAACAAATTGTCCCTAAGTTACTGCCCCGTTTGCCGCGATCGCCATGAAAGATAATCCTTCAAAAGAGAATAATCGCTTGTTATTGGTAGATGACGACCCCAATCTGATTTTACTGGTCAAAGATTACTTGGAATTTCACGGTTATCAGGTCGAAACGGCGGAAAATGGGCGAGATGCCCTGGAAATCCTGATTAACTTTGTGCCGAATATGATCATTTGCGACATTATGATGCCAGTCATGGATGGTTATGAATTTATCCAAAAAGTGCGTCAGGATAGTCGCTTAAACTGGATTCCTGTGATGTTCCTATCGGCCAAAGGGCAAAGCCAGGATCGGGTTAAGGGCTTAAATATGGGAGCCGATCTCTATATGGTTAAACCCTTTGAACCGGAAGAGTTAATAGCCCAGGTGGAGTCGTCTCTGCGTCAAGTCAGTCGTTTTCCCGTGAGTCCTCGGTTGTCCAGCGAGGAAAGTCCCCGGTTTCAAGTTCCTAGCCATGTAGAATTAACCACAACCGAAATGAAGGTGGTGCAGTTAGTTTCCCAGGGGTTATCCAATCGAGAAATTGCCGAAAAACTGAAGGTCAGCCAGCGCACAATTGAAAGTCATGTGTCCAATATGCTGAATAAAACGGGGCTTCACAATCGCACAGAGTTAGCTCGGTGGGCTATGGAAAGTCGTAAAGCTTAACTTCTTGAGCTACCTCGTCTATTTGTCCTAGCTCCCAATTTTGGCAAATCAATCAAAACGAGGTTTTTGCCCTAACCCCTGGAAAAGGAGAAAACAAACCCCAAAAAAGAATGGTTAAAAGTTCAGTTCCCTTTTGCCTGAACTTAACCAATACGTCCCGAAATATATTCCCTGGTTTGTTGATGACTGGGTTGTTCAAAGACATAGGGAGTCATCCCAAATTCCATTAATTCTCCGAGATACATAAACGCTGTATAGTCGGAAATACGAGCCGCCTGTTGCATACTATGGGTCACGATCAGGATGGTGACTTTTTCGCGTAATTGGCGAATGAGATCTTCAATACTGGCGGTGGCGATCGGATCTAAGGCGGAAGTCGGTTCATCAAATAGGACAATTTCGGGATCTGCCACTAATGCACGGGCAATACAAAGGCGTTGTTGTTGTCCCCCCGATAGGTTATAGGCTAAATCGTGGAGGCGATCTTTCACCTCATCCCAGAGAGCCGCTCCCCGTAGAGCATTTTCCACCTTTTCATCAATGAGATGTTTCGATTTTTGACCGCGTACCCGTAGCCCATAGGCGACATTTTCATAGATAGATTTCGGAAAGGGATTGGGTTTTTGGAAGACCATACTAATCCGCATCCGGACTTCAATGGGGTCAACCCGACGACTGAGAATATTCACGTTATCCAAGTAAATATCGCCCTGGTAACGGTTCCCCGGATACAAATCGTGCATCCGATTAAAACATCTCAATAGAGTTGTTTTACCACAGCCGGAAGGGCCGATCATTGAAGTGACTTGATTTTGATAAACGACAAAATTAATGTTTTTCAGCGCATGAACCGTTCCACCATAGTAAAAATTTAAGTTGTCAGTTTCAGCTTTAATTTCAGGGGCGTGATGATTTTGAGTCATGGTTAAAGAAGAAAAAAGTGGGCTTACCATTTGATATTTTTACGAAAACGATAACGAAGATAGATCGCCAAAGCATTCATCCCCAGGGTCATAACAATTAAGACGGTTCCAGCCGCGGCGGCATTGATTTCAAATTCCGGTTCAGGACGAGAAACCCAGTTAAACATTTGAATCGGCATGACGGTGAAAGGAGCCGATAACCAAGTAAATAGATTTTTAGGGAAGTCTTGGAAAGGGGAATCCGGTAAAAAAGCAATAAAAGTTAAGGCTCCAATGGTGATCACTGGGGCTGTTTCGCCGATCGCCCGCGACAAACCGATAATAATACCGGTCAAAATACTGCCACTAGCATAGGGCAAAATATGATCCCAAATCATTTGCCATTTGGTTGCACCGAGGGCATAGGCCGCTTCCCGTAAACTAGAAGGAATGGCCCGCAGAGATTCACGGGTGGTAACAATCACGACGGGTAAAATTAACAGAGCGAGGGTTAATCCGGCCGCCGCCACACTTTGCCCTAAATTGAATTGATAAACAAATAAACCCAGGGCTAATAAGCCATAAACAATGGAAGGAACCCCGGCTAAATTGGTTACATTGATTTCAATTAAATCGGCTAACCAGTCTTTGCGGGAATATTCTTCTAAATAAATGCCAGAAGCAATCCCCACAGGAATAGCAATGATTGCTGTTACCAACATGACCAAAGCACTGCCGACCCAGGCTGAGAAAATTCCCGCCTCTTCTGGATTACGACTGGGAAAACTGAAAAAGAAAGAAGGTGTTAAGCGGGGAATTCCCTGAACCATCATTTGTAAGACGAGGGCAAAGAGGATCATCACTGACACAAAAATAATCAGGAGGCCCAGAATCGCAAAAATTTGACTAATACGTTCCCGCCATTGAATGTTGGCTCTCAGGGAGTCTAAGGTTTTCAGATCGTAGGAGCTGGAGGTCATGGCCGGTTTTCTCATTCCGAAAGAAGAGAGCAAAATTAAGGGGCAGATTAATAAATTTCTCGATAACGTTTCGCCAGATAGTGACCAAAAATATTTAACACTAAGGTCATTAAAACGAGGGTTAATCCGGCAACAAAGATGGTTTGATAGGCAATACTGCCATGGGGTAAATCCCCCAGACTGACTTGCACAATATAAGCGGTAATGGTGGCGGCTTCGGCCATGGGATTCCAAGTTAAGTTGGGTTGTAAACCGGCGGAGATCGCTACAATCATGGTTTCCCCCACAGCCCGAGAAGCCCCTAGGATATAGGCGGCAATAATCCCGGAAATGGCAGAAGGAAAGACCACTTTTAAGGCCGTTTGGAGGCGGGTGGCTCCCGTTGCGTAGGAACCTTCCCGGAGGGTATTCGGGACGGCCCGCATAGCATCTTCGCTAATGGAACTAATCAGGGGAATAATCATTAAACCCATCACTAATCCGGCACTCAGCATATTAAAGCCGGGCAAGTCGGGAAGAATCGCTTGGAGAGCCGGTGTAACAAATAACAGGGCAAAATATCCGTAAACCACAGTCGGAATGGCGGCCAGTAATTCTAAGGCGGGTTTGACCCATTCCCGTAATTTTCCGTTGGCAAATTCACTGAGATAAATAGCCACGATACTACCCAGGGGAATGGCGATCGCCAGGGCTACCAAAGAAGTGACGAGGGTGCCGGAGAGCAGGGGCAAAATACCGTAGTGGGGATCTTCAAAGAGAGGCGACCATTCTGTACCGGTTAAAAATTCCCATAGAGGAATCTTCTGGAAAAATTGCCAGGATTCTTCCGCTAAAATGAATAAGATGGCGATCGTGGTAGCAACCGAAGTTAAGGCCGCTAAAAACAAGACAGTCGTAATCAATCGTTCACGCCAGGTTCTTAACACCTTGGCCGATAATATCTGAGGGAATTTCGCCATGGACAATGATTATTCACAGATGATGAAGGAAAGCACTATTATGCTACTTAAATGCACGGCAATTTAAAGTCAATCCTGGGTGGGGTAGGGGCCTAAGCCCCTGATCGTGTCAAATGTTAGGAGTTAGGAAAGATGGTTAATCTACCCCTTCTAACTTCAATAATTCGTTGATACTGACCCCAACGGTATCTTTGCCCACAAAAACACTACCCATTTTATTATTTTTGAAACTGGCCAAAATTTCGTTATAGGCTTGACTCGGCAGAGGAACATACTTCACCGATTTGACCAGACGGGGCGCGTTTTTGAGATAAAATTCTACGAATTGTTTTACTTCGGGACGTTTAGCGGCTTTTTCGCTTACATAGATAAAAATAGGACGAGAAAGCGGCACATAGGTGTTATTTTCGACGGTTTTAATCGAAGGGCTGACGGGTTTGCCGTTGTTCACAATCGGAACGGCTTTAACGCGATTTTTATTGGCTTCGTAGTAGGCGTAACCAAAGTAACCCAGGGCGTTTTTATCGCGGGTAATGCCTTGCACTAGCACATTGTCATCTTCACTAGGGGTAAAGTCCTTGCGACTGGATTTGGCCTTGTCGTTAATGGCTTCGGTGAAATAGTCGAAGGTGCCGGAATCAGCCCCCGGCCCGTAGAGTTTTAAGGGCGCGTTGGGAAATTTGGGATCAATTTGATTCCAGTTGGTGATTTTACCCTGGGCGGCGGGTTCCCACATTTTCTTTAATTGGGCGGGGGTTAAACTTTTGACCCAGTTATTTTTGGGATTAACAACCACTGTTAAAGCATCAAAAGCAACAGGTAATTCCATATAACGAATCCCGGCTTTTTTACAGGCTTCCCGTTCCGAAGCACTAATGGGGCGTGAGGCGTTGGAAATATCCGTTTCCCCTTTGCAGAACTTTTTGAAACCGCCACCGGTCCCAGAAATCCCTACTGTTACCCTAGCTTTGCCCTTAGACGCTTTTTGGAAGTCTTCGGCCACTGCTTCGGTGATGGGATAGACGGTACTGGAGCCATCAATTTTGACGGTGGGAACGCCCTGGGAATGTAAGGGGAGTTGGGTGAAGACGAGGGTGCTGGTCGTAGCGGCGATCGCCAGGGGACGATAAAACCGGGACGAATGAGTTAGCGTATCCAGGGAGAAAAATGTTTTCGTGAGCATAGAGATTCCGGGAATTAACAAACGCTAAAAACCTAGACCCATCATCTCAGTCCCACCTTAAGAAAGGGTTTAAGGCAAAGTAAAACTTTGTTTAAGAAATGATTATCGTGACCGCTTCAAAGAGGAACTAGGGGTCATTCTGACTTAGAAGGTGGCTTTTTTCCGGAGGAGTTCCCCAATGGTCAGGCCGATCTGGGATTTTCCCTCAAACACCGTGCCGGCTTCCCCATTTTGAAAGGTCACGTTTGCCAAATGATAACCTTCGGGGGGTAGGGGAATATAACCCACCTGACTGACAATTGCCGGGGCTTGTTTGAGGTAAAATTCGACAAAATTACGGATATTCTCATTATTTTGGGCCGCCTCCAGATTGACATAGATAAAGAGGGGACGGGATAAGGGAGAATAGGTTGCCTTTTCGACGGTTTCTGGGGAAGGGGTGACGGGGCCTTGGCCGTTATCAATGGGAACGGCTTTGAGGTGTTTGGCATTTTTGTCGTAGTAGGCAAACCCAAAATAACCCAGGGCATTGGGATTTTGTTCAACGGCTTGGACGGTAATATCGTCATCTTCCGTTTTGATATAGTCCATACGACTGGCATCCGCTTGGCCGACGATCGCCTCGGTAAAATAGTCAAAGGTACCGGAGTCCTTCCCTGGCCCTACTAGGTTAAGGGGTTGTTTGGGAAAACTGGGGTTAATTTGAGCCCATTGAACGAGTTTTCCTTCCGCCGCCGGTTCCCACATTTTTTTGAGTTCCTCGACTGTCAAGGATTGCACCCAGGTATTTTGGGGATTGACCACAACGGTAATGGCATCAAAGGCGATCGGTAATTCAATAAAACGAATATTGTTCTGATTGCATAGCTTCATTTCTGCCTGGGTAATGGGCCGGGAAGCATCGCTGATTTGGGTTTTGCCTTCACAAAATTTTCTAAAACCGGCCGTCGTTCCCGAAAATTCGCTGGTAATGGCCGGGGCTGAGGGGTTCGCCTGTTGGTAACTCTCAGCGACGGCTTTGGTAATGGGATAAACGGTACTGGAACCATCAATGGTAAAGGAGGTTTGCCTTGGCCCTCCACAGGCCGCTAATCCTAAACCTAAACTGATTAACAGTCCCCATCCATACCGAGAAAACGCTTGAGTAACAATCAATAACGACATAGGTGCTTCATGGTCGTGTGGAAATGATTTTATTATTTCAAGAAATCTTGATGGGCAAGGTTAACGGGAGATTAATTTTTGGTTGTCTTGGGTGAATTATGGAGGGATTGATGCGGGATCAGGCATTGCTGGGATGTCAAAGTTGCCGAGAAGATAGACAAAATTTAAAAATTTGATTACCGAATCTTTACCTTAGACATTTACACTGAGGACTCATATTGGCTACGCCATCCATTTCTTGGGTACCGTAACCGTTGGCTTGCTCTTTGGATTACCTGCTATGGTTTTAACCTACCCTCCCCCAACAATTAGCTTGGAGACAGAAAAAGTTTATACTCCAGATTTGCGTCGTCTGCATTTCTTTGATCGAGGGGTTGGGATTCCTCTGAAGGAAGAAGGGGTTTGGCAAGTCTATCGAGGGGTTGTCCAATTGAGCGAGTCATTGGTCAATGGGGATGAAATTTTATTGGGATGGTTACAGGCCTCTGGGTTTCTGGGACTGGGTTTAACGCCCTTGCAAATGGAAACCTATCAGGCCAAAGCCCTATCGGATGTTTATTTGCGCTGGTATTCCCTGAAGGAAATTCAAGAGCATCCGAAATTAACCGATCTGGTGTTACAACAAACTCTGCAACGTTTACGACAGACGGAACGGTTATTGGCGATCGCCGGCTTAAAGCGAGTGGATGAAAGATTAATAGCGTTATTCAGATTATTGGCCCAGGAAATGGGGGAACCGACGGCGGAAGGAATTAGACTCTCGGTACGTCTGACCCATCAAGCCTTAGCCAATGCGATTGGTACCACCAGGGTAACGGTGACTCGTTTAATTGGGGATTTACAGACCCAGCAAGTCATTCATTTTGATGGCGATCGCCATTTAGTCCTCCATACCCAGCGTTTCAAGGGCTAAAGGCAAATGGTTTTACGGGCCAAGAGGGAATTGCATCCCAACGCAAGCAAGTTACGTCTTTCGTTAAGATGAAGTCTCAGTTGCCCATACATCACAACGGATTGTGACAGCAAGTTATTCCGAACTGCCTTCCTCCGAGGTCGTCTCTCCCGAAACCAAGCCAAAAAAAGCGAATGTCATTCGTCCCCTACTCCGTTTGGTACTGCGGCGTTCCTGGCTGGTGATCCTTCTGGCCACTCTAGCGGCGATCGCCAGTTATGTGAGAACCCTGGATAAACCCTCTACCTATAAGGGCAATTTTTACCTCTTGGTTGAGCCGATTAGTGCCACCGCGAAATTAACCGATCCGAGTACCCTAACCCGTACCGATCCGTCAACGGGAGTCCCCAAGGGAGATTTATTTGCCCTGGATTACCCGACCAATTTAGCCTTTCTTCAAAGTCCTGGCATGACCTTTCGCATTGCCCAGGAAGTTCATCATCGCTTACCCAAACGCAGTGTGCCGGAAATTTGGAAAGACCTGCGGGGCAATTTTACGGTGGAGTGGATTCGGGCAAAAAGTGGTCGAGATGCCACTAAGATTTTTGAAGTCAGTTATGGAGGCAATGATCCCAAAGAAGTGGAAACCGTCTTACAGATTGCGGCAGATACCTTTGTTAAATACAGTGCGGAAGACCGGGAAACCAGTATTAAAGCCGGCGTAAAATTTATTAATAGTCAATTACCGGCTCTGCAAAAAAATCTTAACGCCCAAAAGGCTAAATTACAAGGGATTCGAGAACAGTATTCCCTGGTGGATCCGGAAAGTAAAAGTGAAGCTCTGTTAACGGAAATTAGTAGTCTAACCAATCAACGGTTATTGGTCAATCAACAGTTAACCGCTCAGTTAGCTCTCCTAAAAAGTCTGGAAAAACAACTGCAAAGTACACCAGACGAGGCGATCGCCGCGGCCATTTTAAATCAAGACCAGGAACGACTCAATTTAATCAAACGGATTCAGGACTTAGAAGCCCAAATAGCCCAAATACGGGCAACCATTACCGATAATAATCCCCAATATATTACTCTGCAAGAACAACGGGATAATTTACAAGTCCTCCTCGACCGACGCACAAAAACCCTCTTAAAAAGTACCTCTCCCCTCGCCGCCAGTAAAGCCCTGAATTTTGATTTTCAAGATCCCACTCGCCTCAAACTCCTCAATCAATTAATTGATACCAATAATCAAGTCAAATCCCTTCAGGCTCAACTGCCGATTATTGATCAAAAATTATTCCAAATCCGGGCCTTAGCAACAGCCATGCCCAACTTAATTAATCAGTATAATGCCATTAATCGAGATATAAAATTAACGGAAGATGTGGTTAATAAATTACTCTTACAACGAGAAACCTTAAAAGTGGAAGCGGCCCAGGAACTTCCCTGGCAATTAATTTCTAAACCCCAAATTCCCCTCGATGCGAAAGGCAATCCCCTGGGAGAGCCACCGGATCGCAAAAAAAGCGTTATGGTTGGGGCCGTGGGGGGAGCCGTTCTTAGTTTAGTGATCATTATTCTTTGGGATAAACGCATTAATAAATTTCTCTGTTCTGCCGATATTCAAGACCTTTTAGCTCTCTCTTTGATTGGAGTGATTGCTAAAGACCCGGAATTGGTGAATCCTCCCTTAAAATTGTTTCGGTCAGCACCGGCCGCTTCTACTCCAGATGATTTCCCTGAACTTGTGTCCTTAGCTAAAGAACTGGAGCCGACTCCGACCATCGAGCCATCCCTTTCCCCTCCAGTTTCATGCCCTCCCTTACGGGTTTTTAAAGAGGAGTTTCAGGTGATTTATACAGAATTAGCCTTTTTTTATCGTCAGCCGCCGTTACGCTCCCTCGTGATTTCAGGTCTGCAAACCGGTGATGGGCAAGCCACCATGGCGTTAAATCTGGCCTTTGCGGCTACCCGGAGTCAAAAGCGAGTGTTGCTGGTAGATGGCAATTATCAAAACCCTCACTTACACAGTCTGTTGAATTTACCCAATGAGAAAGGATTGCGGGATTACTTAGAGCAAGAAATGCCGGTACACCAATTAGTGCAAGCGGTACCTGACCATAAAAATCTTTATTTACTGAGTTTAGGACAAGGGCAAGAAACGGGAACTCTCTGGTCAGATACCTTGCATTATTTAATGTCAGAACTTCAGACAAGTTATGATTTAGTGCTTTATCATTTACCCCCTTTTCCAGATAGTAGTGATATTTATTTTATTTCGACCTATACCGATGGGTTAATTCTTGTTATTTCGGTGAATAAAACTCCCCGCAGTTTAGCCAAGGAAGTGGTTAAACGTATCCAGGAATTTCAATTGCCGGTGTTAGGGGCGATCGCCAATTTTGCTTAATTTAATCTAGGGGGACTAACTGGTCTAATTGTTCCCAAATTTGTTGTAAAAGCATATCTAAACCGGTACGAGCTACCGCAGAAATGATGAAAATCGGAGCCTCGGTGATTTCCGTCAGAGACTGCTGAAGGATGGCCAACTCCTCTGCACTCACCGCATCACATTTATTCAAGGCCACGATTTGTGGGCGATCGCCTAACCCCCGACCATAGGCCTGTAATTCCCCTTGGATCACTTGGTAATCCTGGCGCGGATCTTCCGCCGTACTATCCACTAAATGCAATAACAGCCGAGTCCGCTCAATATGACGCAGAAAATCGTGGCCCAAGCCAATCCCCTCATGGGCTCCCGCAATTAACCCCGGAATATCCGCAAAGACTGTACCATCCCCCGTTGGTTTCCGCACAACCCCTAAATTGGGAACCAGGGTGGTAAAGGGATAATCGGCAATTTTGGGTCGCGCCGCCGACAAAGCCGCAATTAAGGTAGATTTCCCGGCATTGGGTAGGCCAATAATCCCCACTTCGGCTAATAATTTTAATTCCAATCGCAGATGACGTTTTTCCCCTTCGAGGCCAGGTAAAGCATATTCCGGCGCACGATTACGATTACTCAAAAAATGTTGATTGCCTAGACCGCCCTTACCCCCCTGGGCAACCCAAAGACGCTGGCCAGGCGTGACTAAATCCCCTAGAATTTCCTCCGTCAGGGCATCATAGACCATCGTGCCACAGGGAACCTGCACAATCACATCTTCCCCCGCCGCCCCGGTACAGTTGTTGGGGCCGCCCCGTTTACCCGGTTTGGCTTTAAAGAGACGAGCATAGCGAAAGTCGAGTAATGTCTGTAAATCCTCTACTGCTTCTAGGATCACTGATCCCCCCCGTCCGCCATTGCCTCCCGACGGCCCACCGGCAGGTACATACTTTTCTCGACGAAAGGACACCATCCCGTCGCCACCTTTTCCCCCTTCGACTTCGATTTCTGCGTGATCAATAAATTGCATGGTGCTGTTAATGCCTGCTTGAATACCCTTCTATTATGTTCCCAATCGGGAGTCTCCCCGTTTGGTTATTTGGACAGGCTAGGAGGCTGTAATTTCTAATCGGTACGGGCTAGAAGTCTATACCACAAGAGCAGAACCTAACGCTGTTGGCTTTTTTCGAGGGGGTTTTCGAGGGGTTGTATCTCAGCATTGAGGAGATAGTATCTTTGCTCAAAATTATTTTCACAAAGGGGGCGCGGCGATCGTCCTAGGAAGTAAGTTGCGTTCTCAACCGAAGTTGGGCCGCTGTTTACCTGGGATCGAAAATCATGGGCCTTGCTAACCTCTATGCTCTTTTGGTCGGGATTGACCACTATACCAGTCCGGTACCGCCGCTCCAGGGATGTGTTAACGACATCCTCAATTTTCAGCAATACCTAGAAGGGCGCAGTTCGCCGGAGCAGTTGCATATTCAAACGTTATTAAATGAAGCCGCTACCCGTGACGCGCTGATTGCTGGGTTTCGAGACTTTTTAGGCCAAGCAGGAGCCGACGATTTAGCGTTGTTTTATTATGCGGGCCACGGAGCCCAGGAAGAAAGCCCGGAAGCTTTTTGGGCTTGGGAACCCGATCGCCTGAATGAAACCCTGGTGTGTTATGACAGTCGTCAGCCGGGACATTGGGATCTCGCGGATAAGGAATTGGCCAAACTGATTGCGGAAGTGAGTGCCAATCATCCCCAAATTGTGATCATTCTGGATTGTTGTCATTCGGGATCGGGCACTAGGGGAGAATTTCAGGCGGATATGGCCATCCGTAAATGTGATATTGACCGGCGATCGCGGCCCCTAGACAGTTTTTTATTTACCCCCCAGGAATTAAGCCAATGGGGCGGTCATCGAAGCCCGGCAGAAAATCCATCGGGGTGGTCTTTACCCAGGGGAAAACACATTGTTTTATCGGCCTGTCGAGATAGTGAATTGGCCAAAGAATATAACCATCAGGGAGAACGGCGGGGAGCCTTTTCCTACTTTTTATTAGAAACCTTACAACAAACCAATGGCAATCTCACCTATCGAGATTTATTTAAACGCACGAATGCCTTGATTCGGGCCAATATTACCGCCCAATCGCCTCAATTAGAAGCCACCGAACTCAAGGATTTAGACCGGTTATTTTTAGAGGGAAGCCTTCAGGAATTTCCCCAGTATTTTACCGTTAGTTATCATCCCGATTACCAATGGGTGATTGATGGGGGAGCCGTGCATGGTCTGCAATCACCGCGATCGGAAGAAACGACTTACCTTGCCATTTTTCCCCTCGATCGCTCTCCCGAAGACTGCCGAGCCGGGAAGGGTTTAGTCGGTCAGGCAAAAATTCAACAGGTTTTTCCGCAACTGAGTCAAATCGCTTGGATTGAATCTTCTCCCCCTACCTCAGATCAAACTTTTAAGGCCCTCGTGACCCAAATTCCGTTACCGCCCAAAGGGGTTTTCTTGGTTGGGGAAACGACGGGAATCGAACTTCTTCAGACGGCTTTACAGCAGAATCCTTCTCCCTATTTTGCCTGGGTAGAGACGGTTGAGCCGGCAGATTTTAAAATCATTGTTCAAGACCAGCAATTTTTTATCACTCGTCCCGTAGATGATCGTCCCTTGGTGGCTCCTCTCCAGGGCTATAGCGCGAGGAATGCCCAACAGCTTTTACAACAAGTCGAACAGATTATTCGTTGGACAATCATCCTGAATTTACAACCCGTTGCCACTACCCATTTACGCCCCGGTGATGTGCAGTTGTCTATTTATCATCAGGAGCAAGAATGTCAGGATAGTCATATTCGTTTGCTCTATCAATCCGGCTCTCCGAAAAGTGCTAGTCCCACCTTTAAAGTCAAGCTGAAAAATCAAGCGAAGGAACCCCTTTATTGTGCCTTATTAGATTTAACCGATCGCTATGCCATTAACGCCAATTTATTACCCGGTGGGGGAGTGTGGTTGCAACCGGGGGAAGAAGTCTATGCCTTAAACGGTGATCCCATCTATGCCGAAGTCCCCAAAAATTTATGGGAAAAAGGCATTACCGAAGTGAAGGATATTTTAAAATTAATCGTCAGTACGGCGGAATTTGATGCCACGTTATTAGAGCAGGATGATTTAGGATTACCGGCCCGCAATCTACCTGTTTCTTCCTCACCCCAAAAAGGAACGCTGAATCGGTTAGCACGATTAGGTAATGACCGGGCCTTGCGGGCCAAGCCGGAAGAGGAAACGGTGTTTGATGACTGGTTAACCAGTGAGGTGGTGATTACGACGGTGCGCCCTTTACTGTCCCAGGGAATGCCACCGGTGGGAGGTCGTTTAGCCCTGGGTTATGGGGTCAGTCTCTTAGGCCACAGTCATTTGCAGGCTCAAGCCCGGTTAACTTCGGTGAATCAGGCCAGTCGGGATTTAGGGCATCATATTTTACCGCCGTTGTTACAGGGGAAGGAGGGGGTTGAAAGTTTTCACTTTACCCAAAGTCGGGGAACGGATCCGGGGTTAAATGCCTTGGAACTCTCGCATTTGGAGGATATTGCCGAAGTTACCCCGACTAATCCCTTAACGGTGGAAATTGATCAACCCCTAGCTCCCCAGGAACAGTTATTGGCGATCGCCTACGATGGGGAATTTTTTCTGCCCTTGGGGATTGGGTTGGGTAAAGAGGATAAAACGGAAATTCGCTTGGAGCGGTTACCGGAGCCGGTTAGCCAGGGCAGTCGGAGTTTAGGGGGAGCGATTCGGATTTTCTTCCAAAAAATGGTCCGGCCCAATCTGTCTTTACCGTTAATTTATCCGCGTTTAGCCCTCGCCGAAGTTCAAGAAGATGAGACAGTCATTTATCAGGTTGATCCGTCAACTCTCCAAAACCGTGTTAGCCAGGCTCAGCATATTTTGCTGTATGTCCATGGCATTATTGGTGATACCGAAAGCCTGGTGAAAAGTGTGCGACGGGTGCAGTTAATCGTTGAAGAAAAAACCCAATCCCTTGCGGAAATTTATGATCTAGTTTTGACCTTTGATTATGAAAGTTTAAATACCCCTATTGAAGAGAATGCCCGCTTATTAAAACAACAATTAGCGGCGATCGGTTTAACGGCTAATCATGGCAAAACCTTACATATTGTGGCTCACTCCATGGGGGGCTTAATCTCCCGTTGGTTGATTGAACAGGAGGGGGGAAATCAACTGGTTCAACAGTTAATTATGTTAGGAACCCCCAATGGGGGATCTCCCTGGCCGTCGGTAGAAGAATGGGCGATCGCCTTACTGGGTTTAGCCTTAAATGGTTTCACGCAAATGACCTGGCCCATCCCCATCTTAGGGTCATTAATGCAGGCTATTCGTCGGGGGGCCGAAAAACATCATCTGATCGAAGTCTGTTTACAGCAGATGCACCCTAATTCCGATTTTTTAAAAGCCTTGGCCCAGAGTCCTGATCCCCAAATTCCCTATCAAGTCATTGCAGGGAATGTGAGTTTAATTCCGGCGGCCCTAGAGCTAGAAAAAGACAATCTCCGGGTCGAAAAATTCCTGGAAAAACTATTACATCGGGTGGGGTCTTTACCGTTTTTAGGAGAAGCCAATGATATTGCTGTAACAACCCAGGCCATTCAAGCGATTCCTAGCGGTCGTCGTTTAGCCCCCCAGGTTCAAGTTGTGGCCTGTGATCACCTGGTTTATTTTAGTCATCCGGCGGGGTTACAGGCCTTGGGTCAAGCCCTAGGGCAGGCCTTGGGTTTGGGGCCAGTACCGGTGGTTGAAAAACGCCCGGATCCCGTCGTTCCGGCATCCCTCAGTCCATTACCAAAGGGGCCAAAGTCGGTTGGGGGTCAGCCGGTCTGGCTCTACGGGGCGATCGCGGTGGTGGGTTTGCTTCTAATGATTGCGGGCAGTTGGTGGCAAGGTCAACCAGAAAAACCTCAACCGGAACCTCCGGCTTCTACACCGTCCTTGTTGAGGACTCCTTAGCCGTCTATGGTGACTCCTCCGCGTCATGTCGCTGTCATTATTGGCATTAATCAGTACGGTCAGGGGATTCCGCCTCTGCATACCGCCGTTAATGATGCCCAGGCTTTGGCGGACTTATTAACCCAGGAACATCATTATCAAACGCACCTTTTGCTGGATGAGCAAGCCAGTCGTGCGGCCCTGTATGAATTACTGGAGCAGACACTACCAACGTTAGTGCAAGCCGGCGATCGCCTACTTTTCTATTTTGCCGGCCATGGGATTGCCTTAAATGGGGAGGATGGCCCGGAAGGGTATTTGATTCCCCAAAATGCCAAATTGGGAGAAACCGCCAGCTATTTACCGATGGCCTATCTGCAAAAGAGCCTGGAGCAATTACCCTGTCGTCACTTTTTTGGGATTTTAGACTGTTGCTTTGCCGGAGCCTTTCGTTGGTCGGGCACACGGGATCTTGTCGCCGTGCCGGAAGTCCTGCATCAGGAACATTATGAACATTTTTTGGAGGAACCCGCCTGGCAGGTTTTAACCTCGGCCGCCTATGATCAAAAAGCCTTAGATGTTTCTCCTTTTGTGGCGGAACGGGCTAGTTTCCAGCATCATTCTCCCTTTGCGACGGCCCTGTTAGAAGCACTCCGGGGTAAGGCGGATTTATATCCCCCTCGGTCATCGGCCCAGGAATCGGGAAATGGGGTGATTACGGCAACGGAATTATATCTCTATCTCCGCGATCGCCTGGAAAACGTTAGTAGTCAAAGTAAACATCAACAAACCCCTGGATTATGGCCCCTCAAAAAACACGATAAGGGCGAATATATTTTTCTCAATCCCCAAAAAAGCCTGCATCTGACCCCGGCCCCTCCCTTAGATGCCTCCCATAATCCCTATCGTGGCCTACAGTCCTTTGATGAAGAACATAGTCATCTCTTTTTTGGACGAAAAACCCTGATGAAAAAGCTTTACGGTTTTGTGGAATCCCATCCCTTGACCGTTGTGTTAGGGGTCTCTGGTCGGGGCAAATCCAGTCTGGTCAAAGCCGGTTTAATTCCCTATATCAAACAACGGGATGCCAATACCTGGTACGTCTTGCCGCCCATCCGTTTAGGTTGTGAGCCGTTGGCCACTCTCCAGCGAGAATTATCTTGGGAAAATCTGACTCAGTTAGTCCCCTCTCCTAGCCGAAAAACGCGCAGTGTCTTGTCGTCCGCTTCTTCGCCCCTATTGGCTCCGCCCCCAACAGGGGTTCCAGACCCCCAGACCTTACGACTTCAGATCCCGGATTGCATTGACCGTTTGGGACAGTGGCTAAACAAGCATTCTCCCCACAAATTATTATTAGTCATTGATCAATTTGAAGAGTTGGTCACTCTGGGGTATCCCGATCAAGAGCGCGAACAAGTCCTCGCTTATCTGGTCAAACTTCTTGGCCTCTATCCTCAGCAAATTCGCCTGATTGTCACCCTGCGTTCGGATTTTGAACCGCAATTTCAAGATGGCCCCCTTAAGGGGTTTTGGCCTCATGCCCGTTTTTGGGTACCCGGTATGACTAGGGCTGAGTTGCGGGAGGCGATCGAGGAACCGGCAAGGTCGAGGGTGTTATTTTTTCAGTCCTTTGATCCGCAATATCCCCTGGTGGATCAATTAATTGATGAGGTAGCCGATATGCCTGGGGCTTTACCTCTGCTGTCTTTTACCTTGAGTGAGCTTTATCTCAAATACTTAAATCGTCAACATCAAGCCCAGTTGCGCCAAGAAGTCATTGAACGTTCGATCACCGAGGCCGATTATCAAGAATTGGGAGGAGTGGTACGGAGCTTAACCCAACGGGCCGACAAGGAATATGAAAGCCTGGTCGCCGAAGATTCCCGCTATGAGACCTATATTCGTCATCTCTTTTTACGGTTGATTAGTGTGGGTCAGGAAACCTCGGTGCGTCGTCGGGTTCCCTTAACAGAGTTGGTCTATCCTCCGGCGGTTCAACCGTTTATTCGGGCTACGATTCAGCGTTTTGTGGAAGCTCGTCTTCTGATTCAAGGTCAAGAGAAGGGCGGCAGTTCCTATCTGGAGGTGGCCCATGATGCTTTGATTCAAGGATGGCCAAGGTTATTGACCTGGCGACAGGAGTATTTGGGCATGGTGGTGTTACAACGGCGTTTAACCCCGGCGGCGATCGCCTGGCAAGAACGGATAAGACTGGCTAGCAAGGCCCAGAAACCGGAGGAACTCCTGTGGCACAACGATCCCACCCTACCCATTTTGATCAATGTTTTAAAAACTCCCCATCATTGGCTGAATCAAGTCGAACAATCCTTTGTCCAACAGAGCCAGAAAAAGCGTCAACAATCCCTAACTCTGCGTTGGCTCCTGGTTAGTATGATTCTTATCGGTTCCCTGGGCTTTAGCGGTATGCTTTGGATGACCAACCGTCAATCCCAGGCGAATCTGGCCAAGGCCCTGGCTCAACAGGCCGATGCCCTATTTGATAATCATCGTCAACTGGTCGCCTTAACCAGGGCGATCGAAGCGGGCAGAGTATTACAAAGTCAAGGGTTACAGAATCAGCAAGTCCGAGATATTCTTCAAACGATTAATACCAGCTTACGGGTTAAAAATCTGCTCATCGGCCATCTCGATGAGGTCATTGCCGCCAGTTGGAGTCCCGATGGTCAAATCATTGCGACGGCTAGTCGAGATGGGAGTCTGAAACTGTGGAGTGCCAGGGGCCAACTACTGAAAACGGTGGATGCGGACACCAAGGCCAGTCAAACCCTCGCCTGGCATCCCAATAGTCAAATTCTGGCGACTGCCAATAGTGATGGTCTGGTGAAATTATGGAACCGTCAGGGCCAACTGCTCCGCTCTTTTCGGGCAGATTCCCGTAATTTAATGGGGATTGCCTGGAGTCCCGATGGTCGCCAATTACTGACTGGGGGCAGTGACCAAACCCTGAGTCTCTGGACAGCCCAGGGTCGTCGTTTAAAAACCTGGCTTGCCCATCAAGACATGATTAATAGTGTGGCCTGGAGTCGCCCGGTGAATGGGGTTAGTGTGATGGCCTCCGGTAGCCGTGATCGCACGATCAAACTCTGGACAAGTGATGGTCAACCCCTGCGTACCCTAACCGGACATCAACAAAGTGTGAATGTCGTAACCTTTAGCCCCGATGGTCAGTGGTTAGCCTCCGGCAGTGATGATACCACCGTGCGACTCTGGCGGCGATCGGGTCAGATGGTACGCACCATTCCCGCCAGCAACAGCAGTATTTTAACCGTCGCGTTTAGTCCCAATAACCGTACCCTACTCTCTGCCGGAGCTGACCAGAACATTTCCCGTTGGAATTTTCAAGGTCAACTCCAAAGCCTCTATGCAGGCTCCAGGGGAAGCGTTTATAGTGTGGCATGGAGTCCCGATGGTCAAATCCTTGTCGGAGCCTGTGGTGATCAAAATGTCGTATTGTGGCAAGTCGAGCGTTCCGTCAAAGCTATTTTTAATGCCCATTCCCAGGAAATTAACCGGGTTTATTTCAGTCCTGACCGTCGTTTTCTGGCTTCCGCCAGTGATGATGACACGATCAAACTATGGACTTTACAGGGCAAACTCATTAGAACCATCGCCGCCCATCAACAAAAAGTTTACAACATCGTCATTCATCCCCAGGGTCAACTCCTCGCCTCCGCCGGGCAAGATGGAACGATTAAACTCTGGACAATCCAGGGACAACTGATTAAGCGTATTCCCGCCCATAACGCCGAAATTTGGCGGCTAGAATTTAGTCCTGATGGTCAACTCCTCGCCTCAGCGAGCGAAGACAGCACTATTAAACTTTGGAATAGCCAAGGTCAACTTTTACATACCCTCAAAGGCCATCAAGATTCAGTGGAAGGCATTGCTTTCAGTCGAGATAGTCGGTTATTAGTCTCGGCAAGTAATGATAGAACCGTGAAGGTCTGGAACCGGCGGGGCCAACTCTTGAGAACCCTACATGGTCATCAGGGGGGCGTGTGGGCTGCGACGATCAGTCCCGACGGGCAACAAATTGCTTCTGCCTCCGTTCATAAAACGATTCGACTCTGGACAATTCAGGGGAAACTGTTGAAGGTAATACCAGCCCATCTGGGGGGAATTTGGAGTCTGGTCTATAGTCCTAATGGCAAAATGTTTGCCTCGGCCAGTGAGGACAATACGGTTAAGCTCTGGAGTTCAGAAGGAGAATTGATCAAGACTATACAGGAGCATATTAGTGGGGTCTGGAGTGCAGAATTTAGTGCCGATGGTCAGTGGTTAGCAACGGCGGGTAAAGATAAAATTATTTTTATCTATAATTTAGAACACGCTCATTTAACGGATTCTTTAGATACTCTGCTGGACGAGGCTTGTCGTTGGTCTAGGGATTTCTTTACCTATAGTGCGGCGGTGACGGAGCAAGAAAGAAAATTGTGTCCTTAATTTTTCAATTTTCTTTTACTTAGACCCACTAAAAAAGCCATTAGTTTTAATAGATCTCCTAATAGTACTTAGTTCTTGATTGCTACTCAACAGGATACCGAAGCGATCAATTAGTGCTACTATGTGATCGCGGTTTTAAAAAGGATGATTGTTAATGAAAGAAGTGCTAATATTAGTAAGTAAATGACTAGTTCTTCTGACTAATGATGCTAATTTTGTCAATCATCCTACAGAGTGTATAGTTTATGGTGGATTATGTTGCATTAGTATTTACTGACCTGGTAAATTCAACAGCCGTCAAAGATGCCATGCCTGGCCATAATATTACGGAACGGAATCAAGCGTATCGGGATAATATTCTATTTCCTCACAGAAAACGAGTAACTGAGTCCCTAAACAACTATGGGGGACGAGTGGTAGAGCCGCCCCAAGGGGATGGCTATTTGTTGGAATTTGCTGATCCTGTCAAGGCAATTGAATGGACAGTATTCATTCAACGTAGTCACGAAGAGGAACCGATTAATACTCCATCGGGAGCGTTAAAGGTGAAAGTTGGAATACATTACGGTGC